>ERZ778022.3172-NODE-3172-length-15831-cov-4.157454_pt1 | contig 15831 bp, 12 predicted proteins | sample MGYA00375752_ERZ778022 | MGnify/ENA primary metagenome ERZ778022 (study PRJEB29350, sample SAMN05389826) | bioreactor metagenome | isolation source: Thiocyanate bioreactor | place: South Africa: University of Cape Town | collected 2014-04-04 ... | reverse complement strand
TGCTGCGTCTCGCTGGTGCCGGGCGCTGCCAGCACCACCCAGTCGAACTCGCCCAGCCGCGCGCGCCATTCGTCCGGCCCCAGCACGCCGGAGGCCGGATCGGGCGAGCGCCGCACGCCGGTCACTTCCACGCCGAAGGCGCGCAGCCGATCGCCGATCGCCCGGCCGATCGAGCCGTAGCCCAGGATCAGTGCGCGGCTGCCCCGCAATTCGCGCGATCCTTCGGGCGCCCTGATCCAGTCGCGCCGGTCATGCGCGCGGATCACCCGATCGAAATGCCGCGCCATGGCCAGCACGCCCAGTGCAGCGAAATCCGCGATCCCGTCCGATCGCAGGCCCACGCCGTTGGTGAAGATCTGGCCGCGCTCGATGATCAGATCGGTGTCGAACGCGTCGATCCCCACGCCCGTCGTGTTGATCCACTTCGCCTTGGCGGCGAGGACGGGGGCCTTGAACATCACCCCCTCCTCGAACTGGTCGAACCAGGCGATGTCCGTCTCGGGCGCCAGGGCCAGCGCATCGTCGAGGCCGACGAAGGTCCGCAGCTCGACAGTGTCGGGCAGTCTCGGCTCCAGCAGGTGCCGGAATCTTTCGGGAAAAGCGATGATCGGTTTGTCAGCCAATTGTCAGTCTCCAGTCCCATCCCAGCGGATCGCCATCCATCACCTCCACGCCCTTCGCGCCAAGCTCGTCGCGGATCGCATCGGAGGTGGCGAAGTCCTTCTCGGCCCGGGCCGCCTTGCGCCGTTCCAGCGCCGCCTCGATCTCCGCTTCGCTTATCGCGGCGTCCCTGGGCCGGATGCGCAGGTCGGCCCGATCCAGCTCCAGCAGGCGCAGGCCGAGCACCGCATCCATCGCAGCGAGCGCGAAGAGGGTTTCGTCCGGGTCCATCTTCCTGAGCGAAAGCAGCTCTTCCAGCTCGGTGAGCGCCACGGCGGTATTGAGATCGTCGGAAATCGCCTCGTCGAAGCGCACTGCCAGCGGGCGCAGCGCGCCGCCGATCCCGTTCACCACCCCGGCATAGGTCCAGCCTTCGGCGGGCGGGAGGATCGGCCCCTTGCCGCGTTCCGCCTGGCGCACCTTGATCGCGCCAGCCGCCAGAACCATGCGCTTGAGCCGGGTGAAGGCCGCTGCCAGCCCTTCCCAGGTGAATTCCAGCTCGCTGCGATAATGCGCCTGAAGGCACATCAGGCGATAGGCGAGCGGGTGGAAGCCCCGGTCCACCAGCGTCTGCAGCACCAGGAACTCGCCGGAGGACTTGGACATCTTGCCCCGTCTGTCGACCAGGAAATTGTTGTGCATCCAGACCCGCGCGCCGCTGTCCGCCGAACAGGAACGGGCCTGGTTCTGCGCGATCTCGTTGGGGTGATGGATCTCGCGGTGGTCGATCCCGCCGGTGTGGATGTCGAACGGATGGCCCAGCAATTGCGCGCTCATCACCGAACATTCGATATGCCAGCCCGGCGCGCCCCGGCCCCAGGGCGAATCCCATTCCATCTGGCGGGTTTCCCCCGGCGGCGTAGCGCGCCAGATCGCGAAATCGGCCTGGTGCCGCTTGCCTTCCACCGCTTCGATCCGCCCTTCCCCTTCATCGGTGCCCGCGCGGGCGAGGCGGCCGTAATCCGGCACGGTCGAAACGTCGAAATAAAGCCCGCCGTCGAGCCGGTAGCAATGCTCCGCCTCGATCGCCTTGCCCCATTCGATCATCGCCTCGACATAATCGGTGGCGCGCGGATGGGCCGGCTTGCGGATATTGAGCCGGGCCAGATCGTCCTCGAACACCTGCTGGTAATAGCGGGCGATGTCCCAGGCGGATTTGCCTTGGGCGGCGGCGGCCTTTTCCATCTTGTCGTCGCCGGCATCGGCATCCGAGGTCAGGTGGCCGACATCGGTGATGTTGATCACATGCGTCAGCGCGTAGCCCTTCCAGCTCAGCGTGCGGCCCAGCGTGTCCGCGAAGACATAGGCGCGCATGTTGCCGACATGCTGATAGTTGTAGACCGTGGGGCCGCAGCTGTAGACGCGCGCCTCCCCGGGATGGAGCGGATGGAATTCCTCCTGCTCGCGGGTCAGGCTGTTGAACAGGTTCAGGGGTGCACCGTCTTTCATGGGGGCAGGCATTGGCCCGGCCAGGGCCGGCCGGTCAAGCAGGATCAGGCGGCCGAACGGACAAGCAGCACGATGCCCGCCCCCACCAGCGCGATGCCGGCCCACTCGCGCGGGCCCAGCGCCTTGCCCGAAACCTGCCGATTGAGGAAAGCCGCCAGCGGCATCTCGATCAGGCCCAGCGTGCGGACATTGGCGGCGGCGGTGAGCGCGAAGCCGGTGAACCAGAACAGCGTTGCCAGGGCGCCGGTGAAGCCCGCGGCCAGGCTGGGCCGCCATTCGACCAGCGTGGCGCGGATCGCGCCCCGGTCCGTCAGGCCGAGCCAGGCGAGCATCAGCGCGGTCTGGATCGCCAGGGTGAACAGCATCGCATGCAGCGCCGCCATCCAGGCCGAAGCGCCTTCCAGCGTGAGGATCGAGGACCGGAAGGCCAGCGAAGAAAGCCCGAACAGCGCCCCGCCCGCTATCCCCAGCAGCACCGGACCCACCTCCCCGCGCAGGGCGGCCAAGCCCCGGCCCTGCGGCAGCGCCGCCCAGGTCACGCCCGCCGTGGCGAGGACGATGCCCAGCCAGGCGAGCGGCGGCAGGGCATCGCCGAGCAGCCACCACCCGCCGAGCGCCAGCAGCACCGGCTCCGTCTTGATATAGGCATAGGCGATCGCGAAGCCGCGCATGTCCATCGCCTTCAGCATCAGCGCCGTTGCCGCGATCTGCGCCACCGCGCCGACAAACGCCCAGCCGATCGTGGATGCGCCGGTGTGCGGCACCGGCTGGCCCAAAGCGAATATGGCAGCGGCATATGCGATCAGCGCGAAAGGCAGCGCATAGAGGAAGCGCACCATGGTCGCGCCGAGCGTGCCCACGTTGCGGACAAGCCCCGATTGCAGCGCATTGCGCGCCAATTGCGAGACGGCGGCACCGATCGTGACGGGAACCCAGAGCATTCCGCCACCTCTACCAAGCCCGGAAAGCGCGAACAGGAAGGAAAACTGTTCGTGGGCCAATCGGCGGCATGGATCAGGTGCTGTCGCTAGTCGCCGGTGGCTTCTCCGGTTTCGCCCGCGGACGCGGCATCCGGTTCGGCGGGAGCATCGCCACCCTTCAGCGCGCGCTCGATCTCATCCGGGCGAAGCGCGCCGGGGCCGGGGCCCATATCGTCGGCATCCACCAGCTTGAGCTTCTTCTGCTCGCGGAATTCCTGCTCGCTGGAGGGCTGGATGTCGGGCCGGCCGACCATGATGCCCATCTTGATCTTGCACTTGGCGAACTGCGTTTCGTCCGGCTCCACCAGCAGGGTCAGCGCATCCTTGGCCTCGCTCTTCACGGAAAACTCATGCTTTCCGGGATCAGCGACCATGACGAAATACTTGCCGGCGCCCAGCGAACTGACCTTCTGGCCGTTCTCGTTGACCGAGCAGCCCATCGCAAAGCCCATCCCGCCGGGGCGGAAGAACACGATCTGCCCCTTGCCCGGCGGCGGGGCCGGGATCGCGATCGAGGCGTCCTCTCCATCCGTTCCGTCCGCCGCCGCCACTGCGACGGAGGACAGGGCCAATGCCCCCATTGCCAATGCCCGTGCCGATTTCCCCAAGCTCATTCCGGTTCCCCTTCTGTTGCATCCGATATGTCCGGTTCATCCCGGCTGCCGCTCTCCCTGGCCGGGGAAAGTTCGAAATCCGCCGCGGTCTTCGCCTGCGCGCGGGTGCCCGCGGCCACTTCCACCTGCCCGCCGCTGATCGCGAAATTCGCCAGCGAAATCGGCAGCGCGCTGGCGGCGGCGCCTACCGTCAAAGCATTGATGAGCTTGTCCCGGTCCTTCCCCACGCCGGAGAAATGCATGCTGCGCAGCGGCAGGCGGCGCTCGCCGACTTCCAGGTAGAGCGCGGTCACGATCAATTCACCGGTCGCCCCCATGCCGCCGCCCTTCTTGGCGTGGATCACCTCGCCCATGCCGGTGGTTCCGGCCGGAACCGCCTCCGCGCCATTCAGCACGATCGGCGCGACCAGGCGGATCGGGAACATATCCCCCGACTTGCTCAGCTTGCTGCCGAGCGGGACCATGATCTCGATTTCCACCGGGGTCAGGGCGGGAATGACTGCCTGCCCGCCTGCCGGCTCGGCAACCTGTTGCGCGGCTGGGACTTGAACCGCATCCGCTGCGCCGCCTTCGGCATGCGATGCCGAAAGCGCGCCGAATGCAGCCGCAAATATAAGTAATTTCACTTAATTACTTGCCCCAACCCGATGGCGGACACTGCGCCAGGCGAGAGATCAAGGCAAGCCGATTTCAATCCACTTCGAACAGATCGGCCAACTGTTCGATGATCGTGCCGCCGAGTTGCTCGACATCCATGATCGTGACCGCGCGCTTGTAATAGCGGGTGACGTCGTGCCCGATGCCGATGGCCACGAGCTGGACCGGGCTCTGCCGCTCGATCCAGTCGATCACCTTGCGCAGATGCTGCTCCAGATAGCCGGCATTGTTCACGCTGAGGGTGGAATCGTCCACCGGTGCACCGTCGGAGATGACCATCAGGATACGCCGGTCCTCCTGCCGGGCGAGCAGGCGGGTATGCGCCCACAGCAGCGCCTCGCCGTCGATATTCTCCTTGAGCAGCCCTTCGCGCATCATCAGGCCGAGATTGCGGCGCGCACGGCGCATCGGCTCGTCGGCCTTCTTGTAGATGATGTGCCGCAAGTCGTTCAGCCGCCCGGGCTGCGCCTGCTTGCCGGTGGCGAGCCATTTCTCGCGGCTCTGCCCGCCCTTCCAGGCCCGGGTGGTGAAGCCGAGGATCTCCACCTTCACCCCGCAGCGCTCCAGCGTGCGCGCCATGATGTCGGCGCTGATCGCCGCGATCGAGATCGGCCGCCCGCGCATCGAGCCCGAATTGTCGATCAGCAGCGTGACCACCGTGTCCTTGAACTCGATGTCCTGCTCGACCTTGTAGCTCAGCGAATGGCCGGGGCTGATGATCACCCGCGCCAGCCGCGCGGCATCCAGCAGGCCTTCCTCCTGGTCGAAGTCCCAGCTGCGGTTCTGCTGCGCCATCAGTCGGCGCTGGAGGCGGTTGGCAAGCTTGGTGACGATGCCCTGCAGGCCGGTGAGCTGGCTGTCGAGATAGGCCCTGAGGCGCGTCAGCTCGTCCTGGTCGCACAGCTCCTGCGCCTCGACCACCTCGTCGAACTCCTCGGTGAACACCTTGTAGTCGAACGTGCTGGGATCGTCCGTCCAGGGCCGGTTGGGGCGGACGGGCATCATGCCTTCCTCGCCCTCGTCGCCGATGTCCCCTTCGTTCAGTTCCTGCTCCTGCTCGACCTCCTGTTCGGTCTCGCCGTCATCCTCCCCTTCGCCGCCTTCGCTGGCGACTTCCTGGGTCTGCTGCTGTTCCTCGCCCCCGTCCTTGTCGTCGCCTTCGTCGTCCTGGTCGGGGCCGTCCTGCTCGTCGCCTTCGTCATCGGCGGGCTGCTCCAGCTCCTCGCCGCGCGTCAGCTCCAGATGCCGCAGCATGTCGAGCGAAAGCGACTGGAAGGCCTGCTGATCGTCCACCGAAAGGGCCAGCCGCTCGAAATCGTCGCCCGCACGGCTTTCGATGAACTCGCGCACCAGCTCCACGCCGGGCTGCGCAGCCTGGGGGATCGGCTGGCCGGTGAGCTTTTCGCGCAGCAGCAGGGCAAGCGCGGTCTGCACCGGCACTTCATCCGCGCTGTCCGCGCGGGCAATCGGGTCCGAAGCCATGCGCACGTCCAGCGAGGCGGCAAGGTTGCGCCGGATCCCGTCATAATTGTTCTCGCCCAGCGCTTCGTAGCGCACGGCCTCCACCGCGTCATAACAGGCGCGGGCGCTGGCTTCCTCGGGCGCATGGCGGGCGTGGAGCTTCGCATCATGATGCCGCAGGCGCAGCGACAGGCTGTCCGCAAAGCCGCGCGCCTCCATCGCCTGCTCGCGCGGCAGCGCCCTGCCCGGCATCGGCACCCGGATCGAATTGCCCTGCATCGCCGGGGAATCCGCCGTCCAGCTGACGTCGAGCTCAGGCTCGCGCGCGATGGCGCGGGCCGCCCCGGTCAGGGCCTGCTTGAATAGGTCGAGTGGGGATTGTTCGGACAATGTCTGACTTACGGAGGCTTGCTGGCAGGAGCTTGAACTTACTTGAGGATGGTCTGGCCGGTCTTCGCCCAATCCGCAAGGAAACCTTCGATCCCCTTGTCGGTCAGGACATGCTTGAACAGCCCGCGGATGACGGCAGGGGGCATCGTCGCGACGTCGGCCCCGATCCGCGCGCTTTCCAGCACATGGATCGGATGGCGGATCGAGGCGGCGAGGATTTCGGTTTCGTAATCGTAATTGTCGTAGATCAGGCGGATATCGCGGATCAGCTCCATCCCGTCGAAGCCGTTATCGTCATGCCGGCCGATGAAAGGCGAAACGAAGGTCGCCCCGGCTTTCGCCGCCAGCAGCGCCTGGTTCGCGGAGAAGCACAGGGTGACGTTGACCATCGCGCCGTCCTCGGTCAGCGCCTTGCAGGTCTTCAGGCCGTCGATCGTCAGCGGAACCTTGATGCACACATTGTCGGCGATCCGCCGAAGCACATCGGCTTCCTTCATCATCGTGGGATGATCGAGCGCGACGACTTCGGCGCTGACCGGCCCATCCACCAGCGCGCATATCTCCTTCGTCACTTCCATGAAATCGCGGCCCGACTTGGCGATCAGGCTGGGATTGGTGGTCACGCCGTCGAGCAGGCCCGTCGCGGCCAGGTCTTCGATCTCGGCGGTGTCGGCGGTGTCGACGAAGAATTTCATGCAAGGCTCCGGTCAGGCTGGGCGAGTCACGTGGAGCGGCTATATGCCGCGATGCGGCGCGAAGCCACCCCGCCGCTTGCGAACCGGGGGGCGGATGGGAATCCGTGAGTCCCAGCGCAGGCTGGGACCCGCAAGGATTGCAATGACTAGATCGTCGCCAGCACCGCGATCAGCCCCGGATCGTTCGTGCTGGCCGGATCGGCACGGATCGCGCTTTCCTCGCGCCCGATCTCGCCCCAGATCGCATTGTCGACATCGACCGAAAAATCGCGCGCCACGGTGGAAACGTCCACGCCCGTAAGCGCCGCCAACGCCTGGCCCACCAGCGGCTCCTGCGAAATGCGCAGCGCATCGCCCAGTTCGGGCGCCATGGCATCCACCAGGCTGCCCGCCATCGCATTGCGCAGGAAGCCGGTCGCGGCCGTCGGCCCGCCGCGCAGGATGGCCAGCGCATTGTCCACCCCGATGGCGCGCACCGTCTCCGCCACGATCGGGGCCGCCCTTCTCGCGCCCCGTTCGGCCACCCGATTGAATTCGCGTTGGAGCCGGTCCTTGAACACCACCGAGGTCAGGATGGACTGCAGGACGTTGCCGCGCGAGCCGAGCAGATCGGGCAAGGCCAGCCGTGCGAGCTGATTGTCCCAGAAACCGTCCGGCGCCATCAGCCGCGCGAAGGCCCGCTGGGTGGAAAGCTCCAGCAGGTCGCGTACCGCCTGGATAAGGCTGTAGCCGCCGAAGCCGGAACAGGCCGGAAGGGTCAGCAGGCCTGCCGCCGCCGCGCCGGCAAGAAAATTGCGGCGCCCCGTCCGCGTCCGATCCGCGATCGGGAATTCCCCATTCATTCTCGTCCCCATTTCCGCTCCCATTCTCGTTCCCCTTCTTGCCGCGCACGCCGCCCGTGCCCAATAGAGCATCCACTAGCATGAAACGCGTAAGACTCCTCCATTTCAACTTCGCGCTCGGTCCGCTCGACTATCGCGTGCCCCAAGGCATGGCGGCAGAGCCCGGGGCGGTGGTGGTGGCCCCGCTCGGCCCGCGGCAGATCGTGGGCATCGTGTGGGAAAAGGACCGCCTGCCAGCGGACGAGGTGCCCGATTCGAAGCTGCGGCCGCTGATCGGGCATCTGCCCGTGCCCCCGCTCAAGCCCGAGCTGCGGCGGCTGATCGAATGGACGGCGGACTATTATTGCGCGCATCCCGCATCGGTGGCGCGGATGGTGCTTTCGAGCGGCGGTGCGCTCAAAGGCCCGGCAACGATGACCGAATATCGCCTTTCGGGGATCGAACCGGAACGGATGACGCCGCAGCGCGCGGTGGCGCTGGACGCGCTGCAGGGCGAACAGGCCACGATCCGGGAATTGGCGGAGCTTGCCAGCGTGTCCGAAGGGGTGCTGCGCGGCCTCGTCAATTGCGGCGCGCTGGAGCCGGTGGAAGTCGATTGCGATCGCCCCTATCCGCGCGCCCGGCCGGACTTTGCCGAGCCGGAGCTGGCGCCCGAACAGCACGCCGCCGCGCACAAGTTCGCCTCAGCGGTGGAGCAAGGCGGCTTCGCCCCCTTCCTGCTCGACGGCGTGACCGGCTCAGGCAAGACCGAAGTGTATTTCGAGGCGATATCGGCCGCCCTCAAGAAAGGCACGCAAACGCTTGTCCTGCTTCCCGAAATCGCGCTGACGGAAGCATTCCTGCGGCGCTTCGAGGACCGTTTCGGCGCTGCTCCCGTCACCTGGCATTCCTCGCTCAAGTCCACCGAACGGCGGCGCGCCTGGCGCGCCATTTCGGCGGGAACCGCGCAGGTCGTGGTCGGCGCGCGGTCCGCGCTGTTCCTGCCTTATGCGAAGCTGGGCCTGATCGTGGTGGACGAAGCGCACGAGATATCGTTCAAGCAGGATGACGGCGTGCGCTACAACGCGCGCGACGTGGCCGTGATGCGTGCGCGGTTCGAAAGCATTCCCGTGATCCTCTCCAGCGCGACCCCGGCGCTCGAAAGCCTGCAGATGGCTGAAGCGGGAATCTATGAAAAGGTGGACCTGCCCAACCGCTTCGGCGGCGCCAGCCTCCCCGCGATCGAGCTGATCGACCTGACGGAAGAGCCGCCCGAGCGCGGCCACTGGCTCGCCCCGCGGCTGGTCGCGGAGATGGAGCAGCGCCTCGCCCGGGGCGAGCAGTCGCTGCTGTTCCTCAACCGCCGCGGCTATGCCCCGCTGACCCTGTGCCGCAACTGCGGCTATCGCTTCCAGTGCCCGAACTGCACGGCCTGGCTGGTCGAGCACCGCCTGTCGCGCCGCCTCGCCTGCCACCACTGCGGCCACGAGACCCCGGTGCCCGAGACCTGCCCCGAATGCGGCACGCCCGACTGCCTGGTCGCCTGCGGCCCCGGCGTCGAGCGGATCGCCGACGAGGTAGCCGAGCGGCTGCCCGGGGCGCGGGTCGCGGTCGTCACCTCGGACACGCTCAACAGCCCGGAGAAGATCGGCGAGTTCGTCGCCGCGGCCGAGGAAGGGCTGATCGACGTGATCGTCGGCACCCAGCTCGTCACCAAGGGCTATCACTTCCCCGAACTGACCCTGGTCGGCGTGGTCGACGCCGACCTCGGCCTCGAAGGCGGGGACCTGCGCGCGGGGGAGCGGACCTACCAGCAGATCGCCCAGGTCGCGGGCCGCGCCGGACGCGGCGAGAAGCCGGGCGAGGTGCTGATCCAGACCCGCCATCCCGAGGCAGCGGTGATCGCCGCCCTCGCCGCCGGCGACCGCGACGCCTTCTACGACGCCGAGATCCAGGCCCGGCGCGAGGCCGGCGCCCCGCCGTTCGGGCGCTGGGCCGCGATCATCGTCTCCAGCGAGGACGAGGCCGAGGCACGCGAGGCCGCCCGCGCCATCGGCGGATCGCGCCCCAACGTGCCCGACGTGCTGATCCTCGGCCCCGCGCCCGCGCCGATGGCCCTGCTCCGCGGCCGCCACCGCTATCGCCTGCTGATCAACGCCCGCCGCTCGGCCGAGCTGCAACGGATCATCCGCGAATGGCTCGCCCCCCTGCGCCTGCCGCCCGGGGTGCGGGTGGCGGTGGACATCGATCCGTATAGCTTCGTTTAAGGCGGATCAGCCGAGAGGGAGGGCTACCCCCTCCTCTTCAGAAGGGATCATGTGGTTTGCCATCCCGCCGGCCGAATGACCGGGATGGGGGTAGGAAGCGGAGGGCCACTCACGAACCTCGTCGCTCCGGACTTGATCCGGGGCCCCGCTGCTTCCTGCGCGACGCCGGACAAGGAAAGCGGGACCCCGGATCAAGTCCGGGGTGACGAAGGGAGGGAGTGGGTCCGCTCGGTCGGATTTGCAAACCACATAATTCCCCCTTTCGGAGGCAGGATTCGGCTTACCCTCGTTCACCCATGCTCCTCGACCCATGTCTCCGGGTCCTTGTCGACCGGCACCACGCCGTCGACGTGCCTGGTCTCGTAGGCGATGAAGCTCACCCCCAGCCGGTGCCGCAGGTCCAGCGAGGCGAAGCGGCGGAACGAGGTGAGGCCCTCGCGCTCCTCCTCGGCCATGTGGTCGCCGTTGGCCTTGTTCGCGGCCGCGACCGCGTCGTACCAGGCGGTGCTGCCGACCTTCTTCTTGCCGGCCGAGGCGACGGCGTCGCGGATCTCGTTGTGGTCCTTGATCGCGTCGAGCGTCTCCTCCTCGGCCTCGTCCTTCTTGCCTGCCCGGCGCCCGACCTTGAGCAAGGCGGGGTAGAAGACCTTCTCCTCGGTCTCGGCATGGACCTCGAGGAAGGTCGAGAGCCGCCGCCAGACCGCGGAGAGGCTGCGGGTGTCGGCGGGGTCGATCTGCTCGATCAGGGCGAAGAGGCGGCGCTGCTCGGCATGATCGTCGAGGATGAGCTGGGTGATGTCCAAACCGGGTCTCCTTGGCGGCAAGCACTGCCCGGACAACGTGGCGCGGCGGCTTTGGCTCCCCGGAACGGATCGGCGGCTTGCCCGTAGTCGCTGCGGGAACCGGTTCGGCTGAGGTTCAGGCGGTCTCTGCCCAAGTGCGCTTCATCGAACCACGGAAGGAGAACCACCCATGACGCCGATGAAGTCCCCCATGAAGTCCAGGGCCCTGCTGGCCGCCCTGGCCCTGACCACGCTCACGGCCCAGCTGCCCGCCATGGCCCAGCCCGCGCCCGGCTGGCAGGCCGGCCGCACCTGGGATCGCGACGCCTTCTGGCGCGGCGCGCCCGAGGGCACCCGCCAGCGCATCGACTGGCTGCAACAGCGCATCGACCGCGGCGTTTCCGACGGCAGCCTCAGCCGCCAGGAGGCCCGCCGCGCGCAGTTCCAGCTCGACCAGCTCCGCCGCGACGCGGCCGCGCTCGACACCCGGCTCGACGACCTCAGCCGCAACCTGCGCTGGACCCGCAACGACTGGAACCGCCCCGGCCCGGTCCCCGGCGGCTACGACCGCGATCCCTATGCGACCGACTATGACGCCGCCCGCTACTATCGCGACGATTCGCGCTACGTCGAACGCCGCCTCGGCCCCAACGACGAGGTCTATCGCGGCTCCGACGGGCGCTACTACTGCAAGCGCAACGACGGCACGACCGGCCTGGTCATCGGCGGCGTCGGCGGCGCGGTGATCGGCAACGTCATCGACGGCGGCCGCAACCGCGTGGCCGGCACCCTGATCGGCGGCGCGCTGGGCGCGCTGGTCGGCAAGTCGATCGACCAGAACAACAGTGATGTGCGCTGCCGATGACCAATCGCTAGCGTTCTCCAGGTTGTGTCCCGGGCCCGTCCCGGGGCATAACTGCCCGCCATGACGACCACGACCGTCGGCGGCGGGACCAAGAAGATCCTCTATGCCCTGCGCACCGCGCAGCGGATCGGGCTGAAGAATTCGGCCAAGGCGCTGACCTCGAAGAACGCCTGCAAGGCCTGCGCCCTCGGCATGGGCGGGCAGGCCGGCGGCATGACCAACGAGCTGGGCGAGTTCCCGGCGGTCTGCAACAAGTCGATCCAGGCGCAGTCGACCGACATCCAGCAGCCGATTCCGGTCGAGGTCCTGACCCATCCGCTGGCCGACTTCGCCGAGCTGAGCGGGCACGAGCTGGAGCACCTCGGCCGGCTCGGCACCCCGCTCTACAAGGCGGCCGGCGAGGACCGCTACCGTCCGATCGACTGGGACCTCGCCCTCGCCCGGGCCGCGGAGCGGCTGCGCGCGACCGCGCCGGAGCGGGCGTTCTTCTACGCCTCGGGCCGCTCCTCGAACGAGGCGGGGTTCCTGTTTCAGCTTTTCGCCCGCGCCTTCGGCACCAACAACGTCAACAACTGCTCCTACTACTGCCACCAGGCCTCGGGCGTGGGCCTCGGCACGACGATCGGCGGCGGCACGGCGACGGTCGAGCTGGAGGACCTGACCCGCTGCGACCTGATCATGGTGATCGGGGCCAACCCCTCGTCCAACCACCCGCGCTTCATCCACAAGCTGCGCGACTGCCGGGCGCGCGGCGGCGAGGTGATCATGGTCAATCCGGCGAAGGAGGCGGGCCTGGTCCGCTTCGCCAGCCCCAAGAGCGCGCGCTCGCTGCTCAAGGGCGGGGACTGGATCGCCAGCGAATACCTCCAGCCGCGGATCGGCGGTGACCCGGCCCTGCTCAAGGGCCTGGCCAAGGCCCTGCTGGAGGAAGCCTACGAGGACCGCGAGTTCATCGCCCGGCACACCACCGGCTTCGCCGACTTCCGCGCCGATGCCGCCGCCACCGGCTGGGCCGAGATCGAGCAGGGCTGCGGCATTCCCCGCGCGACGATCTGCGCGCTCGCCGCCAAGCTCGCCGCCGCGAAGAACGCCGTCTTCGCCTGGGGCATGGGGATCACCCACCATCTCCACGGCAGCGACACGGTCGAGGCGATCGCCTGCCTCGCCCTGCTGCTCGGCCAGATCGGCCGCCCCGGCGCGGGCCTGCTGCCGCTGCGCGGCCATTCCAACGTCCAGGGCATCGGCACGATCGGGGTCAAGCCGGTGCTGCCCGCCGACATCTTCGCCGCGATCGAGCGCAGCTTCGGGATCGCCCTGCCCCATGCCAAGGGCTACGACACCCTGGCCGCGATCGAAGCCGCCCACCGCGGCGAGATCGACGCCGCCGTCATCATGGGCGGCAACCTGCTGGAAGCCACGCCCAACCGCCGCTTCGCCCGCGAGGCGCTGGGCCGGATCGGCTTCCGCATGTTCCTGACCACCACGCTCAACCGCGGCCATGTCGAGGGGATGGAGGATGGCGAGGCGATCGTCCTGCCCGTCACCGCCCGCGACGAGGAGTGGGAGCCGACCACCCAGGAATCGATGTTCAACTACGTCCGCCTGTCGGACGGCGGGATCGACCGGCTCGACAACGTGCGGCCCGAGGTGGCGATCCTCGCCGACCTCGCCCACCGCGTCCTGCCGCTGAGCCGGATCGACTTCCCCGCCTTCGCCCGCCACCGCCGCATCCGCGAGGCGATCGCCGCGACCATCCCCGGCATGGGCGCGCTGGCCGAGATCGACGACGCCAGGCGCGAGTTCCACATCCAGGGCCGCCTGCTCCACGCGCCGCAGTTCAACACGCCGGACGGCAAGGCGCGCTTCGTGGTCCGTCCCCTGCCCGCGCCGCGCGGCGAGGGCCTCGTGCTGACCACGGTCCGCTCCGAGGGCCAGTTCAACTCGATCGTCTATGAGACCACCGATTCCTACCGCGACAACGCCGGGCGGATGACCGTGATGCTCCACGCCGAGGACATCGCCGCCCACGGCTTCCGCGAGGGCGAGCAGGCCACCCTGGTCTCGGCCCATGGGCGGATGCCGGGGGTGACGCTGAAGGCCTACGACGTCGCCCGCGGCTCGGTCCTGGCCTATTACCCGGAAGCCAACGTGCTGGTCGGCACCGAGGTCGATCCGCGCTCCCGCACCCCGGCCTTCAAGTCGACCCCGGTGCGGCTCGAACGGGAATAGTCTTTCCCAAACCGGCCATGAACGGGCGGTCAAGCAAACCGTCATCTCGGCCGTGCCGCTCCTCTGCGCGAGTTGCGGGGAGCCAGACGGCTCCGGCGCCTGAACCCCGGATGAAGGGGAACGGAACGCCGCTCCGCGACTTTTTTCGAAGGTCACAGAGGAGAAGACCGATGAAGAAGATAACCGCCCTTGCCGCCTCCGCCGTGATGGCGGCGACCGCGCTCGGCGCCGTCGCCATCCCCGCCACGGCCAATGCCCAGGTGACGGTCCGCTTCGGGGGACCGGGCTATTGGACGCCCGAGCGCTCGGGCGCGATCCGCAACCAGATCTGGGATCTGGACCGCGCCGTCGACCGCGCCGCGCGCAACCGCACGATCACCCCGCGCGAGGCCAGGAACCTGCGCCGCGACGTGGCCAACCTGCGCAACCAGTTCCAGATCTACAACCGCAACGGCCTGACCTTCCAGGAGGTCCGCGTGCTCCAGGGCCGCGTGAACACCGTGCGCGCCCGCCTGCGGATGGAGCGCCTCGATTGGGATCGCGAGGACTACTGGCGCGGCAACCGCTGGCGCGACCGCGACGGCGACGGCATCCCCAACCGGGTCGATCCGCGTCCGAACCGCCCGTACTGATCGGACCGGCAACGGCTGAATGGGGGCGTCCGCGCGAGCCGCGGGCGCCCCTTAGCTATTGTAATTGGGCGGCCGGCTTTCTAGTTCGCCCGCATGTCCGAAAAACCGCGCACGCTCTACGAGAAAATCTGGGACGCCCATGTCGTCGCCCGCCAGGACGACGGCACCTGCCTGATCTACATCGACCGCCACCTGGTCCACGAAGTCACCAGCCCGCAAGCCTTCGAGGGCCTGCGCGCCGCCGGCCGCAAGGTGCGCCGCCCCGACCTCACCCTCGCCGTGCCGGACCACAACCTGCCGACGACCCCGCGCAAGGACGCGGCAGGCAACCGCATTCCCATCGCCGACGCGGAGAGCGCCAACCAGCTCGCCACCCTGGCGAAGAACGCGCCCGCATTCGGCATCCGCTATATCAGCGAGGTCGATCCCGAGCAGGGCATCGTCCACGTCGTCGGCCCCGAGCAGGGCTTTTCCGTGCCCGGCGCGACGATCGTCTGTGGCGACAGCCATACCTCGTGCCACGGCGGCCTGGGGGCGCTGGCCTTCGGCATCGGCACGACCGAGGTCGAGCACGTCCTGGCGACCCAGACCCTGCTGCTCCAGCCGAGCAAGACCTTCGAGGTCCGCGTCGAGGGCAAGCTGGCCCCCGGCGTCACCCCCAAGGACGTGGTGCTCCACGTGATCGGCGTGATCGGCACGGCCGGCGGCACCGGCCACGTCATCGAGTTCTGCGGCAACGTCTTCGAGGAGATGTCGGTCGAGGGCCGCCTGACCGTCTGCAACATGAGCATCGAGGGCGGCGCCCGCGCCGGCCTGGTCGCGCCCGACGACAAGACCTTCGCCTATCTCAAGGGCCGCCCCTATGCGCCCAAGGGCGCGGAGTGGGACAAGGCCGTCGCCTGGTGGCGCAGCCTGGCGACCGATCCCGGCGCCACGTTCGACAAGTCGGTCCGCATCCGCGCGGAGGACATCCAGCCCACCGTCACCTGGGGCACCAGCCCCGAGGACGTCGTGCCGATCGGCGGCGTGGTGCCCGAGCCGGCGAGCTTCGCCGACCCGGCCAAGCAGCAGGCCGCCCAGGTCAGCCTCGACTACATGGGGCTGGAGCCGGGCACGAAGATGACCGACGTCGAGGTCCAGAACGTCTTCATCGGAAGCTGCACCAACAGCCGCATCGAGGACATCCGCGCCGCCGCCGAAGTGCTGCGCGGCCGCAAGAAGGCGGACAACGTCAAGTGGGCGATCGTCGTCCCCGGCTCGGGCCTGGTGAAGGCCCAGGCCGAGGCGGAAGGGCTCGACAAGATCATCACCGCGGCGGGCCTCGAATGG
>ERZ778022.3169-NODE-3169-length-15836-cov-4.653381_pt1 | contig 15836 bp, 10 predicted proteins | sample MGYA00375752_ERZ778022 | MGnify/ENA primary metagenome ERZ778022 (study PRJEB29350, sample SAMN05389826) | bioreactor metagenome | isolation source: Thiocyanate bioreactor | place: South Africa: University of Cape Town | collected 2014-04-04 ... | reverse complement strand
AAATGAGCGCATTCAAATAGCTAATTATCATACTGATAAAGAAGAACTTTCTTGTGAGCTCACTGATGATTTAGCAGATCAGTGTGGGATGAAAAAAAATGCATTAATTAAATATTTAAACTATTCGATTTAAAAAAAGGAGAATCGCCAACAACAGGAGTATTCTTGCCTACAAAAAAAGAAGAGGCGATAGCTATCAACTTAGTCAGAATTAGAGGAATTCAAACCGAGTTAAATCAATGCAAGTTACTGGATACTGCTTTTGGCTAACCGAATAAGTAAGCCAAACCCGAACTAAAGCCGCTGTCAGATTATGTTCAACAAAAGCTTCAGGATGATAATTTATCGCCTAAATTGAAACAATTTATCGAGGACGAGCTTCATTCTTTACAAGAAAATCCCATATACGAAGATTATTACTATCTTGCATTCTTGGACCAATTGGGTAAACCAGGGTTTTCTGAGTCCGATGAGCTTTTCTTTATCAAAGAAATGGTTAAAACTCGTGAAGAAAAACAAGCCAATCTAAACTTAAAGCCTTTTTAATAATCTAATTAATTATCGATGTTGTCTCGAAAACCGAACCACCCAGTTGTTCCGATGTGGCCGAGTTGACCGCATGTTGATGCTAGAGCCTGGTGGCGTATGCCACCACTTGCTCATCCCAGCATGAGCCCAAAAACCATAAAGGCAAGTGCTATTATACTCGTCTGCTGCTCTCACCTACCACATACACCATCTTACCTTCTGCAAAGAACATCTATGCTGGCTGATGCGCAAGATAAGTATAATGATGTTATTGGGGATTTTCCGATATAAATTTTAGATTTTGGCGTCAGGGCGCAAGTCCCGGAGGGCTAGCCCTACTAGAAAAACTATTTATAGGCTGAAAATAAGAATTTTATTTTGGCTTTAATTAAAGCAAGGAAAACACCTGAAATAGAAAAATTAAAAACTAAAACCATCAACGGTATTTACTTAGAATTGCTCATGAATGGTATCGATGCCATTAGCCATTTTTTTATAAAATGGATTTCAATTACATAAGTTTCATCGAGAGAAATATTGTTAAAAGGCATCGTGCTTTCGTTACGCATCTAGCTGACGAAATCGATCATTCAAAATTCTCTTTGAAAAATTCATAGTTTTGCCTGCACAGAATATCATCGCGCGTGAATTCGATAACCCTCTTATTGGCAATGCAACGCCAATTTTGCAGGTTATCGACAAACTTTTTATTTTTCGCATAAAAAATATCGGGTGTAAATGCTGCGACATTTTTTCCTAACGCCCTATCCCTTGCCGAAGTAAAAACAAACGCTTCAATCTTTGCTTTGCGCATCTTTGTTCCTAACTCCTGGCTCTCTAGATAACTTGTTTTATTGGAAATTTGGTCTTGATATTCATGGAAGGGAGCTTCCGTCAAATCAATTCCTTTGGATGTGTTTATATAGGCATTAAACGCCGCCATCGGGAGTTCAATGTAGTCTAAATTCGCGGAGGTATCCTCAAAAAATTTTAAGCGATAAAAGGCGACCTCAGCCAAAGCTGTACTGAGATTCAACGCCCCATACCACAGAGACGGTTCCAGCGTGCTCCCAAATCGAGAACCATAAGCTAAGGGGGGATATCGAAACGGGGTGAAAATTAAATAGTGCTTATTTCCGTTAACCTTAGGCTTGGTATGTTCTAATAGATTTTCTAATAAGTCATGTTCTTCTCGACTATCGACTAAATCCCTGGAGCTTGAGATGTGTTGGGCTTCAACCATGCGCCAGGGCTCTAAATCTAAATGTTTTTGAAATTTTGTTCCTTCGCATTCTGTCCAAATACTCATAGCTTCCCACGCATCGCATCTAAATAATTGAGTACCCCGACAAGACCCGGAATGGTTTTAATTTCTTCTATTGGTTTATTTCGAAAATATTTATTTTGGCTATTCAGCCACAATTTCGCTTTCTCATGATTGTTACCCACCATTGCATTGAGGCTGCGATATATTCTTAAAAGCAATAATGCGAGCTCTCCTTCTTTTGTATGCGGTGAAATTAGTTTGGTGCCTTGGGTGAGGCGAGAGGCAGTCGATTCGCTGATGCCAATTATTTTGCTCAAGTCTTTACCGGATAAAGAATAAAATTTTGCTAAGCTACAGAGCGCTTTAGTTAAAACAATATTTTCTTGCGGGTGCGCCTGATTCGAAACGTTCATGATTTCATCTCCTTTCAAATGAAATTATAGAGTAAAAAAATTTCAAATGCAATTAAAGAACAAGCTTCATAAACTTTACAATTAGTTATGAGTCATAAAAAGCGCATTTATTTCATGCATTGAACCGCTCCTCTACATTGCGGTGAGTGGTTTCGTTTAATGTAACTTAGTGCAGGTTACTTAGGAGCGCTTCATTCATTATTGAAAACGAGGTTTTGGAAGTAAGCCAAACGAATAAGGTAATAAAGATCACGACTCCATGTTTGTTATTATTCATTGCTGTAGTTCCCTCCATTTAAAATGATGGTTGGCATCCAGCTTACTGCGCGAACTGAGTTTATTGAGATTAACGCCAAATAGAAAACTTGCGCGTCAATTCCGTCACGACATCCCAATCACCGCAGAGAACAATTCCGTAGTACACTAAATCTTTATTAGTGACTTGTCTTGTTTGTTCTATTTGCTCTTTATAGGTACCGAGAGTCATTGTATCGATAAAATCGTTAAATAAAATATTCTGTGCAATTGCCTCCTGGCGTACATTTCTTATTTTATTTGAATTTGCAGATAAAATAATAAAAGGCATTTCTGAAATATAGGGGTGTAATCCATTATCTGCGTCTCTATACTCGGTGAGCCGCAGTTCTTCTGTTCCAATTGCAGAACCTAAGCCAATACACATATGCGCTAAGGCATTCATTATCTTCCCATGTTCAATGGATTTATTAAGCACGGCGACTAACTTATTTTTAAATTTGTCCATTATAATGACCCTATTTCTGTTGTATTAAGATAAAAAGAGGTGTCCTTGCAGATATAATTGACAAGAGCCAGATAATATAACGCGTTCATTGATAATCTCACATATTAACTTGCCTTGACGTTTTAAACCCTGTACGGCATTAATTTTTTTCTTTCCAAGGCGTTCACACCAATAAGGAGTAATAACGCAATGCGCTGATCCGGTTACGGGGTCTTCGGGCACGTCACAGCCTGGGTAGAAGCATCTTGAATAAACATCTGCTTGTGTCCCAGGTGCTGATAAAATCACGCCACGCTTGTTTAAACGAGTAATGGCTTGCAAATCTGGACATGCCTCTATTACTTCCTGTTCCGTTTTAAAAATAAATAAAAGATCAAAGGTACTGTCGTAAACTTCCTGAGGCTCAAGGTTTAGAGACTTACAAAAAGGAGCATCGAGAGACATTCTTTCAAATGGCAATGCGGGGAAATCCATTTGTAAAACGTCGCCTACTTTTTTGACTTTTAGCTCCCCACTTTTACTGTGAAAGAGTATTTCCTCTTTTTGGAATCCTAAACATTCAAATAATACAAAAGCACTGGCTAAGGTTGCATGTCCGCATAACGCAACTTCTGAATTGGGTGTAAACCACCTAATTTCATACTCATTGCCCTGAGGAACAATAAATGCTGTTTCTGATAAATTATTTTCAGTGGCTATGGATTGCATTTGTTCATCACTTATCCATGTTTCTAAAGGGCATACTGCCGCTGGATTACCACCGAATAGATGTGAAGCGAATGCGTCAATCTGAAATAGTTGCAGTTTTTTCATTAAATTCTCCGAAATGTGCTCGATAACATTAACATAGTTTGTTATTATATTGCAAGCTATGTAATTAGAGAGATTTTCCTGCAATGAACATATCAACTTCAATCAAAAAAGCCAATCGTCTCTTGATCAAAAAGGCTAATCAGTTATTGAAGAAACATAATATAACGCATGCATACGCGTCTTTCCTGATGGAACTTTATCGACAAGATGGGATGACACAAGCTGAGCTGCATAAACGTATTGGCATTGAACAACCCACGGCAGTAAGAACACTCGACAGAATGGAGCGTGACGGATTTATACAACGTGAACAAATGCTCGAGGATAGACGGGCTGTCAGAATAAAGCTCACCAATAAAGGCAAAGGATATCAAAAAATTCTGCAAGATTGCGTTCAGGAGTTAAATGAGCTGGCGCTAAGAGGCATTGATAAACAGGAACGGGCCTTGTTAATCCGACTAATGAATACACTCAATTCAAATTTAGAAAGTTAAGAAGATGGGGATGAAGTCATCCTTTTTTAGGTAAAGTTAGGTCCGGACATTCAATGAGATCAAAATAGCGCAGGGTGCTATTTTATTGGCATATAGGAAAACGTATAAACCACGACATATTAAATTTTGAAAGGGCTGTATATGGTGGCAGCGTCATAAAACATTAGCAAATGAACTGCAGATCTAAAGATAGAAAAGGTTTGGGTTTGCGCGTCATACATGTTTTGTTCAATTTAAGAGATTTTTCCTAAGGAAAAAATTGTAAGATGTGTAGATCCTGAGCTGAGTCGAAGAAAATTTAATTTTCTTGTACTCATTACGAGCATTGTTATATGCTCACAGCGTGAATGCTTTGTAAGCATATCTAAATGATACAGGAGTTAAATGATGCGTTTTTTTAAGAATGTCTATCATGGAATTGTCAAACGAGTGCACAAGCTAATCTTTGGGGAAAAAATGATTCCTCACAATACGCCTGAATCTGAGGTTGGGCTGCCTCCAGAGCTTATTGTTTTTATAGCGAATAAACTACCCATTAAATCAGTGGTGCAGTTAGCGCAAATTAATAAAGAAACATACACTCTTTTATCTCAAGTTCCCTATAAAATTAAGGATAAACCTGAAACCTATAAGCTACGCACTTTAGGATTTCCATATTATGATGTACTTCTTTTTAATCATAGACGTAAGAATTTTTATAAAGCGATATTACCCTGGTTTAAATTAGATTTAGAATATTATCCGGGTTTAGTTCTTTCATTATTCTCGATATCGGGAGCATTATGCCTGGTAGCACTTTCCGTAACGACTACATTTAACAGCACCAAACTTTTGTATACACAGAGTTTGGCGAGCGCTCTATTTGGTGGTTTTTTTATGAGTGCTGGTTGTGTTGCCCTGCCAGCAGCATCAATCTTTGTTACGGGAAAGTTTGCTGACTACATTTATAATAAAATTGAACAAGAAATTATAGGATTAAGTGAGCAGAATCTAGAACATACCAGAAATCTTCGGAATCGAATTCATCAAGAATATATAAGTATCGAATTTAAATAGGCAACGACCTTATGATTAATAAGTATATTTTTAACATTGAAAAGTCCTAATTATTTTTTACAAGGTATTCATGTTAAATTGTCTTTTTCTAAAAAAAGGGCACAACTTGCTGACTTTAAAAAATGAAGAGTCGGCACCCCTCGAATGCTTTATTAAGTCTGCCCTCCTCCATATTATTTTTAGTTAAACAGATCTAACGATTTCAAATAAACTATTTTGATTTTTGTTCAATAATTGTTGTTTCGGGAATAGAAAAGTAATCTTCTAAATCCCGAGGAGTAAACTGGGATAAAGCATAACTTTACAACTTTTTTGCTTTATTCATTATCGCCACTTTATTTAATCCAGAGATATCGAAGAAATTGGCGCTGGATTATTCTTTACGGTGTTACCACTTCACCTCCATGACTTCACCAAATTTAACTTATTTAAAATTCCTGCATTCTTCCGAGATTCTCAGGGTAGAGCCTGTTTTGCTCTCTAATTCGCGCTCTGTGCCCAAAACAGAACTTAATGTATAATCAATGCACAAAACTTCGCTCTAGCGTGAATATTATCAGGTTTTTGCAAAATTCAGGAATAAATGTATGAATATTCAACAGTTCAACCAAATCGTTTTTTTAGCCGTAGAATACTATAAAGCAAAATACACAAGTAAAGCCGCCCAGAGTCATTTTCTTGCAACAAAACGCGCAGCAGATACAGCCTTAAATGAACCCGTATTAACTCATGCCGTACCTGAACTTTTAGGAACCGAATTGAGTCTTCAAGAAGAAAGCTCCTTAAATGAATATAAAATATTTATCATGGAATTAGACGAATATGAAACTATAGAACAAGCTTTTGTAAGTGCATATAAGACTACGAATGAGCAGATTAACCAATTCATCGATGGCGAGGTAAAGAGTGTTCAAGAATTAATATATATTGAAAAGTACTATATCAATTTTTTTCAGAAAAAATTCATCAGCGATTTGAATAATGCCTTTGGAACCATTTTTTTATATATCGATCCATTAAGCGGGGAGAAACCAATAAGCTCCTTGGAGAAATCCACCTCCTCTTTATTTGAAGACACTCAGATTTTAACTTTAGAAGCCTTAAAAAAACGGGTTCAGGAAGGCGCTGATATAAATGAAGAAAAAAATGGATGCCCTATTTTAGAAGTATTTTTAGAGCAAAAAAATTATGCATGTGCTGAGTATCTCATCGATTTGGGAGCCAAAACAGACACCATCTATGATTTGGGATTCAAAAAACTCATCGGTCCTTCTAATTGGGGAATTTGCCAAGCAGCTGCAGCCTATGGAACAAGTACTATCCTCGATAAATTACACCAAAGAAATGCAAATCTTAAACCAACTTATGGTAATGGTAGAGAACTGAGTTTTTCTATGCTGCACGCAGCAGCTGAAGCGGGCAATGAAGAAACCTTAAATTGGTTATTAAGGAATTTAGAATTTTCACAAGTACAGATTCAAGAAAGTTTTATATTGGCTATTTATAATAATCATTTCGATTGTGCAATGAGATTAATTCCTCTCTTAGCTAATCATAAAGATACCAACATCTTGAATCAAGCACTTCATATGGCCTCGATTAAAGGGGCTTATCCACTGGCCTTAGAATTAATTGCCTCGGGAGCTGAGGTAAATTATACGGATGGGATTCAAAAAACAGCCATTATTCATGCTTTTCAAAGAGAACATTGGAATTTGGTGAAATTATACTTAAAAAAAGGTGCAGACCTTAACCTTTTTATTCCTTATGCAAAGGAACTTGCCGTCCTCGCTTTCAACAATCTAGACATTGGAAGTAGTTTTCCAGATATCTTAGCACAATCTAGATTATTTTGTACTTCTAAAGGGGGGTATTATGATAAAAGAGGCAAAGACGAATATTTATATCCTGAACTTCTCGATTTAAGAACTGAATGTTCGCCACCGCAATCAGACTATAGGTGTATTTTCATAAAATCTCCCTGGCAAAAGAAATTAATAAAAGACTGCTTCTTTATTAGAGAGGACGCAAACTTTTACGAAATCATCTATTTAGATAGTAATAATGAGGAATGCAAGAAACAAGTTCCTTTGGATTCATTTGATAATTTTAATTTAGACTCATCATTTGATGATATTCCTGATTTTGAAAAAACGGTTTTTGGGCAGTATCAACCTGCGTTCATTAACAAAATACTTGAGTTAACTCATTTGCCTCTCAAGGAAAGAAATGTACTCTCAATTCCCATAAAATTTGATCAGATGGCAACCCAACTTGAACCTGTTCAAAAAATAATGCACCGCATAGCTGCCATCAAAAAAACAGCCTATGGTAACGCCGAAGATAAACAAAATAAAATGGACGCACTCGATAGTCTTGCTACTCAGATGCTTGAGAATTCTGAGAAATCTATTCGGGAAGTCGTTGAATTATGGAAAAGTTCAACCACTAATGGAGTTAACAATTGGCAAATTTGCTCATCTCATAGAAGGACTCCTGAATCCTATGGAATTTTTGGTGGGGCACTTAAAATTTATAATAAAATGCTAAAAACGATGACTGTCAAATTAATTGAAAATTTACTCGATCATGAACCGGAGCTGACTCAATCTATTTTTATTAATTCAAAAAATTAATTTAAATTTATTCTAATCTAGTGTGCTGCCAATGCGCACTAGATTAGCGCTTCGATTAATAAGTTCTTCGATAAGGCTAGTTTTACGATTAATCAGACCTAATGATTTATATTTTAGTGTGGATTCAATAAGTTAATGAAATTACCCTTACTCAACTGTCCACCCTTTTTCAGAATACATCTCGTTTATTTTTTATTACTTTATGCATCAATTTTGAACCTTGGAAAAACGATTTTACTCTTGGGGGGATTAAAGCCTGACCTACAATGACAGTTTATTTTTCAAATCGACTCGAATATAGATTATCAATCATGATAAAATGACTTAAATTTGTCCTTAAGGTATTATTTATGACCTGGAGTAAAGCTGAGGAGCAATATCGCGATCAACCGCCTATCGGAATACATTAATCACTAAATACTAAATTTTCATCTGTAAATGGTTCCTTAGAAATATCCGCTCATCAAGAGTTCCCAAAATATCATTCAGGTTCTCCTTGCCGAACTCTCTTATTAGGTAACTTTTTAACGAGTGTTTTGTATTAGACGATCGAGACACACAAGTGGCGAGTTTATTCACAATATCCTGATAGGTGCATGTCGAGTCATTTACTAACTCTAGAAGCTCTTTTGCTCTTTTTACCCCACTATCACCATGAAACCAATGGCTGAAACGTGTCAATCCTCGTGTACCTTGCGCATTCATTTTCATCCAATCTAAATAGCAACCTTCTAAGTTTAATCCTTGGCTAGGGACATTGGATTCATCATCAGCACCGAAAATTGCTTTCTTAATTTTTTCTCTCATGATATCTAAATCCATCTTGCTTTCCTTATTAACCTGGAACTCACTCTTTTCTTTCTCTTTCTGATGAGAAACATTGTCAAGCATTAAAAGATTTACCTGAGGAAAATCTAATTGAGAATCAGGCAAAGTAGAAATTTCTTTAGATAACTTTTTCTTATCTTGCTCTGTAACATCTATCCCAATTATTTTTAAATAATGTTTTAAAATGGGATCGGAAATCACCTGGTCAAGCAAATTATTATAAAGGGGGCTATTAGAATAAGAGGACAAAAAATTTTTTAGTTCGATAAGCATCAGATGAGTTTTAGTCGAAAGTTCTTCATCGATTAAAAAATCAGGTTCTCTATGGAGACTTGCGATGTTATCTCGCAAAGCGATTGCGCGATTATTAGATGAGTTAAAAAATTTATGGTTTAACAAGCGATATTCATTTTTTACGATTCGTGAGATACTATTTTGAATCAATATATTTTCAAACTGAGGGCAAATAATATCAATTTTCATTCTCATTTTTATATAAGTCAGTAGAGAGGCTGAAGCTTGAGTTTGCCCTGAGGCTTTGTTTTTCTTATGAGCCTCTAATAGACGTTGAAAAGCATTGGTTAACAAATCGTTAAAATGTTTCTCTTCTCCTAGGCGCAGATAAAGATTATGAATCTCTTTAAAATCTCTAATATTTTGATAATCAATAAATCGGTGATGCTTATATTGCGCAGCCTCTCGTTGACCATCTATAAAAACTGCAAATTCATTATCGGCAAATTTCAATAAGCAATCTTTAATAAAATCTACATCGAATTGAGTAAAATTGGATGAATCATCCTCATTTCTTCCTAAATTTAAACTCAAATGCCGATAGAATTCTTGAGGAACGCTTAAACATTCATAGAGAAAATAAACCTGCTTAAAGGCGATTACGATATCTTTTTCATTGGGATTAATCCCAAATCGTTCCTTAATTACGTCGCCGGAACCTAATAAATATGCGTTATTATCGTTCACGGAAATTATGGCTTTCATCAGGCTAAAAACTTGTCCCCCTATGAGCCAATTATTTTCTTTATCTTTTTCTGAAACTCCTTTCCAATCGAAGCCTGCATCATTAACTTTCCCTTTCAATTCGTTAAATTTATTAAGTAATTCTTGAGATTTTTCCCCAGCTTTTAAACGATCTAACAATATAAAAAATTTTTCTTTCAAGCGATCATGATAGGCGGCACTATAGGAGCTCGTCTGAACACCTAAGTTTCTTAGTTGCTTTAAGATATCCGAGGGGGTCTCCAGACTTTCTGAGTCGGCTTTTAACAGTTGATCATATTGTTCTTGGAGATGCTCAACTCTCTTCATGCGCCAATCCTGGTTTATCGCATGCAAGCGTTTTGGTGTAAGTTCTGATATAAATTCATCAAGACCTTTAAAATTGGTATCTACCCCCAATTCCTTAGCCATTTCTTGTAAATAGCTAAGTGCGGTTTTTTTTTCATTTAATGCGATTAGTGCGTGATAAATAGGTAGATAATTTGACCAATGAACTTCTGGTTGCGCAGCAAGCCATATCAGTGTTTCTTTATTTAGATCTTCAGTAATCGTGTTATCATCTTTTAAAAAGGCGTTCTTAATATATGATTTAGGCGTTATTAACCAGTATCCGTTCTGTTTTTCTTGATTATTGAATACCTCAATGATGCCACTGCGCATAAGCAATTCTTCATTTACAACTTCTGTCATCCAGGAAGGTAAACCGTGAGCAAATATTTTTTTTAATTCATAGAGCTTTTTATCAGAAAGTAAGGGGATAAAACCGTTATCACCCTTGAGCATGTATGCGATTATTTCGCGGGAAAGCTTATTTAGTAAAGTTGCAGATTCAACCTGTGATTCAATATTTTTGAAGCAAGGTGCTAGGATTTTGTTTTCTATAAATTCAGATGATAGTTCAAGGGTAAGAAGTTTATTACTTAAAATGAGGTCCTTAATCCTGACATCCCATTGAGCGAGCTCTGCTAAGATGTCTCTTTCCAATTTACTGAGTTTATCTGGATTATCGATTATATATTTTACCAATTTTTCCTTCATTACCTCATTGTTTTTTTTGGGTATAAACTGAACCGTATCTGGATGATGTGTAAAGTAATATAAAAAGACTTCATATTCATTGTGTCCAATATCAACAAAACCTTTTTTCGTTGCATCAATGGCAAAATTAATAAGCTCATCACTTTTAAAGTATAGAAAAAATTCAGGGGTGGTTAAACCTTGCGCCATTAACCAGCTTTCCCGAGATATTGAAGATTCGGATTCGCCATAACGAAATATCATCATAAAATGGCCCCGATCAAATCTGCGAGGCAAGGCATTAGCAACTAAGAGATAATAAAATGCTTGATAACCTGGGAGATCAATCGTCTTTCTCTCATCCCCCTTATAAATCTTTAATTCTGGTCTGAAGAGTACGACCTCTCTGCGTAAATTTTCTATTTTTTTCTCACCGAGTGCTTCAGGAACAATTTGAAAATCCCAGTTCTTTACTAAAATATAACGAGAGGGATCTCTGGCCATATGAATATAAAAATAAGGGTCAGAATTAAAACCGTCTTTTAACTGATACTGATATTCAGGTAGGTATCTTTCTTGCTCAAGGATTTTCTTTTTATCAATGATCTTTGGGTCTTCAGCAATTTTACTCAATATATTTTGAGCATTTTTTGCTAAATTAAAAATTTTATTTGCTTTTTTAGTGGTGTCAGAAAAACGTTTATTTTTAATGGCATCCGAATGAAACTTTCTAGTTAATAAACGATAAGCATGATTGATTAATTTATCCCAATTTTCTTTTCCCGCTAATTTGAGCAAATCGTCTGGATTTAACCCCAGAAGTATACAGGAACCGTGAAATTGATCGTGGATATTTTCGGAGTTAATTTTCCTCTTATAGTATTTAAAATGACTATTAAAAAATCCTCGCACATAATCTTCTTTTTCTTTATCAGGGTCTAATTTATTTGAGGGTTTATTTTCTAAAGCATTCACTTTTTCCGTTAAAGCTCGATATTCTGGCGATGAGTCAGCTTCATTTCGTAATCGCTCCAGTAATTCAGGTTGCGTCCCGGCAATTTTCACATACTCACCATCTAGCGTTTCCTGTCGGAAAGTAATATGCGCTGTTAGGGGTAAATCTGCGATACTTAGTAGTTGACGATTAACTCCCGGTATTTCGTGAAGTTTGTCCTCAATTTGACGACATAGTTCCATTAGTAGTTGTGGATCGAAGTCTTCATATAAATAAATCGTAAAAGGGCTGTTTAAAAGCCTTGCATTAGGATTTTGTTCGATTGAGGTATCAACATTTACAATTTCCTGAGTTAGCTCATCACTCCCACCAATATTAAGGATTTTAAACTCTGGAATTATCCCATCTTCTACCGCCTTATAAAGTAAGTCATAAACTTCTTTCTGGTGGGTATCAAAATGTGTGATGGGAAGAAAAGCATGCAACTTATATTTTGAATAACTTGCAGCATGCTTATTTTTACAAAATAGCCACGGGCTAATTTTTTTAAGCTTAATTTTCATAAATTCATATCAATTATTATTAATATGCCCATTATAAAATCAAAAAATTAACAAATTATTAATATAAGTCACAATACCTTCCGGGACATGGCGATTTATTCTGCAATTCTAACAGTCTCCAAAACAACAATTAGGCGGTTCCCACTCATAAGCGCATAATTGCCCTTATTTAGCATTTGATCTCTTAAGGACTGAATAGGATTTTTTTATCTCATTTCAATACTATTTTTATCGTTGGGGTTTATACCCAAAAGTTTCGTAATACTCATTTTCACTTTGAGTATTTCTAAGCCACACACCTTTAAAAAACCCCAATACACCGCGGTCTCTGTGCTGGCTCGCAATGCTTAGCGCATGCTTGTGATGCGAGAGCATTTCATTTGGCTTGGTACGTACTTCTTCTAAAAGAGCTGAAAAATTTTTGAACTTGTTTTCTCTCTTAGGTATCCTGTCCATCTGTTGCTCGATATAGTCGATTAGGGCTTTTTGCTCGTTACTCAATTCTGGATTTGGCTCGTCAAAATTGGTTAAAGCGCGTGCAAACTGATTCAATAAAAAATCTATGTTTTTATTGTCCTTAGCACTGACGATGAAACTACGAATATCATGCTCTTGTGCCAATGCATTGAACTCATCGTCACTCACTTCGCGTACATACTGTAAATCATGTTTGTTACCAACTAATACGATTGCAGGCGAGGGTCCTACAAAAAAAATTTTACTTTGTTTCACTTGAGTAATTATTTCATGTGCAATCTTTAAACTGTCTTTGTTACTGAGATCAAGGACGACCATTATTCCTGTAACCGATCTGTAGAATGCATCATGGGGAAAACCGCGATCTGAACTTGAAATGTCCCAGAGTTGCAAACGCACAACCTTTTCGCCTACAGATTCATCATGTACGCAGAATTGAGATCCATTTGTAGAAAAATATTCATCACGAAAATCATTTCTTTGAATTCTGTTTAGAAGTTGAGATTTTCCGACCGCCGATGCTCCAATAACAGCTACCTTGTGGAATGCATCAACACTATCAATTTTTGAATAGGACATAATTTAAGATTCGCGCTAATATGTTCACGTATTATACATTTAATTATTCATTTAAACAAATATATATAATTAGGTTGGTGATTTAATAAAATTAATTGTAGAAATTAAATACAATCTCGATTAAGGTTTATTTTGCAAAAGATGGATAAGTGAGTCCTATAATAAGAATGTTTATATCTACTTAGCTAAGTAAATATCGAACAAGGGATAGAAGAGAAAAGAGCGGTACTATTGTCCCAACAATGCCTCATTTAAGTCTGATAAATGACGATTAATCAGACTTAATTTAAATTTACACGGTGCGGCTACAACTCAAAATAGCCACTCCTGTCGTCTTAAAATCGTTAAATTAGTGCGCTTATTGTATATAAGTTCGATTAATATATAATATACGGACAATTAATGTCGACCCATAGGCTCTTTATATTTTCAAAAAATGACACGTCTATTCCTTCTAATACTCAACCATTAACTGAATGTGGCTATATTGTCTTCAGTCATTATGTAACTCTTTAAAAGCAATATGTTTATTCATTTCTTGTGATGAAACTCCCTAATTAAATATCTGCAAATAATGAGAATACTTGAGTAAAAAGTTAATACTCATGTACTGAAATACATAAATGTCTATTGTACATGCGTATCTATTTATGTACAATATATGAACAAATAGTGGAGACAAAACAATGCAGCAGAAATTTGATATTCTTGATTCTTCAGGTAAGAAGTTAAATGATAATGAAATTATAAAAAAACCATCTAAACAAGTATTTGATGGTTTTTATGAATATACCAACGCATTACGAGATAATTACGATGAAGAAATGGAGTATCAATTAACTCAGAACGAAGGAAAATGGATTATTGAATTTGACAATCAAAGTGATGCACTTGATACGGCTTGGATAAAAGCATTGGATCTTTTAAAAAATGGAGCATTATATTCTATCAAAGTTGCTGGATATAATAAAGATTATAACAATCAAAGTATTTTTATTTATACAAAAAATGCTGAAGATAAAAATGATGTATTGTTGATATTAGAACTATTACTACACCATAAGCTTCATGAGAATTGCAAATCTATCAGTTACAAAAGTAATAAAGATACGTTTGAAATGAAGGATGTGCGAAAATATGAAGAAGAAAAAAATGATTTTATTAATAATCCTGACTCGCTGGATACCCTTAAGATTAAAAAAGATAGAATTCATGATGAAAAAACAACAATAGCATTTGATAATTTAATCAATCATATTGAAAAGATAAAAGATACAGAAAATGAGCAGGCAACAAAGACGCTGAAATTAATGCATAACGCATTATCCCCTTGGGAAGAAAACCGCAAACAGGCACAGCGTGAACTACGCGATTTGGGAAATACTTTAATGGGGCATCCTAGACGAGGCTTGCAAGCATTAGGTGTTTTACTGGTTATTTTTGGTGCTGCTATGATTGTTACGGGTGCTTTATTGACTGTAGGAACGTTTGGTTTAGCGACATCTGGTGGTATCGGTTTAGCGGTAGGTGGCGGATTAGTCGCTGCTGCTGGTATAGGTTTATTTGCTCATAATCCCAGAAAACAATTTTCCGAAGACGTCACTCAATTTGCTAATCAAATAGAGGTGAATAATCCATTATAGATCTCCGACCGGGAGCCTGGTAAAAAAGGGTCATGCAGATTCAAACAGTCATTAGTTAACTTTTTAGAAGGGACGATGATGAGTGCTTATCAAGACGGAGCCTTAGAGAGTATTCAGCAAAGTGCAATTTGGTCTTTATGGTCGCAAGGCAAATAACTAAGTGAAATCGGAAGACAGCTCAACAAGCATGCCGGCTCCATTTTTTGTTTCCTAAAAAAATATGGTGGTATCAAACCGGTTAAACCAATTCATTCAAAACGGGCATAGACCCTGCTTGAGCGAGAGGAAATATCTCGGGGTTTATCGGCAAATTTATCTATCAGGAATATTGCAAAGACACTAAATCGCACCCCGTCGACTATATCTCGGGAAATTAGTCGTAATGGAGGACGTGCAAAATATCGAGCCATATTGGCGGATAAACAAACGTTGATAAGAGCAAAACGTCTTAAGAAATCCAAGCTCCAAATTAATACCCCATTGAATGATATCATTGCGGATAAGCTTTCAAACAAGTGGTAACCAGAACAAATATTGGGTTATCTTAAGCGTATTTACCCAACGGATACCACGATGCATCAATCCCATGAATCAATTTATAAAACACTATATATCCAATCTCGAGGCCACTTGAAGAAGGAGTTATTGAAACATCTGCGCACATAGATGAGACAGTCCAAACAATTTAATACTAAAGGGAATGTCCGAGGTGGCATTATCGACGCGGTATTGATTTGTAGTAGTTCAAACTTGATCTGACAGTTGCCGGTTTTTTAGAAGTGTCTGT
>ERZ778022.3168-NODE-3168-length-15838-cov-4.330419_pt1 | contig 15838 bp, 11 predicted proteins | sample MGYA00375752_ERZ778022 | MGnify/ENA primary metagenome ERZ778022 (study PRJEB29350, sample SAMN05389826) | bioreactor metagenome | isolation source: Thiocyanate bioreactor | place: South Africa: University of Cape Town | collected 2014-04-04 ... | reverse complement strand
GGGCGTGCCGCCGCTGGCCGATACCTTCAAGATCCGGCTCGGCCTCGATCGCATGGTCCGCGACGGCTATCAGATCAACCATTCGGGCGTCGGCCCGGATGCCATGGCCAACGTCAACTACTGGGCGGCCCGGCTTTCGATGGTCGCGGACCTCACTCCCAACCTCGAGAACTACTTCATCGGCAGCTACACCGTTTCGGACAACTACAACGTCGCTTTCCGGGTGGTCGGCTACGATCCCAACTCGACCCGCGCTCAGATGCCCTATGCGCGGGCGCAGTACCTGCGCCAGCAGGCGCGCGGCGACGGGCCCTGGGACATCGAGAACAGCCACCCCGATCCCAAGCTGCGGATGGAAACCTGGCAGGTCATCAACACCACGACCTGGCATGCCAGCGACAGTCTGACGATCAAGAATATCGCCAGCTATACCGAGTTCCGCGAAACCTCGCGGTTCTCCATCCAGGGCGACAATTTCCTGACGCCCCAAGGCACCAACGCCTTCTACAACATCCAGCTCAACAACACGCCCGGCTACAACAACTCCAGCCAGAACACCTATACCGAGGAGCTTCAGTTCATCGGCACGGCGGCGGGCGGGCGTCTGAAGTGGCAGGCCGGCGGCTATTTCGAGAACAGCGATCCGCTGGGCTTCACCTCGCAGTCGACCACAATCGGCCTGCAATGCGCCGATTCCTTCACCTTCCAGTGCACGGCCAGCCCGCCGACCAATTTCGGGCCGACGATCGGCAACGTCTTCATCAACACGCTGTCGATCCCCTATCAGAAGACCTGGTTCCGCAGCCGCGGGCTCTACGCCCAGGCGACCTACGACATTACCGACAGGCTCGCGGTGACGGGCGGCTTCCGCTACACGTGGGACTCGATGACGCACCGCTACGATGGCGTCGCCGTCGGTTTCGCCGCGAACGATACCCCGACCTTCTTTTGCAGTAACGTCGTCCGGGTGAACGGCCCGACCTCGCCGTCTAATCCGAAGGGCGTCGTCTTCCTGTCCGGGCTCGGCGAGCACGATCGCTGCAACGTCACCTTCTCGACCAAGTCGAGCGCGCCGACCTGGGCGCTCGACCTCGAATACAAGCCGTTCGACGATGCGATGCTCTATGCCAAGTGGTCGCGCGGCTATCGCGCAGGGGGCGTGGCCTCGGCCAACATCTATTTCGAGACGTGGCAGCCCGAGAAGGTCGATGCCTACGAGATCGGTGGCAAGTTCTCGTTCCGCGGGCCTGTGCGCGGCTATTTCAACGTCGCGGGCTTCTATAACGACTTCCGCAACCAGCAGATCCAGCACACCCTGGTTCGCGCGTCGACCAGCCCGTTGCTGGGCGGCAGCGCGATCATCAATGCGGGCAAGTCGCGGATCTGGGGCATCGAGGTCGACGCTGCCGCCACCTTCTTCGACCGCCTGAAGGTGGACGTGGGCTATACCTACCTTAACACCAAGGTGCTGAGCCTCGCTCCGGTCACGCTGACCCCCGACGAGCTCCTGGTGTGGAGTTCGGTGCCCTCGACCGCTACGGCGGGAACCCGCCTGCCGCTTTCCCCCAGTCACCGTCTGAGCCTGACGGGCACCTATACTTTCCCGATCGATCCCAGCGCCGGGAAGCTGTCGGTCAGCGCGACCTACACCTACACCTCGGACCAGAATATCTCCTCGGCGGCAGTGACCCCGCTGTTCTACCAGATACCGGACCAGCATATGCTCAACCTGAGCCTCAACTGGAACGACTTCCTGGGGCAGCCGATCGACCTCTCGGTCTTCGCGACCAACGTCACCAATGCGGCCTATCCGCAGGCGGTGGTCCAGGCTTGGCAGTCCTACGGCTACGAATCGCAGCTCTTCAACGAGCCGCGCATGGTCGGCGGACGGATCAAGTACCGTTTCGGCAGCTAAGCCCGCCTTCCTCGTCAGACCTGCGGCGGCCTCCCCTTTCGGGAGGTCGCCGTTGTGTTTCAAGGACCTCTGCGGCATAGCCACGCCCCGACAAGGGGATCGTACCAATGGCAAACGCCGCGCGCAGGGTAGGGGCCGAGAGCTCGGCGACACGCGCGCTGATCGTCGAGGCGGCCGAGCAGGTGATGCTCGAGGAAGGCTATGCCGCGGCCAGCACCCGGCGGGTCGCGGCGCGGGCCGGGCTCAAGCCGAGCCTGGTCCACTATTATTTCCCGGCGACCGAGGACCTGCTGCTCGCGGTCAACCACAAGGGCGCGGCGGAAGGCGACCGGCGGCTGGAGGAGGCGCTGGCCTCGCCCGATCCGCTGCGTGCGCTGTGGAAGACCATGACCGACACCAGCCAGACCGCCCTGGCGCTGGAGACCATGGCGCTCGCCAACCACCGCAAGGCGATCCGCACCGAGATCGCGCGCCATGTCGAGGAAGTCCGCGCCCGCCAGGTCGCAGCCTTCGAGCGCCTGCTCGGCGAGCGCATGACCCGCTTCGCCGGCCCGCCCGAGGCGCTCGCCCTGGTCCTGACCGGGATCGGACGCGCGCTCATAATGGAAGGCGCGCTGGGGGTATCGGCAGGACACGCCGAGGCCGCGAAATGGGTCGAAGGCCTGCTGGACGCGCTGATGCCGGCGGGCGAGGGGTAGCGGCGGGCGTAGGTCTCCCATATCGTCGAGACAGGGGGCTAACGGTAATCCTCCCCCGACGGGAGGTGGGGGCTGCCCACCATCAGCGGCTCGCCCTTGCTCCCAAGGCCCCGATCGCGCAGGTAGCATCTCATGCATTCCGCCGCCGGAACCTCGCTGCTTCAGGAAGGCTTCGTCCTGCTCGGCTTCGCGCTGGCCTTCGTGCTGGTGTTCCGCCGGCTCGGGCTGGGCGCTACCCTGGGCTATCTGCTCGCGGGCGCGGTGGTCGGGCCGCAGGTGCTGGGGCTGGTCGGGGACGCCAAGGAGAAGCTGGGCGTCGCCGAACTGGGCATCACCCTGCTGCTGTTCGTCGTCGGGCTGGAGCTGAACCCGGCGCGGCTGTGGAAGATGAAGCGCGACATCCTCGGGCTCGGCCTGCTCCAGGTCGCGGCCGGCGGGCTTGCGCTCGCCGGGCTGATCGCGCTGACCGCCGGGTTCCCCCCGGCCGCGGCGCTGGCGCGGGGCCTGCCGCTGGCCCTGTCCTCGACCGCGCAGGTCCTGCCGATGCTGCAAAGCTCGGGCCGGCTGCGCACGCCCTTCGGCGAGCGGGCCTTCGCGATCCTGCTGTTCCAGGATCTCTCGATCATCCCGCTGATCACGATCGTCGCGGCGCTGAGCCGCAATCCGGCCGACGCCGGCGGGCCGCCGGGCTGGCAGCTCGCGCTGTGGACGGTCGCGGCGGTGGCCGGGCTGATCGCCGTCGGACGCTTCGTGATCCGCCCCCTGTTCCGCCTGATCGGCAACCTCGGCGAGCGCGAGATGTTCGTCGTCGCCGCGCTGTTCACCGTGATCGCCTCGGCCGTGGTGATGGAGTTCCTCGGGCTGTCGACGGCGCTCGGTGCCTTCGTCGCGGGGGTGATGCTGGCGGATTCGCCCTATCGGCATGAACTGGAGGCGGATGTCGAGCCGTTCCGCTCGATCCTGCTCGGCCTGTTCTTCCTGTCGGTCGGGATGATGCTGAACCTCCACGCCATCGCCGAGCGGCCGCTGTTCGTGATCGGCATGGCGGCGATGCTGATCGTCGTGAAGACCGCGATCGTCGCCCTGGTCGCCCGGGCTTTCGGCGTGACCTGGCGCGGGGCCTTCGCGCTCGGCGTGCTGCTGAGCCAGGGCGGCGAGTTCGGCTTCGTGCTGTTCGCCCAGGCGCAGAACGCCTTCCTGATCGATCCCGCGGCGGCGAGCCTGTTCGGCGCGGTCGTCACCCTCTCGATGGCGACGACGCCGTTCCTGATGATGGCCACCCGGCGTTTCCGCGAGGCGGCGCAGGCGGAGCCGAGCGGCACCCGCGAGGGTCCGCACAGCGACGGGGCCAATGCGCTGATCGTCGGCTATGGCCGTTTCGGCCAGACCGTGGCGCAGATGCTGATCGCCAGCGACGTGCCCGTAACCCTGATCGACACCGACATCGAGATGATCGACGTCGCCCGCGACTTCGGCGCCAAGGTCTATTTCGGCGACGGCACCCGGCTCGACGTGCTGCGCCAGGCCGGCGCGGCCGAGGCCGAGCTCATCATGTTCTGCATCGACGGCGACCAACTCGGCGCGGACCTGATCGAGGCGGTGCATAAGGCCTTCCCCGACGCCGCGATATACGTCCGCGCCTTCGACCGGCGCGCCGTGGTCAAGCTGCGCGGCACGCCCGCGACCTACGTGGTGCGCGAGGTGCTGGAATCGGCGGTGAAGATGGCGCGTCTGGCGCTCGACGGGATCGGCGTCGGGCTGGAGCAGGTCGACCGCGCCGAGGCCATGTACCGTGCCCGCGACAAGGAGCGGCTGCGCGTCCAGATCGAGACCGGCGACATGACCGCGGCGCGCGACCGGATCATCACCATGCGCCGCGACGGGCCGGGGCCCAAGGAAACCTAAATAGCGGGAAACGAAAGATAGCGGGAGAGGATCGCCGGTTCGTGCATTGGGGAGATGCCCCTTAGTGCAGGAGATTCACATGGCTTTCGTTCTCCCCGACCTTCCCTATGCCCCCGACGCATTCGGCGCGACGCTCTCGGCCGAGACCTTCGAGTATCACCACGGCAAGCACCACAAGGCCTATGTCGACAAGACCAACGAGCTGGCTCCCAAGGCCGGGCTGGAAGGCAAGTCGCTGTCCGAGGTGATCCGCGCCGCGCACGAGAAGGGCGACAAGGGCCTGTTCAACAATTCCGCGCAGATCTGGAACCACAGCTTCTACTGGCAGTCGCTGACCCCCAAGGCGCAGCAGCCCTCGGGCGAGCTGGCCGACCGGATCGCGGCGGACTTCGGCTCGGTCGAGGCGCTGGTCAAGAAGCTGGCGGAAGAGGGCGCGGGCCACTTCGCCAGCGGCTGGGCTTGGCTGGTGCTGGAAGGCGACAAGCTCAAGGTCACGTCGCTGCACGACGCCGATACCCCGGTGGTCCACGCCGGCCTCAAGCCGCTGCTGACCGTCGACGTCTGGGAGCACGCCTATTACATCGACTACCGCAACGCGCGGCCGAAGTATCTTGAAGCCGTGCTGAACCAGGCGCTCGCCTGGGATTTCGCCGCCACGAACCTCGACGGCAAGGGCGTGAGCCGGGCCGACCAGCAGGGCTAGGCCCAGCCGACGGCGGGGCGATTGGCGCGAATTCTAGCGCGGAACTTTATTTCGTCAACCGTGTATATGAAATAATATAATTACTCCAATTCGGTTGATAATCGCCCCGTTAGCGCTCAAATTCCTCAAGGGACTTGTTTGCTGAGTCGAGCAAGAGGAGGTTTATGGGAGGAGAGCACGGCCAAGGTGGCAGCGCCCGCGAGCAGGAGGTCGAGCGGGCGATCGTCCACCTGCGGCAGGCCATAGACGCGATGGTCAAGGCGGAGCTGCCGCTGGCCAGCGCCTACGCCGATTTCGCGCTGTCGATCTGCCTGCGGAGAAAGGACGAGGAGAAGGACTGACCTGCCGGAAGGACGGAGCGCCGCCGATCGTCCTGCCGTCACCCTGAAGCTGCTAGCCCTTCGCGCGCCACGCGGATCAGGGCGTCGATGTCGAGGTGCCGTTCCAGGTCCTCGGCGATGCGGTCGAGGGCCTGGTCGACCGCCGTTTCATAGTCGGTCCCGACCGCCGTCGCGCCCAGCCTCGCCAGCAGCGCAGCGCGTTGCGCGGGATCGGCGAGGAGGCCGTGGACATAGGTCCCGAGTACCCGCCCGTCGGGGCTGATCGCGCCGTCCGGGCGGCCATCCGCGAACCGGGCGAAGGGGCGGGCGAGGCCCGGGCCCGAGGTCTCGCCCAAATGCATCTCGTAGCCATGGAACGACGCGCCGAGCGCTTCGCCGGCCACCGGGCGTAGCGTCTTCTCCGGGGTCAGGACCGTATCGAGATCGAGCAGGTCCAGCCCAGCAGCCGTGGTGGGCGGACCCTCAAGGCCGAGCGGGTCGGCGATCGAGCGGCCGAGCATCTGATAGCCGCCGCATAGCCCCAGCACCATGCCGCCGCGCCGCCGGTGCGCGGCGATGTCGATGTCCCAGCCTTGCGTGCGCAAGAACGCCAGGTCGGCGAGGCTGGCCTTGGAGCCGGGCAGCACGACCAGGGTGGCCTCAGCCGGGATCGACCGGCCCGGCGGGACCATGACCAGTTCGACCGCGGGCTCCAGCTTCAAGGGATCGAGGTCGTCGAAGTTCGAGATGCGCGGCAGGATCGGGCAGGCGATCACCAGGCGCCCGTCTGCCGGGTCGGACGGCCGCTCCAGCCGCACCGCGTCCTCGCTCGGCAGCAGCGCGGCAGACGGCAGCCAGGGGACGAGGCCGAAGCCGGGCCAGCCGCTCAACTCCTCGATCTGGCGATAGCCGTCGGCGAACAGCGCGGGATCGCCGCGGAACTTGTTGATGATGAAGCCGCGGATCGTCGCCGCGTCGGCCGGATCGAGCACGGTTTTTGTCCCGACCACCGCGGCGATCACCCCGCCGCGATCGATGTCGCCGACCAGCACGACCGGAACCCGCGCCGCCCGCGCGAAGCCCATGTTGGCGATGTCGCCGGCGCGGAGGTTGATCTCGGCGGGCGAGCCGGCGCCCTCGACCATCACCATGTCGCACTGGCCACGCAGGCGCGCGAAGCTCTCCAGCACCTCGCCGAGCAGGGCGCCGCGACCCATGCGGAAGTTGTCCGCGCCGAGGGTGCCGCGAACCCTGCCGTGGACGACGAGCTGCGAGGTCATGTCCGCCTGGGGCTTGAGCAGCACGGGATTCATGTCGCTGTGCGGAGGCACCCGGCAGGCCAGGGCCTGGAGCGCCTGCGCTCGCCCGATCTCGCCGCCGTCGACGGTGACGGCGGCGTTGTTCGACATGTTCTGCGGCTTGAACCGCATGACCCGCAGGCCGCGGGTCGGCAGCGCCCGGCACAGCCCCGCGACGAGCACCGACTTGCCGACGTCGGAGCCGGTCCCTTGCAACATCAGCGCGGTCATGCGCGGGCCTATCTCAGGATATCGCGGGCAAGGCAAACCGGACCATGTTGCCGCCGACTTGGCTCTGGCAATCGCCCGCGAGACCGGCAATAGGGGGCGAGCGCCCGCCATCTCGGAGCCTGCCTGATGACCCCAGCCCCGCAAATCCGCATCCCCGCCACCTACATGCGCGGTGGAACGAGCAAGGGGGTGTTCTTCCGCCTGGAGGACCTGCCCGAGCCGGCCCGCGTGGCCGGCGCGCCGCGCGACCGGCTGCTGGCACGGGTGATCGGCAGCCCCGATCCCTACGGCGCACAGATCGACGGCATGGGCGGCGCGACCTCCAGCACCAGCAAGGCCGTGATCGTCTCGCCGAGCACGCGGCCGGGCCACGACATCGACTACCTGTTCGGCCAGGTCGCGATCGACCGCGACTTCGTCGACTGGTCGGGCAACTGCGGCAACCTCTCGGCCGCGGTCGGGGCCTTCGCGATCCATGCCGGCTATGTCGACCCGGCAAGGGCGGTGGACGGCATCTGCACGGTGCGGGTCTGGCAGGCCAATATCGGCAAGACCATCATCGCCCATGTCCCGGTGACGGACGGGGCGGTGCAGGAGACGGGCGACTTCGAACTCGACGGCGTGACCTTCCCGGCGGCCGAGATCGTGCTGGAGTTCCTCGATCCGGCCGATGACGGCGGCGCCGACGATTCCGGGGCGAGTGCGATGTTCCCCACCGGCAACCTGGTGGACGAACTCGCCGTGCCCGAGGACCTCGTGCCGGGCGGCAGGCTCCAGGCGACGCTGATCGATGCCGGCATTCCGACGATCTTCGTCAATGCCGCCGACATCGGCTACACCGGCACCGAGCTGCGCGAGGCGATCAACGGCGATCCCGTCCAGCTCGCCCGGTTCGAGGCGCTGCGCACGATCGGCGCGCTGAGGATGGGCCTGATCGAGACGGCGGAGGAAGCCGCGCAGCGCCAGCACACGCCCAAGATCGCCTTCGTCGCGCCGCCGGCCGGCTACACCGCATCGAGCGGCAAGGCGGTCAGGGCCGAGGACATCGACCTGCTGGTCCGCGCGCTGTCGATGGGCAAGCTGCATCACGCGATGATGGGCACGGCCTCGGTCGCCATCGCCACGGCGGCGGCGGTTCCCGGCACCTTGGTCAACCTTGCCGCGGGCGGCGGCGAGCGCCGGGCAGTGCGGTTCGGCCATCCTTCCGGCACCTTGCGGGTCGGGGCGGAGGCGAAGCTGGTCGATGGCCGCTGGACCGTCACCAGGGCGAGCATGAGCCGCAGCGCCCGCATCCTCATGGAAGGATCGGTCCGCGTGCCGGGAGATGCGTTCTAGGCCGCCCGGCCTTGCGCTCAGGCCCCTAGGCCACTTACAGGGCCGCAAAACCGTCTCAGGAGCCTGCCATGCCCTACCTAGTCGCCGATGAGTTGCCGCGGACGAGCGCGGGCCAGCGCTTTCGCGAGGCGCTGGCGCGTCCCGGCATCTACCGGCTGCCCGGCGCCCACAACGGCCAGGCGGCGATCCAGGCCAGGCAGGCCGGCTTCGAGGGGCTCTACCTCTCGGGCGCGGCGATGACCGCCTCGATGGGCCTGCCCGACCTCGGGATCATCACCGTCGACGAGGTCGCCTTCTTCATCCGCCAGATCGTCCGCTCGTCGGGCCTGCCGCTGCTGGTCGACGGCGACACCGGCTACGGCGAGGCGCTCAACGTCATGCACATGGTCCGCACCTTCGAGGAGGCAGGTGCCGGCGCGGTGCACCTCGAGGATCAGATCCTCCCCAAGAAGTGCGGCCACCTCAACGGCAAGGGCCTGGTTCCGCCCGAGGACATGGCGGCCAAGGTCGCTGCCGCCAAGAAAGCCAGCCGCGACATCGTGATCGTCGCGCGCACCGACGCCGCCGGGGTCGAGGGCTACGATGCTGCCGTCGCCCGCGCGAAGCTCTATGTCGAGGCGGGGGCCGACGCGATCTTCCCCGAGGCGCTCGTCACCCGCGAGATGTTCGCCAAGTTCGCCAAGGACCTGCCCGGCGTGCCGCTGCTCGCCAACATGACCGAGTTCGGCAAGACCCCGTTCTACACCGCGGCCGAGTTCGAGGAACTGGGCTACAAGATGGTGATCTGGCCGGTCTCCTCGCTGCGTGTCGCCAACAAGGCCCAGGCCCGGCTCTATGCCGCGATCGCCCGTGACGGCGGCGCGCACAACATGGTCGAGGAGATGCAGACCCGGGCCGAGCTCTACGAGGTGATCGGCCTCCACGACTACGAGGCCCTCGACGCCTCCATCGTCAGGACCATCGTCCCAGAGGCCATCCCGCAGGGGTGATCACATTGTCGCCGCCTTCGCTGTGAAATCCGATCTTGCGGATCACATGGCGATGTGAGATTGCGGTGGAATGTCACAGACTCTTATCGATCGCATCACGACCCTCGTCACCGAGGGGGGCATGACGCGGGCCGGCCTGGCGCGCGCCGCCGGCCTCCACGCCAACACCCTGCGCGACTGCGGGGAGCCGCACTGGAACCCGACCGCCGAGACGCTGGGGAAGCTCGAACGCTTCCTCTCGGCCAACGACGACCGGCCGGTGCTGGTCCCGATTGAGGAGATCATCGACGAGGCGCGCAACGGCCGGATGTTCATCCTGGTCGACGACGAGGACCGCGAGAACGAGGGCGACCTCATCATCCCCGCCCAGATGGCGACCCCCGACGCGATCAACTTCATGGCGACCCACGGGCGCGGCCTGATCTGCCTCGCGCTGTCGAGCGAGCGGGTCGACCAACTCGGCCTCGATCCGATGAGCCGCAACAACGGGATGCGCAACTCCACCGCCTTCACCACCTCGATCGAGGCGAAGGAGGGCATCACCACCGGCATTTCCGGCCGCGACGACATCGTCACCCCCGGCCACATCTTCCCGCTGCGCGCGCGCGACGGCGGCGTGCTGGTCCGCGCCGGGCATACCGAGGCGGCGGTCGACATCTCGCGGCTCGCCGGGCTCAACCCCTCGGGAGTGATCTGCGAGGTGATGCGCGACGACGGCAAGATGGCGCGGCTGAACGACCTGGTCGGCTTCGCCCGCCTCCACGATCTCAAGATCGGCACGATCCGCGACCTGATCGCCTATCGCCGCAAGCACGACCGGATGGTCGAGAAGTCGAGCGAGATGCCCTTCACCAGCCGCTGGGGCGGCGACTGGATGGCGCGGACCTATCACAACAAGGCGACCGGCGACGAGACGATGACCCTCATCAAGGGCCGCATCGATCCTGCGAAGCCGACCCTGGTGCGGATGCATACCCTCTCGATCTTCTCCGACATCTTCGGCGAGGAGAACGACCGCTCGGAGCTGCTGCGCCGCTCGATGGAGCTGATCGGCGAGGAGGGCGCGGGCGTGATCGTGGTGATCAACCGTCCGATGCAGAAGCTGATGTCCCGCTCGATCGAGATCCGCCAGCGCTATCGCGCCGGTGATATGCCGGCGACCGAGGAACTGCGCGACTACGGCGTCGGCGCCCAGATCCTCGCCGAGCTGGGCGTGCACGACATGGTCCTGCTGACCAACACCCACCATTCGCTCGTCGCGCTGGAGGGCTACGGCCTCTCGATCGTCGGCGAGCGCCGCATCGACCTCTGAGGAGTTTCGGACCATGGCCAAGTTCCTCATCGTCGAAGCGCGCTTCTACGACCACCTCAACGACATGCTGATCGCCGGGGCCAAGGCCGCGCTGAAGGCGGCCGGGCACAAGGCCGAGGTCGTCACCGTCCCCGGCGCGCTGGAGATTCCCGGCGCGATCTCGCTGGCCGAGAACACCGGCGACTATGCCGGCTACGTCGCGATCGGCGTGGTGATCCGCGGCGAGACCTACCACTTCGAGATCGTCGCGGGCGAAAGCGCGCGGGGGATCATGGCCCTGACGATGGACGGGATCGCCATCGGCAACGGCATTCTGACGGTCGAGAACGAGGCCCAGGCCCTGGTCCGTGCGGACCCGGCGCAGAAGGACAAGGGCGGCGAGGCGGCCAAGGCCGCGCTCGCGCTCCACGACCTCAAGGAGCGCTTCGGCGACTGACGCCTGGGGATCGTGCGGCCGTCAGGCCGACTTGTTGCCCCATTCGCGGTTGATGCCGAGCGCGGCGAGGGTGCAGATCGCGCCCGAGAGCAGGTAGGCGCCGACCGCGATCAGCCCGAAGTTGCTGGCGAGGAGCAGCGCGGCCAGCGGCGCGAAGCCCGCGCCGATCAGCCAGGCCGCCGTCGCCGTCATGCCCGCGCCAGGATAGCGGTGCCGGGTCGAGAAGCTGCCGTTCACAGCGCCCGAGGACTGTCCGAAGGCGAGGCCGCGCTGCAGGAAGCCGAGCATCATGTAGGTCCATTCGCCCGCGCTGCCCTTGCCGAGCAGTTGCGGCGCGAAGCCGCTGTAGGCGGCGATCAGGGCAGCCGAGACGCCGAGCACCGTCCGCCGGCCGATGCGGTCGGCGAGCAGGCCCGAGAGCATGACCGCGACGACGCCGACGACCGCGCCGACGATCTCGATCACCAGGAAGCGGGCGGGTGGCTCGTCGTGGAGGATGACCCAGGAGAGCGGAAACACGGTGACGAGGTGGAACAGCGCGAAGCTGGCGAGCGGCGCGAAGGCCCCGAGCACGACGGTCCGGCCTTCCTCGCGGAACATCTCGACCACCGGGGAGGGCTGCAACTCGCGGCTCTCGTAGAGCTGTTCGAAGCCGGGCGTCGAGATCAGGCGCAGCCGCGCGAACAGGGCGACGACGTTGATCGCGAAGGCGACGAAGAACGGATAGCGCCAGCCCCAGTCGAGGAAATCGGCGGTCGACAGCGTGGTCAGCAGGAAGGCGAAGACCGCCGAGGCGACCAGCAGTCCGAGCGGCGCTCCGAGCTGCGGGATCATCGCGAACCAGCCGCGGCGTCCCGGCGGGGCGTTGAGCGCGAGCAACGAGGGGAGGCCGTCCCAGGTGCCGCCCGTGGCGAAACCCTGGCCGATCCGGAACAGGCCGAGCAGGAGCACGGCGAGGATGCCGGCCGACTGGTAGCTCGGCAGGAAGGCCATGGCCATGGTCGAGCCGCCGAGCAGGAACAGCGCGATGGTCAGCTTGACCCCGCGGCCGTGCCGGCGGTCGATCCACAGGAACAGGAAGGCGCCGATCGGCCGGGCGATGAATGCCAGCGCGAACATGGCGAAGGAGTAGAGCGTGCCGGTCAGCGCATCGACGAAGGGAAATATGACGCTGGGAAAGACCAGTACGGACGCAATCGCATAGACGAAGAAATCGAAAAATTCCGATGTCCGGCCAATAACCACGCCGACGGCGATCTCACCCGGCTTGATGCGATGCTCGCGCGCATTTATCAGGCGCGCATCGCGTTCCAGCGGAGTGGACGACGCCGGTTCCATGGTCGTGCTCACCATCTCCTGCTTCCCTCTACCGAGTTCGAAATGTACTGTCGGAAAGCACTTTAGCACCGATGCGATGATTCGCGATCCTGTTTGATCAAGGTGGCCGGCTTGCGACGGAAAACATTGACGCGCGTCAACGTCGCACCGACCGATGGAGGGCTATCGGGTCGTATGGCTAGGCGAGAATCCCCAACCGGGCGCGGGGCGCGCGCGCTGTTGGCCGCGGGCGCGCTGGCGCTGCTGGGCGGCTGCAACATGGTCGTGATGAACCCGGTCGGCGACATCGCGCTCCAGCAGCGCAACCTGATCCTCACCGCCATCGGGCTCATGCTGCTGATCATCGTGCCGGTGATGGTGCTGATCGTCCTGTTCGCCTGGCGCTATCGCCGCGGCAATCCCAACAAGGTCTATGATCCCGACTTCGACCATTCGACCACGCTGGAGCTGATCATCTGGTCGGGGCCGCTCCTCATCATCATCGCGCTCAGCCTCGTCACCTGGACCAGCACCCACCTGCTCGACCCGTTCCGCCCGCTGGAGCGCATCGCGCCGGGGCGGCCGGTGCCGGCCAATACCAAGCCGCTCGAGGTCCAGGTGGTGGCGCTCGACTGGAAATGGCTGTTCATCTATCCGGACCAGGGCATCGCCACGGTCAACGAGCTGGCCATTCCGGTCGACGTGCCGGTCCGCTTCTCGATCACCTCGACCAGCCAGTTCAACACCTTCTCCGCCCCGACCCTGGCGGGCATGATCTACGCGATGCCGGGAATGCGGTCGGAACTGAACGCGGTGCTCAACAAGCCCGGCGATAGCTGGGGCTATTCGGGCAACTACACCGGGCGCGGCTTTTCCGACATGCGCTTCCGGCTGCGCGGGCTCGGCCAGGCCGATTTCGACCGCTGGGTCGCCGGAGTGAAGGGCGGGGGCGGGACCCTGGCCGCCGCCGACTACCTGAAGCTGGAGGCGCCGAGCGAGAAGGTCCCGGTGATCCGCTATGCCGCGGTGCAGCCGCACCTGTTCGACCGGGTGCTCAACCAGTGCGTGGCGCCGGGCCAGCCCTGCATGGCCGAGGTCATGGCGCGGGACCGGGCGCGCTCCGCGAACAGCCTGCGCGGCCTGGGCGACATGCCGCCGGGCCGCGAGGCCGTCCCGGCCGCGGGGGAGACGCCGGTGCCGGCGCTGGAGAAGCCCGCCGATCGCAAAGGCTCCGGCCCCAACGTCACCAAGCCGCCCACGGCGCCGCCGCCCGGCAAGGCCGCGCCCGGCGACGAGCGCAACCGCAACATGACCTTGCTGTCGCGGCCGCGCCCCCCGGACGCCGCTTCCGCGATGACCGTCTGATCCAGCTCGCAGGCCAGCCATGACAAGCACCAGTCTCACCAAGACCATCTTCGGCCGCCTGACCTGGGAATCCTTCCCGGTCCACGAGCCGATCCTGCTCGGCACCTTCATCGTCGTGGCCGTGCTCGGGCTCGCCATCGTCGGTCTGATCACCCGCTATCGCCTCTGGGGCTATCTCTGGAAGGAATGGTTCACCAGCGTCGACCACAAGAAGATCGGCATCATGTACATGGTGCTGGGGATCATCATGCTGCTGCGCGGCTTCTCCGACGCGATCATGATGCGGCTCCAGCAGGCGATCGCCTTCGGCCCGAACGAGGGCTATCTCAACGCCCACCATTACGACCAGATCTTCACCGCGCACGGGACGATCATGATCTTCTTCGTCGCGATCCCCCTGGTCGTGGGCCTGGTCAACTTCGTCATGCCGCTCCAGATCGGCGCGCGCGACGTGGCCTTTCCCTTCCTCAACAACCTGAGCTTCTGGCTGACCGTGGCCGGCGCCCTGCTGGTGATGATGTCGCTGTTCGTCGGCGAGTTCGCGCGCACCGGCTGGTTGTCCTACGCGCCGCTCGCCGGGCTGGCCTACAGTCCGGACACCGGGGTCGACTACTACCTGTGGGCGCTCCAGATAGCCGGCGTGGGCACGACGCTCTCGGCGATCAACATGGTCGCCACGATCATCAAGATGCGCGCGCCGGGCATGACGATGATGAAGATGCCGGTCTTCTGCTGGACCGCGCTGTGCTCCAACGTCCTCGCCATCGCGATCTTCCCGGCGCTCACCGCCGCCTTCTTCCTGCTGCTGCTCGATCGCTACGCCGGCACCAACTTCTTCACCAACACGCTCGGCGGCGCGCCGATGATGTACTGGAACATGGTGTGGATCTGGGGCCATCCCGAGGTCTATGTCCTCGTCCTTCCGGCCTTCGGCATCTATTCCGAGATCACCTCGACCTTCACCGGCAAGCGCCTCTTCGGCTATTCGTCGATGGTCTATGCGACGGTCGTCATCACGATCCTGTCCTACCTCGTCTGGCTGCACCACTTCTTCACCATGGGGGCGGGGCCCAGCGTCAACAGCTTCTTCGGCATCGCGACCATGGTGATCTCGATCCCGACCGGGGCCAAGATCTTCAACTGGCTGTTCACCATGTACCGCGGCGACATCCGCTTCGAGCTGCCGATGCAGTGGGTCGTCGCCTTCATGCTGACCTTCGTGGTCGGCGGCATGACCGGCGTCCTGCTGGCCATCCCGCCCGCCGACTTCGTGCTCCACAACTCGTTGTTCCTGGTCGCGCACTTTCACAACGTGATCATCGGCGGCGTGGTGTTCGGCCTGTTCGCCGGCATGGTCTACTGGTTCCCCAAGGCCTTCGGCTTCAAGCTCGACGAGTTCTGGGGCAAGATCGCCTTCTGGGGCTGGGTGATCGGCTACTGGGTCGCCTGGACGCCGATCTACTTCGTCGGCCTGATGGGCACGACGCGCCGGGTTCACCATTTCGACGATCCGAGCATCCAGCCCTACTTCGTCCTCGCGGCCGTGGGTGCGCTGATTATCCTGGTCGGCATCCTGGGCTTCGTGATGAGCATCGTCATGGGCATCGTGAAGCGCAAGCAACTGGCCGACACCACCGGCGATCCGTGGCACGGCCGCACGCTCGAATGGTCGACCGCCTCGCCGCCGCCGCCCTACAATTTCGCCTTCACCCCGATCGTCCGCGACCTCGATGCCTGGTACGACATGAAGACCCGCGGCTACGAGCGGCCTGCCGGGGGCTTCCGCCCGGTCCACATGCCGCGCAACACCGCCGCGGGCGTGATCCTCTCCGGCCTGGCCCTCGCCATGGGCTTCGGCATGGTCTGGTACATGTGGTGGCTGGCGGCGCTGAGCTTCGCGGGCATCCTCGTCGTCGCCGTGGCGCACACCTTCAACTACAACCGCGACTACTACATCCCGGCCGAGGAGGTCGCCCAAACCGAAGGCAGGCGCGCCGAGCTGCTTGCGGCGGGA
>ERZ778022.3165-NODE-3165-length-15843-cov-4.800355_pt1 | contig 15843 bp, 13 predicted proteins | sample MGYA00375752_ERZ778022 | MGnify/ENA primary metagenome ERZ778022 (study PRJEB29350, sample SAMN05389826) | bioreactor metagenome | isolation source: Thiocyanate bioreactor | place: South Africa: University of Cape Town | collected 2014-04-04 ... | reverse complement strand
CACATCGCGATCTTTATGCAAGAGCACGCGAGCCTGCGGGTTTCGCTCGGTCTGGCGCTCGTGGCGCTCGTCATCGTCGCGCTCGCGGAGAATGCCCGCATTCCGGTCGACAATCCGGCGACGCATCTCGAGCTGACCATGGTCCACGAGGCGATGGTTCTCGAGTATTCGGGCCGCCATCTCGCCGTCATCGAGCTTGCGGCGGCGCTCAAGCTGCTGCTTTACGTGTCGCTCGTCGGCTGCATCTTCTTTCCCTGGGGCATTGCGAGCGGGGAGCCGAGCCCTGCTGCCTATGCGCTCGGCGCCGTGACCTATCTCGCGAAGCTCGCGGCCGGAGGCTTCCTCCTCGTCGCCTTCGAGACATCGATCGCCAAGATGCGCGTCTTTCGCGTGCCGGAATTCCTCGGTGCGGCGCTCATGCTCGGGCTGCTCGGCACGCTACTGCTCTTCGTCTCGAGGACATTCTGATGGAACGCTTCTTCCTCGACGTCGCGCATCTTCTGGCCGGCGGCCTCGTGCTGACGAGTTTCATGCTGCTCTATCAGACGCGCATGTCGAGCCTTCTGGTGGTCTTCGCCCTTCAGGCTTTCGTGCTGACGCTGGCCGTGGGGTGGCAGGCGCACGTCCAGCACGCCCCGCATCTCTACATCACCGCGGCGATCGCGCTCATCCTCAAGGCGCTCATCATTCCCTATGCGCTGAGCCGTGTCGTCGTGCGTCTCGGCATTCACCGCTCCATCGAGACGGTCGGCGGTATCAGCCTGACCATGCTCGCCGGCATGGGCTGCGTCGCGCTCTCCATGGTCGTCATGATGAAGGCGATGGCTGCCGCCGATCCGCTCACCCGCGAGGATCTGGCGTTTGCGCTCTCCGTGGTGCTGCTCGGGATGCTCATCATGGTGACGCGGCGCAATGCCGTGAGCCAGATCGTCGGCTTCATGTCGGTCGAGAACGGGCTCATCCTGGCGGCGGCTGGTGCCAAAGGCATGCCGTTGGTGGTCGAGATCAGCGTCGCTTTCTCGGTCCTCGTCGCGTTCATCGTCATCGGCGTCTTCTTGTTCCGCATCCGCGAGCGCTTCGACTCCGTGGAGCTGCAGGTGCTCGATGACTATCGCGGAGAGCGGCGATGATCGCGGTGCCGCCCTTTCCGCTGCCATTCGATCCGACGATGGCTGTCTTGTTGATCCCGCTGTTTGGCGTGGCTCTGCTTGCTGTGCTGCCCTTCTACCGGCTCGGCGCGCGGCTCAACGTTCTGCTCACGTTTGCGACGCTGCTTTCCGCGCTTTACCTCCTCGTCGAGCGGCCGCCGATGGGCCGTTATCTCTTCGTCGATGACCTCAATGTGGTCTTCATCGTGCTCGGCACGTTCGTCGGCTTCACGACGAGCGTGTTCAGTGCGAGCTACATCGGCCACGAGCTGGAGATCGGGCGCCTCACGCCGGCGAACCAGCGCTTTTATCACGCCATGTACCAGGCGCTGATGTTCTCGATGAACCTCGCGCTGCTGGCCAACAACATCGGCCTCATGTGGGTGGCGGTCGAGCTCGCGACCATGTCGACGGTGGTCATGGTCGGCATGTATCGCACGCACGCGGCGCTCGAAGCAGCCTGGAAATACTTCATCCTCGGCAGCGTCGGCATTGCGCTCGCGCTCTTCGGCACGATCCTCGTCTATATGGCCGCGCAGCCGGTCATCGGCGAGGGCTACGACTCCATGGTGTGGACGACGCTCGTTACCAAGGCGCATCTATTGAGCCCCGACCTGCTCAATGTCGCCTTTGTCTTCCTCATGCTCGGCTATGGCACCAAGGTCGGCCTTGCGCCGCTCCATGCCTGGCTGCCGGACGCGCACGCCGAAGGCCCGACGCCGATCTCGGCCGTGCTCTCGGGGCTCCTGCTCAATGTCGCGCTCTATGCCGTGCTGCGCTTCAAGATGCTGCTCAGCGCCAATCCTGGTGCCATCGCGCCGGGGCCGCTGATGGTCGTGCTTGGGCTCGTGTCGCTGATCTTTGCGGCGTTCATGCTGTACCGCCGCCGCGACATCAAGCGCATGTTCGCCTATTCCTCCATCGAGCACATGGGCATCATCACGTTTGCCTTCGGCATGGGCGGGCCGCTGGCGAACTTTGCTGGGCTGCTGCACATGACCATGCACAGCCTGACCAAATCGGCGATCTTCTTCGCGGTCGGTCACATCGCGCAGGTCAAGGGCACGCAGCGCCTGGCGGAGATCCGCGGCTTGACCGAGAGCCACCCGGTGCTCGGCTGGGGCCTGGTTATCGGTGTCGTCGCCATTGCCGGACTGCCGCCGCTCGGTATCTTCATGAGCGAGTTCCTCGTGGTCAGCTCGACGTTCGCGCGCGAGCCGCTGCTGGCGGTGCCGCTGGTGTTCGGCTTGCTCGTGGCTTTCGGCGCGCTGATGTTGCGGCTGACGGAGGTCGCCTTCGGTGAGCCGACGGGCGGCATGGCGCCGGTCGAGGCCTCTTATGTGCCGCTCTACTCGCATCTGGCACTGGTCGTCGGGGCCGGCATCTATCTGCCGGGGCCGCTCGTCGTCTGGTTCCAGAACGTCGCGCGGCTGCTGGGTTGAGGGAGGCGCTGGACATGAGCTATCGAGCGACCCTTCTCGAACTCGGCACGCCGGTGGAGGCACATCGGCCATGGCCGCGCGTCGTGGTCGATCGCGAGGTGTGGTGGCGCGCCGCGCTCGAAGTCGCGCAGGGTCATGCGACGCTGCTGGCACTGTGGAGCGATGGCCGCGAGGTGCACATGGCCGTGCTCGACGAAGCGGCCGGCGAAGTCAGCATCGCGAGCCTCGCTTGCACGAACGGGCGCTTCCCGTCCGTCGGGCGGACGCATCCTCCGGCCGTGCGCTTCGAGCGCGCGATCGTCGATCTCTACGGGCTCATTGCCGAGGACGCGACCGATACGCGGCCCTGGCCGGATCATGGACGCTGGGGCGTCCGCCATCCGCTCGGGGCCGCGCAGGCGTGTGCTGCAGAGGGCCTGCCGTACACTTTCCTTCCGGCCGAGGGGCCGCCCTTGCACCAGATCCCGGTCGGGCCGGTGCACGCGGGTATTATCGAGCCGGGACACTTCCGCTTTCATGCCAATGGCGAGACGGTCGTGCGGCTCGAAGAGCGGCTCGGTTACGTGCACAAGGGCATCGAAGGCTTGATGCGCGGGGCGCCACTCGCGCGCGCTGCGCAACTTGCGGGGCGCGTGTCGGGTGACAGCACGGTCGCCATTGCGCTGGCCTTTGCGCGCGCCGTCGAGGCGGCAGCCGGCATCGAAGCGCCGCCGCGCGCGCAAATTCTGCGGGCCGTCATGGCGGAGTTGGAACGCGTCGCCAATCACTTGGGTGATTTCGGCGCCATCTGTAACGATGCCTCCTTCTCGCTGATCCATGCCCATTGTGGCGCGCTGCGCGAGCAGGTCCTCCGGTGCTCCAACGCGGCCTTCGGTCATCGCCTGATGATGGATCGCGTGGTGCCGGGCGGCGTGGCGCGCGATCTCGGTGAAGCAGGTGCGGCCAATATCAGAGCGCTCATCGCCTACATCCGTCAGCATCTGCCCGAGCTGGTGAGGATCTATGATCGTACGGCCTCGCTGCAGGATCGAACGGTCACGACGGGTATCTTGAAGCCTGATCTGGCACGGCAGTACGGTGCAGGCGGCTATGTCGGTCGCGCCTCTGGGCGCGCGTTCGATACGCGCCGTGATGTCGCCTATCCGCCTTACGACATGCTACGTTTCGACGTGCCGGCGCGAACCGCGGGCGATGTCGATGCCCGTGTCTGGATCCGCATCGAGGAGATCACGCAAAGTCTCTCGATCATCGAGCAGTGCCTGGAGAAGCTGCCGGAGGGGGCGATCGCCATCTTAGTGGAGAGCGCGATCGCTGATGCAGCCGGAAAGGAAGCAACGACGCTCGTCGAAGGATTCCGCGGTGATGTGCTCGCCTGGGTGCGGCTCGGCGCCGGCGCCACGATCGCCAACGCCTACATTCGCGATCCCTCATGGCTGCAGTGGCCGCTGCTCGAGGCCGCGATCGAAGGCAACATCGTCGCGGACTTCCCCATCTGCAACAAGTCGTTCAACTGCTCCTACTCGGGGCACGATCTCTGAGGCTGCCTCATGCGCCGACTGCTCATCGAGGGATTGCTGAAGGCGCCGCTCACCGAGGCACGGCCCGGCGATGACGACGCCATGCTCGCCGAGCTGGCCGAGCGGCTGCAGAAATCGGCCCGCCGTGTGCTCGGCCACAGCCTGTCGATCCGCCAGGTGGATGCGGGCTCGTGCAATGCCTGCGAGCGGGAGATCCACGCGCTCAGCAACTACTACTACGATCTCGAGCGCTTCGGCCTGCGCTTCGTCGCGTCACCGCGCCACGCGGATGTTCTGCTCGTCACGGGGCCCGTGACCAAGAACATGCGCGAGGCGCTGGAGCGAACCTACAACGCCACGCCCAATCCGAAGTGGGTCGTGGCGGCGGGTGATTGCGCGTGCGGCAGCGGCCTCTTCGGCGGCTATGCCAATATCGGCAGCGTCGAGGCTGTGGTCCCGGTCGATCTGCACATCCGCGGGTGCCCGCCGACACCGACGGCGCTGCTCCAGGGTTTGGTCGCGCTCATGGAGCGTGCGGCAGCAGCGACGTAGGGGGCGTACCTTAGACGCGTGTCCGTGGAGCGTACTCGGCGAGGTACTTGTCGATCTCTCGGCTGCTCCGGAACGTGACGACCTTTCCGCCATATTCTTCCAGCATCGCTGCAATGCGCGGGCGGAGTTTCCTCGGGTAGTTCCAGACGTACTGCAGGAATTCCCAGTCAAGGCGCTCCGGGCATCCATCCGCAAGGTCGGGACGCGTGCGCCCATAGCCGATTGCAACGCGCCGCATGACGCGCGCCATGTTCAGCCAGCGCGGCGTGTCCAGAAGAAAGGCCGTATCGGCGCGCTGGAGGCGCAGGCCGAGCGTCCGGCTGTAGTCACCGTCCATGATCCAGCGCGGTTGCTGCACCAGTCTCTCGACGGTCCGCTGCCATTCATCGGGGGACGACTCGACCCAGCCGGGCTGCCAGAAGTGCTTATCGAGATGGACTAGCGGTAGCCCCGAGCGCTCGGCCAATCGCCTGGCAAACGTGGTTTTGCCAGCGCCGGGGCTGCCGAGTATGAGCACGCGCTCCATGATGCCACCGGCGCTCGCCTCTACTCCGCGGCCGCTGGTCGGAATGCCGGCAGCGCGGCGCGCGCGGACTTCTCCATGGGCTTCGGCCACCACTTGTTCTCCCACTCCGAGAACAGAGGTTTCAGCTTCGGCATGACCTGCTCGGCAAAGAGCTTCGTATTGTACTTGGTCAGCTCCTTGGACATGTTGCCGTACTGGAGAAGCAGCATGAAGTGCCCGACGTTGAGCGTCTTTGCGACGTATTCGAGCTGCTCCGCCACGTCCTTCGGCGAGCCGACGACGACATAACCGCGCTCGACGATGTCCTCCATATTGCGCGCGACCATGTTGAAGCGCGTGCCGGCGGTGGTGCCCGTCGTGACGCCGGCGAGCTGGTCCTTGGGCTTGTTGTGGCCCGGCTGCGCACTCTCGCTTTGCGCGCGGGCAGCCTCTTCCGCGGCACGTTTTACCTGGCTTTCGAGGCCCGCGCGCATCGTCGCCTCGGTGTTGTAGCCTGGCGGGGAAGCAAAGCGCGGATCGACGTGCAGGCAGCGGCCGTAGAAATACTCGGCGGCTTCCGCGTAGCGCTCCATGGCTTCGGAGCGGCTCTCGGCGACGCCGACGAACTGGAGGAAGCCGGCGCGGTAGGGATTGCGGTCCTTGCCGAGCCGATCCATCTCGCTCCAGAAGCCCTGCATGGTCGCCTGCCCGGCCTTGTAGCCGTAGTAGGAGAGATAGCAGTAGACGTAGTCCATCTCCGCGCACCACCGCCACGTCTCGACGGAGCCGCCGCCGGGAATCCACACCGGCGGATTTGGCTGCTGCACGGGGCGCGGCCAGATGTTCACGTAACGCTGCTGATTGAAGCGGCCGTTGAAGGCAAACGTGTCCTTCTCCTGCCAGGCGCGCATCACGAGATCATGCGCTTCAAGATAGCGCTCACGCAGCATCGAGGGGTTCTGACCGTAGGCGAAGGTCGTGTCCATGGGCGTGCCGACAGGAAAGCCGGCGATGAGGCGACCACCCGAGATGCAGTCGATCATCGCGAATTCTTCCGCGACGCGCGTCGGCGGATTGTAGAGCGCGAGGCTATTGCCCATGACGCAGATCGCCGTGTCGGTCGTGCGTCGCGCCAGCGCCGTCGCGATCAAGTTCGGCGATGGCATGAGGCCATAGCCGTTCGAGTGGTGCTCGTTGCAGCAGATGGCATCGAAGCCGCAGTCGGCCGCGAACTCCATCTCGTCCATGAAGTCGTTGTACATGTGGTGGGCGCGCTTGGGGTCGAAGAGCGAGGAATGGATGTCGACCCACACCGAGGGATGCTTGTCCCGGAAGTCATCGGGGAGCTCGGTGTATGGCATGAGGTGGAACCACATCAGCTTCATGGGGGCGCTCCATACGGGCTGGCTGTGCCGCTATCGGCGGTCCTGCGTCTCCTCGTCCGGCGGCATGGGCTGCCGCTCGTCTATGGTTGCCGGCGTTGGCCGGGTATGGCCTGAGCAGATGTCCGGACAGAGTGAGTTAATCATCCGCCGGAGACAAGTCCCGACTGCAAAAGTCGGCCTTTCCGCGCGGGCACGCAGGCCATGAAGCGCTCAGGGAGCGGCTGCCCTGCGGCTCATGCAACTGTCACCGTCGAAGTCCCTGCGCCCGCTTGACAGGCGTCGGAAAATCGCCCTTCTCTAGTGCCGTTTCTGCGTCGAGTTGTCGCCTGCGGCCGGGGTGACACGATATACTCGGGCAGGTTCCTCAAATTTTGATCGTTCGGCCAATTTCAGGAGATGCAACATACGCCGTCCAATGCGCGCAGGCCCGGAGCGCGAACCATCCGGCCCCAGAATCAATGATTCCATCCGCTCGCGAACAGTACGCCTGATCGATGCGGATGGGGAGAACGTGGGCGTTGTTGAGACGCTCGATGCGCTCCGCAAGGCAGAGGAAGCCGGGCTCGACCTCGTCGAGGTGTCGCCCGACGCCGTACCCCCGGTCGCGAAGATCCTGGACTATGGCAAGTTCAAGTTCCAGGAGCAGAAGAAGCAGGCCGAGGCCCGCAAGAAGCAGAAAATCGTCGAGATCAAAGAGATCAAGATGCGTCCCAGCATCGATGATCACGACTACGACGTGAAGATGCGCGCCATCAAGCGCTTCTTCGAGGAAGGGGACAAGGTCAAGGTGACCCTGCGTTTCCGTGGCCGCGAGATGGCCCACCAGCAGCTCGGCATGGCCGTGCTCCAGCGGGTCAAGGCCGAGGTCCAGGAGATCAGCAAGGTTGAGTCTGAGCCGCGCCTCGAAGGCCGCCAGATGGTCATGGTGCTCGCGCCAAAATAGCGCCGAGCCGCCGCCCTCCCCGCCCCATCGGGCTCGGAGGGCATCAAGTGGCAGGCCGGGCGGCACCCGGATGGCGCCGCCGCCTGCCCGTGCGGTTGAAATTCCCTTGAAATCGTTCCATGAGTGGCGCCGCCGGCAGACCCCGGCGGCCGCGCCTCATTGCGAGACCTGTTCATGAAATTCACGTTCAACTGGCTCCGGGACCACCTGGACACGACCACCCCGCTGGATGAGATCGTCGACCGCCTGTCGATCATCGGCCTCGAGGTCGAAGGCGTCGAGGAGCCGGCCAAGGCGCTGAGCCCGTTCGTCATCGCGCGCGTGGTCGATGCCAAGCCGCATCCCAACGCCGACAAGCTGCGCGTCTGTCAGGTCGATACCGGCTCGGGTGTCGTCGAGGTCGTCTGCGGCGCGCCGAACGCGCGTACAGGCATGATCGGGGTGTTCGCGCCGCTCGGCAGCTATATCCCCGGAACGGGCATCACGCTCGACAAGCGCCCCGTGCGCGGCGTCGTCTCGAACGGCATGCTCGTCTCCGAGCGCGAGCTCGAGCTTTCCGAGGACCATGAGGGCATCATCGACCTCGGCGAGGCCCACGCGAAGGATGTCGGCAAGCGGTATGTCGACATCATGGGCCTCGATGATCCCGTCATCGAGGTCAAGCTCACGCCGAACCGGCCGGACTGCACGGGCGTGCGCGGCATTGCGCGCGATATCGCTGCCTGCGGCCTCGGCAAGCTCAAGCCGGAGCTGCCGACACCCGGCGTCGAGGGCAAGTACGAGTGCCCGATCGATATCCTCCTCGAATTCCCGCCGGAGCTTAAGCACGCCTGCCCGGTGTTCGCTGGCCGCTATATCCGCGGCATCAAGAACGGCCATTCGCCCGCATGGGTGCAGCAGCGGCTCAAGGCGATCGGTCTCAGGCCCATCAATGCCGTCGTCGACGTGACGAACTATGTGAGCATCGACCGCGGCCGTCCGCTGCACGTCTATGATGCCGACCGCGTGATCGGCGCAATCCGTGCGCGCAATGGGCGCAACGGCGAGCGCTTTCTGGGTCTCGACGGCAAGGAACACATTGTCGAGGACGGTATGTGCGTGATCGCCGACACGCAGCATGTGCTCGGCTTCGGCGGCATCATGGGTGGCGAAGAGTCGGGCTCGACGCACGAGACGACGAACGTGCTCATCGAGTGTGCCTACTTCGATCCGTTGCTGACCGCCGCGACAGGCCGCAAGGCCGGCCTGCAGACGGATGCGCGCTACCGCTTCGAGCGCGGTGTCGATCCGGCCTTCATCAAGGGTGGGCTCGACCTCGGCACGCGCCTGATGCTCGATTTCGCGGGCGGCGAGCCATCTCGCGCCAAGATTGCCGGCAAAGAGCCGATCAAGAAGACTGTGATTTCCTTCGCCTTCTCTCGCGTTAAGAAGCTTGCAGGTCTCGATCTTAAGACGAGCGATGCGCGCAAGACGCTGAACGCATTGGGTTTCGAGATCGATGGCCCGGGCGAGAACGTCAAAGTGACGGTGCCGACGTGGCGCCCGGACGTCCATGGCGCGGCCGACGTCGTCGAGGAGATCGTGCGCATTGCCGGCCTCGACAAGGTGCCGCCGGCCGCCATGCCACGCCAGCACGGCGTCACGCGCGCGGTGCTGACCGACGTGCAGAAGCGCGCCCGGCGTGCGCGCCGCGTGCTCGCGACGCGGGGCATGGTCGAGGCCATCACGTGGTCGTTCACGCCGCGCGCCTGGGCCGAGCACTTCGGCGGCGGCAGCGATGCGCTGGAGCTTGCGAACCCCATCTCGACCGAGATGAGCTCTATGCGGCCGAGCCTGCTTCCAGGCCTGCTGACGGCGGCGCAGCGCAATCGCAATCGCGGCTTCGCCGATGTGGCGCTCTTCGAGGTCGGGCAGGCCTACAAGGGCGACAAGCCGGAGGACCAGCTCCTGCTCGCGTCTGGCGTGCGGGCCGGCGCGGCGCAGCTCATTGGGCACGGCCGCCATTGGGATGGTGCCGCAAAGCCCGCCGATGTCTTTGACGTCAAGGCGGACGCGGCGGCGCTGCTGGCGGCGCTCGGCATTGATCCGATGCGCGCGCAGATCACGCGCGATGCCCCCGCGTGGTTCCATCCGGGCCGTTCGGGCACGCTCCGGCTCGGGCCCAAGGTCGTGCTCGCCCACTTCGGCGAGATCCATCCCGCGACGCTGAAGACGCTCGACGTGACGGGACCGGCCTCGGCCTTCGAAGTGTTCGTGAGCGCGTTGCCGGCCGAGAAGAGGAAGGCGCGCGCGCGGTCGCCGCTTGCGGCTGCTGATCTGCTGCCTGTGACACGCGATTTCGCCTTCCTGCTGGACCGCGATGTGGCCGCTGGCGATGTCATCAAGGCGGCCTCCGCGGCTGACAAGGCGCTGATTTCCAACGTCCGGGTATTCGACCTGTTCGAAGGCGATGCGCTCGGCGCCGGCAAGAAATCGCTCGCCATCGAGGTGACGCTTTCACCGACGGAGAAGACGCTGACGGACGCCGAAATCGACGCCGTTTCCAAGAAGGTGATCGCCGAGGTGAAGCGCGCGACGGGCGGTGACGTCCGCGGCTGAGCGCCCTTGAACCGATCCCGTCGCGGAACGTTCTCCAAGGGCATCGGTGTCCTGCGAAATAGACTGTCATAAAACTGTCATATTAGGCTTGCGTCCCATGTCGGACGGGGCCAAATTCCCCTGCTTGGCTCATAGCTTGGGGCAGCTCGCCGCTGCCAGGACCAAGGAGCGCGGGTTATGTCAGCCACCTTCGTACTGCTCCAGCTTGCTGGTTTCGTTGCGCTCCTCCTGTGGGGCATGCGCATGGTGCACACGGGCATGGTGCGCGCCTTCGGCGGCAACCTGCGCCGGTTCCTCGCGACCGGTCTGAAGAGCCGCTGGAAGGCGTTCCTCGCCGGCATGGGCATTACCGCGCTTCTTCAGAGCAGCACGGCAACCGCGCTGATGTCGACGAGCTTCATCGCCGCCGGCTTCATGACGATCGTGCCGGCCCTTGCGGTGACGCTCGGCGCCAATGTCGGCACGACGCTGATCGTGCAGGTGCTGAGCTTCAAGGTGTCGGCCGTGGCGCCGCTGTTCATGCTGGCGGGCGTCATCGCCTTCAATCGGGGCGGCAGGACGCGCACGCGCGATCTCGGACGCGTATCCATCGGCATCGGGCTCATCCTGCTCGCCCTGCATCTCATCGTTTCGACCATCGAGCCGGTCGAGAAGACGGCTGCGCTGCGCGATCTGTTCGCGATCGTGTCGGCCGATCCGATCATCGACATCATGCTCGCCGCGCTGCTGACGTGGGCCGCCTACTCGAGCATTGCGGCAGTGCTGCTGATCATGACGCTGGCGGAGCACCAGATCGTCGCGCCCGTCGCGGCAATCGCGCTCGTGCTCGGCGCCAATCTCGGCAACGTCATTCCGCAATACTTTGCCGCCGGCACGAACAAGGCCGCGCGGCAGCTTGCGCTCGGCAATCTCATTGTGCGCTGCGCGGGATGCCTAGTCGCCATTCCGGTGCTGCCGTGGCTTGCCGATGCGATGGCGGCTCTGGATGCAAGCCCCGCCCGTCAGGTGGCCAACTTTCACACGCTTTTCAACGTGGCGCTGGCCGTCGTGTTCATCGGACTGCTGGATCCGCTGGCGCGCCTCTGCGCGAAGCTGATCCCTCCCGGCCCGACTGCTGCTGACCCTGGTGCGCCGCAGTACCTCGATGCCGCGGTCGTCAAATCGCCGAGCCTCGCGCTTGCGGACGCGACGCGCGAGGTGCTGCGCATGGTGGATATCGTGCAGACGATGCTCACGACGTTCCTCGAGGCCCTGCGCAGCGACGACCGCAAGCTTCTTGCGACGCTGGCGGAGATGGACGATGACCTCGACCGGCTGCACAACGCCGTCAAGCAGCACCTGATGGCCATCAGCCGTCAGGACGGGCTCAGCGAGGTCGATGCGAATCGCTGCTCGGACATCCTTGCGTTCACGATCAATCTCGAGCACGTCGGTGACATCCTGGACAAGAACCTGCGCGAGCTGGCCGCGAAGAAGATCAAGCGCAAGCTCACCTTCTCCGACGATGGCTTGGAGGAGATCAGCAACATGCATCGTTGCCTGCTGGACAATCTCCATCTCGCGACGAGCGTCTTCGTGCTCGGTGACATCCAGTCTGCGAGAGCGCTGATGGCGGAGAAGGATCGGATGCGCGATCTCGAGCAGGAGGCCAATGACAACCATTTGCGGCGGCTCAGAGAGGGCAAGCCGCAGAGCATCGAAACGAGCTCGCTGCACATCGACATCACGCGCGATCTGAAGCGCATCGCTGCGCATATCGCATCGGTGGCCTATCCGATCCTCGAGCGGACGGGTTCCATTCGGCGCTCGCGGCTTCGGGATGAGGGTACGATGCCCGGCGAGCCGCAGCACCGCCCGAGCTGACGCCGCGCCGAGCCATCTGCTGCGCCATAGCTGCGGAAGGCGATAGCACCCGTTCCCAGCAGCCCCGTGGCCACGAATGACCCGCTGCCGATATGGCCGCCGCGGGCATAGCACCACGTCGGAAGGCGACAGCACCCCTTCCCAGCAGCCCGCGGCAAGAAAAAATCATGTCAGCCGGCCTGTAAGCCGGGTTCTGTCTGGAGGTTTCCCTCCGCGACGGCCATTCATCTGGGGCGCCCATTGCTGGACGCCTCGTGCAACCAACCCGGGCAGCGGCGTGGATCACGCTCGACGTGACAGGCGAACCTGTCGCGTCCTGCCGCCCCTATTCGGTTTTGCTCCCGGTGGGGTTTACCCTGCCACCTCTGTTGCCAGAGGCGCGGTGCGCTCTTACCGCACCCTTTCACCCTTGCTGCCGCGGGCGAGCCCGCTTCGGCGGTTTGCTTTCTGTGGCACTTTCCCTGGGGTTGCCCCCGGCGGCCGTTAGCCGCCACCGTCGATCCATGGAGCCCGGACTTTCCTCCACCTTGCATCGCTTGCGCGGCGCTCGGCAGCGACCGTCCGGCCGGCTGACATGAGCAGCAATAAGGGGGGCACATGGCCCCCCGTCAAGGTCTTCCAGCAGTCCCGGTTAGCGGGATCGGTCAGGCGGCGTTCCAGCCCATGACGGCCTTGATCTCGAGGTATTCCTCGATGCCGTGCTGGCCCCATTCACGGCCATTGCCGGACTGGCGGTAGCCGCCGAAGGGGGCAGCCGGATCGGCGGCCGCCATGTTCAGCGTCACCATGCCGGCGCGCACCTGCCGCGCGACGCGCTTCGCCCGATCGCGATCGGACGAGTGGACGTAGCCGGCGAGGCCGAACATGTGGTCGTTGGCGATGCGGATGGCATCGGCCTCGTCCTTGTAGGGCAAAATCGAGAGCACGGGCCCGAAGATCTCCTCGCGCGCGACCCGCATGTCCGGCTTCACATCGGCGAAGACGGTCGGCTTCACGTAGTAGCCCTGGTTGAGGCCTTCGGGCTTGCCAGGGCCGCCGGTCACGAGCGTCGCGCCCTCCGAGATGCCGGACTGGATGAGATCCTGGATCTTGCGCCACTGCAGGTCCGAGACGACCGGCCCCAATTCGCTGTCGGCCGCTGCCGGATCACCGACCTTCATGCTCAGCGCTGCGGCCTTCGCGATCTCGGCGACCTCGCCCATGCGTCCCGCCGGTACGAGCATCCGCGTCGGCGAATTGCACGACTGGCCGGAATTGCGGAAGCAGAGCTTTACGCCTTCTGTCACGGCCTTCGACCAGTCAACGTCATCGAGCAGGATGTTGGCCGACTTGCCGCCGAGCTCCTGGCCGACGCGTTTGACCGTCGGCGCCGCGCGAATGGCGACGTCGATGCCGGCGCCTGTCGAGCCCGTGAACGACATGCAGTCGATCTGCGGATGCTCGGCCATGGCTTGGCCGACAATCCTGTCGCCGTGGACGAGATTGAAGACGCCAGCCGGAACGCCGGCCTCTTCCGGCATCTCGGCGATGAGAATGGCGGAGAACGGCGCGACTTCCGAAGGCTTGAGCACCATCGTGCAGCCGGCGGCGAGTGCGGCCGCGACCTTGCAGGAGATCTGGTTGGCCGGCCAGTTCCAGGGCGTGATCATGCCGACAACGCCGATCGGCTCGCGCAGGATCTCCGTCGCGCCGTGTGCTTCCTCGAAGGGATAGGTCTTGAGAATGCTGTGCATGGTGCGGAAGTGGCCCATGCCCGCGCCGGCCTGAAAGCGAGTCGCGAAAGAGAGCGGCGCGCCCATCTCGCGGCTGATGGTTTCGCCCATCTCGCCGAAGCGGCGCTTGTAGATCGCTGCGATCTTCTCGAGGAGGGCAAGGCGCTCCTCGCGCGAGCTTGCGGCAAATGCCGGGAAGGCCGCGCGCGCGGCGGCAACGGCCCGGTCCACGTCGGCCTTGGTGCCGAGCGCTACTTTGGCGAAGGGCTGCTCGGTCGCGGGATTGATGACGTCGATCGCCGTCGCACCGACCGGATCGACCCAGGAACCGTTGATGAAATACTTGAGGCCCTTCTCCACACTCATGCTCGTTCTCCCGCGGAATTTCTGCTGCACCGCAACCGGGCGCAAGCGATGTCGTGGCCAGCATTAGGCGCCCGCGCCCCAATGATCAATGGTTTGAAAGGCCGAGTTGATTTGTGCGCCGCACGTATCTTCCGTGCGAGAACGGATCTTTCCCCTTGCAAGGCCATTGGCAATGGCCCAACTTAACTAAATTGGCGCAGCGATCCGAAGTACGATGCGCGCCGATATGCAGCGACGAACGGTTTCATCGGCCACGGTGACCGGTTCGTGGAGCGACAGGGCTTTGGGGGGCGGGGCGCCCTGTACCCGCGCGATGGGTCATCCACCCGGTGAACGGGAGGACATCCATGCATGTTGCCTCGATTCTCAAGGTCAAAGGCCACGCCGTCGAGACGGTTCGCGCCGATGTGAAGCTGACAGCCGTTGCCAGCCGGCTCACGGACAAGCGGATCGGTGCGGTGGTCGTGACCGATCGGACCGGCGGTATTGCCGGCATCGTTTCCGAGCGCGACATCGTCCATGCACTCGCCCGCGAAGGGGCGGAGTGTCTCGAGTGGTCGGTGTCCGAGATCATGACGCGTGAGGTGCTCACCTGCAGCGAGGATGACACCATCGACGAGATCATGAGCCGCATGACCATGCGGCGGTGCCGGCATCTGCCGGTCGTTTCCAGCGGCCGGCTTGCCGGGATCATCTCGATCGGCGACGTCGTGAAGCATCATATCGCCGAGGTCGAGATGGAGGCCATGGCGATGCGCGACTACATCGCGACGGCCTGATACGCAACGTCGAATGCCACGCAGTGCGGCTTGGCACTGCGTGGCATTTTTCTCAGGGCTTCGCCGGTAGCTCCGCGAGGAGCTAGATCCGCCAGAGCTTGCGCCGGACGTCGGTAGCGTTGGTCAACGCCGACCTGATCTCGCCTCTATTGATGCCGATATCCTTCAGCATCCTGTCATCGAGTGCGTGGAGCTCCTTCTCCGCGGTCCGGAATGCCCGGTAGCGAATGATCTCCGTCGCGATCCGCTCGATGAAGCCGAAGAAGCTCGACAGCGGGCCGGTGGGTGAGGCCGCAAGGGGGCCGTCGGCAGCGCCATAGGGCGCGCCTATTTCATACTTTGGCGTAGACATGGGAAATCGCTCTCGCAGTTCGCGTTGAGACTGAATGTGAGTTCGGTGGCGATCAGACGATGTTGAATCGTCGGATGCGGCTCACATTCCAAATGAGTTGGACGTCGCGTTGTGCCGTCCAATGACACACCACCTGTTTACGCACTCGTGCTGCGTGCATTTTCGGCGGCGTTACAAACGCGCTCGGAAAAGCGGCAGTGTTCGGCGTCGACTGAAGCGCGCCGTCTTTCGTGTGCATCGCGCTCATGGTGGTGCTCTCGCTCATTGTCATCTCTCCTCTGAGTCATCAGGCGGCGTCGGCCGAGGAATAACCGCGCGCGGGCGAGCTTAATGTCATGCTTCGGGTGATCTGATAATCCGCAGTTTCGGACAAAGATTGCGGAATTCCATTCACAGATCCTGTCATGTCCGTGCTACATACGGTGATCCCGGATACCCCATGACTTGGCGCAAATGCGCCCGCCTCTGCAGGCGGGGCGGGGATGTGCGCCCTCCGTACGGCCTTCGATTGCGATCCAGCAGGTGTGCCAATGCGACAGCCTGATGAAATGCTGGTGATGGTCCGCGTCGCCGATCGCGGCGGTTTCACGGCGGCGGCGGAGGATGTCGGCCTGACGCCGTCGGCTGTTGCCAAGCTCGTATCGCGCCTGGAGCAGCGCCTCGGCGGGCGCTTGCTGTACC
>ERZ778022.3163-NODE-3163-length-15854-cov-5.026331_pt1 | contig 15854 bp, 14 predicted proteins | sample MGYA00375752_ERZ778022 | MGnify/ENA primary metagenome ERZ778022 (study PRJEB29350, sample SAMN05389826) | bioreactor metagenome | isolation source: Thiocyanate bioreactor | place: South Africa: University of Cape Town | collected 2014-04-04 ... | reverse complement strand
ATGATCGCGCGGGCCGACGAACTCGGTATGTTTGTCTGCGGTATCGACCGCGGCCTCGGCGACAGGTGGATGTGACATGGCATTCAAAGTGGCGGTCATTGCCGGGGAAGTATCGGGCGACCTGCTCGGCGGCGATCTCGTCGCCGCGCTCAAACGCATCGTTCCCGAGCCCATAGAACTGATCGGCGTCGGCGGCGAGGCCTTGCAGGCGCAGGGGTTGAAATCGCTGTTCGATTACAGCGAGTTGTCGATCATGGGCGTGACCCAGGTTCTGTCGCGGCTACCGAAACTCTTGTCGCGCATCCGCGAGACGGCGGATGCTATTATCCGCGCGCGTCCGGATGTGCTGGTCATCGTCGACAGCCCGGATTTCACCCACCGCGTCGCCCGCCGCGTGAAAAAGGCCCTGCCGGCCCTGCCGGTCGTCGATTATGTCTGCCCCAGCGTCTGGGCCTGGAAGGAAGAGCGGGCGCCGCGCATGCGCGCGAAAGATGCTGGCCTATGTCGATCATGTGCTGGCGGTGCTGCCGTTTGAACCGGCGGTGATGCGCCGTCTCGGCGGCCCGGAAACCAGCTTTGTCGGCCATCGTCTGACGGCGGACGAGAATATCCTCGCCGTGCGCCACAAGCGCGCCGAGCGTCTCGCATCCGGCGCCCTGGCTCCGAAACGCATCCTCTTGCTGCCCGGTTCGCGCGGCGGCGAGATCCGCGCGTTGCTGCCGGTGATGCTGGAAACGGCGCGAACCCTGCGCGAGCGCGGCGGTCCTTATGAATTCATCCTGCCCACCGTGCCGCGCCAGGAAGAGCTGGTGCGTTCGATGCTGGCGGCGGAGACAGATCCGCCGCGCCTGCTGGTTGGTCCGGCGGAAAAATGGGGCGCGCTGGCCGAGGCCGACGCGGCGCTGGCGGCGTCGGGTACCGTCATCCTCGAACTCGGCCTCGCGGGTGTCCCGACCGTCTCGATCTACAAGGCTGACTGGCTGATGCGTTTCCTCCGCAGCCGGCTGAAAATCTGGAGCGCGGCCCTGCCGAACATCATCATCGATTATCCACTGGTGCCGGAATATTTCGACGAGATGGTCCGCGCTGGCCGCCTGGCCCGCTGGATGGAGCGGCTGTCGAGCGATACCACCGAACGCCGGGCGGCGCTGGAAGGCTTCGAAACCCTGTGGCAGACCCTGTCGACGCCCGTGGCGCCGGGCGAGGCGAGCGCGCGCATCGTCGCGTCCTACCTGAAGCGTGCCTGAGCGAGCCTGGGCGTGGTCGCGGAGGCGGGCGCCTATCTCGGCCTTTTCATGGCGGCCTTCGTCGCGGCGACGATCCTGCCTGCACAATCCGAATCCGTTCTCGTGCTGATGATCCTGGCCGGCAAGCAACCGGTGGCGGCGCTGGTCGCGGTCGCAAGCCTCGGTAATGTCCTCGGTTCGGTCGTCAATTGGTGGCTGGGCCGCTCGCTGGAACGTTTTGGCGCACGGCGCTGGTTTCCTGCTTCCGGCGAGGCGCTGGAGCGTGCCCGGCGTTGGTATGCGCGTTATGGCCGCTGGTCGCTGCTGGCGAGCTGGCTTCCGATCATCGGCGATCCGATCACCGTCGTCGCCGGCGTCCTGCGCGAGCCGCTGATGAGTTTCCTGCTGCTGGTGACGCTGGCAAAAACTGGCCGCTACATCGTGCTGGCGCTGGCGGCGGTCGGATTTACCTGAGTTTCATCAAAGGCTTGCGTCTTCGATATGGCACCAGATGGCCAGCAACGGCTCGGCGGTGCAGCGCATGGCGAATTTGCGCCCGGCCTCGTTAAAGAACACGCTGCCGGCGGCCGCACGTTCCCAATTGCCGTCATCGATGCAGACTTCGCCATCCGAAAGCAGCAGGAAGGCGCGGGAATGGAACTGCACATGATCCGGAAAGCGGCTGTAGGGCGCCATGAGGATCAGGCCGAGGCGCACATCGCTGCGCTCCTCCATGCCGCCCGGTCCGACGATGACCGCATGCGCATGCGATTTTTCGAAATTGATGCTGGCGAACGGCCCGCTGCGGCCACCCTGCCAGGACAGATGCCGCGTCAGTTCTTCCAACTGGCGCACGACAGGGGCGAAGCGACGCACCGATGTCTTGAGATTGGCGAGCGCCCGCTCCAGATGCGCGATGGTTTCCAGCCCGGCCGGCGATTCCTCACGCAGAACGCCACGCTTTTCCAGCCGCTGATAGACCTTGCCGGCGACATAACTCGCCATGACCGGTGCCTGCGGCGACAAAAGCACGTCGCCGGTGGCGTTCAGCACATCCTGCAGGAAGGCAGGACGACGATCGCCGTGCACCGGCGAAACGCGTTTGCGCGCCGGCTCCTTGTCGTCGTTCAGCAGAAGATCTGCGCTTCGCTTGAGTGGGCCCGTCGATGCTTGCGGCATTCGCTGCTCCGCCATTCCTAACCGCTCCTGCCGCCACGAGGCGGTGTTTTCACGAGTCGCCGGGCTTTCGATTCTACCGCAGCCATCGCTCCTGAACAGGCTGTCCTCTGACGCATCCCGTTTCGGGAAACAAGAGGTTTCTGTGCCGAAAGCGCGGCGCTATCCTATTCAATCGTTTCGTGGCTTGCCGGCTCGTCCAGCAGGGCGCGATAACGGTTCAGACTTTCCTCCAGATGCTGCGTCAACGCCTGTTTCGCACCTTTGGCATCGCCCTTCGTGATGGCCGCAAGAATCGCCGCGTGCTCACGGTTGATTTTCTTAAGATAGGCTTGGCGGGTGCTCAACGATTGCATCTGCCGATGCTTCAGCACCAGGTCGAAGCTGATCTCGCCCATTACTGCCTGCAGGAAGCGCGGGAAATGGGGATTGCGGGTGGCGCGGGCGATCGCCAGATGAAATTCGAAATCCGCTTGCGCCTCGACGACGACATCCTCCGTCTCCAGCGTTTCGAGATGGCCGTAAGTGCGGGCGATCTCAGCCAGCGCTTCCGGTGTGCGTCGCGTCGCAGCAAGGCCGGCCGCCTGGATTTCGACGCCGAATCGCAGTTCGAGGATCTGCATGGCCGAGCGGATGTCCTCAATACGGCTGATCTCGAAATTCAGCGTCTTGATATCCTTGTCGGTGACATAGACGCCGGCCCCCTGCCGGGCGATCACCCGGCCGGCGACACGCAGCGAGGTCAATGCCTCGCGGATCACCGTGCGGCTGACACCGAATTCTTCGCAAAGCTGGGCGCTGGAGGGAATTTTTTCGCCCGGCGGATACAGGCCGGAATCGATTCGCTCGCTGAGTTGCGCCACCACGATTTCTGCAAGATTGCCCCGTTGCGTAATCAGCGCCACTTATCGGCTCCAAAGCTTTGCAATTGAAAGACAGCTTTTAGCACGCATCGCCACTCACGCCACCTTTCCGCGAACCGTTTTCATCTCCGCCGACAGCAGACGTAGCAGGATCTGCAGCGGATGCGGCAGTTCGGCGTCATCCAGAAGCTTCACCTGCGAGCGGCAGGAATAGCCCGTCACCATGACGATCTCGCCTGGCGTCGCCGCCTCGATCTCCTGGCTCCAGCTCAGGCCATAGATGGTGTCCGAAAGCGCGCGGTTGCGCACCTCATGGCCGAAGGTGCCGGCCATACCGCAGCAGCCGAGCGGCGGTTGTTGCAGTTTTACGCCGAGTCGCGCGAAAATCGCCGCCCACTGTCCCTGCGCTGCCGGCGCATTCGTCCGCTCCGTGCAATGCAACAGCAGCTTGAAGCGGCCGGAGGGAGCGCTTGCCGGTGCAATCCGGTCGAGATGCTGCGCCAGCCATTCCTGTGGCAACAATACACGCAGATCCTTCGCCTGCGGCACCGCCTTGGCATATTCGCTGCGGAAGGCCAGCGTCATCGAAGGGTCAATGCCGACCAGCGTCGCGCCGGTTTGTGCCAGCGCCCGCAGGCTACGGGTGGTCGCAGCGGCCGCCTTTTCGAAAGCGCCGAGATAGCCATGCACATGCAGCGCCTTGCCATTGACATGCGGCGGCGCGACGAAGGGCATGAAGCCGAGTGCGCGCGCCAGTTCGACCGCATCCAGCACCAGTTGCGGATTGAAATGCGCCGTAAACGCATCCGGCACGAAGACGACGGCGCTGGACGGTTGCTTCAGCGCCGCGACGGTCGCGACCGCGACGCCGCACCGCTTCAGCTCGGCGGAAAGATCGAGCGCCGGCATGACGGGCAGGGCGGTAAGCCCCATCCGCCGCATGACCCATTCTCCCGGCTTCGAACGCACGGCGAAATTGTAGAAAGGCCGCAGCCGCGCCATCAGCGGTAACGTCGTCTCGATGCCGGCGATCAACGGATCCTTCAGTGGCCGCAGATAACGGCCGTGATACAGCTCCAGGAATTTCGAACGGAAGGCGGGAACGCTGACCTTCACCGGACATTGTCCGGCGCAGGCCTTGCAGGCGAGGCAGGTGTCCATCGCGTGGCGCACCTCATGCGAAAAATCGGCGCGATTGGCGGGGCTGAAAGAATTCCACAGCCGCGACGGCCAGCGCAACAGGCCGAACGCCTTGCGTTGACGCGCCGCTTCCTGGCGCGGATCGATATCGCGTCTTGCCAGCAGCCGCAGCCATTCGCGCATCAGCGAGGCGCGGCCCTTCGGCGAAAATCGCCGGTCTCGCGTACCCTTGTAGGAGGGGCACATCGGGCTTTTCTCGTCGAAATCGAAACAGGCGCCGTTGCCATTGCAATAGGCGGCATTGTCGAAGGCGGCGCGGATGTCGTTGCCGATCGCCCGGTCGAAATCGCCGCGCAGCGGCACTGCATCGATCTTCATCAACTCGTCGGCGCTGGGCGCCGCGATCTTGCCGGGATTGAGCTGGTGATGCGGATCGAACAGCCGTTTGATGTGCTGAAGGCTGGGATAGAGATCGCCGAAATAGTCCGGCACGTATTCGGAGCGTACGCCCTTGCCATGCTCGCCCCAGAGCACTCCGCCATATTTGCGCGTCAGCGCCACGACGCCGTCGCTGATGCGCTTGACCAGTGCCACATGCTCCGGTCGCGTCAGATCCAGCGCCGGGCGCACATGCAGCACACCGGCATCGACATGGCCGAACATGCCGTAGTCGAGGCCTTCGCCATCCAGCAACTGCCGGAACTCGCGGATATAGGGCGCCAGGTTTTCCGGCGGCACGGCGGTATCCTCGACGAAAGCGACAGGCCGCACCGGCTCCTCGACATTGCCGAGCAGCCCGACCGCCCGCTTGCGCATCGTCCATATTGCCTCGACCTGCGCATGGCCGGCCGCAACCGTATGCCCAAGGCGCCCCGACATCGGCCGCGCCGCAAGGCCCGTGACCACTGCCTCGATCTTGTCCGCCAGTTCCTCGCCGCTGTCGGCCAGTACTTCGACGATATTGATGCCATCGGCGCGCACGTCGGGATCATCCGGAAAAAACGGCGCGATCTCCGCCCAGATGATATCGCCTTTGGCAAGGCCGAGAACCTTCTCATCGACCGTCTCGACCGAGGCGACCTTGAGCGCGGCGAGATTGCGCGCATCCTCCAGCGCCGTGTTGAAATCGTCGTAACGGATATTGATCAGCGCCGCGAAGCCGGGCAGGGGCAGGACGTTCAACTCCGCCTCGGCGATCATCGCCAGCGTACCCTCAGCGCCGCAGAGCACGGAATTGACATTCAGGCCGCCATCCGGCGCGCGCAGATGCGCCAGATCATATCCGGTCATGTAGCGGTTCAGAGGTGGAAAGACCGCTGCGATCTTCTCGCGCTGCTCCTTTTCGATCCGGTCGAGCGTACGATAAATCTCGCCCACCTTGTCCGGTCGCTTTTTCAAGGCATGGAGCGCCTCGGCGTCCGCCGGCCGGAACCACCAGTCCTTGCCGCCGGCAAGGATGGCGCGCAGGCCCAGCACATGATTGCTGGTCTTGCCGTAAAGACAGGAACCTTGGCGACAGGCATCGGTATTGATCATCCCGCCGATAGTGGCGCGATTGGAGGTCGAAAGCTCCGGCGCGAAAAACAGCCCATAGGGCTTCAGCGCCCGATTGAGCTGGTCCTTGACCACGCCGGCCTCGACCCGAACCCGGCGCCGCTCCGGATCGATCTCCAGGATCCGCGTCATATGCCGCGAACAATCGACCACCACGCCTCGCGACAAGGCTTGCCCGTTCGTCCCCGTTCCCCCGCCGCGCAAGGCTATCGTCACCTGCCGAAACTCCGGCTCATCCAGCACGCGCGCCACGATCCCCAGATCGGCGGCGCTACGCGGAAACACGATACCGCCGGGGAAAAGCTGATAAATGGAATTGTCCGTGGCATAAACCGCCCGGCTTCCGTCCCCCAGCTCGATCTCCCCCGAAAACCCGGCTTCCACAAGTCGCCCGAAAAAACCTGGCTGGGCGAGAATTGTGTCGATCTGGCCTTCCAAACGGGGAATCATGGGGATCATCCGGAATGACGCGCAAAGGAAAAGTTAGCACATAAGTGATAACATCTCCATCAATCAAAGCAACAGGAATCGCCTCCTCGCCACCGCCACAAGAGTTGGCAGATCGTTCGCCGCCAGCTCGATGAGTTCGGCATGATTTTGCGATTTCAGGGATTAAAGTGGTGAGCGCGCAGGGATTCGAACCCTGGACCTACTGATTAAAAGTCAGTTGCTCTACCGGCTGAGCTACGCGCTCCCAGCGAGGCGTGACGCCTCGTTTGAAAGTGCGCGGAACATAGGCAGGCGGTCGGATGCGGTCAACTGGAAAAATGACGAAGTTCGATGTCGCGCAGCGATTTTTTTTGTCCCTGCGCAAAAAGGTGATTGGCGGTGAAGGGTAAGCTCCCCTATGGAGGGCCGGCCGTTCCCTCATGGAGGTTCGTCTTGTCGATCGCCGAAATATCCCTGTTCAGCGCCCTGTTCGCCGGCGCGCTCTCCTTTCTCTCGCCCTGCGTCCTGCCGCTGGTGCCGCCCCATCTCTGCTATATGGCCGGCATTTCCGTGGACGAATTTCGTGGCGGCGGTAACGAGGGCGGTCGGCAGGATGCGCGGCGGTCGGTTCTGCTGGCCGCGCTGTTCTTCACGCTTGGCTTTTCCACGGTTTTCGTGGCGCTCGGCGCAGGCGCCTCGACCATCGGCACGATGCTGCGCCAGCATATGGATGTGCTTTCCAAGGTCGGCGGCGTCATCATCATCCTCATGGGATTGAATTTCCTTGGGTTTTTGCGCATCGGGCTTTTTTCGCGCGAGGCGCGGTTCCAATCGAGCGGCAAGCCGGCGACGATCACCGGCGCCTATCTGATGGGGCTTGCTTTCGCGTTCGGCTGGACGCCGTGCATCGGCCCGGTGCTGGGGGCGATTCTCGGCGTCGCGGCGTCGCGGGATACGGTTTCGGACGGCGCCTTCCTGCTTGCCGTCTATTCGCTCGGCCTTGCTGTCCCGTTCTGGATCGCGGCCCTGTTTTCCGGTTCATTCATGCGGTTTCTCACCCGTTTCCGGCGTCATCTCGGGATGGTTGAAAAGGTCATGGGCGGTTTCCTGGTGCTGACCGGTCTCGCCTTCATCTTCGGTTTCGTCAGCGATGCCGCGATCTGGTTCCAGCAGACCTTTCCAATCCTCATGCGCATCGGCTAATCAGCGCCTGACTTTTTGATCTCCGGACGCGAGACGACATGGGCGCGATTGCCGCATTGCTGATTCCCTTCTTTGGCCTGATCGTTATCGGTTATGCCGCCGCGCGCATCACGAAGCAGCCGGCCGAGGCACTTGGCTGGCTCAATACCTTCATTATCTATGCGGCGCTGCCGGCGCTGTTCTTCAAGCTGGTGTCGCGCACGCCGCTGGAGGAACTGACGCGCATCGACTTCATCGCCGCCGATGTCATCGCCACCTACAGCATCTTCGTGCTGATCTTCGCCGCCGGAAAGCTGCTGCGCGGCAACTCCACCGCCGACAGCACTATCCAGGGCTTTGCCGGCGCCTACGGCAATATCGGCTATATGGGGCCGGGGTTGGCGCTGCTGGCCTTTGGCGAAGCGGCCGCCGTGCCGGTGGCGCTGGTCGTCTGCTTCGAAAACGCCATGCATTTCATCGTCGCGCCAGCGATGATGGCGATTTCCGGCGGCGAGAAACGCGCCGCGCCGCAATTGGCGCTGGATATCCTACGCAAGGTGGCGCTGCATCCGTTCATTCTGTCCTGTGCGGCCGGTTTCGCGGTGGTCGCGGGCGGCATTCCGGTGCCGGTCTCGATGCAAAGGCTGGTCGATTACCTGGCGCAGGCGGCAGCGCCCTGCGCGCTGTTTGCCATGGGCGTGACGCTGGCGCTTCGGCCGTTGAGACGCGTCCCGGCGGAGATGTTCTACATCGTACCGGCCAAGCTGATCCTGCATCCGCTGGTCGTCTATCTGGTGCTGACCTCGGTCGGCACCTTTCCGCCGATCTGGATTGCCTCGGCCGTGCTGCTCGCCGCTCTGCCGACGGCCACCAATGTCTTTGTGATCGGGCAGCAATATGCGGTCTGGCAGGAGAGGGCGTCGGCGACCATCCTGATGACCACCATCTGTTCGGTGGTGACGGTGTCGATGACGCTCTATCTGTTGAAACTCAGCCCTTTAGCGGCGCAGCTTCCCCCGTAGGGCATCGCCGATGGCACTGAGCCCGCGCCCGGGCTCGATGCCCTCGCGCATGAAAAGAGCACGCAGCGGCGGGAGCGCCGAAAGCACGTGCAGGCCAGCGGCGCGAACCATCTGCGTCGGCAGGAAATCCGAAAGCAGTGACCGATTCAGCAGGTCCACCCCGGCGGTGCGGGTCATGACGTCGGCACGGCGGCGGCGATCGAAGCGATCGCCGATCGATTCCGGGATAGGCTCGCCCTTGAGATCGGAAATCAGGTCGTTCAGGTGGATGATGTCGCGCAGCGACCCCGATCGGGGGGAAGACATGTCCAGCCTCGCCGGCCAGCACCAGCCGGCCCTTGCCGAAACGATGCGCCATCATGCCGGAGAGCGGCCAGGCCTGCACGTCCGGCTCGACGATCACCTTTCCGAGCATGGATTGCATCTGCTTCTCGACCCGCAGGCTCAGTTCCTCCGGCGACAGCGCCATCAGCACGTCGGCCTCCGTCGGCTTGCGCACCCAGACGAGACTGGAGCGGTTGCCAGGCAACGGAACCTGGGTGAAGGGGCCGGATTCGGTGTGGAATTCGGTGGAGATATTGCCGTGCGGCAGGTCGTGACTGAAATTCAGCACGATGGCCGTCTGCGGATAGGACCAATGACGCACGCCGATACCGGCATTGTCGCGCATTTTCGACTTGCGCCCGTCGGCGGCGACGACAAGTTCGGCGGAAATCCGGCTGCCGTCCTGAAGCGCGATCTGTACGCCTTCAGCGAGCAAGTCGACATGCTCGGCCGCTTGGGGCAGAAGCGTGATATTGCCCTCATGCGTCACGGCTTCGCCAAGCACGGCCAGCAGCGCGGCATTGGGAATGTTGTAACCAAAGGCCTCAAGCCCGACTTCGGAGGAGCGAAAGGAGACGGTCGGCGCGCGGAGCAGCCGGTTCGTGCCGTCGATGATTCGCATGGTGGAGAGCGCGGCGGCTGAAGGCGCGATCCGATCCCACAGGCCCAGCCGCTCCATGAAGCGGATGGACTGGTCCATTAACGCCGTGGTGCGCTTGTCCTCGACAGCGGCCGGCGGGGCCAGAAGCGCGACGCGGCGCCCGAGCCGCGCCAGCGACAGAGCGGCGACCGAACCGGCCATGCCGCCGCCGACGATGGCGATGTCGAATGCGCTCATGAAAACCTCCAACGCTTGCAAACTCTCTTTCCCGCACAGGTTAGTCGTTTGACCTGTTGAAATCCATGGGATCCATTGGCGCAGAGGGTGAAAATGCCGAACCATGCGTTTACTGTCAGGTGAACGGAGACGATATCCTCTGGCAGGTTCGAACAGGAGATGCATATTCGTTGCTGATACGGCCGGGGGCGAGTGTCTCACAAGACCTTCATCTGCGATCCGTAAGAAAACAAGACGATAGGCTGTCTGCACGATTCGCGAGCAATGCAGGCGACCTGAATGAAGCGGCATATGCGCCGGCCGGTATCGGAAGCGGGGACCATGAAGATTTTCAACTACAAGCGCGTGCCGTATGCCGAGATGCGGGCCTTTTCGGTCCATATTCTCACGGCCTCGGGTTCGTTCCTCGCCTTTCTCGGCGTCGTCGCGGCGGCGGAACATCGCTTCGTCGACATGTTCTGGTGGCTTGGGCTGGCGCTGCTGGTCGATGGCATCGACGGGCCGATTGCCCGCAAGGTGCGGGTCAAGGAAGTGCTGCCCAACTGGTCGGGCGATACGCTCGACAACATCATCGATTATGTGACCTATGTGCTGCTGCCGGCCTTCGCGCTTTACCAGAGCGGCATGATCGGCGAACCCTGGTCGTTTGCCGCCGCCGGCATGATCGTGGTGTCGAGCGCCATCTATTATGCCGATATGGGCATGAAGACGGACGAATATTTCTTCTCAGGCTTCCCGGTGGTGTGGAACATGGTGGTCTTCACCCTGTTTGTCATCGATGCCAGCGCAACAACGGCGATGATCATCGTGACGCTGTCGGTCGTGCTCACCTTTCTGCCGATCAATTTCCTGCATCCGGTGCGCGTCGCGCGGCTTCGCCCGCTCAATCTGGCGGTTTTCGCTCTTTGGTCGGTGCTGGGCGGCGCGGCCTTGCTGATGCATTTCGATACGCCACAATGGCTGAACATTCTCTTCTGCATCACAGGCCTGTATCTTTACGGCATCGGCGCGGTGCTGCAATTGATTCCGTCGCTCGGAAGGAAAGGATGAACCCATGTCTGTCGTCACCACGGCTATCGTCCAGCGGTCCCTCGGCGGGCCGGAGGTTCTGAAAATCGAGGAAGTGCCGCTCCCCGCGCCGGGCGAAGGCGAGGTGCAGATCCGCCAGGCGGCCATCGGCCTGAATTTCATCGACGTCTATTTCCGCACCGGGCTTTACAAGGCGGCGAACGGGCTTCCCTTCGTGCCGGGCAAGGAAGGGGCTGGCACGGTGACGGCGGTCGATGCCTATGCCAGCGCCGACGGCGCCTATGCAGTCGAGCGCAACATTGCCACCCGCCACCTGGTGAAGGTGCCCGACGGGATCACGCTGGAAACCGCGGCTGCGATGATGCTCAAAGGCATGACGGCGGAGTATCTGCTGAACCGCACCTACAAGGTCGGGCTGGGCACGACGCTGCTGTTCCATGCCGCCGCCGGCGGTGTCGGCCTCATTGCCGGCCAATGGGCCAAGGCGCTTGGCGCGACGGTCATCGGCACGGCCGGTTCGCCGGAAAAGATCGCGCTGGCGCTCGCCCATGGCTACGACCATGTCATCGATTACCGCAACGAGGATTTCGTGGCTCGCGTCAAGGACATCACCGGCGGCGCCGGCGTCGACGTGGTCTATGATTCGGTCGGCAAGGATACGTTTCCGGGCTCGCTGGATTGCCTGAAGCCGCGCGGATTGTGGGTCAGCTTCGGCAATTCCTCCGGCCCCGTCGAGGCCTTCAATATGGGAATCCTGTCGCAGAAAGGCTCGCTTTACGCGACGCGGCCGACGCTGTTTACCTATATTTCCACGCCCCAGGAGCTTAAGGATTGTGCAGGCGCGTTGTTTGCTGTTGTGTTGAGCAACAAAGTGCGTATCAATATCGCGCAAACCTATCCGTTGGCCGAAGCCGCCCAGGCCCATGCCGATCTGGAGCTAAGAAAAACACGTGGAACAACGCTGCTGATTCCCTGAGGCCGAACCGGGCGGAATGGGAACGTCACAATCCGAGGGGGCTCAGTGAAGCCGCACGACATGTCGCGACCCGACGCCTTGCTGTCGGTGCGCAAGCTGACGAAGCTGTTTGGCAGTTTTGCCGCCTGCGACGGCATCGACATCGAGATACAACCGGGTGAAATCCATGCGCTGCTGGGGGAAAACGGCGCCGGGAAATCGACCCTCGTCAAAATGCTGTTCGGCGTTCTCACGCCGAGCGCCGGGCAGATCGTCTGGAAGGGCCAACCGGTGCGAATCGGTTCGCCCGGCGAAGCGCGCAAGACCGGCATCGGCATGGTTTTCCAGCATTTTTCGCTGTTCGAAGCGCTGACGGTCGCCGAAAACATCGCGCTGTCGCTCGATCCCGGTATTTCGCTGGCGCGCATCTCCGATGAGGCGGCGGCGCTGTCGCATGCCTATGGCCTCCCGCTCGATCCCAAGGCGCATGTGGCCGATCTCTCGGTCGGCGAACGCCAACGCATCGAGATCGTGCGCGCCCTGCTGCAAAACCCGCAACTGATCATTTTGGACGAGCCGACCTCGGTGCTGACGCCGCAGGAGGCCGACCGCCTGTTCGAAACGCTGGCCAAGCTGAAGGCCGAGGGCCGTTCGGTCCTCTATATCAGCCATCGCCTGGAAGAAGTGCAGCGCATCTGCGACCGCGCCACCGTCCTGCGCCACGGCAAGGTGACCGGGGCCTGCGACCCGAAGCGAGAAACGCCGGCCTCGCTGGCGCGTATGATGGTCGGCAACGAGGTTGCCACGGTCAGCGCCGCCGGCACGACGACGCGCGGCGATGTCCTGCTGCAGGCCCGCAATCTCAATGTCCCGGCGCGCACGCCTTTTGCCGTGTCGCTGAAGAATCTTTCGCTGACGGTGCGCAGCGGCGAGGTTCTCGCCATCGCCGGTGTGGCCGGCAACGGTCAGAGCGAATTGTTCGATGCGCTATCGGGCGAATATCCGGTCGCCGACAACGACGCCATCCGCATCCGCGACCACGCGGTCGGTGCGTCGGGAATTACGGCAAGGCGGCTGATCGGCGCAAGCTTCGTGCCGGAGGAGCGCCATGGCCACGCAGCCGTCACCGGCATGTCGCTGTCGGACAATCTGGTGCTGGCCCGCAGCCAGTCGGATCGCCGCGCGTTTCTCACCGGTGGCCCGCTCGGCATTATCCGCCACAAGATCGTGCGCGAGGCGGCGAAACGCATTTCCGCCGCCATGGACGTGCGCAAGAGCGGCGAGGATCCGCCGGCCGGCTCGCTGTCCGGCGGCAATCTGCAAAAATTCATCGTCGGGCGCGAGCTGGATCGCCAGCCGAGCGTCATGATCGTCAACCAGCCGACCTGGGGCGTCGATGCGGGGGCGGCGAGCCGCATCCGCCAGGCGCTGGTCGATCTGGCGAAATCCGGCTCGGCCGTGCTGGTCATCAGCCAGGATCTGGACGAGATTTTCGAAGTCGCCACCGAAATCGCCGTCATCAACGAGGGGCGCCTGTCCAATGCCTATCCGGCGCAGGACATGACCCGCGAAAAGATCGGCCTGCTGATGGGTGGGGCGCACGACAAGGCCGGCGCGGAGGCGCAGCATGCGCATTGAACTTGAAAAACGTCCGGGCGGCTCGCGCCTGTTTTCCTTCGTGTCGCCGCTGCTGGCCCTGCTGCTGACGGTCGTCTGCGGCGGCGTCATGTTCGCGCTGCTCGGCAAGGATCCGGTTTCGGCGCTCTACAGCTTCTTCATCGAGCCGCTGCAGGAAGTCTGGTCGCTGCATGAGCTGGCGATCAAGGCCGGGCCGCTGATCCTGATCGCCGTCGGCCTGTCGGTCTGTTATCGCTCCAACAACTGGAACATCGGCGCCGAGGGCCAGTTCACCATGGGGGCGATTGCCGGTTCCTTCCTGCCGATCGTCTTCTACGAATGGCATTCGCCGCTCATCCTGCCGCTGATGCTGGTGATGGGCATGCTCGGCGGCGCGCTCTATGCCGGCATTCCGGCGCTGCTGAAGGCGCATTTCAACACCAACGAGATCCTCACCAGCCTGATGCTGGTCTATATTGCGCAACTGTTCCTCGACTGGCTGTCACGCGGCATGTGGCGCGATCCGCAGGGCTACAATTTTCCGCAGTCGCGCAATTTCGTGCCGGAAGCCATCCTGCCGGAAGTGCTGTCGTCGGGCCGGGCGCATTGGGGTTTCGTCTTCGCCATCGTCGCCGCCGTGCTGGTCTGGTTTATGATGCGTTTTACGCTGAAGGGTTTTCAGATCACCGTGCTCGGCCAGTCGGAACGGGCAGGGCGCTTTGCCGGCTTTTCCTCGCGCGGCATGATCTGGTTCTCGATGCTGTTTTCCGGCGCGCTCGCCGGTCTTGCCGGCATTTCGGAAGTGTCGGGCTCGATCAACCATCTGCAGCCGTCGATCTCGCCGGGCTACGGCTTCACCGCCATCATCGTCGCCTTCCTCGGTCGCCTCAACCCGCTCGGCATCATCGCCTCGGGTCTGGTGCTGGCGCTGACCTATCTCGGCGGCGAGGCCGTGCAGCTCTCGCTCGAAGTGTCCGACAAGGTGACGCGCGTCTTCCAGGGGCTGCTCCTGTTTTTCGTGCTCTCCTGCGATACCCTCATTCATTACCGCATCCGGCTGGTGTTCGACCGGCTGAAGGGCGCATCGGACGGAGCGGCCTGACATGATCCTCGAAGCCATCATCCTGACGGTCATCACGGCGGCGACGCCGCTCGTGGTCGCTGCCCTCGGCGAACTGGTGACGGAACGCTCCGGTGTCCTCAATCTCGGCGTCGAGGGCATGATGATCATGGGCGCGGTCGGCGCCTTCGCGGTCGCGCAGATGACCGGCAATCCCTATCTCGGCCTGCTGGCAGGTATCGCCGTCGGCGCGCTGTTCTCGCTGCTGTTCGGTTTCCTGACGCTGACGCTGGTCACCAACCAGGTGGCGACGGGCCTGGCGCTGACCATTCTCGGCCTCGGCGCTTCCGGCATGATCGGCGAAACCTGGGTCGGCGTGCCCGGCATCAAGCTGCAGGCGATCTATATTCCCGGCCTGTCGGATATCCCGGTGATCGGCCCGATCCTGTTCCATCAGGATATCGTCTTCTACCTGTCGATCGCGCTGCTGATCGGCGTCAACTGGTTCCTGTTCCGCAGCCGCACCGGCCTGATGCTGCGCGCCATCGGCGACAATCACGGTTCGGCGCATGCGCTCGGCATCGACGTGCTGCGGGTGCGGTACCTGAGCGTGATGTTCGGCGGCGCCTGCGCCGGCCTTGCCGGGGCGCAGCTGTCGCTGGTCTATACGCCGCAATGGGTGGAGGACATGTCGGCGGGCCGCGGCTGGATCGCGCTGGCGCTGGTCGTGTTTTCGTCCTGGCGCCCGTGGCGGGTGCTGGCCGGCGGCTATCTGTTCGGCGCGGTCACCATCGGCCAGCTGCACACGCAGGCGCTCGGCGTCAACGTGCCCTCGCAATTCCTCTCGGCCTTGCCCTATGCGGCGACCGTCGTCGTCCTTGTCCTGATTTCCCGCAATCGGCGCACCACGCTGATCAATACGCCCGCGTCCCTCGGCAAGCCATTTGTCCCGGACCGGTGAGACAACAAACAGAAGCTGAAGCTCAAAACCTGGAAGGGGTTACAATGAGAAAAATCGCTCTTGCACTTGCGGCCACCGCCGCCACCTTGATCGGCACGGCTGCCATTGCCCAGGCCGCCGACAAGGCCAAGATCTGCTTCATCTATGTCGGTTCGAAGACCGACGGCGGCTATTCGGAAGGCCATGACCGCGGTCGCCAGGAGCTGGAAAAAGCTCTCGGCGACAAGATCGAGACCGCCTATCTCGAAAAGGTTCCGGAAGGCCCGGATGCCGAGCGCGCCATCGAGCGCATGGCCCGCTCCGGCTGCTCGCTGGTGTTCACCACCTCGTTCGGCTTCATGGACGCCACCATCAAGGTCGCCCAGAAATTCCCGAAGGTGAAGTTCGAACACGCCACCGGCTTCAAGTCGGCCGAAAACGTCGGCACCTACAATGCCCGCTTCTATGAAGGCCGCTACATCCAGGGCGTGATCGCCGC
>ERZ778022.3154-NODE-3154-length-15885-cov-4.777385_pt1 | contig 15885 bp, 10 predicted proteins | sample MGYA00375752_ERZ778022 | MGnify/ENA primary metagenome ERZ778022 (study PRJEB29350, sample SAMN05389826) | bioreactor metagenome | isolation source: Thiocyanate bioreactor | place: South Africa: University of Cape Town | collected 2014-04-04 ... | reverse complement strand
CTCTCTCTCTCTCTCTCTCTCTCTCTCTCTCTCTCTCTCTCTCTCTCTCTCTCCACGGTCGAGTCGGATCTCACGCAGAGCCTCGCTGCATGGGTACTGCGTTCCGCCTGGAGTGCGAAACATCGATCCCGACGAGCATGGCGTCCAGCGGCCGGAAGGCACAAGAAGGAACCAGGTTGAAACTCAGAGAGATAGAATATCTAGAGGATGGTATTGGGCGCACTCCGCGCGAACAGGTGGATGGGCTTGCGGCGATGCGCGGGCGGAAGCGTCGCCGGTCGATGTCGGATGCTGATCGCGCTGCTTTCTGCAGCGCCCTCATTCAAGAACTGAAGTCCTGGCTCTCGACCTCGACCGGCGACAAGGCGCGACTCGCAGCTTTTTCCGCGATCGGCGCGTCACCGTCAACGGTCATGCGGGCCTTCCATATCTTGACGGTGGGGTACGACAGCCGAGCCTTGCGTTCTGCGACGACTCGAGCCAAGCGCGAGCATGCGCGTCTCCTGAAATTGGTCGCCGCAAAGAAGCAGCGGCACTCTCGTCTTGAGAGCCGGGCTGGCGACGGGACGACGAAGGCCCTCCACCGCCTCTATGTCGCCCGACTCGACGCCCTTGAGAAGGAGGTCGGGGACTACTTTCAGGATCCCGGCGCTCTAGCCTTGCAGTGGCTCAATGAGGAGCGCGCGCGCCGACGGTACGGAAACCTGACGCCGTTTGCGTTCCGTAGCCATTTTTCCGATGTCGCAGGTCTCTTCGAGATTCGCATCGAACGCTTCGACGCTGCCGGGATGTTCTTCCCGTTTCGCTTTTGTCGCACACTGCCTCTCTCGTTGCTTCGGCAGCTTCGCTCTGATTGGACGCGAGGAGGCACCCTCGACATGATGCGAAGCCGAGTGGAGGCCGAGATCTCGTGGCCCGACATCTTCAAGGAGATGCGCGCGACCGTCACGCAACTCTCTGGTGCTCTTGCGCCGTCACGTGCGATCGCGATCGAAGAGCTGGAGTCGTGCTGGGACGCCCAATACTATTTGGCAACGGCAACGCTGGCAGTGACGCAGGTCGAGGGAGTCCTTTGGGACTTCGCCACGCACCTGAACGCGCGGGGGACGCGCATCTACGGGAATGCGAAGGGGGCGCGCTTCCCTTATCGATGGGACCACGCCGCCGGGGCGTACACGGACTTCACGCCTGGGACGAAACGCCCCGTATTGAACGTGAAGAAGTCACGTCCACTTCTTTCGGCGCGTGCTCTGCTCATCTCCACGAGGATGGTGGAGTTCATCACGCCTGACGTGCATACCTTCCTCGTCTCGGAGCACTACCGCGACCGGTGCATCTACGCGCACGGGAGCGGAGACGTGCGGGACAATCGTAGCGACGCTGTTATGGCGCTTCTCTGTCTTCACGAAGTCCTCCGCCAAATACAAGGTAGGGTGGCACCGGGACGGACCTGAACGTGATCCTCGGTGCTCACGTTCGGAATCGCGACGGAGCGTCGAGAATGGGGCCACTTTGGCGGCCTGTTCCAAGCGCGCTCTCCGTCTGAGGTTTGCGCGCGCCGTCGACCGCTGACATCGGTCTGACCGATGATCCCGATCAAGCTGCCGGCGCACCGCCACCAACCCGTCGGTGCGGCGGTGTGCAGGAACACTAGCGAGTCGATATGCCCCCAACGGCTACTCGACCGGTTCCCGCTTCATCCTCAGAGCCATTCTTGGCCGCCGGACTCCGCCAACCACTGCTTCCTCGACGCGTAGTCCGGCATCACCCGCTCGACTCGTGTCCAGAACGCTGGCGTGTGGTGAGGTTCGATGAGGTGCACGAGCTCGTGGACGACGAGGTACTCGACGACCCGCGGAGGCAGTAGGATGGTGCGCCAGTGGAAGTAGACCTTGGCACCCTTCCCGCATGAGCCCCACCGATACCCGAGGTCCTGCACGCTGACGCCGGCCGGTTCGACGCCTATGCGTGCGCGGAATCGCTCGACTCGCGTGGTGAGCCACGCGCGCGCGCGTTCCGTGTACCACTGCACCATGTGAGCGCGCCCGGCTCCAGCGGCGGCGCCGCGCATCTTAAACCGGCCATGTTCGAGCTTCACGGCCGCGTCCTGGTCTGGCACTAGAAGAAGGCGGTAGCGTCGACCGAGGTACGGAAAGCCTTCGCCGTTCATGTAGTGCTTCGTCGTTGGCGACGTCGCGCGGGCCTCCTTCTCGGCCAGCTTCGTGTAGATCCAGAAGCGCTTCTCGCGAACGAATTGCTCCATCACGCGCGTCGAGCAGAAGTCCGGAGCGGAGAGTAGAAGCTCGCCTCCGCGGTCCACGGTGATCTGCACGGACCTTCGGCGTGGGCTTCGCCGTATCTCGAAGCGGAGATCGTCGACAGTGAGCGTGTTCATTCGGCTCTCGTGAGCTTCCTCTGGTTCGCCTTGGCGAGGTCCATCAAGCGATCGGCGAGTGCGTCCGCCCGTTCGAGCTCGACGACCCCGGCATCGTCCAAGAACACGACGAGCTGGCCGTGGAGCTCGTTCTGGCGCTGCGCGCTCTTCCAGAAGCCGACGGTACTTGCGGCCTCGCGGATGAGCCGCTCCACCATGTCGACCGTGAGCCCTGCGAGCCAGGTCGCGTCTGCGGCGCTGACGGGCGCCTGCTGCTGGCGCTCCTCTTTGAGCACGTCGAAGAAGGGCGCGTGAATCTCCGGGTCGAGTCCGGGGATGCTCTCGTTCTGGCTTCGGCCCTTCCTGACTTGCTCGATGAAGTCGCTTAGCGCCAGGGCGAGCTGCTCCCAGCTGGTTCCGAATCTCTGGAGGATCTCCTCGAGGCGTTCCGACAGCTTCTGGTAGTGGACGGGATCCTCGTCGAGCTTCCTCTTGATGTGGTGCCGAATGGCATGCTCCATCTCCGACGCCTTCGCGCGGTCCGAGACCTGACGTCCGACTTGCGCGGCGAACTTGGCGTCGGTGATCGCGATCGGCGGGATGCGCGGATCGATGCCGAGCGACACGATGTGTTCGTCGATGAGCGCCTGTACCTTGCGGCCGACGCCCTTGTCGAGCTGGGGCAGACCCTCGCGGTATCGGTTGCGCGCGCGGGCGTAGACCTCGCCGAGGAGGGTGGCGTCGCGGACGAACGGGAGCGCCTCCGGCCGAGGCAACACGAGATCGAGGGTCGCGAGGAACTGCTTCAGCTTCACGGTGAACTCGGCCCTGAGCCGTTCGTCGGCGAGGGCCTCGACCGCCGCCTCCGCATCCCGGATCGCGTCGACGCCGCGTGCGTCGAACAGACCGATGACGCGGGCATGCCTGTCGCGCAGCTTCGGGATCTCGTCGGCGAGACTCTGGAGCGCGCCCTCGATGTCCTCGACGCTGTACGCGGTGAGGGCGTCCTTCAGGTGCTGCGCGACGCCGTAGTAGTCGACGACGATGCCGGCCGTCTTGCCATGGCCGGTTCGGTTCACACGAGCGATTGCCTGGAGCAGCTCTGCCTCGCGAATGGGGCGATCGAGGTACATGACGCCCTCGATGGGCGCGTCGAACCCGGTGAGGAGCATCGACTTCACGATCAGGAAGGCGAGGGGATCGCGCTTTTCGGGATCCTCGTGCTCGAACGGCTTCTTGAAGCGTGCGATGCGCGCCTCCGCCTTGGCCCCGTCCGTCCATTCCTTCCACTCGGGCGGATCGTTGTTGTCGGGTGAGATGATGGTCGCGAAGTCGAGGCTGCGCAGGCGCTCGAGCTGTCGTGCAGCACGAACGGAAGCCTGGAGCTTCTTCGGCTTCCCCTCGAGCTCCAGGTCGTCGAGGGCTCTTGTCGCCGCGTCGAGCTTATCGGCCTCGGCCACCAGCTCGTCGCGCGCCACGGCGAGGGTTCTCTGATAGCGAACCGCTGCGCGCCGGCTAATGGCGACGACCTGCGCCTTGAGGCTATTGGGCAAGATGTTCGCGACGTAGTGACGGAGCATGTCGCTCGCCTTGTCGCGGACGACCTCCTCGGCTTCGAGGATGGCGAGGAGCGTCCCGTACTTGCGCTTCAGCGCTTCGCGCTGCTCGGCGGTGAGTTCGGGGAACATCTCCGCCAGCTCGTCGTCGAGCCCGGCCGCGTCGGCGACCGCGCCCTTGGCGTATCTCCCCTCGTACAGGATCGGAACCGTCGCGCCGTCGGCCTCAGACTCCTTGATCGTGTAGCGATCGATGAACTCGCCGAAGATGTCGTGCGTCCGCTTCTTGTCGCCCATGATGATGGGCGTCCCGGTGAAGCCAATGCGGGCGGAGTTCGGTAGGGCCTGGAGCAGTGTCGCGTGGAGAGTGTTTGAATGGCTGCGGTGCGCCTCGTCGACCATCACGAGGATGCTCTCGTCCTCATTGAGTAGGCCGACGTCGTCCACCTCGTCCGTGGGACCGAGCTGGTCGATCTCGCGATCGACGTACTTCTGGATGGTGGCGAAGACGATCTCCGGCCCCTTCTTCGCGAGGAGCCGCTTCACGTCGCCGACACTCTTTCCGACCTTCACGGTCTCGCCGGTCAGGCCGGCCGTCCCAGCAAGCTGCCTCTGAAGATCTTTGCGGTCGGTGACGATGACGATCTTGAACTTCCGCAGCTTCGAGTCCGAGCGCATCTTCCGGACGAGGAAGACCATGGTGAGGCTCTTGCCCGAGCCCTGTGTGTGCCAGACGAGGCCGCCTCGTCGATCGTGCTCGCCGTCCTGCTTTCTGGTCTTGCCGGTGCGCAGCCGTTCGACGGCGCGGCGCACGGCGCGGAACTGCTGGTAGCGGCTGACGACCTTTACCGTCCGGCCGTCGACCTGCTGGAAGATCGTGAAGTGCCGGATGATGTCGAGGAGGTGCTCCTTGCGGAGCATTCCGGCGATCAGCTTGTTCTGGCTGGAGAGCGTGGCCTTTCCCAGCTCCTCCTGGACCTTCGCTTGCGGAACGGGCGCTGTGTCCTTCCACTCCAGGTAGTGGACCAGCTCGGCCCCGATGGTGCCGACGCGCGCTTCGTCGTAGCACGTCGCGATGAGGAACTGGTTCGTGGAGAAGAGCCGCTCGGCGCCCTCCGCTTCGTCGACCTCGCCGGCTTCCTTGCGCGCGTTGTGATAGCGCCGGAGCTGGTCGACGGCGCCGGCCATCGGCTCCGAGCTCTTCGGGCTCTTGCACTCGACGACGACGAGCGGGATCCCGTTGACGAAGAGCACGATGTCCGGGCGAATCGAGCCCTTCGACATGCCGCCAGGGCAGTCGACCTTGAACTGGCTGACCGCGGCGAACCTGTTGTTCTCGGGGGTGTTCCAGTCGATGAACTGGATCGTCTGGTCGCGCCCCTGGTTCCAATCGGGCAGGCCCTCGACCGTGACGCCTTCGAGGAGGAGCCGCGTCGCTTCCTGGTTCGCCTCCATAAGGCGCGGGTGGCTGATGCGTTCGAGTGTGCCGATCGCCTGCGCGATGCGGGGGGCGTCGAGCCACTCCTTGCCGTCGCGCAGGTTGATGCGCCGAAGGGCATTCGCGAGATCGTCCTTGATGAGGACTTCGCGGAAGTTCGCGCGGCCAGTCACCGAGGGGAAGTCGACGCTGCCGGTGATGGTCTTCCAGTCCATCGACGCTAGCTGGTCGAGGAAGGGCTTTTCGACGTCGGTGAACTCCGGGCCGCTGGTCATTCGGCCGCTTGCTCCAGGCCCCTGGTCACGCGGACGCGCCCGGTAAGGAGGTCTTCCATGAGACCCCGCTTCAGCAGACGAATCTTGCCCAGGACAATTTCCTCCGCACCCAGTCGCGACTCGAAGTTGCCCAGCACTGCCACGATGCGCTGCTGTTCCCCAAGGTCAGGAAGCGCTATGGGGACATCGCGCACGTCAGTCTGATTCACGCTGGCCTGAGCGATCGCGCTCTTTGCCCTGCTGAAGAAGAACTGCCGTGCTGGCGATGCGCAGAGGACACGGATCGCGTACCCAGGATCAAGACGCGTCCGGTCCACTCGCAGGCGCATCATGTTCGACTCGAACACGACTGGCTCATCGAGTTGAGGAACGTGGGCTGCCTTGCCTACGTAGTCGATGCTGTTTACACGATTGATGAGGATATTTCCTTCTTCGAGGCGATAGAGCAGCCTCTCGCCGTCGGTCAGCTTCACGCGCTTGAAGGTGCTCACGTCGTTGAGAACCCCATCGTAGAACGCATCGATTCGAACAATCGGCGAGCCGCTAACACCGTACTCGGTTCCCGGCTTGTAGACGCCGTTCTGGGGTGAGCCAACAAGGAGCGAACCAAGCGTGGACGCTTGCCACGTCCTCGGAATTCGCCCCATGGGCGAGTGCTTGAACTGCTCGGAATGGCGCTCGGGGTCGCGTAGCTCGCCGTTGTGGTCGCTGCCTCGGGTGAGGAGGTCGCGGAGCAGGCCCTGCTTGACCTGCTTCAGCTTGGCGATGATCTGCTCGGTCTTGCAGATCGCGTCGTCGATGGTGTCGAGGATCACGGCGAGCTGGCGCTGCTCGGCGAGGGGCGGAACGGGAAACGCAAGGCGAGCGAAGCGCTCACCGCCCAAGTGCGCCATGCTCGTGGTCTGCTTCACGATCGTGGTGAAGTGACCGATGTCGAGCCATCTCTTGAACACCGCTCGGGCGAACCGTGGCTCGACCGTGGAACCGCAGCGGAAGTTCACGAGACTGTTTTGGTAGCAGTAGCCATCCTCGGGGCCGTCGTAGATCGCGCTCCGCCCGACCAGTTCAGTGCTCTGTCCCTCGTTGAGAAGGATGTCGCCCTTCTGGAGCGTGTACTTCTTCTGCTCGGTCGGAGAGAAGTTCATCTCGTTAACGTCCGAGTAGTCGATGTAGCCATCGAGGACGTTTGCCACGCGCAGGTACGGAACCATGTTTGGCCCCTTGTCGGTTCCTGGGGACCGTGCGCGTCCGACCTGTACCGTCCCGACCGAACCTATGGGCGAGAGCCCCCAGTGTTGAGGGATGGGGCCGAACGGGGTCGACTTGAACTCAGGCGCCATAGCCAAGCCCCACCAGAAACTCATGGAGTGTCGCGACCGTCGCGTCGCGCTCCGCCTCGATGCTCGTCAGGGTGACGCGGTACTTTTCCCACCAGTTCTCGAACGCCGCGACGATCTCCTGACGGCGCGCGGTGACGTAGCGGCCGAGAATGGCGTCGAGATCGGATCGGACGATGCCGAGCACGAGAGCCCGCGCGGTGGGCTCCTCGAGCGCAGCCCGCGCCTCGTTCAGCTTGCGGGCGAAGTCCTCTTGCTTCGCCTTGAGCGCCCGCTTCGTCGTGGCGAGCTGCTTCTTCAGCGCAGCCAACTCCTCCTCGGAGAGCTGCTCCTCGCGTTCTTCGGTGTCCTCGCTCTCGTCTTCTTCGTCGCCGCCGCTTGCGCTCTTGAGCGTGGCCTCCAGCTCCGCCTTCTTCCCTTCCAGCTCGGCGAGGTCGGCGAGGTACTCGGGGAGGAGGCGCTTCACGAGCCGGTGGTCGAGTGGATTCTCCTTCCTCTTGCCGTCTTCGAGCGCCGTGAGGATGCTCGTCTCCCACGCCTCGACGAGGCCGACGAAGCCGCGCGCCGCGACCGTGCGCAGATCGCTCTGAATGTCGCCCCACCAGCTGGCGACCACGCCGGAGACCTGGAATCGGTCGAGGAGCCCGACCGGACCGACCACCTTCTCGAAGCTCCCGAGCAGGTGCGCCCGGACCTTCATCAGCTCCCGGGTTTCGGGCAGGTCGGCAAGCGCCTTCTTGTGTTTCTTCCACCACGCCTCGACGCAGTCGGCGAGCGCGCGCTCCTTCGCAACGACGCCGTCGTCGGACTCGATCCGCTCCTTCAGCTCGGCCTTGTCGTTCAGCCCGGGCGCGAAGTCGAAGTAGCCCGGCGCGGCGTGCTTCACGAGGAGGCGCGCCGGGGCGAAGCCATGCGCCTCGAACGCGGCACGCTTGGCGGCGACCTCACCCCCCGGAATGCCGCCGTGGAGGTGCGCCCGCACGTCGTGCGGCTCGGGCGGCGGGGCATTGTCTGCATGGCGGCGGATGTTGAGGTTGTCGTCGGTGGCCTTCAGCTCGTCGCGTGAGACGACCCGGGCGAAGCCGTCGATGTCCTCGAAGGCATGCCATGCGCTCACGATCTTCTCGATGTGCTCGGGGAAGAGATAGTTCTGCGCGCGGCCCTCGCTGAACTCCCGGTCGGCGTTGATGAAGAGCACCTTGCCCTTACGCGCCTTCGGCTTCGCGCCGGGCGCGCGCAGCACGAGGATGCAGGCGGGGATGCCGGTCCCGTAGAACAGGTTCGACCCGAGGCCGATCACGGCGTCGAGGAGGTCCTCGTTCAACATGCCGGTGCGGATGTCCTTCTCGGCGCCGCCTCGGAAGAGGACGCCGTGCGGCATGACGGTGACGACCATGCCGCCGGGGCGGAGCACTGCGAGCATGTGCTGGACGAACATCAGGTCGGCCTTCTTGCCGGCCTCCGGGCACCAGCCGAACCGGAACCGCTCGGGGAAGGTGAGCGTGCCGCGATCGTAGTTCTGCGAGAACGGCGGATTCGTGATGACGCGGTCGAAGCGCATCAGCTCGCCGCCCTCGGTGTGCTGGGGCGAGGCGAGGGTGTCCTCGTTCCGGACGTCGGCGTCGCGGATGCCGTGGAGCAGCATGTTCATCTTGCTGATCGACCACACGCCGCCGTTCGACTCCTGCCCATAGAGCCCGAGGTTCTTCGAGTCGAGACCGTGCTCGTCGAGGTACTCCTTCGCGAGGACGAGCATGCCGCCCGAACCGGAGGACGGGTCGTAGATCTTCATACCCTCTTCCGGTCCGGCGATGCGCACCATCATGCGAACGACGGCGCGGGGCGTGTAAAACTCGCCGCCCTTCTTGCCGGCCGAGTCGGCGAAGTCGCGGATCAGGTACTCGTAGGCGGCGCCGAGGAGGTCGGGGTACTCGAAGTCCTCGTTGCGCAGCCGCACCTCGGAAAAATGCATGATGAGGTCGCGCAGCTTCTTGTCCGGAAGCGTCGACTGGCCGACCTTCCGGGTGAAGTCGATGTGCGCGAGCACACCTTCGAGGCTCGTGTTCTTGTCTTCCAGCGCGCCGAGTGCCTCGTTCAGGCGGTCGCCGACGTTCTTGTGTGCCTCGTCACGGAGGAACGACCACCGCGCCTCGGGCGGAACGAAGAACGAGTCGGCGTAGAAGCTCGGGTGGTTCGCCCGCTTCTTCGCGTCCGCGAGCGAGCGTCCCTTCTCCTTCTCGCGCGCGACGATCTCCTCGAAGCGCGCTTCGAAGACGTCGGAGCAGCGCTTCAGGAAGAGCGCACCGAAGATGTACTCCTTGAACTCCGAGGCATCCATCTTGCCGCGGAGGATGTCGGCGGCGGAGAAGAGGTGACGTTCGAGCTGGGCGAGGGTGAGCGGCATGTTCTTGCGATCGTGAGAAACGGACGCAGGGTACACCGGCTCGAGCCTCGCTGGTGATGGATAAGGCGGCGAAAGTACAGGGCTGCTGGCGGCTCATGCTTGACGAGGCGGGGCGTGGGACGTGCGTGACGCCGAACGCTTTCAGGCAGGTCGCCCAGTCAGGTACCAGGAGTGCGCGGCCATTGGGCCGCCGAGTCTCACGCCGTCAGCATCGCTTGCGTCTTCCGCCACTCCTCTGCCTCGGCGTCGAGAACCAGAGTGACGAGGCCGTGGTGCTTCTGAACGGCGACCTTGATCTCGTCGAGCGTCACGCGGAAGTACTCCTTGCGCACGTTCACCCGGTTGACGCGGCGCTCGGCGAACTCGCGGTGGAGGGCGTTCTCGAGTCCGGGCGCATCCTCCGCATAGATGATCGCGTGCACGTCGAACCCGAAGGGCACGGAGGCGTCGCCGAGCTCGTCGACCCGCTCGTAGGGGTCAAGCCGACGGGTCAGGCCGATCTTGAAGACGCCCTCGCCGAAGGACCCGATGTTGGACAGCACGTAGACGTAACCCGACTTCGTGAGCTGCGCCCTGGCGATCGCCTTCGCCTTCCGGTCGAGAGCGTCTTTCAGCTCGTTCTCGAGCCGGGAGACAAGGGCCTCCAGCTTCTCGTGCTGCTTCTCGGTCGCGATCGAGGCTGCAAGGTCTTCGCGTGCCTTCTCGAGCGCCTTTTGCTTGGCCGCCTCGTCACGCTCGGCCTGTGCCTTCGCACGCTCGATCTCGTCGCGTGCCTTCTCCTCTTCGCGCATCTCTTCGCGGATGCGCTTCTGCTCGTCCTTTTCCGCCTGGAGCTTCTCGCGATGCTCGTGGACGAGATGCAGTTCCTGCAGCTTGAGCTGGTAGTACGGCATGGTGATCATGACCCGGTTCGAGTGGCCGAGCTTGTTGACCTCTTCGCATGACTTCGTCACGCGCTGCTCGAGCTTCGTCACGTTGTCGTAGCGGACCTTCGCGATCGCCGCGTCGCACTCCCCGTTGAAGGCCCGGAGCATCAACTTCGACATCCGCTCGATCATCTTCTTGCCGTCGGCAGCGCTGCCGCCGACGTGCCACTTCGTATCGCAGTACGTCGCCGTTCCGTTCTTCACCATCGCCTTTTGCTGAGCGCGGATGACATCGAGCCGCGCAGCGTACTCGGACGACGTGGCGAACCCGTACTTCGGCCGGTAGAAACCGAACGACTGGATCTCCAGCGCTTCCTCGACGGAGTCCAGCTCGCGGCGGAGGGCGGCGAGCCGCGCCTCGGCGCTGGCAATCTCCGGCTGGAGGGGATGCGAAGGTGCCGGCGGTGGCGTCGGCGGAACGAACGGATTCGATGCTGGAGGCGCCGCTGCGGGCGAGGGTTGCGGGAGGAACGGGTTCGGCGCCGCAGGCTGGAAGGCTGGCATCTGCTGGACGCCTCCGCGCCACGAGGGCGGCGCCGCTGGCTGCGTGTGCTGGCTCCATGCGCGACCGTCCCACCAGCGCTGGAGCGAGGGGTTGTGCGGATCGGGGTACCAGCCGGGCGCCATGCATTCATCCTTGTGGGGTAAAAGGCTCGATAATAGCGCCTCGGAGACAACGGATCATTCGAATGTGGCGTCTTGACCGTTCCCGCTCCGGCGCTCATGCCGCGAGAACGACCGCACCTTCACGCGGAACTCGATTATCCCAACTGGTGGGCGCGATGGTAATCCCTAGGGGTGATGCCACGGCGGGAGCGCTTGTGGTGGAATGTGCGGTCCATCCCCGTGAGCCCGGGCGTCGTGTGTCCGGCCGCGGGAGGGAAGGTAGGCGTGGCGGCTCTGCGGTCAAATCGTCTCCAAGCGCTTGGGCACGCCCTTGCGAAGATCATCGAGGGGCCGTTGTCTCCGGCGTCAGCTGAAGGAAACCATCCTCGTGCCGTCACGTGGACTTGCGGCTTGGCTCTCGATCGAGCGATCAAGCCTGGTCGTGGTACCGGGCGTTTCACAAAGCACCGAGAGCAGGTAGCGAGGCTTAGTGTGCTCGCCCACCGCGAGTCGTGGTTGTACCGTCGCGAGTGGGGTACCAGCGCCGCGCGGCCCTCCGAGATTGCGGCGGCTCGACCTTCGCGATGCTTCCGGACGCCCTCGCCGCCGCCCGAACGAGAGCGCGGCATGGTGGACGCCAGACACACCCACGAACGATCGGGACGCCGCTCCGCGGTAGGCCTCGAGTTCGAACACGTTGTGCTCCGGCGGAAATCGGAGCATCTCTCCGGCGAAGGACTGTACGTGGCACTCGCGCGCACCGCGAAGTCGCTCACGATCCTCTCGCGCTCGCGACCACTTACCCCGGAGGGAACGTGATGCTCTGCCGAGCGATGAGGACAATGAAAGGCAGGCCGCTGCGGCGCTCTGTCTTTGCGCGGAAGCGTCGCGCATCGACGCTAGACACCGGGGGAGGCCGTTGAGGGCGAGCAACACGTTCTCCGCAGCCGATTCGGCGCTCGGGTATCTGTACCAAGTTCGCGTTGCGCTTCTATGGTCGCTTCGCCGTGCGAAGACCGGCGCCGACTTCATCGTCTCTCTCGAGACGCTCGACGACGTGACCTTCGAGTCGAAGGGTGGCACGCCCGAGGAGCTGCTCCAGACCAAGCACCACAGGAATCACGAGGCGTCCCTCTCGAACGCGAGCGGGGACCTGTGGAAGTCGCTCCGCGTGTGGTTCGAGGGGCACGCCAACGGGCAGATCCCTGCGGGCACCGCGCTCTACTTGCTCACGACGGGCGAGGCGCCGAAGGACAGCGCAGCGTCGCTCCTGCGCAGCGAAGGCCGTGACGTCGGGAAGGCGCTGCCGGTCCTCGAGTCCGTTGCTCAAAGCTCTGAGAGCCAAGCCAACGCGCCTGCCTACGCGGCGTTCCTTGCCGCGTCGGCGACCGCACGCCGGACCATCCTCGACAGTGTCGTTGTCCTCGACCGCGCGCCTGGCGTCCTCACCATCGACGACGACCTCAAGAACGAAGTCTTCTGGACCGCCGAGCACAAGCACCTCGACGCGTTCTTGAAGCGTCTCGAAGGCTGGTGGCTTCGCCGGGTCATCAAGCAGCTCTCGTCGAGCCCGCAGGCGGTTGGAATCCTGAGCGCCGAGCTCGAAGCGGAGATGTCCGAGCTGCGCGAGCAGTTCAAGCAGGACAACCTTCCGATTGATGAGGACCTCGTCTCGTTCACGCTGGACGACGAGACGCATGCCGCCCACGCGGACTATCGGTTCGTTCACCAGCTCAAGCTCATCGACGCAAGCAAGAAGCGCGTCGCCGCCGCGATTCGGGACTTCTATCGAGCCTACGAACAGCGGTCCCGGTGGCTGCGCGAAGACCTCCTGCTCGTCGGCGACCTGACTCGCTACGAGAGGAAGCTCGTCGAGGAGTGGGAGCTGGTCTTCGAGGCGGCCAAGGACGAGATCGAGGCTACCGCCGTCGAAGCCGCCAAGCGGAAGGCCGCGCGCGCAGTGCTCGCGTGGGCAGAGCAGGCGAGCATCGCCATTCGTCCCGGTGTCACGGAGTCGTTCGTCGTGCGCGGCTCGTTCCACATGCTCGCGGACGAGGCGCCGCCGCGTATCGGATGGCACCCCGACTTCCACGACCGCCTCGCCGAGATCCTGAACCTCGGCGCTACACCTCCCAAGGCTGCGGCCGGAGGTGATGCGAAATGACCTCCTGGCATGCGCGATCGCTTGAAGAACGGAACCTGCTGAATCCGGGCTTCTGCTCCACTCTGCTGTGGCACGCGGCGCTCGGATACGCCTCTGAGCGCAAGGCCGCGATGGCCATTGAGCTCTCGTTCCTCGTGCTGCCGTTCGTGCTCCATCAGCAGACGCGCGAGAGCCTTCCTCGCAATATCACCACTTCGCTCGCGACCTGGCTCATCGAGCACCCAATCGTGCGCACGCGCCTAGGAGAGCGAGCGGCCTCGCTAAAACCTTTCACGAGAGAGGCACTGGTGTTCGGCGGCTCGCACGGCCTGCTCTCGCTGAGCGCTGATGGCGTTCGGGCGAACGCCGACATGAAGAAGCGGGTCGCAGCCGGGCTGAAGCCGACGAGTGACGAAGTCCGCGCGTGCGCCAAGCGCGCTGAGTTCCTCGGAAAGTGGCTCGAGAGAGCCGGCGGCATCGAGACCGTGATGGCGCTGCTGGGGGTACGTCCATGAGCGTCCAGATTCTCGACATCGTTCTCTACAGCCACGACGGTCGCCAGCGCGTGCTCCCGTTGAAGGTGGGACAAGTCAACGTCATCACCGGCGCGTCGAAGACCGGGAAGTCCGCGCTTATCGACGTCGTCGACTACTGCTTCGGCAGCAGCGAGTGCCGTGTCCCCCACGGACCGATCCGACAGTGTGTCGCCTGGTTCGGCATTCGACTGCAACTGACGTCGGGGCAGGCGTTCATCGCGCGACGCTGCCCACCCCTGAAGGGCGCATCGAGCGAGGAGTTCTTCATCAAGACCGCGAGCACCGTCGAGCTGCCGTCGGCTGCCGAGTTGCGGCAGACGACGAACACCAAGGGGGCCCTCGCGCTGCTGACGTCGTGGGTCGGAATTCGCGACAACCTTCACGAGACGCCCCCCGGGCAGAAGCGGCCCTCGCTCTCGGCGACGGTTCGGCATGCGCTGGCTCTTTGCTTTCAGCGACAGGACGAGATCATCCGTCGGCAGCAGCTCTTTCACGGAGCGGACGACACGTTCTTCGCGCTCGCGCTGAAGGACACGTTGCCGTACCTGCTTGGCGCCGTCGATGACGATCACGTCCGCAAGCGGGCGGAACTCCGGCGCCTTCGTGACCAGCTTCGAGCTGTCGAGCGTCGCCTCGCGGAGATCTCGGCACTGCGCGGAGACGGCGCAACCAAGGCGGATGCGTTGTTGGCGCAGACGCGTGACGCAGGGCTCTCGAACGCCGTGACGACGTCGTGGGAAGACACGCTGACTGCGCTTCGAGCGGTGGCACGGGCGCCCCTCGCCAGCGTCGATGTCACGCTTCCCGATGGCTTGGAGTTCGCGCGGCTCTCGACGGAGCGCGCTGAGCTTCTCGAAACTCAGAGACGCCTGCGGGCCGATATCGATGCAGCGCGTTCCTTCTCCAAGGACGAGAAGGGGTTCTCCCGCGAGGCCAAGGAGCAGAAGGCCCGACTTGCTACGATCGGAATCTTCGAAGGGGGCACGGCTGGGCACATGTGCCCGCTATGCGCGCAGGAGCTTCCCGAGACGCACGGCCCGCCGGCGGTCGCCGCGCTACAGGAAGCACTGGTCGATGTGTCTACTCGCATGGAATCCGTCGCGCGGGTCGAGCCTCACATCGAGAACGCCATCGGAGCGCTTGAGAAGCGCCTCCACGAGGTACACCAGGCTCTCACCAACAACCGAGCGCAGATGGAGGCGGTCCGTGCGGCCAACGCAGTGCTGTCTGACGCGCAAGCGGACTCCGTGCGCAAGGCGCACATCCTCGGGCGGGTCAGCCTGTACCTGGAGAGCATGCCGGACGTTCCCGATACGAAGGAGCTCGAGGAGCAGGCCGAGTCGCTGCGCGTCCAGTGTCAGAAGTTGGAGGAGGAGCTGAGCGACGAGCGCGTTCAAGAGCAGATCGTGTCGATCACCTCTCGCCTGTCCGAGCGGATGTCAAAGTGGGGACGAGTGATCGAGCTCGAGTTCGGCGAGTCGCCCATGAGGCTCGACCTGAAGAAGCTCACTATCGTCGCGGATACGATCGACGGAGCCATCCCCATGCACCGCATCGGAAGTGGCGAGAACGGGGTCGGCTACCACCTCATCGCGCACCTGGCGCTGCACCAGTGGTTCGTTCAGCGCTCGCGACCGGTTCCGCACTTCATCTTCTTTGACCAACCGTCTCAGGTCTACTTCCCGCCGGACAAGGACGTCGACGGATCCATGGCGCTGGTGTCCGAGGATGATCGAATCGCCGTGTCCCGGATGTTCCGCCTGGTCTTCGACGCCGTCGCCGAGGTCGCTCCCGGATTTCAGGTGATCCTGACCGAGCATGCCGACCTCAGCGAGGACTGGTACCGTGGGGCCATCGCAGAGCGGTGGCGCGGCGGCCGGAGGCTCGTGCCCGAAGACTGGCCGCGGGAAGGGGTAGAGGAGTGACGCCCCGTAACGCTCGCTGTGCTGCAGCGCTGGCTAGCAGGACAAGAACCGGACCCGTCCGGAGAGGGATCGGAACGCGCGCGGCCTCTCTTTTCCCCGGGGGGCGGAGGAGAGAGCGCGAGCCTCGTCCGGAACCCGCCCTCGCCTGGTGGGCGTTCGCGCGCACCGCGCTCTCTGAGCGAACGTGTGGCGTGAAGCGGGGGGACCGCATTCTGGTCCTCCCGGACCATGCTCCGTCTCGAACGGTCTCTGGTCTCCTCGGCTCGGTCCGTGTCACGAGGCGCCCGGTCTCCGTCCCGAAGTGCCCGGTTCGTGTGGCACGAGAACGAGGATTGTGGCTCCACATGAGGTGCGACCTGTCACCA
>ERZ778022.3153-NODE-3153-length-15887-cov-4.232630_pt1 | contig 15887 bp, 17 predicted proteins | sample MGYA00375752_ERZ778022 | MGnify/ENA primary metagenome ERZ778022 (study PRJEB29350, sample SAMN05389826) | bioreactor metagenome | isolation source: Thiocyanate bioreactor | place: South Africa: University of Cape Town | collected 2014-04-04 ... | reverse complement strand
GAACATCCTGTCCAAGAGGGCGCCTATGCCCAATGCCGACGCAGAGAACGGCCGCGAGGGCAAGGCTGCCGAGTTCTCGCCCAATCCCGGTCAGACCGAAGACGTGACATGACATCCTTCGTGGCGCCGCTCCTGTTCTTCTGGTTGGGGCTGCTCTTTGGCGTCTCGTTCGTGGCAACGCCGGCGAAGTTTCTGGCGCCGAGCCTTCAGCTTCCACAGGCGCTCGATGTCGGGCGCTGGACCTTTCATGTCCTGACGCTGATCGAATGGGGTTTCGTGCTGGTTGCCGCTCTGTTGGTCTGGGCCTGTCGTCCTCGGGTGGCCGCGGGCTGGGGCTGGGTGATGATTGCCCTTGTCGCGGTCGCGGCCGTATTGGCGCTCGAGACTGTTGTTGTGCGCCCCATTCTCGATGCGCGCGTTCTGGACATCATAGCCGGGCGCAATGTTGCGCCGAACATCCTGCACGAAGTCTATATCGGCCTGGAGGCGCTGAAGCTTCTATTGATCCTCACCGCAGCCATCGCCAGCGCGCGCTGGACGCCAGTGACGGTGCAATCGCAATGACTCTTTCACATGAATTCAGGATAGGCGCCCATGACCCGTGATCCGCATCCCAGAGCTCCGGGCGCCGAGGTCGGTATCACCGAGGAGATGATTCACGATCTGGTGCACGCATTCTATGCGCGCGTCCGCCGCGATCCGCTGATCGGTCCGATCTTCAATGCGCGTATCGACGACTGGCCGGCTCACCTCGACAAGCTGTGCGCATTCTGGTCGTCGGTGACGTTGATGACCGGCCGCTACAAAGGCACGCCCATGAAGGCGCACGCCGAGCTGCCCGACATCGCGACTGCGCATTTCGAGCGCTGGCTCGCGCTATTCCAGGCGACTGCCGTCAGCAGATGCCCGTCCGATGCGGCGCAAGTTTTTGTCGATCGCGCCAATCGCATTGGGGCCTCGCTCCAGCTCGGAATTGCCCTCCATCGCGGCGAGGCCATCGTGCCGCCCATGCGGTTCGGCGAAGCGCAATAACATTACATCGCCATTTCAATCGCATGATGTTCGCAGTCTCATCCTGCCGGCTCGGCAAATTTTGCTCGGATGTTTCAATCGGATCTTAAGCCGTGGGAGCCATCGTGCGGCCCGGCAGAGCTCCTCGACTACCTGCTCGGTTGATCGGGAGGCTCGGCCAATAAGGCTGCGAAGCGTTCGTCATCGCAGCGATCCACACATGGCTTGCGGGGCATCGCGATGGCACGAGGGTGCACTTGCTGCGACGGCACGAAACTGAGCCGGCGGGACATCATCGCCTTGGCTGCATCCGCCACGGCCATATCGGCAAGCGCGGTTGTCGGCATCAACCCGGCGCAAGCGGCCACTCCCTCCGCCTCCGCACTCTCGCCCGATCAGGCGCTCGCAGCCCTGAAAGCGGGAAACCGGAAGTACGTATCCGATCCGCAGGTCTGCACGATGAACCTCGCGCAGCGCCGCGGGGAGGTCTCAGCGCATCAGGCACCATGGGCGACGGTCATCAGTTGCGCCGACAGCCGCGTGCCGCCCGAGCTGATCTTCGGCGGACTGGGCGTGGGCGAGCTCTTCGTCGCCCGCAATGCCGGCAATCTCGTCGATACCGCGACACTGGGAACGGTCGAATACGGCGCTGCCGTGCTCGGTTCGCCCATCATCGTGGTGCTGGGTCACGGGCGGTGCGGCGCAGTCGCAGCCGCGTGCAAGGTCGTGACTGAGAACGCGACATTCCCCGGCTCGATCGGCCCCATGATCGAGCCCATCATCCCGGCAGCCATCGCAGTTCGGGATAAGCCCGGTGATTTCATCGAGAACGCGATCCGGCAAAGCGCAATTCGGACGGCAGGCCGGCTCGAAGCCGCAAGCCCGATGCTCGCAGGCCTCGTCAAAGCCGGGAAGCTGAAGATCGTCGCCGCCCGCTATGATCTCGACGCAGGCTCCGTAGAGTTCCTCTCCTAGGTTCGATCTCGGTATCGCACTCGGCCGCATCCAGCCGCGGTGAACGGCCAGGCTGGCGATGAACATCGAGCAATTCTGCGCGAGAGCGACCGCACGCCGCGCCTGATCGACGCCGGCGCATCCCCATATGAAGACTGTGCGGCACAATTGGAGTGCCGAGCACGCCGCAGCACTGCAACTCTTTCACGTGCCGCGCGCTATGTGAGGTGCTGGCGGAAATGCACAGCTCACCGACCTGACCTTGGGCTTGGGCGAGGTCCTCCAGGATTACCTCGCTTGATGCGACCAGGATCCGATCCGATTTCCCGCTCGCTTTCAAACGAGGATCATCGCCATGTCTCGCTTCGATGGAAGAATTGCAGTCGTCACCGGCGCCGCCAGCGGCATCGGCAAGGAAATCGCGGAACGCTTTGCCGCTGAAGGCGCCACGCCTGTTATCGCCGACCTCAATCTGGCTTCTGCCAAGGCAACAGCCGAGGAGATCAAGGCCAAGGGCGGAGACGCCTTTGCCGTCGCCATGGACGTCACCAACGAGGCTCAGGTCGAGAAGGGCGTGAGCGACATCATCGCCAAGTACGGCAAGATCGACATCCTCGTGAGCAATGCCGGCATTCAGATCGTCAAACCGCTGGTCGATTTTCCCTTCGCTGACTGGAAGAAGCTCCTGTCCATCCACCTCGATGGCGCGTTTCTGACGACGCGCGCGTGCCTCAAGCACATGTACGCCGCGAACTATGGCCGGGTCGTCTACATGGGCTCCGTGCACTCGAAGGAGGCTTCCAAGCTCAAGGCCCCTTATGTCACCGCCAAACATGGGCTGATCGGTCTGGCCAAGGTCCTCGCCAAAGAAGGTGCCGAGCACAACGTCACGGCCAATGTCGTCTGCCCAGGCTTTGTCCGCACGCCCCTCGTCGACAAGCAGATCCCCGAGCAGGCAAAGGAGCTCGGCATCTCGGAAGCGCAGGTCATCAAGGAGGTCATGCTGAAAGACACGGTCGATGGAGAGTTCACGACCACCGACGACGTGGCCGATGCCGTGCTGTTCTTCGCTGCAGCCCGCACGAACGTGATGACCGGCCAGTCGGTCGTCGTCAGCCACGGCTGGTTCATGCAGTAGACCTGCAGGCACCCACACTGAAGGCGGCTCATTGGGAGCTGCAGCTCGCGAATAGCCCGACCTGGCGGACGACAATGGCGCAGAACGCCTCCGCATCCCTCATGTCGTCCGCCTGCAAGTGCGGACCCGCAAGACGTTGCATTAATGAGTGAATTTTCTGAACCGTAGGCTGTGCCGCCAAAAATCGCGGCGGCGAGCAGCCCGGCCGGCCTCCTCCCCAAACAGCCATACCGACGGCCGTCCAGGCGCACCCGCCTTGGGCGCTGCCCTCCCGTTGCCGTCCAGCAACGCGCCGCTTTGAAAGTTGCAGAAGCGCACACTTCGCCTGCTACGGCATTCCCGCAAGCTGTTAACAATCTGTGAATAAATTGTGGGGGGAGTGAGTATCGTGCGTAGTTGTTTGCGTTCTGTTGCCCTTGCGCTCGCCGTGCTTGGCGGCGTCGCCGTTTCGGCCCCTGCCAGTGCCGGAAGCAACCTGAGCGAGACGTCCCCGGGTGTTGCTGTAGACTGGTCGGGCCTCTATCTCGGCCTCCACGGCGGCTACGGGTGGACGCGCCAGGACACCGGCCTCGGCTCCGACCTCAAGGTCGACGGCTGGCTCGCCGGTGGCCATGTCGGCCTCCAGAGGCAGTTCGACCGCTGGGTGATCGGCGTCGAAGCCTCCTTCACAGGCGGCACCATGGAAGGCAGCACGACTGTCGACACCGGCGTGATCGGCCTGGCGAACATCAAGGCCAGCGTCAATGACATCCTCCTGCTCACCGGCCGTCTCGGCTATGCTTGGCAGGATCGGCTCTTCTATGTGAAGGGCGGCTATGCCTCGGCTGATTTCGACCTCAGGGTCGACACGATCGGAGGGAGCTACTCCAGCGGGTCGCGGCTGCACGGCTGGACGGCCGGCGTCGGCTTCGAGCGCAAGCTGACCCACAACGTGAGCATCGGCCTCGAGTACAACTACATCGACCTCGGGGCAAAGACCTTCAACTTCGGTGGCTCCACTCCCACTGCGCCGACACTGACGGCGGTCGTCCCGCCGAAGGAATATTGCCCGCCGACGGCACGCCTCGACCCGGACGGCATTCACACCGTCATGGCGCGGCTCACCTTCTCGCTCGGGGACGAGCCCCAGCACATTCCTTACAAGTGATCTCGATCGCCGAGGCGTAGTCGACAAATGAGCCAGCGGCGCCCGAAGCGCCGCTGGCTTTGCTTTCACTGCGTCGATCTCATCCTCGGATCGCTATTTCTCGACGATCAGCGCGATCTCGTCGCTCGAGGGATCGACGATTGCGATGTCGTCGTCATAGACGAAGTAGCGGTACTCCCTGAGATCGGGAACGCGCTCGACGACGACGCTCGGCAGCGGCAGAAGCTCGACACCCTGCGGCACGGCCATACCAATGCGGATGTCGCCGATACCGAGCCTGATGGCCGCGCCGCGATCAATATGATCGCGTACGAAGACGCGGTCCGCCTGGGCCAACGTCGGGCGACGATCCCGCACGCCCGCGGTCTGATTGCCGCTGCCGGAGACGACGGCAACGACAGCGAAAGTCGCCGGGTTCACGATGACGATCTCGTCACGCACGTAGACGTAGCGGTAGCCGCGGTACGCGGGCACGATCTCGACGATATCAGCGGGCAGCGGATGCAGCACCACGCTACGCGGCACGCTGGCGCCGACTCGAATGTCGAAGTTCACGTTCGTCACGCGATTTCTCTCGACGCCGCTGCGCGTGAAGCGCTCGCGAACGGTCGTGCGCTGCCGCTCGGAAAGCTGCGTTACGCCACCCCGATCACGATCGGCCTGACCCTGGCGTGTCCGATCGCCGCGATCGCGCTGATCCTGACCAGTACGTGCGCGATCCTTGTCCTGGCCACGCTGCTCCTGACCGGTGCGCGTGCGCTCCTTATCCTGGCCGCGTTGCTCCTGACCAGTGCGCTGGCGGTCCTTGTCCAGACCACGCTGCTCCTGGCCGGTGCGCGCGCGATCCTTGTCCTGGCCGCGCTGCTCCTGACCAGTGCGCTGGCGGTCCTTCTCCTGGCCGCGCTGCTCCTGGCCCGTACGTTGACGGTCCTGTGAACCTTTCGGCTGCACGGTCTCACCGGATCCACCCTGGCGGCCCATGTCACCACCACCGCCGCTGTCCGGCCTCTTCTGCTCAGTCTGCGAGGGGCCAGCCGCGTCACCACCGCCGGGCCCGCCGGTCTGCGCGAAAGCGCCGCCGCCCATGGCGACAATGAGAGCGCACACAGACGCCGTGCGCAAAAGTTGATGCTTCATGACGATCTCCTTTGCTCGTCTACTCGCGACTTCGTATCGACGACGAATGCCATGAGCGCTGGATAGTTCCGCGTTCGCGACACACGGAGAAACTGCCTTCACGAACATGAGGACGGACAAACGCAGTACCGACCTTCTGCACTCAATTGCTCGCGTGCGCCTGCGTGCTAACCTGCCGATATCCATGGAGGTGCACGTGCCGAGATTCGACGATTTGAAAGAGCGCTGCCGCGATGACTGGCAGGCCTATTGTCAGCATGAGTTCATCCGCCAGCTCGGCGCCGGCACGCTCGGGAAGGACGCCTTCCGCCACTATCTCGAGCAGGACTATCTATTTCTCGTCCACTTCGCGCGCGCGTACGGCCTCGCCGTCTACAAGAGCCGCGACATCGCCGATCTCAGGCGCGCGCTCGCGAGCCTCAAGGCGATCGTCGATGTCGAAATGGGCCTGCACATTCAGTACTGCGCAGGCTGGGGCATCAGCGAAGGCGATCTCATGGTGCTGCCCGAGGCGCGCGCGACCATGGCCTACACCCGCTACGTCCTCGATGCAGGAAACCGCGGCGACCTACTCGATCTTCATGTCGCGCTTGCGCCTTGTCTGATCGGCTATGCCGAGATCGCAACGTGGCTCAATGCCCAGCCGTTTGTCATCCACGACGGCAACGCCTATGCCGGCTGGATCGCGATGTATGCGAGCGATGAATTTCAGGCTGCAGCCGCAGGTGAGAAAGCGTGGCTCGACGAGCATCTCGCCACCGTAACGCCGAAGCGCTTCGATGAGCTCGCCACCATCTTCCGCGACGCAACGCGCCTCGAAATCGATTTCTGGCAGATGGGCTTGGATCGCCGCTTCTGAAAAATGCAGCGCGTGCACAATGCCGCGAGCCCTACTCCAGCCGGTTCAACGCGACTTCGAAGGCGTCGAAATTGCGCAGCGGCACAGGCAAGGGTGTCGAAGCGCGACGATTGGCGATCATCGGCACGCGCTGCTCGGAAAGCCCGCCATGCGAGCGCAGTGGCTCATCGAGGCCCGAAAGATCATGCCGCTCAGGTGAGGTGCCGAGCACCTTGTGCTTCTCCGAAAGCACCACGATGTCGCCGATGCGGTCGGGCGGCAGCTCGAACTGCTGGCAGGCAATGTCCTTGGCGCATGCCATCTCGATACCATCGACGTCCCACAGCCGGCTGAGCAGCTCGGGCACGGGCGTGCCGGACGGAACATGCACGGTCGCGAAGCCGCCGAGCGCGCCGTGATGGACGACGTAAGGATCGGTGATCGGCAGGATCACGCGCGCAACGTCCTTGCCGAGCCACTCGTCGAACAGCGTCTGGAGATAGATGACGTCCGGCGAGCCATCCGGCAAATGCTTGTCGTTCATGCCGTGGTCGGCCGTGGCGAGGACTGTGCAGCCGAGGCGATCGAGGGTCGCGAGATAGCCGTCGATCATGCCGTAGAAGCTGTTCGCAATGGCCGTGCCCGGGCCAACCTTGTGCTGGATGTAGTCCGTCGTCGAGAGATACATGACATCGGGGCGGAAGCGCTCGACGAGCTTGACGCCAGAGGCGAACACGAACTCGGAGAGGTCCGCCGAATAGACATCCGGCACCGGCTTGCCGACCAGCTCGAGCACGCCGTCGATGCCGTTCGCTGCGCGCGTTGCCTGATCGGCGCGCTCCGCGGAAAAGGCGACGGCGCGGCCTGTCGCGTAGTCGAGCCCGTTCGAGAGCAGCAGGCGCAGCTTGTCCTTGGCCGTCACCATGGCGACCTTCGCGCCTGCATTGTAGAAGGCGGCGAGAACGGTCGGCGCACGCAGGAAAACGGGATCGTTCATCATGACCTCGGCGCCGGCAGCCGGATCATAGAAGAAGTTGCCGCAGATACCGTGCACGGCCGGCGGGCGTCCCGTGATGATGGAGAGATTGTTCGGGTTGGTGAAGCTCGGGATCACGCTCTCGGCATGCGTGTGCAGGCCTTCGCGCATGAAGCGGGCAAACGTCGGCGCAACGCCCGCTTCGATGGCCGCCTCGATGTAACCGGGCTCGGAGCCGTCGAGGCAGATGACGACGGTCGGCCGCTTGGGAAGGCGGTAGCTGCGTCCGTTGCAGGTTACTTCGGCCATGGTCATTCCGCCCTGGTTTACTGCGCCATTCTTGCTCGAAAAGCCGTCTCGAAGCGCTTGAGATTGTAGTTGTTCTTGCCCCAGTCGAAGATGACCGTGCGGAGCGCGCTGTGGCTCGACGCCTCGACGAGCGTGCGCCCGGCAGCAGCATCGCTCAGGCGCACGGTCATGACTTCGCCGATGCTGCGCCAGTTGATCGGTGTGCGCGCTGTAACGATCAGGCCGTCGCGGCTGAAGCGATAGCAGCGCATGTCGCTGAGCGCCTGCACCATGGGCATGAGCAGATCATCGGGCGTGCCCACGACCTCGAATGAAATCTGCCGGCTGACCGCCATCTTTCCCTCAATGCACTGCCACCGAAGCGGTCACTTGAAGCCGGATTCCTTGGCCTTGAGCAGCGCCACGACGACCGAATTCACCGGCGTCGCGATGCCGACCTTGGCGCCCTCGCGCGGGATCGCACCGTTGATATTGTCGACCTCGGCGCGCCGCCCGGCCAGATGATCGAGCAACATCGACGGCCGCGCACCTGGAATCTTCTGGCCGAATTCGCGCACGTAGCGCACGGGATCATCGAAGTCGAGCGTGATGCCCTTGGCGCGCGCCACCTGATAGGCCTCGTGCGCGCAGGCGGCCGCGATGCTCCAGGCACTCGGGTTCGCCTGCACCTCGCCGACGCGAAGGCCCGTCAGTGCGCATGGTCCCGAGTACGTGCAGTTGCAGATGAGCTTTTCCCAGACCATCTTGTGGATGTCGTCGAAGGTCAGGACCTTGAAGCCGCCCTTGCGCCAGGCTTCCGCGACGGTCTCGAGGCGGGGCGTCATGCCGCCGTCCATCTCGCCCAAGCGCAGGAACTCCATGCCATTGTGATGCGCGTGGCCGGGACCTTTCATCGAAGCGCCGAAGCCGCCGACCACGCCGAGCATGATGCGCTTCGAGCCAACCACGTCGGCGACGATATCCGCACTGCCGAGACCGTTCTGGATGGCGAGGATCGGTGCATCGGGCTTGCCGATCTGCAGTGCTGCCTTCGCCGCGGCGCCAACGCCGTCGTACTTCGTCGCGACGATGACGAGATCGGCATCCTTCACGTCGGCAGGGTTGGTCGTGGCGTTCATGCGCACCGTGCGATCGCCCGAGGCGCCTTCGACGCGGAGGCCTTTCTCGCGGATGGCATCGACGTGCTCTTTCCATGTGTCGATGGCCCAGACGTCGTGCTTGCCCTGATCGGCGAGTAGCGCGGCATAGACCGAGCCCATGGCGCCGACGCCGATGATCGCGATTTTCATTGGTTGCTGTCCGCTTCCTGCATCTCAGTAGCTGCGCGGCATGCCGAGGACGTTCTGGCCGACGAAGGCGAGGACCATGTTCGTCGAGATCGGCGCGGTCTGATAGAGGCGTGCCTCGCGCCACTTGCGCTCGATGCCGTACTCGCGGGCATAGCCGAAACCGCCGAACGTCTGCAGGCAGGCTTCGGCCGCCTTCCAGGCGGCGTCCGCCGCGAGCATCTTGCCGATGTTGGCTTCTTTGCCGCATTCGAGCCCGGCCTCGAACAGCGTCGTGCCGCGGCGCACGACCAGCTCCGCGGCCATCAGCTCGGAATAGGCACGCGCGATCGGGAACTGCACGCCCTGGTTCTTGCCGATCGGATTGCCGAACACGACGCGCTCGTTGGCGTACTCCGTCGCGCGGCGGATGAAGAACTTCGCGTCGCCGAGGCATTCGGACGAGATCAGCAGGCGCTCGGCGTTCATGCTGGAGAGGATGTAGCGGAAGCCCTTGCCCTCCTCGCCGATGAGCGCATCCGGCGGCACTTCGAGGTTGTCGAAGAACACCTCGCAGGTGTTGTGATTGATCATGGCGTCGATCTTCTTGATCTCGACGCCGCGGCCCTTGGCCTCGCGCAGATCGACGAGAAAGACGGAAAGGCCGTCCGTGCGCCGCTTGACCTGATCGACGGGCGTCGTGCGCGCGAGCAGCAGCATGAGATCGGAGTGGAGCACGCGGCTCGTCCAGACCTTCTGGCCGTTCACGACATACTTGTTGCCGCGCTTCTCCGCGCGCGTCTTGAGCTGGGTCGTATCGGAACCCGTGGTCGGCTCGGTCACGCCGAAGGCCTGGAGACGCAGCTTGCCCGAGGCGATTTCGGGAAGGTACTTGCGCTTCTGCTCCTCCGAGCCGTGCTTGAGCACGGTGCCCATGGTGTACATCTGCGCGTGGCAGGCGGCGGCATTGCAGCCCATCTCGTGGATGGTCTCGAGCACCGCGCAGCCGGCCGAGAGCGGCAGACCCGAGCCGCCATATTCCTCTGGAATGAGGCAGCCGAGGTAGCCGCCATCCGTGAGAGCCTGGACGAACTCGGTCGGGTACTCCGACGCGGCATCGAGCTTCATCCAGTATTCGTTCGGGAACTGCTCGCAGATGGCGCGGACACCCTCGCGGATCTCCGCCCACTGCGGGTCGATCGGCATCATCAGCTCGTCGGAACTCGTCATCGATACGTGCTTCCCTGTTATTCAGCAGCCATGCGCCGCGTCGGCGGATTGAAGCCTTTCGGCAATCCGGCCCGGAAAATCGTGCCGTAGAAGCTCTCGTCGGGAAGCGCCGTCTCGGCAATGCGGCGCGCCTCGCGATAGAGCTCGAGATCGACGCCCGTCCTGATCCCCTGCTTCTCGAGCATGAAGACGAGATCTTCCATCACGATGTTGCCGGAGGCGCCGGGCGCGAACGGGCAGCCACCGAGGCCGCCGGTCGAGGCATCGAAGCCGGTCACGCCCGCTTCGAGCGCCGCATAGGCATTGGCGAGGCCGAGACCGCGCGTGTCGTGGAAGTGGCAGTACACGGGCTTGCCCGCGGCGAGCTTCACGACCTCATCGAAGAGGCTCTTCACTGCGCCTGGCCCCGCATAGCCGACCGTATCGGCGAGCGTGATCTCGTCGGCGCCGAGCGCGAGATAGCGCTCCGCGAAGCTCACCACGCGCTTCGGATCGACGCTGCCTTCGATCGTGCAGCCGAAGGATGTCGCGAGACAGCCCTGGATGACGACGTCCTTGTACTCGGGCTTTTCGTTACGCAGCGCGACCACGCTCTCGAACTCCGCGAAGGACTGGTCGGGTGTCTTTCGGACGTTCGCGAGATTGTGGCCCTCGGAGACCGAGAGCACGAAATTGATCTTGCGGATGCCCGCCGCGAGCATGTTCTCGGCGCCCTTGCGGTTCGGCGCGAGCGCGCACATGCGCGGGCCCGGAACATCGAGGGAAGCCTTCGCAACCTCGGCCGCATCGGCGAACTGCGGGATGACCTTGGCCGGCACGAAGTTCGTCACCTCGACCTCGGGCACGCCCGCGGCCGCGACGGCCTTGAGCCACTTGATCTTGGTCTCGGTCGGTACGAACGACTTCACGAGCTGCAGGCCGTCCCTGAGACCGACCTCGCGTACGATAACTTTCGTCATGGCGTCTGCCTCCTCAGATCTCACTGGCCTTTGTAGACCGGCTTGCGCTTCTCGTTGAAGGCGTTGATGCCTTCCTGGCGATCCTCGGTGACAACCGTGCGGTTGTAGGCCTCGATCTCGTAGGCATAGCCGTCGGCGCGGCCGAGGTCGCTCGCGCGGTCCATGGACTTCTTGGCCTGGCGCACGCTGACCGGGGCATTGCTGGCGATCTTGCGCGCGACGGCCAGCACCTCGCTCATGAGCTCGGCACCCGGCACGACCTTGTTGACCATACCCCAGGCAAGGCCGTCGATCGCGGTGAAGGGCGTACCCGTAAGGATGATCTCCTTGGCCCGGCGCACGCCGACGGCGCGCGGCAGGTTCTGCGTGCCCATGAGCCCCGGCATGATGCCGAGCGTCACTTCGGTGAGCGCGAAGCGGGCGTGCTCGGCGGCGTAGACGAAATCACAGGCGAGCGCGATCTCGAGGCCGCCGGCATAGGCATGGCCGTTGACCGCCGCGATGATCGGCACCGGGCAGTCCATCATCGCGCGGCCGATCTGCTCGACAACGGCGTGCTGCTGGCGCCATGTCTCGTCGGTCATGCCCTTGCGCTCTTTGAGGTCCGCGCCCGTGCAGAACCCGCGATCACCGGAACCCGTGATGACAAGGCAGGCCACCTGATTGGGGTCGATGTAGAACTGCATGAAGCAGTCGCGCAGCTCCCGCATCATCTGCGTGGTCATCGCATTGAGCGCCTCGGGGCGGTTCATTGTGATGATGCCGACCTTGTCCGGGCCGATCTCCAGCTTGATGGTCTCGTAGGCGGGGTGTGCTGCCATGCGTCGTCCTATCCGGTCCGCTGTTGGCGCCTGAGCGCGCGTTCGCTGTTGGCGCGCTTGAGCGCGCAGGGGAAATTCATGTGCGCCCGGAATATCGCGCCTCGCCCGCTTTGGCCAGCCGGATGGTGCCGTAGGGCTATGCACGGAGCCTTCAGAGGCGCGCAAAATAGTGGGCGCGGTCCAGATGGGCGTGGCTGAGCCGCCATTCGATGCGCCGCCCGCTCAGATCATACGTAATCCGGTCGATGGCGAGGATAGGTGACCCTGGCTTCACGTCGAGGCGTTCGGCGAGCCGGGCCGTGGCGGCGACGGCGGTTACCTGCTCCTCGGTGCGGGCCACGTGGATGCGATAGCGCTTCTGGAACAGGTCGTAGAGCGTATTCGGCATCTCGGCCTCCTGCGCCAGCCCCGGAAAGAGAGCCTCCGGCAGGACAATGCGATCATCCATGAAGGCGCGGCCACCGCGGGTCCTTATGCGCGAGATGCGGATCACCCTTGCGCCCTCGCCGAGCTCCAGACGCTGCCGCTCGGCCGTGCTGGCCTCTCCGGTCGTAACCCGCGCGGGCTGGCTGTCCGGCAGCACCTGGGCGCCGCTCTCGTCGTAAATATTGAAGAAACGGAACAGCATGTGCGCGGGCGTGTGCTCGGCAACGTAGGTGCCGCTGCCCTGCCGGCGCACGACGACCTGCTCGGCGGTAAGTGCATCGAGCGCCTTGCGCACCGTCCCCTGGCTGACGCCCAGCTCCCGCGCCAGCTCCATTTCTGCGGGAATGGCCGTCCCGGGCGGCCAGTCTCCGCCCATGATCCGCGCCAGGACGATGGCCTTGACCCGCGCATAGAGCGGGCCGCCATTCTCTTCCGGCTCCAAACGAGGCTTGCGCACGACCCTGATCCCGGCTAGGTCATTGTCACCTGCGAAGTCTTATATAAGACTTTGCCGGACGCGTCATGTGCGGAAAGCAACCCGCCGCACGCCACCCAGGGAGAAAGGGCCCGTGTCCAAATCCAATATTCCCCAGTTCCTGGTCCACAGCCCCGAGGACAACGTCGGCGTCGTCGTCGTCGAGGACCTCAAGGCCGGGACCAAGATGCTCGGTGTCATCACCGAGAATGAGGGGGGGGGGGGGGGGGGGGGGGGGGACGACATCCCGATCGGCCACAAAGTGGCGCTGAAGGATCTCAAGGAAGGCGACACGGTCATCAAGTACGGCGAGGACGTCGGCCGCATGATCGGCAACGCCAAAGAGGGCGAGCACGTGCACGTCCACAATCACAAGACCAAGCGCTGGTAGGAGTGAGGCCACATGGCAACGAAGAAGGGTAAGTCATCGGCCGGCAGCTCCAACCTCTCGTTCTGGGGCTGGCGCCGCGAGAACGGCCGTGTCGGCGTGCGCAATCACGTCATCATCCTGCCGCTCGACGACCTGTCGAACGCGGCGTGCGAGGCCGTCGCCAACAACATCAAGGGCACGATGGCGCTCCCGCATCACTACGGGCGCCTGCAGTTCGGCGAGGACCTCGAGCTGCATTTCCGCACGCTCATCGGCGCGGGCTCGAACCCGAACGTCGCCGCCGTCGTCGTGATCGGCATCGAGGATGGCTGGACGGACCGCGTCGGGAAGGGCATCGCCAAGACCGGCAAGCCCGTCGTCGGCTTCGGCATCGAAGGCCACGGCGACATCGCGATCATCGCCAAGGCCTCCTACAAGGCCAAGGAGTTCGTGCAGTGGGCCTCCGAGCTCAAGCGCGAGGAGTGCGATATCTCCGAGCTCTGGGTCTCGACCAAGTGCGGCGAGAGCGACACGACGACCGGCCTCGGCTCATGCCCGACCGTCGGCAACATGTACGACAAGCTCATCCCCAAGGGCATCTACGGTGTCTTCGGCGAGACGAGCGAGATCACGGGCGCCGAGCACATCTGCGTCAAGCGCGCGGCGACGCCAGCGATCGGCGAGAAGTGGATGAAGACCTTCAAGGCCTATCAGGACGAGGTCATCGAGGCCAACAAGGTCGATGATCTTTCCGAGAGCCAGCCGACCAAGGGCAACATCGCGGGCGGTCTTTCCTCGATCGAGGAGAAGGCGCTCGGCAACCTCGAGAAGATCGGCCGCAACTGCACGTTCATCGACGTGCTGAAGCCGGCCGAGGCGCCGGCCAAGGGTGCCGGCCTCTACTACATGGACACGTCCTCGGCCGCGGCCGAGTGCGTAACGCTCATGGCGGCCGGCGGCTATGTCGTGCATACGTTCCCGACGGGCCAGGGCAACATCATCGGCAATCCGATCGTACCGGTGATCAAGATCTCAGCCAACCCGAAGACGCTGCGCACCATGCCCGAGCACATCGACGTCGACGTGACCGGCATTCTGCGCCGCGAGATGACGCTCGACACGGCTGGCGATGCGCTGATCGACATGATCGTGCGCACGTCGAACGGGCGCCTGACGGCAGCGGAGGCCCTCGGCCATCGCGAGTTCGTCATGACGAAACTCTATCGCAGCGCATAACGTCGCCGGATTTTGCTCTGCACATCGAGCGCTCAACCCGGCCCCGGGTTGAGCGCTTTGTTTTTTTGGAGGTCCAGTCTCCCATGCAGCTCGTCGTCCCATCCATGGACCACCTGCCTTCCTACGTTGCGGCGCTGGAGACGGGCTGGTCGCCGAACAATGTCCGCAATGTCTCCGGCGAGCAGCTCGCGGCGATCCGGGAAAATCCTGCGGCGTTCATCGCGGGTCTCAGCATGCAGGGCGGCACGATCACGCTGCCGGATGGCAGAAACGTCCAAAAACTGCCCTTCATTGCGCGCTGGATATGGGACGGCGAGTTCTGCGGCAGCATCTCACTGCGCTGGCAGGAAGGCACGGACGCGCTCCCCTCACACGTGCTCGGCCACATCGGCTATGCCGTCGTGCCCTGGAAGCGCGGCCGTGGCTACGCGACCGAGGCCCTCCGGCAGATGCTGATCGACGCGCGATCCGTGGGCCTCGGGCGGCTGGAAATCACGACTGACCCGGACAATCTCGCCTCACAGCGCGTCATCGGGCGCAATGGCGGAAAATACGTCGATACATTCATCAACGAACACTTTGGCCCCGAGCCGCACCTTCGCTATGTTGTCGACCTCAGCACACCCGTAACACGAGAAGAGATCCGATGAAGATCACCCGCATTCGCGACGCGGTCGCGAAGATCCACTCGCCGATGCGCAATGCCGTCATCTCCTTCGACAAGATGACGATCAGCCTCGTCGCGGTCGAGACGGACGTGATCCGCGAGGGCAAATCTGTCATCGGCTACGGCTTCTGCTCGAATGGCCGCTACGCGCAGTCCGGGATCATCCGCGAGCGTCTGGCGCCGCGCATTCTCGAAGCCGATGCGGCCAAGCTGCGCGACGAAGCTGCCGGCACGCTCAATCCACACGCCATCTGGACGGCCATGATGAGCAACGAGAAGCCCGGAGGGCATGGCGATCGCGCCTTCGCCGCGGGCGGCATCGACATGGCCGTGTGGGACGCGACGGCAAAGATCCTCGGCAAGCCGCTGTGGCAGCTCCTCTCCGAGCGCTACAACGGCGGCAAGCACGACGAGAGTGTGCTCGTGTACTCCGGCGGCGGCTACTACTACCCCGGAAAGGAGAAGCAGGGCCTGCAGGACGAGATGCGCCAGTGCCGCGACCTCGGCTATAAGCTCATGAAGATGAAGATCGGCGGCGCGCCGCTCGCCGAGGACATGCAGCGTATCGAATGGGCACTGGAAATTGCGGGTGACGGGCAGAACCTCGCCGTCGATGCCAATGGCCGCTTCGATCTCGACACCGCGCTCGCCTACGCGCGCGCCATGGAGAAATACAATCTCTGCTGGTTCGAGGAGCCGGTCGATCCGCTCGACTATCAGGCGCACGCCGTGCTCTGCGATGCGACGACCATGCCGATCGCGACGGGCGAGAACCTCTTCTCGGTGCAGGATTTCCGCAATCTCGTGCGCCACGGCGGCATGCGCACGCACATCGACTGGCTGCAGCCCGATCCCTCGCTCTGCTACGGCCTGACGGAGACGCTGCGCATTCTCGACATGGCGGAGCGCGCCGGCTGGGCGCGGCGGC
>ERZ778022.3143-NODE-3143-length-15919-cov-4.853064_pt1 | contig 15919 bp, 19 predicted proteins | sample MGYA00375752_ERZ778022 | MGnify/ENA primary metagenome ERZ778022 (study PRJEB29350, sample SAMN05389826) | bioreactor metagenome | isolation source: Thiocyanate bioreactor | place: South Africa: University of Cape Town | collected 2014-04-04 ... | reverse complement strand
TTTGGATGCCGATCACCCCTGAAACGGGGTCCTTATTCCACGCCGAAACACATCCACAGCCCCCGGTAAATGTCGGTATGCCAATAGAACTGCTCGCTCGGGTTTTCACGGAAGCGTTCGAGCCAAGCATCCCCGATCGGCTTGGCGAGGAAGTGCGCCTCTCGGTCGGTGATGCGCCGTTTCCCCCGACGCAGGCCTGCCCATTCCGCCTCCAGCTCGGCGAGAAGTTTGGCGTACTTCCGTCTCGCTTCCTCGGGATCATGGGTGCCGAGGCTTTTCGTGACGACCTCACGACCGATCTTGTCCGAAATATCAGCCGGCACCCGCTTTCGCAGCCAGTAGATTCCCATCTCCGGATGGCGGTAGGGACGGCTCATCGCAAGCACCATGTGCATCACCCGCGTGCATCACTCGGGTGAACCTAACCGCATCATTTTGCTGATTATTCTGCCGCGTCAACACCTTAGTGGTGTTGTGGTGCCCAGGAGAGGACTCGAACCTCCACGCCTCGCGGCACACGGACCTGAACCGTGCGCGTCTACCAATTCCGCCACCTGGGCAGGTGCGCCGCCGATGTAAGCGGGCGGTGCCGTCATGTCAACGCCATGTCGCCGGATTTCGGCAGGACATTTCTGGCAAACGGCAAATGCGTGTCGAAACGAAATATCGGCGCGGCGCGCGGAGCGTCCCAAGGCACCGACGACGGCGAGCGCGGGACCGCCCTGCGTTTTGCGGCGCCTTCCTACCGAGGAGAGCTCAGCCCTCCAGGATCTCCTTCGAGGCCAGCGTCGAATCCTGGTTGAGGCGGTAGATCATCGGGACGCCGGTGGCGAGCTCGAGCTTGACCACCTCGTCGCCCGACAGGCCCTCGAGCGCCATGATCAGCGCCCTCAGCGAATTGCCGTGCGCGGCGACCAGCACGGTCTCGCCGCGCAGCACGTGCGGCTGGATCGTGTGCATGTAGTAGGGCCAGACGCGCGCGCCGGTGTCGCGCAGGCTCTCGCCGCCGGGAGGCGCGACCGCATAGGAGCGGCGCCAGACATGCACCTGCTCCTCGCCCCACTTGGCGCGCGCGTCGTCCTTGTTGAGGCCGGAAAGGTCGCCATAGTCGCGCTCGTTGAGCGCCTGGTCGCGGACCGTGGCCAGCTCGTGCTGGCCGACGGCGTCGAGGATGTACTGGCAGGTCTTCTGCGCCCGAATGAGCGCCGAGGTGAAGGCGATGTCGAACTTCAGCCCGCGCGCGGCGAGCTTGCGGCCGGCTTCCTGCGCCTCCTCGTGCCCGAGCGGCGTCAGGTCGACGTCGCGCCAGCCGGTGAACAGGTTCTTCAGGTTCCATTCGCTCTGGCCGTGGCGCACGAGCACGAGTGTTCCGGACATGAGGGTTCCTATGGATCTTGGTGGTTCATGGCAGCTCGACGCCCATCGCTACGGCGATCAGCGCAAAATCCGCGCGCGGCACGGAAAACAGCGACTTGCGGAAATACATGCCCCAGTGGCTGCGGTCCCTGACGAAGGAGAAGCGGTCGAGCAGCGGGTAGATGTCGGCCTGGCGCGCGGGCAGCCAGCGCATCGACCGGGACCAGCCGGTGATGTCGGCGACCATCTCGCGCTCGCGCGGCTCGCCGTCGAGCGCCTGGCCGATCGCGGTGAAGGCGCGCAGCTCGGCGCCTTCCCTCATGCCCTCGCGCGGGCTGTAATAGGCGACCCAGTCGCCCGGCGCGACGCGCTTGGCGGCGTCGTGGCGGCCATGAGCGAACATGGCGAAGCCGTCCTCGACGCCCTTGCGCACATGCGTCGCCGCGGCGATGCCGATCCAGTATTTCATGCGGCCGACAGCCCCAGCACGTCGCGCATCGAATAGAGGCCGGGCTTCCTGTCGCGCGCCCACAGCGCTGCGCGCACCGCGCCGCGCCCGAAGATGGCGCGGTCCTCGGCATTGTGCGAGAGCACGATGCGCTCGCCGGGGCCGGCCAGGATCACCGAATGATCGCCCACCACCGAGCCGCCGCGCAGCGTGGCGAAGCCGATCGCGCCTTCCGGCCGCGGCCCGGTATGGCCGTCGCGCACCCTGACGCTGCTGTTGGCGAGCCCGATGTTGCGGCCTTCCGCCGCCGCCTTGCCGAGCAGCAGCGCCGTGCCGGACGGCGCATCGACCTTGTGGCGGTGGTGCATCTCGAGGATCTCGATGTCGAAATCGGCCGGCAGCGCGCGCGCCGCCTGCTCGACCAGCACGGCGAGCAGGTTGACGCCGAGGCTCATGTTGCCGGACTTGACGATCGTCGCGTGCCGCGCCGCGGCCGCGATCTTCGCGTCGTCCTCCGGCCCGATGCCGGTGGTGCCGATGACGTGGACGATGCGCGCCTGCGCGGCATAGCCGGCATAGGCCACGCTCGCCGCCGGCACCGAGAAGTCGAGCACGCCGTCGGCCGCGGCGAAGGCCGGCAGCGGATCGTCGGTGATCGCCACGCCGAGCGGCCCGACGCCGGCGAGCTCGCCCGCGTCGCGGCCGAGCTGGGCTGCGCCCTCGCGCTCGATCGCGCCGGCCAGCCGCGCGCCCGGCGTCTCGTGGATGAGCCGCACCAGCGTCTGGCCCATGCGCCCGGCCGCGCCCACCACAACGAGAGCCATGTCGGTCATGTCGTCCTCCGTCGGGGCAAGCGTATTGCCGTTTCCGCGCGGCGATGCAATGCCCGTCGGCGGTCAGAACCGCCAGCGGCGGCCTTCCGTCTCGACGCCGAACCGCTCCGGCGTGCGCGCGAAGGCGGCCAGCCCCGCGAGCGCGGCGCGCGGGTGGGTGATGACGTAGACCGGCATGGCGGCGAGCAGCGCGCTGTGCGGCGCCTTGTCCTCGAAGGCGGCGCGGAAATTGCCGCGCTCCAGCGCCGGCACGATCTTCTGCGGGATGCCGCCGGTCAGGAACACGCCGCCGCGGCTCATGAAGACCAGCGCGAGGTCGCCGGCGAGCCGGCCGAGGCAGGTGACGAACAGCTCAAGCGCCTCGGCGGCGTCGGCGTCGGAGCCGTCGAGCGCGGCGGCCGATATGTCGGGCGGCGCCGCCAGCCGCGGCGGCCGGCCGTTGGCCATCGCCACCGCGCGGTAGATGTTGACCAGCCCGCGCCCGCACAGCATCTGCTCGCCCGAGATGCGGCCCTCGATCGGCTCCAGATGCGGCCAGATCTCCAAGTCGCGCGGCGTGCGCGGGCCGAGGTCGACATGGCCGCCCTCGCCGGGCACGGGGATCCAGATGCCGCGCGCATGCACCATGCCGGCGACGCCCAGCCCGGTGCCGGGGCCGAGCACGACGCGGCTCGCGCCTTCCTCCGCCTCGCCGCCGCCTATCCGCACCATCTGCGCCGGGTCGAGCGCCACGGTGGCGAGCGCCTGCGCCTCGAAATCGTTGAGCACGACGATGTCGGAGATGCCGAAGCGGGCGTTGAGCACCCTCGGCCGCACCACCCAGTCGCTGTTGGTCAGGTCGATCTCGTCGCCGTCGACCGGCCCGGCGACCGCCAGCACCGCCGAGCGCGGGGAGACCGCGCCGCGGTCGACGGTCGCGGCCTGGATCGCGTCGTCGATATTGGCGAAGTCGGCCGTACGCACGTTGGGGAACTCGACAGGCTCGGCGCGGGCGTCGGTCAGGATCGAGAAGCGCGCGTTGGTGCCGCCGATGTCGCCGATGAGGATCGGGAACGCCAGCGCGCCGGGGGTTTGGTTGCTGCTCGACATGGCGGCCGCGTCGTTCCTCCGCTTCAGGGTTGGCGCGCCGCGTCCGACCCGTGCGCGGCGACCAGCACTTCCGCGGTCGCCGGATTGAGGGCCATGGCGATGTCGTAGACGATGGCGAGCCGCATCAGTGCCTTGACGTCGACGTCATGCGGCAAAGGCGTCAGCGGATCAACGAAGAATATCATCGCGTCGATCGCGCCGTCGGCGATCAGCGCGCCGATCTGCTGGTCGCCGCCGAGCGGGCCGCTCTTCAGCCGCCGCACGGAAAGCTGCGGGCAGGCCTCGAGGATGCGGGCGCCGGTGGTGCCGGTCGCGACCAGCTCGCAGCCGGACAGGAAGGCGGCATGCCGGGCCGCGAAGGCTACGAGCTCGTCCTTCTTGAGATCGTGCGCGATCAGCGCGAGCCGCAGCGCCACCCCTGCCTCCCGGGAACATCGGTCCGGGCGCATCGGGCGCCGGATTCAACCGTTTGAAACCTATATGGGGCTTCCCCGGCGAGGTCCAGACGGCGCCCGCCCGCCGGCCGTCAATTCGTCGGGCGCGGCGTCGGCAGCGGCACCTTGCCCGTCGGGATCGGCGCGAAGGCGCTGGCCTGCGCCGGCGGCGCGGCGCCGATGGTGCCCTGCGGGGGAAGCGCCATCGTGGCGGCGGCGGCCGATTCGGGCGCCGGCGCGGCGAGCACGGCGCGGCACTCCTTCGGCAGGCTCGCCATGGTCATGACGTCGCGCGGGCGCGGCTTCTGCGGGCCGGTGGCGGGCCGCCACGGCTCGTCGGTGAACCACCAGTCGAGCGAGGTGTCGCAGCCGTCGCCGCGGCCGATCGCGGGCTGCGGCTTGCAGCCGGGCGAGCCGGGCTGGCAGCCGATGCGCAGGTGGAAATGCGAATCGTGACCCCAGTAGGGGCGGATCTTGCCGAGCCACGAGCGGTCGCCCGTCACCGTGTCGCACAGCTTCTTCTTGATGCCGGGGTGGACGAAGATGCGCTCCACCTCGGGGAAGCTGGCGGCGTCGCGCAGCAGCGTCGCGTGCTGCGGCGTCCATTTGCGGTCGTCGACGGTGAGCGCGCCCTTCTTCAGCATCGACACGGCGCTGACGGTCTCGCGCTCGGCTTCGGTGAAGCGGCCGGCCGGCATCGGCATCAGCCAGATATCGGCGTCGAGGCCGACCTGGTGGGAGGCGTGGCCGGTGGTCATCGGCCCGCCGCGCGGCTGCGAGATGTCGCCGATCAGGAGGCCGTTCCAGCCGTCCTTCGCCGCCTTCTGCGACAGCGCCTCGATCAGCTCGATCAGCCGGGGATGGCCCCAGCGGCGGTTGCGCGACAGCCGCATCACCTGCCAGTGCGGGCCGTCGGGCGCGATGCCGACGCCGCCGGCGAAGCAGCCCTTGGAGTAGAAGCCGATCGACTGCGGCGCGGCGACCGCCGGCAGCTTCTGCGCGCCGAACAGCGTCTTGGCCAGCGGCTCGGCGGCGACCGCGACGCCCTCGATGAGGCCGGCCGCGGCGACCGCGGCGGCGAGCAGCGCGGCGAGCGAGGCCATCCTGCCGAAGCGAGCCGTCATGTTGTCTCCCGTCGAAGCGGACCCGGTCGCGGCGAGATTTCCCGCGCCGTGGTTACCGGAAGGTTAACGCGCCCGTCACGATTCCTTTCATAGCACGGGATGGCCGGCGCGCGCAGACAGCGGGGCTATTCGCCCCGGCTCCAGCTTCCGTCGCGCCACATCGCCTCCAGCGCGACCCGGTGGTTGGGGTAGCGGAAGGCGTAGCCCGCCTGTTTCAGCCGGCCGTTGGAAACGCGCTTGTTCTCGCCCCAGAAGGAGCGCGCCATCGGCGTCATTTCCACTTCGTCGAAGGGGATTTCGGGCGGCGGCTCGACGCCCGTCAGCGAAGCGGCGAAGGCGATGACGTCCTGCGGCGGGCCGGGCTCGTCGTCGCAGACGTTGAAGACGCCACCCGTCCCGCTTCTGCCGAGATGGTCGAGCGCGCCGGCGATGTCGGCGACGTGGATGCGGTTGAACACCTGGCCCGGCTTGACGATGCGCCGCGCCGTGCCGCGCGCCAGGTTGACGAGCGCGTTGCGGCCCGGCCCGTAGATGCCGGCGAGTCGCAGCACCGCGACCGGCACGCCCGCTTGCGCGCCGGCGGTGAGCCACGCCTTCTCCGCCTCGACCCGTGCGACCGTACGGCGCGACTTCGCCTTGAGATCGCTCTCTTCGGTGACCGCCGCCCCGTCATGGTCGCCGTAGACACCGACGGTGGACAAGTAGCCGATCCAGCGCAGCATCGGCATGGCTTGCGTGATCGGGGTAGGGAGGAGCCGCAGCAGCGGGTCGCCGCCGTCGACTGGCGCGGCCGACAGCACCAGATGCGTCGTTGCCTTCAGCGCCGTCGCCATTTCCTCCCCGATCTCCGTGCCGTCGAAGGCGAGCGGCGTGATGCCGTCTGCGCGCAGGGCGTCGAATCGCTCGGCCGAGCGGGTGGTGCCCCAGATCGTGCCGGCGCGGCCTGCCGTGAGCCGGGCATAGGCGCGCGCCGAACAGCCGGCGCCGAGCAGGAAGACGTTCATTGTCATGCGGCATGCCCTTCTTTCACGCCGGCCAGCGCCAGGCGCCATTCCTCGGTGACGGTCGCGTCGGCCTCGTCGCGTCCGCGGGCGGCGAGCGCGGCGAAGTCGCGCGCCGGCAGCAGCCGCGACAGCGCCCACACCGCCGCGCCGCGCACCAGCGGCGAGGGGTCGGCGAGCAGCGCCGTACAGGCCGGCGCCAGCGCGGCCTCGCCTGAATTGCCGGTCGCCACCAGCACGTTGCGGACGAAACGGTCGCGGCCGATGCGCTTGACCGGCGAGCCGGAGAAGAAGCCACGAAAAGCCGCGTCGTCGAGGCCGAGCAGAAAGGACAGTTCAGGCGCGCGCAGGTCGTCGCGCGCCGCGAGCTTGGCTTCCTGCGCGATGCTGGCGAACTTGTTCCACGGGCAGGCGGCGAGGCAGTCGTCGCAGCCGTAGACGCGGTTGCCGATCGCCGCGCGGAACGCGTGCGGGATCGGCCCCTTGTGCTCGATCGTCAGGTAGGAGATGCAGCGCCGCGCATCGAGGCGGTAGGGGCCGGGGAAGGCCGCGGTCGGGCAGGCGTCCTGGCAGGCCCGGCACGAGCCGCAGCTATCGGCCTCGGGCGCGTCAGCCGGCAGCTGGGCGGTGGTGAAGATCGAGCCGAGAAACAGCCAGGAACCGAATTGCCGGCTGACCAGGTTCGTGTGCTTGCCCTGCCAGCCGAGCCCCGCCGCCTGCGCCAGCGGCTTTTCCATCACCGGCGCCGTGTCGACGAAGATCTTGACGTCGGCGCCGCTGCGCGAGGCGAATTTCTGGGCGATCTCCTTGAGCCGGCCCTTCATGATGTCGTGATAGTCGCGGTTGCGGGCGTAGACCGAGATCGCCGCGCGGTCGCGGCGGTAAAGCAGCGCCAGCGGGTCCTCGTCTGGCCCGTAGTTCATGCCTAACATGACGACGCTGCGCGCTTCAGGCCACAGCGCCCGCGGGCTGCCGCGGCGCTCGGCCGTCTCGGCCATCCATTCCATCGTGCCGTGCCGGCCCTTCGCCACGAATTCGGCGAGATAGCCGGAGCGATCGCCGGCGGCGTCGGCCGCCACCACGCCGACCGCGTCGAAGCCCAGCCGCCGGGCTTCCGTCTCGAGGAAAGCCCGCAGGCGGGCGGGGGCGCCGGTCGTGCCGGCCGCGCCCATCAGAAATCGAGGGCCGCGTAGTGCGAGACCGGCGAGAGGCCGCGCACGCGGTCCCGCAGCAGCGGGCGGGAGGAGGGGCGCGACTTCATGCGCTGGTACCATTCGCGCGCGGCGCGGGGCTCGCCCCAGTCGATCTCGCCGAGATAGTCGAGCACCGACAGCGTGGCGGCGGCCGCCATGTCGGCATAGGTGAGCCGCGGCCCGGCGAGCCAGTTGCGCGTCGCCGCCAGCCAGTTGGTGTATTTGAGATGCTGGCGGATGTTGGCGCGCGCGGCGCGGATCACGCCGGCATCCGGCGAGCCGCCATTGCCGTCGGTCATCTGCGGCTTCAGCACCCGCTCGCGCACGAGGTGGCGCGTCACGTCGGCCTCGGCCTTGACAAGATACCAGTCGATCAGCCGGCGGATCTCGGCGCGCTCGAAGGAATCCTCGGCAAACAGCCGCTTGTCGCGCTTGAAGACGCCGCGCGTCTCGTCGACATATTCGGCGATCACCGCCGCGCCGACGACCGGCACGTCGCCCTCGGCCAGCAGCACCGGCAGCGTGCCCGCCGGGTTGAGCGACAGGAACTCCCTGCGCCGCGTCCACGGCTTCTCCTCGATCAGCGCCAGCTCCTCGCCATATTCGGCGAAGGACAGCCGGACGAAGCGGCAGCCGGCGAACAGCGGAAAGTGAAAGAGCGTCAGCATCCGGTTGAGAACGAAGCTCGACTCTGGCCATTTTCAGGCCCGGGGTTTAAGTCTCGGCAGCCCGATTCCGGGCGACCTTTCGTGGACCGGACCTATAGGCGTCGCGGTCCGGCCTGACAAGCACGCCGGCTTTTTGAGGGACCCATGGCAACGCAGACGATCGTCGACGCCTTCGCGCTGGGCGTGCTGGAGGGGCTGACCGAGTTCATCCCGGTCTCCTCCACCGGCCACATCCTGCTCGCCGGCCATTTCCTCGGCTTCGAATCGACCGGCAAGGCCTTCGAGATCCTGATCCAGCTCGGCGCCATACTGGCGATCCTGACCGTCTATTTCGGCCGGCTGTGGCGGCTGCTGCTGGCGCTGCCGGGCGACCGCCAGGCGCGCTATTTCGTCGGTGGCATCCTGCTCGCCTTCCTGCCCGCCGCGATCATCGGCGCGCTGGCCCACGACTTCATCAAGACCGTGCTGTTCGAGACGCCGAAGCTGATCTGCGTCATGCTGCTGCTCGGCGGCATCGTGCTCCTGTGGGTCGACCGCTGGGCGCTGAAGCCGCGCTACGGCGACGTCACCCGCTTCCCGCTCGCCACCTATTTCGGCATCGGCCTGTTCCAGTGCCTGGCGATGGTGCCGGGCGTGTCGCGCTCGGGCTCGACCATCGTCGGCGCGCTGCTGCTCGGCGCCGACAAGCGGGCGGCGGCCGAGTTCTCCTTCTGGCTCGCCATGCCGACCATGGTCGGCGCCTTCGCCCTCGACTTGTGGAAGAACAAGGACGTGCTCTCGGCCGCCGACGTGCCGATCATCGCCACCGGCTTCGTGACGTCCTTCATCGTCGCCGTCTTCGTCGTGCGCGGCCTGCTCGATTTCGTCTCGAAGCGCGGCTACGCCCTGTTCGGCTGGTGGCGCATCGTCGTCGGCGCGCTCGGGCTGGCGGCGCTGTTCATCTGGGGATGAGGCTTCACAGGTAGTCGGCGAGCCCGCGCCGCACCATGTCGAGCGCCAGCAGCGTGATGCCGATCCTGAACCAGAAGCGGAACTTGTCCTCCGGCAGCCGGTCGAGCAGCTTCGAGCCGTAGACCGTGCCGAGATAGCCCGAGACGATCATTACTGCGACCAGCGGCACCCAGGCCGCGAAGGCGAAGCCGGCGACGCCGAACACCACCACCTTGAGCAGGTGCTGCACCGACATCGAAGCGGCATGGGTGGCCACCAGCGCCTTGCGGTCGCCGGCCATGAACTGCGCGAAGAAGGTCGTCAGCAGCGGCCCGGTGGCGCCGACGAACATGTTGAGCAGCGCCAGGACGATCGAGCCGGCGGCCAGCCCGGCGCGGCCGAGCCGCTCGATTCCGGGGATATTCGCCCAGGTGACGACCACGATGAACAGGCCGAGGAACAGCTTCAGCGCGGCGTCCGGGAGCTGGACGACGAGGAAGGCGCCGGCGATCGCGCCGATCACGCTGCCGATCGAGAACGGCCAAAAGATGTCGCGCCGCACATGCGCGCGCTGGTGCCAGGCGCGGCCGGTGTTGGAGCCGAACTGCACCGCCCCATGCACCGGGATCAGCGCGGCGACGGGGATGAAGAAGCCGAGCAGCAGCAGCATGACTGTGCCGCCGCCGACGCCGAACGAGGCGGTCAGCGCCGAGGTGAAGAAGCTCGCCGCGATCAGGAATGCGGCCGCACCCGTCCCGATCCCGTCGGGCAGCAGGCCGGAGAGAGCCTCCAAGCGGGCGGCTCCCTAGATCGCCGTGCGTCCTACCGGACGCACAAAGGACGATCTAGCTTTTTGATTGAGCATCGGAATAATCCGAAAACCGGATTCCACTTTTCGGTCCGATGCTCTAGGAGGCCGACCTCTGGCTGAACTGGCCGGCCGGCCGGTAGGACCACAGATATCCGGGCAGGATCGCCTCGATGTCGCGACCGCGCACGCCGATGTCAGCCAGTGTACGGCCTTCCGTCTCGGCCTCCGCGGAGACGACGTTGTGCTGCGCGAGCAGCGCCACCTGGTCGCGCGTGAGCAGCGGCTTCGGCAGCAGGCCGAGCACCGAGCCCATCAGGCGCGCCGCCCACCACGGCACCGGCACCAGCGCGCGCCGGCGCTGGATGACGCCGAGCATGTACTCCATGCACTCGCGGAAGGAGAGCACCTGTGGCCCGCCCAGCTCGTAGGCGCGGCCGCCGGCCAGCACGCCGTCGACCGAGCGCGCGATCGCCTCGGCGACGTCGCCGACATAGACAGGCTGGAAGCGCGTCTGGCCGCCGCCGATCAGCGGCAGGAAGGGCGAGAAGCGCGCCATGTTGGCGAAGCGGTTGAAGAAGCCGTCCTCCGGCCCGAACACGATCGAGGGCCGCATGACGACGGCGCCCGGCAGCGTCTCCAGCACCGCCTTCTCGCCGGCCGCCTTGCTGCGCGCGTAGGCGGAGGTGGAAGTTGCGTCGGCGCCGAGCGCCGACATGTGGGTCAGCCCGATGCCGCGCGCGCGGGCGGCCTCGGCGACCGCGCGGGCGCCGAACTCGTGCACGGCGTTGAAGCGCTGGCGGCCGGTCTCGTGCATGATGCCGACGAGGTTGACGACGTGGTCGGCGCCCTCGACAGCGCGGTCGACCGACCAGCGCACCCTGAGATTGGCCTGCACCGGCTGCACCTGCCCGACATTGCCGAGCGGCACGACGTAGAGCGCGAGGTCCGGCCTGCGGCAGGCGACCCGCACGCGGTAGCCGCGCCGCGCCAGCGCCTGCACGACATGCCGGCCGACGAAGCCCGATCCCCCGAAGACCGTGACCAGCTTGGGCGTCGAGATGATCGTCGTCATGGCATGCTCCACAGGCGCAGGCGGCTATGGCCGCTTCATAATCGGTTTCAGGGCAAAGGCAAAGGTCCTGCAAGGCCTGCCGGCCGGGCATGCGCCATCGCGCCGCGCCCGTCCGCTCAGTGGCTGCAGGTGGCGCAGGTGCCGCGGATCTCGATCGTGGTCTTGTGCGGGTGGAAGCCGTGCCCTGCGGCCCATCCCGACAGGCGCTCGGCCACCTGCTCGTCGGAGAACTCGTCGACCTGGCCGCAGGTCTCGCAGATGGCGAAGGCGACGACCGTGCCCGCCTCGTGGCTATGCGGCTGGATGCAGGCGACGAAGGCGTTGAGGCTCTCCAGCCGGTGCACCAGCCCGAGCTCGGTCAGCTTGTCGAGCGCGCGGTAGACCTGCAGCGGCGCGCGAAAACCGTCATCGCGCAGGCGGTCGAGGATGGTGTAGGCCGACAGCGGGCCGTCGGCATGCGACAGCGTGTCGAGCACGAGCGACTGGTTGCGGGTGAGGTCGGGTTGGGCGTTCATGGTTGTCGACCTTGGCCCGAAGCGCCGTCGCGCGCAAGCAGGGCCGGCCACGGCAGCAGGCTGGCGAGGAACAGCACCAGCGCGGCGACGACGATCGAGGGCCCGGACGGCGTGTCCCAGGCGAGCGAGCCGGCCAGCCCCGCGACGGCCGCCACGGCGCCGATCAGCGCCGCGAGCACGGCCATCGCCTCCGGCGTGGCGGCGAAGCGGCGCGCCGTCGCCGCCGGCACCACCAGCAGGGCGGTGATGAGCAGGATGCCGACCACCTTCATGGCGATCGCGATGACGGCGGCCATCAGGAGCATGAAGGCGATGCGGGCGCGCTCCGGCCGCAGGCCTTCGGCCTCGGCGATCTCGGTGCTGACAGTCGCCGCCAGCAGCGGCCGCCACCGGGCCACGACGCCCGCCAGCACGACCGCGCCGCCCGCCCAGACCAGCAGTACGTCGACGTTCGACACCGCCAGTATGTCGCCGAACAGGAAGCCCATCAGGTCGACCCGCACCCACGACATGAAGGCGAGCATGACCAGCCCGATCGCCAGCGTCGAATGCGACAGGATGCCGAGCAGCGCGTCGGTCGACAGCGTGCCGCGCCGCTCGAGCAGCAGCAGCGCCACCGACACCAGCGCGGCGATGACGAACACGCCGGCCGTCAGGCTGGTGCCGAGCAGGAAGGAGAGCGCCACGCCCAGCAGCGCCGAATGCGCCATCGTGTCGCCGAAATAGGCCATCCGCCGCCAGACGATGAAGCAGCCGAGCGGCCCGGCGACGAGCGCGACGCCGATGCCGGCGAGCAGCGCGCGGAGGAAGAAGCCGTCAAGCATGGCGGTCCTCACCGGCATGGTCGTGCGCGTGATCGTGTCCCGCCTCGTGCACATGCGCATGGTCGTGGCCGTCATGATGGCCGTCGTCGGGATGGCAGTTGTCGGTCACCGTTCCGTCGGCATGGCGCACGCGGCCGTCGGGCAGGTGCGTGTGGTCGTGGTGGTGGCGGTAGATCGCCAGCGTCTCGGCGGCGCGGGCGCCGAACAGGCGCAGATATTCCGGGCTCTCGACGACCGATTCGGGCGTGCCGGAGCAGCAGACATGGCCGTTGAGGCAGATCACCGTGTCGGTCTCGGCCATCACCACGTGCAGGTCGTGCGAGATCAGCAGGATGCCGCAGCCGGTGCGGTCGCGGATCCGCCCTATCAGCTCGTAGATCGCCACCTCGCCGGTGAAGTCGACGCCCTGCACCGGCTCGTCGAGCACCAGGAGGTCCGGTTTGCCGATCATGGCGCGGGCGAGCAGCGCGCGCTGGAACTCGCCGCCCGACAGCGTCTGCACCTGGGCGCGGGCCAGATGCGGGATGCCGACCTCCTCCAGCGCCGCGCGGATCGCCTCGACCGGCTGCGGGCCGGTCAGCCGCATCAGCCGCTCCACGGTGAGCGGCAGCGTCCGGTCGATCGCGAGCTTCTGCGGCACGTAGCCGACGCTGAGGCCCGGCGCGTGGCGCACGCCGCCCTCGTCCGGCCGCCGCACGCCGGTCGCCATCCGCGCCGTCGTGCTCTTGCCGGAGCCGTTTGGACCGATCAGGGTGACGATCTCGCCCCGCCGCACGGTCAGGTCGACGCCGCGCACCAGCCAGCGGCCGGAGGCGCGCGCCCCGGCGCCGGCGAGCCGGACGAGCGGCTCGGAAGCCGGATCTGCCTTGGTCATGCGTGCGCCTTGGCTGCGGGGTTGCGGACCGGGATTTATAAGTTATAACGTTACTGGATATGTAATGATATTACGTATCGTGTGCAATGAATCCGGTCAAGGGGAGAGCGGGCCGATGACGTTTCTGCGAGTCACGCCGGCCGCCTGCTTGGCGCTGCTTCTGGGAGCCGGCCCCGCCGCGGCTTTTGAGGGCGTGGTAGCCTCGATCAAGCCGATCCACGCGCTGGTGGCGGGCGTGATGAAGGGCATCGGCGAGCCCGAACTGCTGCTGAAGGGCGCGGCCTCGCCGCACACATATGCGCTGCGCCCATCCGACGCGGCGGCGCTCTCCAGGGCGAAGCTGGTGTTCTGGGTCGGGCCGAACATGGAGGCCTTCCTGGCGAAGCCGCTGGAGAGCCTGGCCGCGGGCGCCACCACGGTCGAGCTCGACGAGGCGGAAGGGGTAGAGCACCGGCCGCTGCGCGAGGGCGGCGCCTTCGAGGCGGACGACGACGAGGGCGGGAAAGCGCACGAGGCCCATGATCATGGCCATGGCGAGGCCGACGCGCATGTCTGGCTCGACCCCGAGAACGCCAGGGCGATGGTGGCGGCGATCGGCAAGGCGCTCGCCGGGGCCGACCCGGCCAACGCGGCCGCCTATGCCGCCAATGCGGCCGAGCTTTCGGCGCGCCTCGATGCGCTGTCGGCCGAGATCGCCGGAGAGCTCGCGCCGGTGCGCGGCAAGGGCTTCGTCGTCTTCCACGACGCCTACCAGTATTTCGAGAAGCGCTTCGGGATGACGGCCGTCGGCTCGATCACCGTCAGCCCGGAGGTGATGCCGGGGGCGGCGCGCATCGCCGAGATCCGCGACAAGGTGAAGGAGCTAGACGTCGCCTGCGTCTTCGCCGAGCCGCAGTTCGAGCCGCGGCTGATCGAGGTGATCACCGAGGGCACCGGCGCGCGCGCCGGCGTGCTCGACCCCGAGGCGAGCGCGATCGAGCCCGGCCCGGACCTCTATTTCGAGATGCTGCGCGGCCTCGCGGCGTCGCTGCGCACCTGCCTCGCGCCGGCCGGCTGAATGTTCTAGTCTGGCCGCCTCGCGGGAGGCGACCGGATGAAGAGGCTGCTTGCACTTGGCTTGCTCGGGCTGGCGGCGACGACCGCCGCCGCCGATCCGCTCACCGACCTGCTGGCCGCCAATCGCGGCTTCGCCTGCTACGACCGCGTCTACGACGCGGCGCATCTGGCGAAGAACCCCAACCAGAGGACGCGGACGATCCGGCTGCTGCTCACCGACGACCCGGCGATCGGCGGCACCACCATGCGGGTCTCGATCCGCGGCCGCGACGGCGACCGCCACATCGTGGCCGGGTGCGAATGGAACGAGGCGCCGCATCTCGACGTGCTCGGCAAGCCCTATATCGACACCTACAAGGCCGGCGCCGGCCTCGTCTGCCATGCCGCGGCGAGCTCGGACGGCGCCTCGGCGGAGGAGGGCGGCGATTTCGTCGCCGAACTGCGCTCGGCCGACAGGATCGTGCTGCACCTGCCGGACGGCATCGCCGCCTGGCCGTCCTACGACACCCGGCCGGAGGCCGGCTTCTTCGACTTCGGCGTCGACGACCGCGTCTTCCGGGTCGACCGGACGGCCGACAGGCTGTGCGTCGAGATGGCCGAGCGGCTGCCCTCGGCCGGCGACATCTGGGGACCGGCGACGGACGACGAGGCCCCGGCCGTCCCGGCCATGCCCGCGCGGCCCTAAAGCATTTCCAGCAAAAGTGCGAAGCGGTTTTGCGTTCGGAAATGCGGCTCAAACAAAGAGATAGAGCGGTTCTGTCGATTCCGTGAAAACCAGAACCGCTCTAGGTAGCCAAAAGAAAAAGGCCCCGCAGGGCGGGGCCTTCCGGATTCGACCCGAGGGTCAGTGGCGGGCGAGCCAGGTGTCGATTTCCTTCTCGGCGTCTTCCTGCGCCTTGCCGTAGCGCTCCTGGATGCGGCCGGCGAGCTCCTTGCGCTTGCCCTTGATGACGCTGATGTCGTCGTTTGTGAGCTTGCCCCACTGCGACTGCACCTTGCCCTTGAACTGCTCCCAGTTCCCTTCGACCTGATTCCAATTCATCGTGGCCTCCTTGCCGTGATTGCGTACGCGGCCTTGCGTCCGCCGCTCCATCTAAATGCGCGGGGCCTTCCGGTGTTCCCTCCGCGGCCCGCTACCGCCCTCAAAGCAAACGAAAAAAGCCCCGCCGGATCGCTCCGGCGGGGCTTTCGATGTTGCGGCGCGAAGCCGGGCGGCGAGGCTTACTCGTCGCGCGCGCCCTGCTTCTTCAGCGCGGCGCCCAGGATGTCGCCGAGCGAGGCGCCGGAGTCGGTCGAGCCGTACTGGGCCACCGCCTCCTTCTCCTCGGCGATCTCCAGCGCCTTGATCGACACCTGGAGCTTGCGGCTCTTCTTGTCGAAGGAGATGACGCGCGCGTCGACCTTCTGGCCGATCGCGAAGCGCTCCGGGCGCTGCTCGTCGCGGTCGCGCGACAGGTCGTTGCGGCGAATGAAGGTCTCGATGTCGTGGTCGACGAGGCGGACCTCAAGACCGCCATCCGTGATCTTCATGACCTCGCAGGTGACGACCGCGTTCTTGCGCAGTTCGCCCGAGGCCGCGGCCTCGCCGACCGCGTCGCGGCCGAGCTGCTTGATGCCGAGCGAGATGCGCTCCTTGTCGATGTCGACGTCGAGCACCTGCGCCTTCACCACGTCGCCGCGGTTGAACTCCT
>ERZ778022.3141-NODE-3141-length-15933-cov-5.950372_pt1 | contig 15933 bp, 18 predicted proteins | sample MGYA00375752_ERZ778022 | MGnify/ENA primary metagenome ERZ778022 (study PRJEB29350, sample SAMN05389826) | bioreactor metagenome | isolation source: Thiocyanate bioreactor | place: South Africa: University of Cape Town | collected 2014-04-04 ... | reverse complement strand
CTGCTTCATGCGCTTCTTGCCGGCCTTCTGCTTTTCGAGCAGCTTCTTCTTGCGCGAGATGTCGCCGCCGTAGCACTTGGCCAGCACGTCCTTGCGCATCGCCTTGACGTTCTCGCGCGCGATGATGTTCGAACCGATCGCCGCCTGGATCGCCACGTCGTACATCTGGCGCGGAATCAGCTCGCGCATCTTGGACGCCAGCTCGCGCCCGCGGAACTGCGAGTTGGCGCGGTGCACGATGAGCGACAGGGCATCGACCTTCTCGCCGTTGATCAGGATGTCGAGCTTGACCACGTCGGCGGCGCGATACTCCTTGAACTCATAGTCGAGCGAGGCGTAGCCGCGCGACACCGACTTGAGCTTGTCGAAGAAATCCATGACCACCTCGGCCATCGGCATCTCGTAGATCACCTGCACCTGGCGGCCGTGATAGGTCATGTCCACCTGGTTGCCGCGCTTCTGGTTGCACAGCGTGAGCACGTTGCCGAGGTAATCCTGCGGTACGAAGATGGTGGTCGTGATGATCGGCTCGCGGACCTCTTCGATTTTCGAAGGGTCGGGCAGCTTGGCCGGATTCTCGACCTTGATGATGCTGCCGTCGCGCATCAGCACTTCATAGACGACCGTCGGCGCGGTGGTGATCAGGTCCTGGTCGAACTCGCGCTCCAGCCGTTCCTGGACGATCTCCATGTGCAGCAGGCCGAGGAAACCGCAGCGGAAGCCGAAGCCCAGCGCCTGCGAGACTTCCGGCTCGTAGGCCAGCGAGGCGTCGTTGAGCTTGAGTTTTTCCAGCGACTCGCGCAGCGAATCGTACTGGTTGGCCTCCACCGGATAGAGGCCGGCGAAGACCTGCGACTTGATTTCCTTGAAGCCCGGCAGCGGCTCGGCGGCCGGCCGGTCGGCCAGGGTCACCGTGTCGCCGACCTTGGCGGCGTCGAGTTCCTTGATGCCCGAGATGATGAAGCCCACTTCACCGGCGCGCAGCGCGTCGCGCGCCAGCGACTTGGGCGTGAACACGCCGACCTGTTCGCACAGGTGGGTCGAGCCAGTCGACATCAGGCGGATCTTGTCCTTCGGACGTAGCACGCCGTCCACCACGCGGACGAGCATGACGACGCCGACATAGTTGTCGAACCACGAATCGATCAGCAGCGCCTTGAGCGGCGCCTCCGGGTCGCCCTTCGGCGCGGGGATGCGCTCGATGATCGCTTCCAGGATGTCCTCGACGCCGAGACCGGTCTTGGCCGAGGCAAGCACGGCGTCGGTCGCGTCGATGCCGATCACGTCCTCGATTTCCTGGCGCGCGTTGTCCGGATTCGCCGAGGGCAGATCGATCTTGTTGAGCACCGGCACCACATCGACGCCGAGTTCGATCGCCGTGTAGCAGTTGGCGACGGTCTGCGCTTCCACGCCCTGCGACGCATCGACGACCAGCAGCGCGCCCTCGCAGGCCGACAGCGAGCGCGAGACCTCGTAGGAGAAGTCGACGTGTCCCGGCGTGTCGATCAGGTTCAGGTTATAGACCTGACCGTTGCGCGCCTTGTACTGCAGCGCGGCCGTCTGCGCCTTGATGGTGATGCCGCGTTCGCGCTCGATGTCCATGGAGTCGAGCACCTGCGCCTCCATCTCGCGGTCGGAAAGACCGCCGCACAGGTGGATGATGCGGTCGGCAAGCGTCGACTTGCCGTGGTCGATGTGGGCGATGATGGAAAAATTGCGGATGTGTTGCATCGTGTTTTTTGTGTCGCGGCGATGCCGCGCCTGAAAAAAAGGGTGCCGACGGGCACCCTTTGTTCGATCTGCCGGAAGGCGCGGATTTTAGCGGATTTCGCTCAAATAATCACGGACTTTGGCGGCATCCAGGAAGTAATGGCAGAGCTCTTTGCCTTCGTGCAGAAGCACCGGAACCAACTCGTCGTACAGCGCTTCGAGCGCCGGGTCGGCATCCACATCGACGACATCGACTTCCGCGCCGAACTCGAGCGCCAGCGGCGCGAGCGCCGCCTCCATATCGTGGCACAGATGGCAATAGGTCCGCGAAACCAGCGTCAGCTTCAAGCCTATTCCCCCTTGCGCTCGGGAACGGCGCGTATCGTCACGAAGGTCTGCATCTCGCCGCGCCGGACCAGCAGCGTGATGTTGGCCGACTTGTCGAACTGGGCGAGCAGCTTGTTGAACTGCTCGACGCTGCGGATATCGGTACTCACGCCGCGCGCGATCAGCGCCAGGATGATGTCGCCCGGACGCAGGTCGGCGCGCGCCGCGTTGGCGCGAATGTCCTCGACCAGCAGGCCCGAAGAGACGTTGAGTTCCCGCCGCTGCTCGGCGCTCAGCTCGGAGACGACCAGGCCGAGGCGATTGGCCGCCTGCTCGCCGGAACGGGCGCCGCGGGCATTCTTGGCGACCGCCTTCTCGTCGGGAATCTCGCCGACGACGAGGGAGAAATCCTTCAGCGCCCCCTTGCGCCAGACCTGCACGAGCACCTTGCTGCCGGGGCGCGTCGCGCCGACGACGCGCGGCAGATCGCTGGAATTGCCCACCGCCTTGCCGTCGAACTTCAGGATGACGTCGCCCGGCTCGATCCCCGCCTTCTCGGCCGGACCGCCCTTCTCCACCGCGTTGACCACGGCGCCCTGCGCCTTGCTCAGGCCGAAGGAATCCGCCAGCTCCCGGGTCAGCTCCTGGATCACGACGCCGATGCGCCCACGGCTGACCTTGCCGGTCGCCTTCAGCTGCCCCTGGACCTCCATTGCCACGTCGATCGGAATGGCGAAGGAAATCCCCATGAAGCCGCCGGAACGGCTGTAGATCTGCGAGTTGATGCCGACCACTTCGCCCTTCAGGTTGAACAGCGGGCCGCCGGAATTGCCTGGATTGATCGCCACGTCGGTCTGGATGAAGGGAACGAAATTCTCCTGCGGCAGGGAGCGCCCCTTGGCGCTGACGATGCCGGCCGTTACGCTGTTGTCGAAGCCGAAGGGCGAGCCGATCGCCAGCACCCATTCGCCGACCTTGAGCGCGTTCGGGTCGCCCAGACGAACCGTCGGCAGGCCGTTGGCCTCGATCTTGATCAGCGCGACGTCGGTGCGCTTGTCGGCGCCGATCACCCTCGCCTTGAACTCGCGCTTGTCGGTCAGCCGCACCAGGATTTCGTCGGCCGAATCGATGACGTGAGCGTTGGTCAGGATGTAGCCGTCGGCGCTGACGATGAAGCCGGAACCCAGGGAGCGGCTCTCGAAGTCGCGCGGAGCGCCCGGAAAGCCGGGAATACCGGGCTGCCGCGGCGCAAAGCGACGGAAGAAGTCGTACATCGGATCGTCTTCGTCGAAGGGAAAAGGCTGCGCCCCGCGCCCGTTGCTGCGCACGACCTGCGTCGTGCTGACGTTGACGACCGCCGGCCCCTGTTTTTCCACGAGATCGGTGAAGTCGGGCAAGGCACGGCTCTGTGCCTGCGCAAGGCAGGAAAACAGGACGATGAAAAAAGCGGCGACGATTTTTTTCATGGCGAGGAAATCCTCCTGAAAGTCATGGAATCATGCTTGAAATGCTTGGAACTGAACGACCGCCGAGCGGCTATCGGACCCATATCGGTCCGCTCCGCCGCCAATTCAAGTTCGGATGAAGGGCTGGAAACGCTCGTCGCGTGCGCTGCGCGACTGGTTCCGGCGAAACAGCAGCCAGCCTCCAAGCAGGCCGGCAAAGGCGCCGAGCATCGCTCCCGGCTCGCCGGCCAGAAGCTTCCCGCCCAGGGCGCAAACGAACAGCGCGAGCAGAGGGAGCCCGTACGCGAGGATCGCCGTGCGCCGTACGGCCCCCTCCGCAATCGCCACGTGCACGCGATCGCCGACGGCGGCCTGCCCCGGATTGCGCACCCGGAAAGTACGCGGCGTGCTGCAGAACATCTTGCCGATATTCTGCCCGCCGCAGCCGCCCGGCTCGTTGCAGCGCCCGCAGCCGGCCTCGTCCATGCGGACGACGGCGTAATCGCCGTCCCGCGAAATGATGGTTCCCTGAGCGTCTATCATGGTTTGCGATATTCGATTCCGTTGGCGATCTTCATGGCGGTGGCCGGCGGCACTTCGCCGAGCACGGTAACCACGTGGCCGGCGAGCATGCGGGTATGGACGTTGATCGCCCCCTGCGCCGAAGACCACGGTTTGCGCGAACTCTCCGCATCGGGCGGCGCAATGAACACCGAGACGGCCGCCAGCCCGTCGGAAAACACCAGATGCGTCACCGGCACGCCGTCCTTGCGCAGCAGGCGGCGCATTTCATGGGTCTTTGCGAAACCCGGCACGCCGTCCCGCAGACGCCACCCCGACGCGACCTCCGCGCCGCCGGCGATCGAGAGATCCTCGGTCTGCCATTCGCCGGCGAGCGCCTGCTGCCGGGACTGCAGCTCGCTGCGGTCGACCGCGCCGCCGATCGCCAGCTGCGTGAATGTGAATTGCTCGACGAGACGTTGACGGTCGTCGAGAATCTGCGCCTTGAGGATCAGGCCGCTCCGCACTTCCGCCCACAGGCGGTGGCTGTAGCGCCAGGCGTCTTTCGCGTCGAGCACGACGAGCTGGGCTTCGTGCCCGGCGACGCGCTCGACGCCGCCCGTCCGTACCGCATAGTGCGCCGCCAGCGCTTGCGCGCCGGACGCCACGAGGGCGGGGAAAGAACGCCCCCGCACGCGCTTTTCGACGAGAACACGCTTGACATCCGGCAGGTAGCAGCGCACCTCGTCGTTTTCGCGGACGATTTCGCGGGGAGTTCCGTCCAGCACTTCGAGGCGTTCGATTTCCCGGCCGCCTTCGAACGCATGCGCGACGCGCGACGTCTCGCTGCGCGTGCCGCTCTGGAAAACGAAGGTTCCGCTGTAATCGAGCGTTTGCGCCGCCTCGGCCATGCGGTTCAGCCAAACGAGCGGTTCCGCCGGGGACTGCGCAGAGGGTTGCGCCAGAGCCAGGCAAGGCGCGAACAACAGCAGCCGTACCGCGTGGCGGATCATCGGGGCGGCATCCCGCCTTCCGCTCCACGCTCGGACACGGTGCGAACGTAGGCGCCGACTCCTTGCAAGACGCCGCTCGGCGACACGCCCTGATGGGCGACCAGATAATCGCGGCTGGCGTCCGGCATCGGAACGTTCTCCGCCTGCGCCAACAGCGGAAGGCGTGGCGCCGAAGCGGAAAACTCGGGCTGCGGTCTGGGTTCGAGGGAGAGCGCGGCCCACACGACGATCGCCACGCCGAGAATCGACGCGGCCGCGGACACGGGGCGCCAGATTCGTGCCGGCACCACCGCCGGACGCGGCACGAACGTTGCCGGCTCCGCAGCGAGGCGCCCGGCAACCCGTCTGGAGCAATCGATGGCAACGGTCGCGCCCGACCCCGCGCGCAGTTGATCGCCGATCAGATGAAATAAGGCCCACTCTTCGCCCAGATTCCGATTCTTGCGCATCCGGTCGAGACAGGAGCGCGCGGCGGCAGCGTCGAGCTCGCCGTCCATCAACATCGAAATCTGTTCGTCCATCGCTACCACCTGCGATCCGGCGAGGTGTCGAGCAAGGGCCGCAATTTGGCCGCAACCGCCTCGCGCGCACGGAAGATGCGCGAACGCACCGTGCCGATCGGACAGCTCATCACCTCTGCAATTTCCTCATAACTCAAACCCTCGATCTCGCGCAGCACGATCGCCGTGCGCAACTCCTCGGGCAGCGATTCGATCGCGGCATTCACCGTTTCGGCGACCTGCCGCGACTGCAGCAGGCTCTCCGGCGTGTTGATATCGCGCAACTGATCCGCGTCGTCAAAGGTTTCGGCCTCGTCCGCATCGAAATCGGTGGAGGTCGGAGCACGCCGCCCCTGCGCCACCAGATAGTTCTTCGCGGTGTTGATGCCGATCCGGTACAGCCAGGTATAGAACGCACTCTCGCCACGAAACGACGGCAGCGCGCGATAGGCCTTGATGAAGGCCTCCTGCGCGACGTCTTCAACCTCAGCTTGGTCGCGTATGAACCGCGACAGCAATCGACCGAGCTTGCGCTGGTATTTCGCAACCAGCATCTCGAAAGCGTGCTTGTCGCCGCCCTGTGCGCGTTCAACCAGTATCTGGTCAATTTCGCGTTCGCTCATGCTCTGTGATTATTCCTGTCGGACGATGTTGTAGTTTGCGCCCGAGTATAGCGCAACCGCCAGATCAGGGTGGTGACAGTGCATGAAGTGAAAATGAGACCGAAGCCCGGAAAAATGGTTCATCCCGGCCGACGCCCTCGCCCTCCCGGAGGGCGTGATATAGTTCCGGCCTTTCCAGCCTGGGCTTGTATTGTGGCGCTTCGCTTCGACGTTCTCATCATTGGCAGCGGCCTGGCAGGACAGTCCGCCGCCCTTCGCCTCGCCGCGACCCGCAAGGTCGCACTGATCAGCAAGCGCGCGCTGGAAGACAGCGCATCGAGCTGGGCCCAGGGCGGCATCGCCGCGGTCCTCGATAGCCAGGATTCGATCGAAGCGCACATCCGCGACACCCTGACCGCCGGCGCCTATCTGAACGACCCGAAGGCCACGCGCTTCGTCGTCGAGAACGGACGGCGCGCCATCGACTGGCTGATCGAACAGGGCGTCCCCTTCACGCGCGACCAGAGCGGCTACCACCTGACGCGCGAAGGCGGCCACAGCACGCGCCGCGTCATCCACGTCGCCGACGCCACCGGCCTCGCAGTGCAGGACACCCTGACGCGCAAGGTGCGCCACCACCCCAACATCACCGTGCTCGAACAGCACATCGCGATCGACCTGATCACCGGCGAAAAGCTCGGCCTGCCCGAGAAGCGCTGCTTCGGCGCCTACGCGCTCGACAACGCGAGCGGCGAGGTCGTCACCATCGCCGCGCCGCACACGCTGATCGCAACCGGCGGCGCCGGCAAGGTCTACCTCTATACGACGAACCCCGACACCTCGACCGGCGACGGCATCGCGATGGCCTGGCGCGCCGGCTGCCGGGTGGCGAACATGGAGTTCATCCAGTTCCACCCGACCTGCCTGTACCATCCGCAGGCCAAATCCTTCCTGATTTCCGAAGCGGTACGCGGCGAAGGCGGCATCCTGCGCCTGCCCGACGGCACCCGCTTCATGCCGGCGCACGACCCGCGCGCCGAACTCGCGCCGCGCGACGTCGTCGCCCGCGCCATCGACTTCGAAATGAAGAAGCGCGGTCTCGACTGCGTCTATCTCGACATCTCGCACAAACCGGCGGAGTTCCTGAACGAGCATTTCCCGAACATCCTGGCGCGCTGCCTGGAACTCGGCATCGACATCACGCGCGAACCGATTCCGGTCGTCCCCGCCGCGCACTACACCTGCGGCGGCATCGTCGTTGACCAGCGCGCGCGCACCGACCTCGCCGGGCTCTACGCCGCCGGGGAAGCTTCCTGCTCCGGCCTGCACGGCGCCAACCGGCTGGCCAGCAATTCCTTGCTCGAATGCGTGGTCTATGCCGAAGCGGCCGTCGTCGACATCCTCGCGCAGGAAGAGCGTGCCATGCCCTCTCTGCCGCCATGGGACGCCAGCCGCGTCACCGACCCCGACGAGGAAATCGTCATCTCGCACAACTGGGACGAACTGCGCCGCTTCATGTGGGACTACGTCGGCATCGTGCGCACAACCAAACGGCTGCAGCGCGCGCAGCACCGCATCCGCCTGCTGATGCGCGAAATCAACGAGTTCTACTCGAACTTCCGGGTCAGCCACGACCTGATCGAACTGCGCAACCTCGTCGTCACCGCCGACCTGATCGTCCGCTGCGCATTGCAGCGGCACGAAAGCCGCGGCCTGCACTTCAGCCGCGACTACCCGGAAATGTTGCCGCGCGCCAAAAACACCCTGCTCAGACGGGCTGCTCGGCGCGCCAGCGCAGGCACACGCGCAAAGCCCTGAACTCGGCGGGCGTCATGCTATCGGGGAGCAGCGTCAACGCACGCACGCGCCCCCGCTCCCCGACGCGCAGCCGCAAGACGATCAAGCGCGCGAAGACCGTGCTGTCCGGCAGGACGCTGGCCGGCACCCGTTCACCATCGCTTAGAACGCACTCCAGGGCGCCTTTCTTTAATAGACGCAACGCGCTTATCGATGGCGGCCGAAAAGCGCGCCACGCGAGGACGCCGATCAGGGAAAGCAGAAGCAGACGAAGGGCCGCCGACCACGGAAGAACCGCGACGCAGCCGATGGCTAGCGCATGAACGACGAGCAGGAGAAGAAAAAGAAAACGCGAGCGGTGCAGTTCGATATGGATCGGAAACCGCACCGCCCGGTTTGCGGGGTCAAACCCGCTTGAAGATGACGGTACCGTTGGTCCCGCCGAAGCCGAAGGAGTTCGACACCGCCGCCTCGATCTTCATGGGCCGCGCCTCGTTGGCGCAGTAATCGAGATCGCACTTCTCGTCCTGATTGAACAGGTTGATGGTCGGCGGCGACACCTGGTTGTAAATGGCCAGCGCCGAGAAAACCGCCTCGATGCCGCCGGCCGCACCGAGCAGGTGACCGGTCATCGACTTGGTCGAGTTCACGACCAGACGCTTCGCATGCTCGCCGAAAGCGCGCTTGACCGCGATCGTTTCGGCCAGATCGCCCAGCGGCGTCGAGGTGCCGTGCGCATTGACGTACTGGATGTCCTCGGGATTCATGCGCGCATTACGCAGCGCGGCGGCCATGCAGCGGGCCGCGCCGCTACCGTCCTCGCAGGGCGCGGTCATGTGGTTGGCGTCGGCGCTCATGCCGAAACCGGCCAGCTCGCCGTAAATGCGTGCGCCGCGCGCCTTGGCGTGCTCGTACTCTTCGAGCACCACCACGCCGGCGCCCTCGCCCAGTACGAAACCGTCGCGATCCTTGTCCCACGGACGGCTTGCCGTCGCGGGGTCGTCGTTGCGCGTCGACAGGGCGCGCGCGGCGCAGAAACCGCCGAGACCGAGCGGCGAAACCGTCGCTTCGGCGCCGCCCGCGATCATGATGTCGGCGTCGCCGTACTCGATGATGCGGCCGGCCTCGCCGATGCTGTGCGTGCCCGTCGTGCAGGCGGTCACCAGGGCGATGTTCGGACCCGTGAAGCCGTACATGATCGACAGGTTGCCGGAGATCATGTTGATGATCGACCCGGGAACGAAGAAGGGAGAAACCTTGCGCACGCCGCCGGCCAGATAGTCGTCGTGCGTGTTTTCGATCAGCGGCAGACCGCCAATCCCGGAACCGATGGCGATGCCGATGCGTTCGGCATTGGCCGGATGGGCTTCCAGACCGGCGTCCTTGATGGCCTCGATGCCGGCAGCCATGCCGTAATGGATGAAGGTATCCATGCGGCGCGACTCTTTCGGCGCGAGGTACTGGCCGATGTCGAAGTTCTTGACCTCGCCGGCGATCTGCACGGGGAAGCTCGAAACGTCGAAGCGGGTGATCCGGTCGATCCCGGAGCGGCCTGCCAAAATGTTCTGCCAAGCTTGCTCGACGGTGTTTCCGACCGGAGAAATGATTCCAAGGCCGGTGATGACGACTCTACGACGTGTCAACGTATGCTCCGGGAGAAATTTGGGGAATGCGAGTCGGAGACTCCCCGCTTGCTAGTGGGCCGGCGCGAAGGCCGGCCCGCAGGGAAGTTCCGCAGGGGGAAGTGCTTTACTTCTTGTTGCTGAGGACGTAGTCGATCGCTTGCTGGACGGTGGTGATCTTCTCAGCTTGCTCGTCCGGGATTTCGCACTCGAATTCTTCTTCGAGGGCCATCACCAGTTCGACCGTATCCAGCGAATCGGCGCCAAGATCATCAACGAACGAGGATTCGTTCTTGATATCAGCTTCATTGACGCCGAGTTGTTCGGCGACGATCTTCTTGACGCGTTGTTCGATGTTTTCCATTAGAGGGCTCCTTCCCCAAGTTCAGGTTTGAAACAAACCGTACTATTCTACCAAAATGACCGGCGCTTACCAAATCGCAAGGCACCGGCCGCAATTGCCCGAATGGGCGGTTAATCCATGTACATCCCGCCGTTGACGTGGATCGTCGTGCCGGTCACGTAGGCGGCCGAGGGCGAAGCCAGGAAGGCGACCGCCGCCGCGATATCTTCGGGGCGACCGAGGCGGCCCAGCGGAATCCCGGCGATCAGCGACTCCTTTTGCTTCTCTTCGAGCACCTTGGTCATGTCGGTGTCGATGAAGCCCGGCGCCACGCAGTTGACCGTGATGTTGCGGCTGCCGACCTCGCGTGCGAGCGACTTGGTGAAGCCCACGATGCCGGCCTTGGCCGCGCTGTAGTTGGTCTGCCCCGGATTGCCGGCATGGCCGACCACCGACGTGACGTTGATGATGCGCCCGTTGCGCGCTTTCATCATGCCGCGCATGACCGCCTTGGACAGACGGAAAACGGCTTTGAGATTGGTGTCGAGCACGGCATCCCACTCGTCGTCCTTGAGGCGCATCGAGATGTTGTCGCGCGTGATGCCGGCGTTGTTGACGAGCACGGCGACGGCGCCATGCGCCTTTTCGATGCTGCCGATCAACGCATCGATCTGCTCGGCATCGCGAACCTCCAGTACGGCGCCCTCGCCCTTGATGCCCGCGGCCGCGAGATAGGCCGAAATCTTGGCGGCGCCGTCGGCGCTTGTCGCGGTTCCGACGACGGTGGCGCCGAGCTTCCCCAGTTCGAGGGCGATAGCCTGGCCGATGCCGCGCGAGGCGCCGGTCACCAGGGCAACTTGTCCGTTCAGCATGATTTACTCCAGAGTCGAAACAGCGGCTTCGATCGCCGCGAGATCGGCCAGCGCCAGGCCCGCAACGCCCTCGGCGCAGCGCTTGGTCAGGCCGGCCAGCACCTTGCCGGGACCGCACTCGGCGACCGTCGTCACTCCGAGCGCGCCCATTTTCTGGATCGTCTCGACCCAGCGCACCGGCGAATAGGCCTGGCGGATCAGCGCGTCTTTGATCCGCGCGGGATCGCTCTCGATCGCCACGTCGACGTTATTGACCACCGGAATCTGCGGCACGGCGAAATCCAGTTCGGCCAGACGTGCGGCGAGCTTGTCGGCGGCCGGACGGATCAGCGACGAATGGAAGGGCGCCGACACCGGCAGTAGCACCGCGCGTTTGGCGCCGCGCGCCTTGCACGCCTCGCAGGCGCGCTCGACCGCCGCCTTGCTGCCGGCGATCACGGTCTGTCCCGGCGCGTTGAAATTGACCGGCTCGACCACTTCGCCGGCTGCCGCTTCGGCGCAGGCTTCGCGAATCTTGTCGTCGTCGAGGTTCAGGATGGCGGCCATCGCGCCGGTGCCGACCGGCACCGCTTCCTGCATCGCAGCGGCGCGCAGGCGGACGAGCGGCACCGCGTCCGTGAAGGCGATGACGCCGGCGGCGACCAGCGCCGAATATTCACCCAGGCTGTGACCGGCGACCACCGCCGGAAGCTTGCCGCCCTTTTCGAGCCACAGGCGGTAGGCAGCAATCGCCGCGGTCAGCATCACCGGCTGCGTATTGACCGTCTGCGCCAGCGCTTCGACCGGGCCTTCGGCGACCAACTGCCACAGATCCTGGCCGAGAGCGGCCGAGGCTTCGTCGAAGGTGGCGCGAACAACGGGCGAATCGCCATAGGCGGCCATCATGCCGACCGACTGCGATCCTTGACCGGGGAAAACGAATGCAAAAGCCATTTTTTCTCCTTAAAACTCGAGCAGCACGGCGCCCCAGGTGAAACCGCCGCCGACGCCTTCGAGCATCACCTTTTGGCCGCGCTGGAGGCGCCCGTCGCGCACGGCGGCGTCGAGGGCCAGCGACACCGAGGCGGCCGAGGTGTTGCCGTGGCGATCGACGGTGACGATCACCTTGTCCATGCCGAGTCCCATTTTTTTGGCCGTCGCTTCGATGATGCGAATATTGGCCTGATGCGGAATCAGCCAGTCGACGTCCGCCGGAAGCACGTCAGCCGCGGCGCAGCACTCGCGCGCGACATCGGCCAGAACGCGCACGGCGAACTTGAAGACCGCCTGCCCATCCATGCGCAGGAAGGGATCGCCGGTCACCTGCCCGCCGCAAACGTTGCCCGGAACGGAAAGGATGCCGTGGTGCGCGCCATCGGCGTGCAATGCGCTGGCCAGGATGCCGGGCCGGTCGGACGCCTCGAGCACCACGGCGCCTGCGCCGTCGCCGAACAGTACGCACGTACCGCGATCGTTCCAGTCGAGAATGCGCGAGAAAACCTCGGCACCGACGACCAGGGCCTTCTTGTTGCTGCCCGAGCGAATGAATTTCTCGGCGATGGTCAGCGCATAGACGAAACCACTGCAGACCGCCTGCACGTCGAATGCCGTGGCGCCGCGGTTACCGAGCTTGCCCTGCAGCAGACAGGCGGTGCTCGGAAAAATAAAATCCGGGGTGGACGTGGCGACGATGATCAGGTCGATGTCGGCGACATCGACGCCGGCCATGTCCAGGGCGCGGCGGCTGGCTTCGAGCGCGAGATCGCTGGACGTCTGGCCCGGCTCGGCGAGATGGCGCGCCTTGATACCGGTTCGGCTGACGATCCACTCGTCGCTGGTTTCAATTCCTCGCAGAACGAGGTCGTCGTTGCTCACGGCCTGCCCCGGCAGATAACTGCCGACGCCGGCGATCCGGGCGAACATGCTATGCACTCTCCTGCAGCGGCTGCTGCTGCGCGACGCGTTCGGTGATTCGGGCCAGTACGCCGGTACGGGCGGCATCGGCGGCACGCCCCAAGGCATTGGCGAAGGCAAAGGCATCGGCCGAACCATGGCTCTTGACGACGATGCCCTTCAGCCCAAGCAGGCTGGCCCCGTTGTAACGCCGATGGTCGACGTGCTTCTTGAAATTGTTGAGAACCGGCATTGCGATCAGGGCGATGAGTTTGGTCAGCAGGTTGCGGCTGAACTCCTGGCGCAGGAAAGTGGCCATCATCTGGGCCAGCCCCTCTGAAGCCTTCAGTGCCACGTTACCGACGAAGCCGTCGCAGACGACGACTTCCGCCTCGCCTTTATAGACACCGTCGCCCTCGACGTTACCGATGAAATTCAGGCCGGAGTCTTTGAGCAACTCGGCGGCGCGCTTGACGACATCGTTGCCCTTGATGTCCTCTTCCCCGATATTGAGGATGCCGACCGTCGGCCGGTCTTTATGCTCGATGGCCGAGACCAGCGAAGCGCCCATGATGCCGAACTGCAGCAAGTGCTCGGGCGCGCAATCGACGTTGGCGCCGAGATCGAGGACGTGGGTGTGGCCGGTGGTAGTCGGCAGAATGGCGCAGATCGCCGGCCGGTCGATGCCGGGCAGCATCTTGAGCACGAAGCGCGAGATGGCCATCAAGGCGCCGGTATTGCCGGCCGAAACGCAGGCATCGGCCTCGCCATGCTTGACGAGGTTGATCGCCACGCGCATCGACGAATCCTTCTTGTTGCGCAAGGCGAGCGCCGGAGGCTCGTCCATGGCCACCACCTCGCTCGCATGGCGGACGGAAACCCTGGGGTCCGCAACATTGCCGAGCAGAGGCCGGATTCTTTCTTCCAGGCCGACGAGAACGACGCGCACGTCATCGTGAGAACGCACGAAACCGAGCGCCGCCGGGACGGTGACGGAGGGACCGTGATCCCCACCCATGCAGTCGATGGCGACAGTGATTGTCATCAGATTGTAGGCAAAAGAAAGGGCAGGCAGCTTACCCTCGCGGGAAACTGCCTGCCCGATCTTGAGATATTACTCGCCCTTGCCCTTGGCAACCTTCTTGCCGCGGTAGTAGCCGGACGGGCTGACGTGGTGACGCAGATGCACTTCACCGGTCGTCGGCTCGACGGCCAGCGGCGGGTTGGTCAGGAAATCGTGGGCACGATGCATACCGCGCTTGGACGGGGACTTCTTGTTCTGCTGAACGGCCATATCTAACTCCTTAAATCAAATTCACTACGCCTTGCCCTTGAGGCCAGCGAGCGCGGCGAACGGCGAAGGTTTCGCCTCCCCGCGCCCAGCCTCGGGCGTGGCACAACTCTCGTGACGCGGCGCCGACGGCAAGGCGAGAATCACTTCGTCCTCGATCAGCGCCACCACATCGAATTCTTTCCGGGCCGGAAGAAAATCCCTGGAGTCGTCCTCCAGTTCTTCCTGCGTCAGATCGTTTTCGTCTTCGACAAGTTCGAGCAGGCTATTTATCTCGACCTTGAACTCAATCCCGTCGAGACACCTCTGACACTGCAGCAACAGCACGCCACTGACTTGAAGCAGCAACTGCGCCCGATCGCGCGCACTTTTCCGGCCCTCGACACGGTAAGCCAAAGAACCGGCAGAATCCGCCAGCGCATCGAGCACCCGGCCTAGACTGGCGACCTGCAACTCACCTTGCAGAGAGCCCTTTTCGCGAGCAAACGCCAGGCTGTCAATCACTATCTGTTGCGACATAAGGCGCGCATGATATTATTTTCGGCTTTCGAAGTCAAAGCGACGGCGCACTTTATTCGGATTTTTTTCTGATTCGTCGCGGACTTGGCGCAACTTCCTTGCCGACTCTCTCATGTCCACCCCGCAAATCGTCCTCGCTTCTACCTCGCCGTTCCGCCGTGAACTGCTCGCTCGCCTCGGCCTGCCCTTTGAAATCGCAAATCCCGAGGTCGATGAAACGCCGCTCGCCGGCGAAACTCCGGAGGCTACCGCACTGCGGCTATCGGAAGCCAAGGCGCGTGCCGTGGCGAAAAAATTCCCCGATGCACTCATCATCGGCAGCGACCAGGTCGCCTGCCTCGACGGGCGCGTCTTCGGCAAACCCGGCACCCACGAAAAAGCCGTCCTCCAGTTGCGGACCATGCGTGGCCGCAGCGTCAATTTCTTCACCGGCCTTTGCCTGCTCAACGCAAAAACGGGGACGGCGCGTGTCCGCGGAGTCCCGACCATGGTGACATTCCGCCATCTCGACGACGATGAAATCGACAACTACCTGCGCAAGGAAGAGCCGTACAACTGCGCCGGCAGCGCCAAATCGGAAGGCCTCGGCATCGCGGTCATCGCAAAAATGGAAGGCGAAGACCCCAACGCGCTGGTCGGACTGCCGCTGATCGCCCTCTGCGACCTCTTTAGAGAGGAAGAAGTTAGCGTAATTTAATCAGACAAATAGAGCAAAAACATAAAGTAACCAATGAATAACGGAACGCTCTACCTGATCCCCGTCCCGCTCGGCCAAACGCCGCCCGACCTGACCCTCCCTCACGCCGCACTGGTCTGCGCCAAACAACTCAAACACTTCGTCGCGGAGAATGCGAAATCAGCACGCGCCTTTCTGAAGGCGCTGCCCAGCGAAACGCCGATACAGCAGATCGAAATCCATGAGCTCAGCGAGCACACGCCGAGCAGCGCCCTCCCCGGCCTGCTCGCCCCCCTGCTTGCGGGCATCGACGTCGGGCTGATTTCGGAAGCGGGTTGCCCGGCGGTCGCCGACCCCGGCGCCAATCTGGTGGCGCTCGCGCAGGCGCGTGGAATTCGCGTCGCGCCGCTGGTCGGCCCGTCGGCGATCCTGCTGGCCCTGATGGGGTCGGGCCTGTCGGGCCAGAACTTCGCCTTCCACGGCTACCTGCCGGTCAAGGAGGAAGAGCGATTAAAGAAACTGCGGGATCTGGAGAAGGATTCGCGCCAGGAAAGACGGGCGCAGATTTTCATCGAAACGCCCTATCGCAACCGGCAAATGCTTGAAACGCTCCTCAAAGCCTGCGCACCCGGCACGCGCATCTGCGTTGCGACGAACCTGACGCTGGAATCTGAAAGCATCGCGACGCATACCTGCGAGGAATGGCGCCGCCGGCCCCAGCCGGAACTCGACCGGCGCCCGACGGTATTCCTCCTGCAGGCTTAGCGCAGCGAGACCGGCTCGCCGCCGAACAGGCGGGAGGCGGTGCCCTTCGCCATGTCCGCCCCGAAGCGCTTGGCAAAA
>ERZ778022.3138-NODE-3138-length-15957-cov-6.186895_pt1 | contig 15957 bp, 20 predicted proteins | sample MGYA00375752_ERZ778022 | MGnify/ENA primary metagenome ERZ778022 (study PRJEB29350, sample SAMN05389826) | bioreactor metagenome | isolation source: Thiocyanate bioreactor | place: South Africa: University of Cape Town | collected 2014-04-04 ... | reverse complement strand
TCCTGCGCCATCCGCCGCAACCGGCCTCTGGCGACCTTGTCGATGGTCGAGCGGGGCAGCTCGTCGAGCAGCACGATGTGCGCGGGCAGCTTGAACGCGGCGAGCCGCTCCGCGGCGAAAGCGCGCAGCTCGTCCGCCGACACCGGGCCGTCGGTCACCACGAACGCGCAGCCGCGCTCGCCCCACACCGGATCGGGCACGCCGACGACGGCGGAGGCTGCGACCAGCGGATGCCGGTTCAGTACGCCCTCGATCTCGGCCGGGGCGATGTTCTCCCCGCCTGAGACGTAGATCTCCTTCAGCCGGTCCACCACCCGGTGGATGCCGTCGGCATCGCGGTGCAGCAGGTCGCCGGTGCGGAGCCACTCCCCGCTCCTGGCCCGCGCGGTCGCATCGGGGTCGTCGAGGTATCCGGGGAAGACGCTCGCCCCGCGCACCCACAGCTCCCCGGTCGCCACGCCCCGCAGCTCGAGGCCTGTCGCCGGGTCGACCAGCCGCGCGTCCACGCCCGGGTAGGGTCTGCCGACCGCACCGGGGTGATCGGCGACGAGCTCGGGAGCCAGGTACAGCACGTTGGGTCCTGCCTCGGTGAGCCCGTAGCCCTGGGTGAAGGTCAGGCCGCGCGCGGCCCAGCTCGCCACGAGGTCGTCGGGGATGGTCGCCCCGCCGACCACCACGCGACGCAGCGACGCGAGGTCGGCGGATGCCCAGAGCGGATGCTGCAGCAGCATCCGGTACTGGGTCGGCACGCCCATCATGGTGGTGACGCCGCGCTCGGGGACCAGTTGCAGCACGCGGCCCGGATCGAAGGAGCGCTCCAGCACGACGGTCGCGCCGCGCCACCACGCCTGCAGCGGCTGCACGTTCCAGGCCGCCACGTGATACTGCGGCAGCATGGCGAGCACGACGTCATCGGCGCCGAGGGGCATGGCGCGGTCGAGCGCCAGGTTGTTCCAGAAGCAGTTCTCGTGCGTGAGGACGACGCCCTTGGGAGCCGCCTCGCTGCCGGAGGTGTAGATCACCAGCAGCGGATCGTCGTCGCGGGCCGGTCGCGCCGGCGCCGCCTCCGCAGCGGGCGGCGCGTCGCGCTCCACTCCGGCCGCACCGAGCGCGGCCCGCGAGACGGGAGCCTCGACGAGCTCGAGCGCCGCCGTCGCGAGGGCGGCGTGCTCGTCGTCGATCAGCAGCAGTGCCGGCGCCGTGCGGGCGAAGAGATCCGCGAGCTCCCCCGGGGTCAGCCGCCACGACAGCGGCACGAACGCGATGCCCAGTTCGGCGCAGGCGAAGAACGCGACGATGTGGTCGGTCGAGTTGCCCGAGACCGTGGCGATCCGCTGGCCGGCGCCGTACCCGGCATCCGTCAGCCGTGCTGCCAGCGCGTCGACGCGTGCGGCGAGCGCGCGGTAGTCGGTGCGCACGCCGCGATCGTCGACGGCGATGCGCGCGGGCGCTGCGACGGCGCTGTCGCGCAGCCACCGCCCGATCGTGTGCGCGCCCGCCATGACATCCATCATCGCGCCACGACACCCGCCGTGTCGCTCTGCTCGAGCGCGGCGATGCCCGTGTCGGGCACCGCCCTGCCCCGGCGACGGCGCACCCAGCCGTCGACCGTCCCGGCGATGCCGCCGGGGAGGAACATGACCACGAGGATGAACAGCACGCCCAGGATGAACAGCGGCTCCGACAGCGGCACACGCAGGATGTCGGGGAGCTGGTGGATGGCGTCGGCCCTGGCCAGCACCGTGAGGCGCTGATCGAGGATCGTGTAGACCACGCCGCCCACGATCGCGCCCCAGCGGAATCCGACTCCGCCGAGCACCACCATGACCAGCACGGTGATCGTGAGGTCCGCTCCGACGGCGCTGGGCTGCGTGCCCGACTGCAGCAGCAGGTACGCGATGCCCGCAAGGGAGGCGCACAGGCCGGCGATCACGAACACGATCAGCTTCGCCCGATTCGGCTGCAGACCCAGCACCCGCACGCGCAGGTCGTTCTCGCGTGCGGCGGCGGCCAGGTGTCCCAGGCGCGAGCGGTCCACCCACAGCACGATCAGGTAGACGACCACGACGACCGCCAGCGACACCCAGTACAGGTTGCGGGTGTTGATGACGCCCACCAGCCAGTCCGGAACCCCTGCGGTGTTCAGGCTGAGCCCCTCCTCACCGCCGGTGACCGCCTGGTTGCGACGGACGAGCACGGAGCCCGCCTGCGCGAAGGCGAGCGTCACCATCGCGAACGGGATGCCGCTCACCCGCATGGCGACGGCTCCCGTGACCACGGCGATCACGATGCCGCCGAGCAGCGCCGCGAACACCGCAGGCACGAGCGGGAGCTGGGCGGCCTGGAGCACGATGCCCAGCCCGTAGGCGCCCGCGCCGAAGTACAGGGCGTGCCCGAAGGACAGCAATCCGGCCGTGCCGAGCATCAGGTTGTACGACAGCGCGAGGGCTGCGAACACCATGCACAGCGACATCAGGGCGAGCGAGCCCGGCGTGTAGGTCGCCCCCGGCAGGATGCCGGGGATCGAGAGGTTCAGCAGCGGGAGCACCGCGAGCACGACGACGACAGCGGCGCCGACGATCAGCGGGAGGAGGTCTCGGATGCTGCGCATGGTCATGCCCTCTTCCCCATCAGTCCGGCCGGTCGCACCAGCAGCACGACCGCCAGCAGGATCACGACGATGAAGTCGCCCGTGCCGCCGAGGTAGGTGTTGGCGACCTGCTGCAGCACGGCCACGAGCACCGAGGCGACGGCGGCGCCCGTCAGGGAGCCGAGGCCGCCCACCACGGTCACGATGAACGCGAAGATCAGCAGCGTGGAGCCGAGATGCGCCGAGACGTAGGTCATGGCGTGCATGGCGAGCACTCCGCCGATGCCGGCGGCCGCGCCGCCGATCGCGAACACCAGGGTGAACGAGCGACGCACGTCGATGCCGAGGGCGGTGACCATGGCGCGGTTCTCGACGCCGGCGCGGATGATCATGCCGTAGCGGGTCTTCTTCAGGAACAGCACGAGCCCGGCGAGCACGATTCCCGCGGCGATGATGAGCACCCAGTACTTGTTCGGGATGCTGGCGCCGAGCACCGAGGTGGTCTGCCCGAGCCACGCCGGTCCTGTGACGGTGACGGGATCCGTGCCCCAGATGCCCTCGAACAGCGCGATCGCGGCGAACGAGAGCCCGACCGTGACCAGCACCTGCTCGATGTGCCGTTCGTACAGCGGCCGGATCAGGATCAGCTCCGTCAGGGCCGCGAACACCGCGCCCACCAGAGCGCCGGCGAGGACCGAGAGCAGGAAGCCGCCCCAGCTGGAGACGCCGATGGCCTGGGCGACCGCCCAGCCGACGAAGGCGCTGAGGGTGAGGAAGGCGCCGTGCGCGAAGTTCAGCACGTGCATCAGGCCGTAGATCAGGCTCAGGCCGCTCGCGACCAGGAAGTACAGTGCCCCGAGACCCAGGCCGATGATCAGGGTGAGGACAAGCGTGCTCATGCGTGCTCCTCCGCACTGACGCCCAGCAGGCGTCGGGTCAGGTCGGCGTCATCGAGGATCGCTGATGCCGTTCCGGTGTGCACCACGCGGCCGTCCGCGATCACGATGGCCTGGTCCGCCAGGCGGCGCACGACCTCGAGGTTCTGCTCCACGAGCAGCATGGGAACGGTCGTGGCGGCCTCCGCCAGGGCATCCGCCACCTCGGTGACGATCTTGGGCGCCAGTCCCTTGGTGGGCTCGTCGACCAGCAGCAGCCTGTTGTCGTTCAGCAGGGCGCGGGCGACTGACACCATCTGCTGCTGTCCTCCCGAGAGCGTCCCGGCGCGCTGCTCGCGGCGCGCGATCAGATCGGGGAACAGCTGCGCGACGAACTCGCGGCGCGGCTCGCGCTGGCGCTCGGCGAGCGCGAGGTTCTCGGCGACCGTGAGCCCGGCGAACACCTCGCGGTCCTCGGGGACATAGCCGACGCCGCGCTGCACGATGCGGTGCGTGCTGAGCGCGTCGATGCGCTCTCCGTCGAGCAGCACCTCCCCCCTGCGGGAGATCAGTCCGAGGATGCCTCGCAGCGTCGAGGTCTTGCCCGCACCGTTGCGTCCGAGCACGGCGGTGATGCCGGTGGCCGGCACGTCGAAGGACACGTCCTCGACGACCTGCTGGCCGGCGATCGACGCGCGCAGGTTCCGCACCTGCAGGATGGGGGCGCTCATGAGCCTGTCCCCAGATAGGCGCTCTGCACGGTCGCGTTCTCCATGATCCGCTGTGGGGTGTCCACCGCGATGATGCTGCCGAAGTACATCACTGCGACCAGGTCGACCAGGCCCATCAGCACCTCGATATGATGCTCGACCATGAGCACGGTGCATCCTGTCTCGGCCTGGAGCCCGCGGATGCTGTCGACGAGGCCCGCGACGTCTCCCGAGGCGACACCGGCCATCGGCTCGTCCAGCAGCACCAGACGGGAGCGGGTCGCCAGGAGCACGGCGATCTCGAGCTTGCGCTTGTCGCCGTGGCTGATGTCCCCCGCACGCGCGTCCAGCGCAACCCCACCGAGACCAGCAGCTCCTCGGCCCGGGTGCTGGCGGCGTCCGAGCGCCGCGGGAAGTGGAACAGCGAGTAGCTGCCGCCCTCGGTGGCCTGCACCGCGATGCGCACGTTCTCGCGCACGCTCAGCTGCGGGAAGAGGCTCGAGGTCTGGAACGTCCTCCCCAGTCCCGCCCGGGCGCGCTGCGGCACGCTCGTGCGGGTGATGTCGGCGCCGTCCAGCAGGACGCGGCCGGCCGTGGGCCTGATCACTCCCGAGATGGTGTTGAACAGCGTCGTCTTGCCGGCGCCGTTCGGCCCGATCACTCCGACGAGGGCACCGGGCTCGACAGCGAGGTCGACGTCCTTGAGGATCGTCGCTCCTCCGATCTCGAGTCCGAGGCCTTCGACGCGGAGCGATGCGCCGGATGCGGGCGGGGCTGGGGTGGTCACTTCCTACTTCTCCGCGGGCGCGACCTGGGCGGCCGGAACCGTGTCGACGAGCTCGGGAGTGAACGATCCTCCCGAGGCCACGAGCTTCGCCTGGTACATGTCCTGGATCAGCGCGTGGTCCTTGGCGCGAACCGTGTTCTCGCCCTTCGGCCCCTGGAAGGTGAAGCCCTCGAGCGCCTTGATCATGGCGTTGACGTCGCCCTTGCCCTCCTTGACGGCGTGCACGAGCATGATGGCGGCGTTGAACCCGTCGGGGCTGAAGAGGTCGGGCTCGGCGCCCTTCTTCTTCAGCGCGTCCACCATCGCGGTGTCGATCTTGTTGTCGGCCGCGCCCCCGAAGTAGTGGTTCAGGAAGTTGATCTTCTCGGATGCCCCGCCGTAGGCGCCGAACGTGGCACGGTCGCCGAGTCCGGTCACGACCGGGATGGCGTCCAGGACGCCCTGCTGGCTCATCGCCTGCCACATGGCGCCGGAGGTGGCGCCGGCCCACGCGACGAACACGAGGTCGGGCTCGGATGCGAGCACCTGCTGCGCGAATGGGGTGAACTCGGTCACGTCCTCCGCCACCAGCACCGGCTCCACCGTGGCGCCCTTGGCACCGAGGATGGCCTGGACCGCCGCGACGTTGCCCTGCCCGAACGCGTTGTTCTGCGCGAACACGGAGATCTTCTTGCCCTTGATGTCCTCGAGGAACGTTCCTGCGGTCGCGACGTCCTGCGCGGACTGACGTCCGGAGCGGAAGGTGTACTCATTGACGCCGGTGATGGCATCCGCGGCAGCAGGGCCCGAGATGAAGAGCACCTTGTTCTGCGCGGCCTGCTCGGCCATCGCGAGCGCGACGCCGGAGGACGCACTCCCCATCAGGATGTTCACGCCATCGCCGATCAGCTCCTTGGCCGCGGTCACCGCCGTGTCAGGATCGCCCGCGTCGTCGCGGTTCTCGATGACGATCTTGGTTCCACCCACGGCGCCCTTGCCGTCGGTGATGTAGTCCAGGCCCGCGGCGAAGGCGTCGAGATACTGCTTGCCGTAGCCGGCCAGCGGACCGGTCTCGCTGGTGATGACACCCACGCGCACTTCCGCGGGACCCTTGTCGCCGGCGCCGGGCGCCGCGCCCGGCTGCGGCGCGCACGCTGTGAACAGGAGGGCCGCGGTGGCGAGCACCGAGCCGAGGAGCAACTTCTTCGTAACCCGCATCTGGATGCCTTTCAACGGTGGAAGGTCGGGAACATGAAACCCGATTCAGGTATTGGAAGCGTATGCCCTATGGCATCCGTCGTCAAACGCCCCAGATACATACCATGTGATATATACTCATTGGTATGGAAAAAGCGGACGTGATCCCGTCGATCGTCCTCTCCGCCCACGCCCTCGCACGGTTCGCGGCGCAGGACGCCGGGAACGAGGCGCCCTCGGCGCAGTGGCGCGCGCTCAGCATCCTCGAGCAGAAGGGCGGGATGCGCATCGGCGAGCTCGCGATCGCCGCCCGCACCACGCAGCCCGGAATGACACGGCTGATCGGGACGCTCGAACAGGCCGGGCTCGTCACCCGCACCACCGACCCCGCCGACACGCGGGCGACGCTGGTGCACGCGACGGATGCCGGGCTCATCCACCTCGCCGAGTGGCGGGCGGAGCTGCGCGACACGCTCGCGCCCCGCTTCGCGGGGCTCGCCGACGAGGAGTGGATCGTGCTGCAGCGCGCAGCAGAGATCCTCGCCGCACACGCACAGGAAACCACCACGACAGGAGAAGCCTAATGAGCGGAACACCACAGGGATCGGTCTGGCGCCAGCCCGCGCAGGTATGGGCGGTCGCCTTCGCCTGCGTGGTCGCCTTCATGGGCATCGGCCTGGTCGACCCGATCCTCCCCGCCATCGCCGACTCGTTGAAGGCCTCCCCCGTCGAGACCGAGCTGCTGTTCACCAGCTACCTGCTGGTGACGGGTCTCGCGATGCTCATCACCAGCTGGGTCTCCAGTCGCATCGGCGCCAAGGCGACCCTGCTGACCGGTCTCGCCCTCATCGTCGTGTTCGCACTGCTGTGCGCCATGAGCGGCGGCGTCGACTGGGTGATCGGCTTCCGCGCCGGCTGGGGTCTGGGCAACGCCCTGTTCATCTCCACGGCGCTCGCGACCATCGTCGGTGCGGCCTCGGGCGGCAGCGGTGCGGCGATCGTGCTCTACGAGGCCGCCCTCGGCCTCGGCATCGCCATCGGCCCGCTGCTGGGCGGCCTGCTGGGCGAGGTCAGCTGGCGCGGCCCGTTCTTCGGCGTCGTCGTGCTGATGGCGATCGGATTCATCGCCGTCCTGGCGCTGGTGCGCGACGGCGGCGAGAAGCGCGAGCCCATGCCGCTGTCCGCGCCCTTCCGCGCACTCGGGCGCCCGGCCCTGGCGATCCTCGCCGTGGCGGCACTGTTCTACAACATCGGCTTCTTCGTGCTGCTGGCCTTCTCGCCGTTCCCCCTCGGCTTCGGCGCCATGGGCATCGGCTTGACGTTCTTCGGGTGGGGCGTGGCGCTCGCGATCACGAGCGTGTGGGTGGCCCCCGCCCTGATGCGTCGCATCTCTCGCACGACCGTCATCCTCATCACGCTTCCCCTGCTCGCGATCGACCTGATCGTGGCCGGACTGCTGGTGGCGAACTCGACGGCGCTCGTGATCTGCATCATCGTCGGCGGCCTGATGCTCGGCATCATGAACACCGTCCTGACCGAGGCCGTCATGGAGGCGACCGACCTGCCGCGTTCGGTCGCATCGTCGGCATACTCAGCGGTGCGGTTCCTCGGCGGAGCGATGGCACCGCCGGTCGCCGCAGCGCTGGCGCACGCCTACGGCGACACGGTGCCGTACCTGTTCGCCGCCGCGTCCGTGCTGATCGCCGCGCTCACCATCCTGCTCGGGCGTCGCGCGCTCTCCCACATCGACGACGCAGGCGAGGGCGCGGGCGAGGACGCCGAGGCTATCCTCATGGGTGACGCCGCCTGAGCGGCATCCGACCGAAGGAGCCGTCCGTGAACGCACCCGACGATCTGCCCGCACGCAGCCGGCTGGTGCACGAGCACCTCGCGGCCGCCGGGGTCGACAGCGCGATCGTCGTGCTGCCCGACTCCGCGCGGACCGCCGCGCTGGCGGCGGCCGCGATCGGCTGCGAGGTCGGGGCGATCGGCAACAGCCTGGTGCTGGTCGCCGACGGCGAGCCGGTCCTCGTGATGACCAGTGGCGCGCACCGGGTCGATTTCGGCGTTCTCGCGCGGAGCATCGGAGCGGATGCCGTCGCCATGGCTCCGGCGGATGTCGTGCGCGAAGCGACGGGTCAGGTGATCGGTGGCGTCGCACCGGTCGGGCATCCGACTCGGCTGCGGACCTACCTCGACGAGGACCTGCGCGGTTTCGCGCAGGTGTGGACCGCCGGCGGCACTCCGCACACCGTCATGCCGCTGACGTTCGCCCAGCTCGAGTCGCTCACCGGCGGCGAGATGATCCGCGTCGCCTGATCACTCGACCATCAGGTCGTCGATCTCGAGGTCCTCGTCCAGCAGGCAGTAGATGATCAGGTCGGGGTACTCCTCCGGCGCGACGTACAGCAGGGTGATGCCGCCGTCTCCGAACACGACGACGCCATCGAGCGCGATGTCGTCCTTGAGGGACTGCAGCGCCTGCGCGAGGTCTGCGCCCTCATCCTCGTCCTCGTAAGCGGCCTCCGTGAGCTCCTCGGCGACCTCCCGCTCCCGCTCGTCCAGGATCTCCTGGGTGAGCCGGGCCAGGGCGTGCTGCACGGTCTGCTGCATGGTGTCCATGTCGGGGAGGTCCTCGGGCTCCACATCGACGACATCGTCATCGTCTTCGTCCTCGGAGTCCTCGTCCTCGTCGTCCCGGTCGAAGTCCTCGTCGAACTCGTACTCCACGGTGACGCGGCGCCCACCGGGCAGTTCCACGGTGGCGGTCAGCGCGCCGTCTTCGTCGGTGTCGATGTCATCGAGTTCGATCATGTCAGCCTCCTGCTCGCCATGATGTCACCGCGTCGCGGCGGACGGAAGAGCCCCGTCGCCTAATCTCGTGGACATGAGGAGATCGCGCGGCGGGGTCATCAACGTCGACTCGCTGGAGGACTTCGATCATCGCATCGCATCCGGGGCGCGCTCGATGTCCGGGTGGCGGCTGCGCTCGCTGGACCTGACCGATCGCGGCCGCGACCTGCGCTCGGTCGACGTCGCAGGTGCCCTGTTCCTCGGGTGCATGCTGCGTTCGGACGATGAGGAGTCGGTGCGGGCACGCGGCGCCGTGGTGTTCCCCACCGTCCCGGATTCGCCGGTGGACACCTACCGGACCGCGCTGTACACGGCGCAGGAGCTGTACGACTCCCCCGACTACGCGCAGAGCCTGGACGCGCGCGTGTACGCATGGTCGCAGCGCACCGGCTCCCGCGACAGCGCGCTGGCCCAGTCCCTGCACGACCACAGCATCGGGCTGGCATTGGAGCAGTGGATCCAGGGGCGCCGTCTGGTGGGCGTGATGGGCGGACACGACGTGGCGCGCGGGGACGCCGGCTACGCCGACGGCGCACGTCTCGGGCGGATGCTGGCGCAGAACCGCACCGTGGCCTCGGGCGGTGGTCCGGGCGCGATGGAGGCCGTCAACCTGGGCGGCTATCTCGCGGGTCACGACTCGGATGCCCTCTCCGAGGCGCTGTCCATCCTCAGCGGAGCGCCCGGCTTCGTTCCGAGCATCGACGCGTGGGCGAAGGCGGCCTTCGCGGTGCGTGCGCTGTTCCCCGATGGCGGAGACTCGCTCGGCATCCCGACGTGGCACTACGGTCACGAGCCGCCCAACCCCTTCGCGAGCGCGATCGCGAAGTACTTCCGGAACGCGCAGCGCGAGGCGATCCTGCTGGAGATCTGCCAGGACGGGATCGTGTTCCTGCCGGGTGCGGGCGGAACGGTGCAGGAGATCTTCCAGGACGCCTGCGAGAACTACTACGCCGACGAGTCGTCGACCGCCCCGATGGTGCTCATCGGCCGCGACTACTGGACACGCCGCTACCCCGCCTGGCCGCTGCTGAAGGCGCTGGCGAAGGGACGCGCCATGGAGCCGCACGTGCACCTGGTCGACACGATCGAGGACGCCGTGGAGCTCATGCAGCCCGGCGTTCCGCGATAGGAGGCACGCGATGACCGAGACCTTGGAGAGCGTCGCCGCTGACCTCTGCACCACGCCGCTGAAGGCCTTCGTGAGCGAGCGCGCAGCGCGCGCCGAGGCGGTCGGCGATCCGGACCTGTCGAGGCGGATCCGTGCCCTGCGGAAGCCCTCGGTCGCGGCCTGGGTCGTGAACCTCTTCGCCCGCGAGCGGCGTGACAGGCTGGGACAGGCGCTGCAGCTCGCCGAAGAGCTCCGCGAGGCCCAGGCCGACCTCGACGCAGGTACGCTCGCCGAACTCGGACGGCAGCGGCGCGCTCTGACGGACCAGCTGGCGAGAGAGGCCGCGGGGCTCGCTGAGGATCGTGGCGAGCGGGTGACGGCTTCGACTCTGGAGGCCGTGCGGCAGACTCTGTCCGCCGCGTTCTTCGACCCGGATGCCGCGGCCGCGGTCGCATCCGGTCGACTCGTGCGAGACCTGGAGCCATCCGAGCCGGTCGACCTCGCCGCGGTCGTCGCAGGCAGTCCCCCTGAGCAGGTCGCCGTGGCACCGCAGGCGACGGATGAGGTGGAGGCGCGCCGAGAGCGTCGCGATGCGGAGCGCGTCGTGCGCGATGCGGAGCAAGAGCTGGCTCGAGCGCGAGCCGAGCACGCGAAGGCGGATCGGAACCTGCGCGACGCAACCGCGAAAGCCGACCGGCTCAGGGCGCGCGTGGCGGAGCTGGAGTCGGAACTTACCCGGCTGCGCCACGACGCCGAGATCGCGACGGAAACCGTCGACGGGGCGGCCGACGGCGCGGCCCGCGCCGCAGAGCGCATGACGAATGCCGAGCGGGGGCTCGCCGACGCCCGAGCAGCGCTGGACAGACTCTAGGTCATGCCTGTCCTCGAGGACCTATGGCATCTGGTCGAGAACCAGGTCGCCGCGCGCGTTCAGGAGCTCCATCATGTGCTCGATCCTCTTCGGGTCGATCACGGGCATGGCCGTGGAGTCGAAGGAGAAGACGAGCGGAATCGCGGGGTGCATCCACGTCGTGAGCCGCCCGGACTGCACGGTCTGGTCCGGGAGCCACGTCATCATGAAGCTCTCCTGCCTGCGCAGCTTGGTGCCGATCACCACCTTCAGGTGCGCGAGCGTGACGTCGTCCACCTGGATCGGCGGGCGAGAACTGTTGTACTCGAGGTTCCCCATGCCAGCAACCGTACGCCCAGAACAGCCGGTTCGACGCGCACACGACTCGTCGAATGTCGTCGGCCCCGTCGGAGTTGAGCGATCGAGGGCTCGGATGCAAGCCCCTCAGCGGAGACCGATCACGTCGCTATCGTCGCGGCCATGACTCAGCAACCGCGCGCACTCATTTCGATCGACGGCAACGACGGCATCCCGATCGCTCCGGGAGAGGACATCGGCGACCTGAAGCGACGCATCGAAGTCGCCGCCGTCGAGACGAGGTTCGTCGACTTCAGCACAGCAGACGGAACTCAGCTGAGCGTGCTGGTCTCGCCCTACCGGAGGGTGAGCATCGCCGTCATCTTGCCTCGGGAGCCCCCCGAGCCCCCGCTGCTCGTCGACTTCGGTCATCTGCCTCCGGATGCGATGGACTTCTGAGCACGCCGCGAGGCGGAGCAGGCGTCGCACGACGCCTGTCGCAGGAGGCGTCGCGGAGTCAGCCGAAAGAAGAAGGCCCGGTCAGGATCTGAATCCTGACCGGGCCTTCTTCTCACTTGCTGGTGCGCCCCCAGGGACTTGAACCCTGAACCCATTGATTCAGAGTTCTGGGCGATCGTCGACCGGCTCGGGCTCGAGGAGGTCGGGCGATGAAGGCGCTCTACGCCACCGAGGCCGTGAACGTCGTGCAGGACGGCGACGCCGTGCGGATGGTGTGCGAGTTCTGCGGGCTGATGTCCGGTCGACGTAGCGAGGCCGGACTGGTCGAGCTGCCTCGCGGTTGGGCGATGACGCCCTTCCCGGATCACGTCGTGCACCCGGACGGGAGCCACGGCGCCCGCTACCGCTGCAACGCCTGCGCAAAGCGGCGCGACTTCCCGCTCACGCCACGCGAATACTTGCGACCTGAACCAATGGGTACAGGGTCCAAGTCGCTCGAGGTGCACAAGAGTACAGACCGCCCGGTTGGGAGTCCGGATGCCTGAGTCGCTCGCCCTGGGCGGGTACGAGTTCCGCGTCCAGGGCGATGATCTGATCTGGTTCGACTGGCGGGATGCGTTCGCCCGTCGGCGCGAGCTCGACGGCGTCGACGTGCCGGCGAGGGATGAGCGGACGATCTACACGCGGCCCATCGGCACGACGCCGTGGGGCTGGCACTCTGGCCCGCACGCGATGGATGCGGCCGCTGAGGCCTCCTGGGCCGGCATCCGCTCGTGACGCGGCCGACGCTGCGCGCGTTACCGTCGGGTGTGAAGACCGAGATACCAGTTTCCCCCGGCTGGATCGATCCTCTCAGCGCGTACCTCGACTGGATGCGCTCTGCGAGGAAGTCTGACGGGACCATCTATCAGCACTCCTACCAGCTGCGCAGATTCGCCCGCGCGACGGGCGCTGAGCCGTCCACGACGACGTTGGAACAGCTCGCCGGCTACATGGCCTCACTCGACGCACTGGGAGCGTCCGCGAGGCGCACAGCACGGCAGGCGCTCCGCGGGTTCTACGCGTGGGGCGAGCTCGTGCGCGGCTGGGACAACCCTGCCCGGCATCTGCCCGCGATCAAAGCGCCTCGAGGCGTCGCACGCCCGGCGCCCGAACACTCGGTGCGCGTCGGGCTGAGCACGTCCGAACATCGCGTGCGGCTGATGATCCGCCTCGCTGTGAACGCCGGCCTGCGCTGCCGCGAGATCTGCCAGGTGCACACGGACGACGTCGTCCGCGACCTCGTCGGCTGGTCGCTGATCGTGCACGGCAAGGGCGACAAGCAGCGCCAGGTGCCGCTGCCGGACGCGCTCGCGCATGATCTCCTCGAGCACGCCGCCGGCTACATCTTCCCGGGTCAGATCGACGGGCACCTCTCCCCCAGCCGTGTCAGCGAGCTCATCAGCGAGGCGCTGCCGCCCGGGGTCACCGCGCACCAGCTGCGTCACCGATACGGCACGCGGGCGTACAACCTCGGCGGGAAGGATCTGCGGGCCGTGCAGGAGCTCCTGGGGCACGCCTACATCTCGACCACGCAGATCTACGTGGGCGTCGAGGACGACGCGATCCGGCGCGCGGCATCCGCCGCCGCCGGCTTCTGACGAGGCCGATATGCTCGGCGCATGAGCATCGACTTCGCACCCATCATCATCGCGATCGCCGTGAGCACGATCGTCGGGCTGATCCTGCTCTACTTCGTGATCAAGAGCGCCGTGAAGAATGCGCTGATCGAGGATCGGCGGTTTCAGGCGCGCGTAGCGGAGGAAGTGCGCCGCGCGGAAGCCGGCCGCGCGGCGCAGTCCTCGTGACTCAGTAGCCGGGCTTCCCGTCCTCTCTGAGCTGCGCGCGGGTGACGGTCGGCGTGCTGGCCGTGTCGACCGTCACGAGGGCCTGAGGGGCGTGCTCGGCGAGGGCCGCGCGTAGGTTGGCGATCTCGGCATCCTTGGCGGAGAGCGTGCCATTGGTGTTGTGCTTGATGGTCTTGATCTCTTCGCCCTGGCGGGACTGGATCGCGGCGAGGCCGCCGAAACCACCGAGCATGATCAGCAGCTGCAGCAGCAGGTTGGTGAGCGTGTCGACGGCCTCGGGGCGGAGGATGAGCAGCACGACGACGCCGGCGAGGCCGACGACGGCGAGTGCTGCGATCAGGACGAATGCGAGGGTCTTGTTCATGCGGGGGTCTCCGTTCAGGACTGCAGGCGGTTGGCGAGTTCGTCGGCGACGGCATCGGGACCGGGGATCGCGTCGACGATGCGTTGCACGTCTTCGGGGGTGAGGGTGAGTACGGCGTCGGTGCGTTCTCCTGCGGTGCCGTCTCCGTGGGGGTTGACGGTGGCGAGGATGCGGCGCATGGTGTCGAGCTCGTTCTGATCGATGGGGCGTGCCACGATGTCGGGGCCGGCGATCTCCCATGCGATGAGCAGCTGCGCGTAGGCATCGGATGGGACGATCCAGAACCCGCCACCGGCGCCGACGGCGACGAGCCCGGTACCCATCTTGTAAAGCTTGATCGGGCGGGCTGCGGTGAGCACTTGGGCGTGCTTGTGGTCGTCGTACATGTCGTCCTCCTGGGTGGTGGTTCCTGCCGGGGCGGGCTCGCCTCGGTGCTGGTCTCGTGCGGGGTGGTAGACGCGGTGCCAGGGCTCCACGTCGGGGAACTCGGCGACCCACCCGTATTCGTCGAGCAGGGCGCCGCGCTCGTCGGTGTCCCACGCGTTGCCGCCGTCTGTGTCGGACCGGTAGACGTGATCGGACACGCGCGGGTTGGCGACCGGGTAGGGGTACTTCCCGGCCTGCCGGAGCTTGTACAGCTCGTCCTGCTCGGCATATGACACCACGGTGCGGTTCACGTCCGCCTGCCGGCCGATGCGGGCCTCGTAACGCCGGAAGGATGCTGCGGCGTCCGGGCGGAACTGCACGCCCGGACGGATCACGACAAGGCTCACGCTGCACGCTCCTCAAGCTGCTGGACCCGCTGCGCGAGCAGGTCGACCGCCTGATGCAGTTGTGCGGTCTGGGCGAGCAGCAGGGCGATGAAGTCGATCGAGTCGGGGACGGTCTGCCCGTCGAGGTTGGTGTAGACGACGAATGGCTGCTGGTCAGGGTTGGCGGCGAGGCGTTCGGCGATGTGGCCGACGTGACGGGCACCATCGCCGCCGATCATCTCGAACGACACAAGGTCGGGGAAGATGTCGCCGAGCTCGCCCGGGTCGATGTCGACGATGCCCTGCTTGTACCGTTCGGAGCTCGCGCCCTTGGACACGCGCCCATCCGAGTTGAGGTAGGCGACGGTGTACCCGCTGGTCGCTGGGGTCGCGTTCGGCAGGCGCAGGTCACCGGTCATCGTGTCGCCGGACTTGGAGACGTACGCGCCGTCCGTGGCAAGCGGGATGTCGACGGTGGACCCGTCGAGGGTCTTGCGGATCACGAACCGTTGTGCGGCGTCGTTGTAGTAGAGGCCGAGCTGGTGGTCGGACAGCTGCGCGACCGCGTAGGTGAAGCCGAGCCCATTGCGGGCCGCGCCGCCGAGCGCGGCCAGAGCGGCCGGGGCGGTGGTCTGCCCGGTGCCGCCCTTCTCGATCGGGGTCACAGCCGCGGTGCGCTGCGCGATGTAGTCGCGGGACTTGTTGATCTCGGTGTCGATGGTGTTCGCGGGCTCGTTGCCGTCGAGGATGTCCATCCCCGCGGCGAGAGCGTCGTCTCCAGTTGCCATGTCTGTCTCCTACAGGTTGTTGATGGTGCCGGGCAGAGCGTTGATCGTTCCTGGCAGGAGGTCGATCGCGTCAGCGGGGGTATCGGTGGTCCGGCTGGTCACGGTCACGGTGTCGTCATCCAGGTTGAACCGGACCGAGGATGTGATGCCGGTCTGGATCGGGGTGCCGTCCAGCAGCACCTGCAGCGCCTGGTCGGTCTGCTCCGTCCACGACGGGATACCCGTGACGGTGACCGTGCGGCCCTTTCCCTGCGATCGCTGCACGATGTTCTGTGCGCGCCCGGCGCCTGGGTATGGGGTGTTCAGCTCGACACGGATCACCTTCGACGGGCTCGGGGTGAGCGCGTACGCGTCGGTGCGGGTCTGCGCCGCGCCGGTCTCATCCGTCCACCTGTACACGTACACGGCGCCGTCGAACCACGACTCATCATCCCGTGACAGCTTCTCGTCAGCGGCGGTGATGTTCACTCCGTACCGCCATGCCTGCGCGCCGGGCCCCCG
>ERZ778022.3137-NODE-3137-length-15964-cov-4.225030_pt1 | contig 15964 bp, 13 predicted proteins | sample MGYA00375752_ERZ778022 | MGnify/ENA primary metagenome ERZ778022 (study PRJEB29350, sample SAMN05389826) | bioreactor metagenome | isolation source: Thiocyanate bioreactor | place: South Africa: University of Cape Town | collected 2014-04-04 ... | reverse complement strand
AGACGCCGCCATACCATTTGCCGTCGGGGGCGCCGCCGATCCTGCCGCCCAGCCCGATATTGCTGGGCAGGATAGTGTTGTTGGCGCGGGCGCGCTCCACCCAGCCGTCCACACACTCCAGCGTCCAGGCTTTGTACGTGGCCTCATGGCTCAGCATATAGGCGTTGGTGGACAGGGTGGTGGCGACCAGGTTCAGCGGACTGTCGCCAATCACATCGTTATAATCCTTGAAGTGCGCCACCATGCCTTCATAGCTGCCTTCGCCATGGGCCAGATAAGGGAAGCGGTGTTCGACATCGATGGGATCGCCCGCCCAGTCCAGCCCCGTCGCCTTGCGCAGCAGCGGCCCCTTGGAGCCGTTCATCAGGCTTTTGATCAGCTTGAGCTTGGGATCGTAGTTGGGCGCGCCGGGATCCTCGTCCATATAGAAGCCCGCGAACCGCCGGACGCGCTGGCGGGTGGCGCGGCTGTAGGGATCGGCCAGCGGCATCATGTTGAAGACCGTCAGGCCCTCGCCATTGTGCTGCCAGTCCATCTGGGTGGGGAATTCCTTGTAATACATGCCTTCCTTGGCTAGCGGCACCTCCGTGGTCCTGGCGGCGCTGTACTGGCGCAGATGGCCTTCCCAGGCTTTCTCATACATTTCCTTCAGCGCGGCGTCGCCGCCCAGCATGTAGAGATGCGGCCAGTCGTTCACATTCTCGATGGCGTCGTCGGGGCCGTCATCGCCGCCCCAGCGTTCCACCACTTCCAGCCAGCCGGTATGGGGATTGAAATAGCGGCGGAAGAAGGCCTTGCAGGCTTCGGTCTGCGCCCGCAGCAGCTCGCGCTGCAGCAGCGCCCATTCCGGCGGGTCCATCGGCGTGGCGATGGCGAGTGCGTCTTGCGCGCTTGCCGGGGTGACGGGCAGGCAGGCCACCGCCGCCGCCTCCGTCACCAACGAACGGCGGGTGCTGTGCATGGGAAATCCTTTTTCGGATTCAGGGAGGCGAGATAGGCGGCGACATCCAGGCGAATGGCGGGCGTCATGTTGGCCACCTGCCCCTTCATCATCTCCGCCGCCGGGCCGCCGCGGGTGCCGGAGCGGAAATCATAGAGCTGGCGCACGATGCCGCTGGGCGAACGGCCCGCCAGCGCCGGGGCATTGCCCAGGCCCTTGAGATTGGCGCCGTGGCAGGCGGCGCAGGGAAATCCGCCCGCCCCCGATTCCACCAGCTTCTTGCCGCGCGCCACCGAACCCTTGGGCACATAGGCGATGAAGCCGGAGGCCGGATCGCGCGCCTCGGTGCGATAGAGATTCTCCGGCACTTCCAGAATGCGCTGGCCGATCGGCTCGCTGCCCTTGCCGTGGCGCATCAGCATGTTGCGCGCGGCGATCTCGGTCTTGGGCACCGTATCGGTTTCCACCACGCGGATCCATTTGGTGTATTTGACCTTGGAGAAATATTCCCCGGCGATGCGGGCTTCCGCGTCGGTGGTGTGCTGGGCGACCCGCATCATGGTGTTGATCGAACCCATGCGGGTTTCCGACGATTTGCGGCGGCCCTCGCGCATCTCGATCACCTGCTGCTTGATGTATTCGGCGGGCTGGCCCGCCAGCGAGGCGTTTTCGGGGCGGCCATGGCCGTTGGGCAGGTGGCAATAGCCGCAGGCCATCACATCGGGCGCGCGGCCGAACTCCACGATGGGCGGCATCTTGGGATGCTCGTCCGGGCGCCAGTCGGCGATCTTGAAGCGGTCATTGGTCTGGGCGACGGTCTTGACCACCTTGGTGCCGGGCAGGCGCAGCACCTCCTTGGGATCGGGCTCCGGCCATTTGCGGGTGGGGACCGGATAGGCCCAATAAGGAAGCTGGTGGCTGGCGGAAATATGCTTTGGCGGCGGGGGCGGCGGATTGGCCGGGGCGGCGGGCCGCGGGGCTGTCTGCGCCAGCACGCCGCCGGTGGCCGCCAGCCCGCTGGCGGCAGCCAGAATGACAAGCCCCGTCAACAGGCCCAGTTTGCGCATATGTCCCCTCAATCCGTCCGCCGGCTTTTTCGCCGTTATCCTTGCAAGACAGGCATGAAAGAAAGCGCCGGGCAAGGGATTTTCCCGCCCGGTGACCTTGGCCGGCGCTCCTTGCCTGTTGTGTGCGGTGCACCCTTGCGGGCGGCGCTTATTTCAACTGCGCCGCGTCCACCGGCGTGCGCGGCGCGGTGCCCTTGTCGATCACCAGCGTCACCGCCAGCTGCACATCGTCGGTGCCGATATTCCTGGCGTCATGGGGCGCCTCGCGCGGGATCAGGAAGCTGCCGCCCGCCTTGACGATCTCCGGCTTCTGGCCCTTGCGGTAGACCTCCACCGTGCCGCTGATCACCTCGGCCAGCTCCACGCCGTGATGGATATGCGGCGAGGCGCTCTCGCCCGGCTTGAAGGCGCGGGTGGTGATGATCACCGTCTGGGGCTTGCTGTCCGGCGGGATGTCGTAAGTCTGGGTATTGGGCCCCTGCGATACCGCCATCACGCCGCCCGACTGGGCCAGCGCTGTGCCCGCCGCGATCACCATTGCCGCGGCCGCCGCCGCCATCATCTTGTTGCGCATGTTCGTCTCCCCGGTTTGCGTGGGGAGAGTGGCGCGTCCCGGCGGCGCTGACTAGAGGGCTTTCACCGCCGCGGGGGCGGCGGGGGCGATGGACAGCGTGTTGCGGAGCGGAAAGAGGAAGGCGTCGGCCTCGATCTCGAACACATCGCCCGGCCGGGTCTGGATTCCGGCGCTGAAGGACAGGGTGGCGGTGCCGAAGAAATGCACATGCACATCGCCGGGACGGCGGAAGCCCTCATACTTGAAGTGATGCGCTTCCAGGTTGGCGATGGTGTGGCTCATATTCGCCTCGCCCGACAGGAAGGGCTTGTCGAAGATGACCGCGTTGCCGCGCCGCACCCGCGAGGCGCCGGTCACGGCCTGGGGCAGTGGCCCGGTCAGCAGTTCGGGGCCGAAGCTGCATTGGCGCAGCTTGGAATGGGCCAGCCACAGATAGTTGAACTTCTCGGTGACATGGTCGGAGAATTCGTTGCCCAGGGCATAGCCCAGCCGCCAGGGCGATCCGTCGGGTCCGATCAGGTACAGGCCCACGATCTCCGGCTCCTCGCCGCCATCCTGGGCGAAGGCGGGCGAGGCGAAGGCCGCTTCCGGCGCCACAATGCTGCTGCCGTCGCCCTTGTAGAACCATTCCGGCTGGCAGCCTTCCTCGCCCGGCGCGGGCTTGCCCTTTTCCAGGCCCAGCTTGAACATCTTCATGGAGTCGGTGAGAGAGTCTTCTCCCGACAGCTTCTTGTGCATGGCGTCGCGCCCCTCCGCCGAACCCAGATGGGTCAGGCCGGTGCCGGTGACGATGCAGTGCGCCGGATCGGCATGGTCCAACGGCGCCAGGACACGGCCCTCGGCCAGGGCGGCGCGCACATCGACATGATCGCCCACGCCCAGATCGGCCAGCTTGGCTTCCAGCGAGACGCCGCCGGCGATGGCGCGGCTGGCCAGGTCATAGGTACTGGACACGCCATTGACGATCCGGCCCCGCCCCTCCGCGTCCAGCGCGGCGACGGCGCGCGCGCCGTCCTGGGTCCGAAACTGCACCAGCCTGAGCGTCATGGAAGTCCCTTTCCTGTGAGCGGTTGTTTTCGCGCGATGCGGCGGCGAACGCAAACGCCTTTCGCGCGTTATGCCCGTGATGGGGGTTTTCCCCACCGTCCATTGATATTCCCGAAGATTTCATGACCGCCATTCGTTCCTTGAAGCCGACGGGGCAATTGGCCCTGGTCCTTTTCCTGCTGTGCACCTTCGCCATCGCCAACCATGCGCTGACCGGCAACGCCCTGGCGGCCACCGCCGGGGCGGCGGCGGGCAACGGCTCCTCGGCCAGCGGCCGCACCGAGGCGATCCTGGTGGCCCAGGTGCTGCTGCTGCTGATCGTGGGCCGGGTGTTGGGCGAGATCATGCAGCGCCTGCGCCAGCCTGCCCTGATGGGCCAGCTTCTGGCGGGTATCGTGCTGGGACCGTCGCTGTTCGGCTGGGTCTGGCCGCAGGGGCATGACTTCATCTTTCCCGATGATCCCGAACAGAAGGGCATGATCGACGGGCTGTCGCAGTTCGGCATCCTGCTGCTGCTGCTGCTGACGGGGATGGAGACCGATCTCAAGCTGGTGCGCAAATCCGGCTGGGCGGCCGTCACCATTTCCCTGGCCGGAATCGCGCTGCCCTTTTCCTGCGGCTTCATGCTGGGCCAGCTCCTGCCGCAGGCCATGCTGCCGCCCGGCGAGGCGCGGCTGGTGCCGTCGCTGTTCCTGGGCACGGCGCTGTCGATCTCCTCGATCAAGATCGTGGCGATGGTGGTGCGCGAAATGAACTTCATGCGCCGCAACCTGGGCCAGGTGATCGTCGCCACCGCGATCATGGAAGACACGGTGGGCTGGGTGATCATCGCCATCACCTTTGGTATCGCCGGCGCAAGCGCCGGTGGTGGCATCGCGGGCACGGAAAATGCGGGTGGCGGCGGCAACGGCCTGGACCTGTTGTCCATCGCCATGACCGGCGGCGGCGTCGTGCTGTTCCTGCTGTTCGCCTTCACCATCGGGCGCTGGCTGGTCTTCACCGCCATCCGCTGGGCCAACGACACCTTCCGCAGCGAGTTTCCCGTCATCACCATGATCCTGGTGATCACCGGGGTGATGGCGCTGATGACCCACATGCTGGGGGTCCGCACCGTGCTGGGCGCCTTCATGGCCGGGGTGCTGATCGGGGAATCGCCGATCCTGACGGACCATATCCAGCAGCAGTTGCGCGGCGTGATCACCGCCTTCTTCATGCCGGTTTTTTTCGGCATGTCGGGCCTGTCGGCCGATCTCACCATCCTGGCCGATCCCCGGCTGGCGCTATGGACGGCGGGGCTGGTGGCGGTGGCGTCGGTCGGAAAATTCTCCGGCGCCTTCATCGGCGCGGAGCTGGGCGGGTTGAGCCGGCGCGAGGGCCTGGCATTGGGCTGCGCCATGAATGCGCGCGGTTCCACCGAGGTGATCGTGGCCTCGATCGGTCTTTCGATGGGCGCCCTGACGCAGAATCTCTACACCATGATCGTCACCATGGCGGTGCTGACCACCATGGCGATGCCGCCCATGCTGCGGGCCGCGCTGCTGCGCCTGCCCATGACGCCGGAGGAAAAAATCCGCATCGCGCGCGAGGCGGTGGATGAAAAGGGCTTTGTTCCGCAGCTGGAACGGCTGCTGCTGGCGGCCGATGACGGGCCGGTGGGCCGCATGGCGGCGCGGCTGGCGGGTCTGCTGGCGGGCGCGCACGGAATGCCGGTGACCATTCTGAAGCTGGAGGCGGACCTGCGCGACGCGGGCGTGGCGCGCAAGACGGAAGAGGAAATCCAGGACGGCGATCTGCGCGACCTGTCCGGCAAGGAAGTGGGCAAGGCCGACGCGCCCGGCAGCGACCGGAAGGCGTTGAGCGGGGCGCAGTCCCTGGTCCAGAGCGCCGCGGACCTGAAGGCCGATCCGCTGGCGCGGGAGGTCAAGCGCGGCGCGCGGCACAGCGCCGCCAAGGTGCTGGCCGACGAGGCCGAGCCGGACCCGGAAAAGGTGCATCTGACGGCCAAGGTGCCGCTGGATGCACCCGCCCAGGTGGTGCGGGACGAGGCGCGCAAGGGCTACGACCTGCTGTTCGTCGGTGTGCAGGACGGCGTCGAGCCGGACGGCGGTTTCGCGCCCAAGGTGACGCAGCTTGCCGCCGGTTTCGAAGGGCCGCTGGTGGTGCTGGGCCATCGCGAGGGCGGCCTTCCCCCGCTGACCTTCCACAGCGCCCTGCTGGTGCCGGTCAACGGCTCGCCCCAGTCGCGCCGCGCCGCCGAGATCGCCTTCGCCATCGCGCGGGGCACCGGCGCGCGCGTCCATGCGCTGTTCGTCTCCCAGACCGACGGGCACAGCCGCACCCGACTGCGCGAGGAGCGCGTGCTGAAGGACATGACCGAACTGGGCGAGCGCTATGACGTGCGCGTCACCACCCAGATATCGCCGCGCGCCGCCGCGGCGGACGCCATCCTGCGGCAGGCGCGGCGCAATTATGCGCTGATCGTGATGGGTGTCAGCGTGCGGCCGGGCGAGGACCTGTTCTTCGGCAACACCGCCACGGCGGTGCTGAAGGACTGGTCCGGCCCGGCGCTGATGGTGGCGACCTGAGCCGTTCGGATCAGCCCTTGCCGAACAGGCCGCCCGCCAGGCCGCCCAGCTTGCCCGCAAGATCGCCGCCGCCGCCCTGACCGAGCAGTTCCTGAATCTTGTCCACCGGCAGGCCCTGTTCGCGCGCCACCTGCTGGATCGCGGTCATCTGGTCGGAGCCGTTGCCGATCTTGCTCTGGATCGCGGCCAGGATGGATTGGACCTGATCCGGCGTCAGGCCGAAACGGGCGCCAAGTTCGTTGGCCTGGTTCATCAGCTTGTCCAGCATGGAGGTCTCCGGTTCCGGTTCGGGAACAAGGCTATCGCGTCTGGATGCCGCTGCCTAGCTTTCCAGCCAGTGCAGGCTGAACAGCCGTTCGGGATCGGTCCAGACCGCGCGGGGGCGGAAGCCCGCCTGCGCCGCCAGCCCCCGGAAGGAATCCAGGGTGTATTTGTGGCTGTCCTCGGTATGCACCGCCTCGCCTTGCGCGAAATCGAAGCGCCGGCCCGCCACGGTCACGCTCTGACGCCTGAGGCTGACCAGATACATCTCGATGCGCTGTTGGGTGGGGTTGTAGGGCGCGTAATGGGCAAATCCGTCCAGGTCGAAATCCGCGCCCAGTTCGCGGTTGGCGCGCGCCAGCAGATTCTTGTTGAAGGCGGCGGTGACGCCCGCCGCATCGTTATAGGCGGCATGGAGCCGGGCCGGGTCCTTGACCAGATCCACGCCCACCAGCAGTCCGCCGCCATTCAGCACGCCGCGCATCCGCCGCAACAGCGTCCTCGCCGCATCGGGCGTGAAGTTGCCGATGGTGCCGCCGGGAAAAAAGCCGATGCGGCGGGGATCGTCCGCCAGCGCCGGGATGGACAGGGGCAGGGTGAAGTCCCCCACCAGCGGCCGCAGCCTCAGCGCCGGATAGTCCGCCGCCAGCGTGCGCACCACCTCGGCCAGATAGGCGCCGGAAATATCCAGCGGCGTATAGGCGCTGGGGGCCTCCAGCGCATCCAGCAGGATGCGGACCTTGCGCAGCGATCCGGCGCCGAACTCCAGGATCTCCACGCCCGGCCCGATCAGCGCGGCGATCTTCCCGGCATGGCGGCGCAGCAGCGCCGTCTCGGTGCGGGTCTGGTAATATTCCGGCAACGCGCAGATGGCGTCGAACAGGCGCGAGCCCTCCGCGTCATAGAAATACTTGCAGGGGATTTCCTTGGGGCTGCGCGACAGGCCCGCCGTCAGGCAGTCGGCGAAATTTCCGGTTATCAGCGGCGTGACCGGGACGGCGCGGGCGAGGCGTGAATCCATTACGCATCCTCCGCGAGCCGGATGCCGGAAAATTGCCACCTGGCCTGCGCCGGAAAGAAGTTGCGATAGCTGGGCCGCGCATGGCCGGGTGGGGTGGCGACGCTGCCGCCGCGCAGCACGATCTGTCCCACCATGAACTTGCCGTTGTATTCGGCGGCCACGCCGTCAAAGGGGCGGAAGCCGGGATAGGGATCGTAGGAGGATCGCGTCCATTCCCACACCGCGCCATGCGGGAAGGATGGGCTGGCGGCTTCCCATTCAAACTCCGTCGGCAGGCGCTTGCCCGCCCAGGCGGCATAGGCGGCGGCCTCGAAGAAGCTCACATGCGTCACCGGCGCATCGGGGTCGGGCGGCCGCACGCCCGACAGCGTGAAGATGCACTGCTGCTTTCGGGCGCTGCCGTCATCGTCCTCCAGCCAGTAGAGCGGTGCGTCCCAGCCTTCCGCCTGCACCATCGCCCAGCCGTCGGACAGCCAGAATTGCGGATTGCGATAGCCGCCATCGGCGATGAAGGCGGCATATTCGGCATTGCTGACGGGCCGCGCCGCGATGCGGAACGGCCGCAGCAGCACCGGGTGGCGCGGGCCTTCATTGTCGAAGGCAAAACCGCGTCCGTCATGACCGATCTCCACGATCCCGCCAGGGTGACTGCGCCAACACGGTTTTTCTCTCTCGGTGTCCGCAGGACCCGCGGGGGGCGATGGGGGCAACGCGGTCTGGCCGGATGGCAAGCCGCATTGCTCCCAGAGGGGGGATTCGGAATAAGCCGGCAGCAGCGGATTGCAGAAAAAGGCGTGCTTGATGTCGGTCAGCATCAACTCCTGATGCTGTTGCTCATGGTTCAGTCCCAGCAGGATCAGATCGGTAAGCGCCGGGTCGGCGCAGGCCCGCGCCATCGCCGCATCGACATGGCGGCGCCAGGCCAGCACTTCGTCCAGCGCGGGGCGGGTAATCAGGCCGCGCCGCGGACGCGGATGACGGGGGCCCAGCGCCTCGTAATAGGAATTGAACAGATAGGCGAAACGGGCATCGAACGGCCGGTAGCCGGAGCGGCGCGACAGGATCACCGTCTCGAAAAACCAGCTTGTATGCGCCAGATGCCATTTGATCGGGCTGGCATCGGGCATGGACTGAACGGCGCAATCCTCGGGCGACAGGCTTGCCGCCAGGGCAAGGCTGTGGGCGCGGACCGCCGCATAGCGTTCTGTCAGATCCGCTTCCTGCGAAAGCGCGGCGTTCGTCAAGGGGTGCGGCAGCCGTTCCATGGAATCCGGCGGGTTTGGGGAGATCGGATTATCGTAACCAGCCGGAGCCCGGACGGTTCCGATCAACACACGCACGCATGGAAATTCCCGGTCAGGCCGGAACCAGGATGCCGGCGCGACGTTCCCCTACCGGAAGAGCCCGGGTTGGAAGGGGCGCCAGATCGTTCATGCCAGATCGCTCATGAATGCGCATGTCAGCCTGTCTGTCTCCATTCCGGCCAGGCCGAGGGATGCGCCAATGGATTTTTTGCGCCAGGGCGGCCAGATGGGCGCGGCGATGCGCGCCTTTGACTGGTCCGCCACGTCCCTGGGGCGTCCGGAGGGCTGGTCGCAGTCGCTGCGGACCTGTCTGCGTATCCTGCTGGCCTCGCGCCAACCGATGTGGGTGTGGTGGGGGTCCGATCTCATCAACCTCTACAATGACGCCTATCTGCCCATCATCGGCGGCAAGCATCCCGCCGCCCTGGGCCGCCCCGCGCGGCAGGTCTGGGCCGAGATCTGGGACCAGATCAAGGATCGCATCGCCGCCGCCATGAACGGCCAGGCCAGCTATTCGGAGGCCGAACTGCTGGTGATGAACCGCAACGGCTATGACGAGGAAACCTATTACACCTTCTCCTTCTCGCCGGTGCCGCAGGAGGATGGCAGCATCGGCGGCATCGTCTGCGCCAGTACCGACGACACCGACCGGGTGGTGGGCGCGCGCCGCCTGGCGCTGCTGCGCGAGATCGCCTCGCGCACCTGGGAAGCCGATACGGTGGAGGATGTCTACCGGCTGGCGGCGCGGGCGCTGGCCAGCGATCCGCACGACATGCCCTTCGCGCTGCTCTACCGCGTCGCCGGTCCGGACAGGGCCGTGCTGGCGGCCGGCCCCCATGCGGGCCATCCCGCCGCGCCGCGACAGCTCAAGCTGGACGCCGCCGCCGCCTGGCCGGTGCAGGAGGTGTTCGCCACCGCCGCGCGGCGGATGGTGACGCTGGCCGGACGTTTCGGCGCGCCACACGGCGCGCTGCCCCGCGGTCCCTGGGCCGCCGCGCCCGATACGGCGATGCTGCTGCCCCTGTCCACCAGTGCCGATGCCACGCCGGGCGGCGTGCTGATCCTGGGCGTCAATCCCTGCCGGCGGTTGGGCGACGACGGTTTCGAGGCGTTCGCCGCGCTGGTGGCGCGCCAGATCGCCCTGGGGGTCGCCGGAACCGAAAGCTTCGAGGCGGAGCGCGAGCGGGCCCGGTCGGCCGACAGCCTGGCGCTGGAGATCGAGCATCGCCGCCGCGTCGAGCGGCAGCAGAACGCCCTGCTCGACGAACTCAACCACCGGGTCAAGAACACCCTGGCCACCGTCCAGGCGATGGCGATGCAGACGCTCAAGAGCGCGGACCGGCCCGCGCGCGACGCCTTCATCGCGCGGCTGTTCGCCTTGTCCAGCCAGCACGACCTGCTGACGCTGGACAGCTGGGAAGGCGCGTCCTTCGAGGGCGTGGTGCGCCGCGCCCTGCGCCCCTGGCGGGAGGAGGAACGCACCCGCTTCACCGTCGACGGCCCGGCGGTGCATCTGGACCCCAAGCGCGCGCTGGCGCTGGGCATGGGCTTTCACGAACTGGCCACCAATGCCGCCGCCTATGGCGCGCTGTCGAACGACACCGGCCTGGTGACGGTGAGCTGGACGCTGGATGGGGACGGCAAGCGGCTCAAGCTGCGCTGGCAGGAGGAAGGCGGGCCGCCGGTGACGGCGCCGTCGCGCAAGGGTTTCGGCCTGCGCCTGGTCGAGCATGGCCTGGGCCGGGAGCTGTCCGGGGTGGTCAGTCTGGACTTCGCTCCCGGCGGACTGGTCTGCGAATGGGTGATGAAGCTGCCATGACGGATGGGGGAACTATGGCGCGCGCGCGTGTGCTGGTCGTGGAGGACGAAGTCGTCGTCGCCCTGTTCCTGGAGGATTTGCTGACCGAGTCCGGTTATGCCGTCGCGGGCGTGGTGTCGCATTTGTCCGATGCCCTATCGCATCCGCCCGATTACGACCTGGCGATCCTGGATGTGCATCTCAACGGCCGGACGGTGTTCGATTTCGCCGAGCGCCTGGCGGCGCGCGGCACGCCCTTCATCTTCGCCACCGGCTATGGCGAGCGCGGCATTCCCGAACGGTTTTCCGATCGTCCGGTGCTGCAGAAACCCTACCGGCCGGACGATCTGTACCGCGCCCTGGCGCGGCTGGCGGCGCAGGCGGACGCCTAGGGCGGGCTCTCCAGGAACGCGATGATCGCCGCATAGGCGCGCTTGTCCTCATGCAGGAAGAAATGGCCGCCTTCAAAGACCTGCAATTGCGCGCCCGGAATGCGATGCGCCAGCCGTTCCACGACGTCCGCCGTCACAATGCCGTCAAAGCGCCCGCCCGCCACCAGGACCGGGCAGGCGACGGCGGGCAGCCGGTCCCAGGCGTCGTGTCCGGCACGGGCCAAGAGCTGGCGGCGCGCGCCCTCGGCATGGCCCGGCTCGTCCGCATAGGGATCGGCGGCGGCGAGCGCCAGCCGCCGCCGATACGCCGCCGGATGGGCCGCGGCCCAGACATCGTCATGGCGGATATCGGACAGCCGCACTTTCAAGGCCGCCATCGCCTCGCGCGGCATGGGCGGCAAAGCGTGATAGGCGAAGGATGCGCCGCCCGCGCCGCCGGGGGCCGTGCAGCACAGCACCAGCTTTCGCACCCGGGCCGGATGACGCAGCGCCAGTTCCTGCGCCACCATCCCGCCGAAGGAGACGCCCATCACCGACGCGCTGTCCCAGCCTTGCGCCGCCATCAGCCGGGCGGCGTCATCGGCATAATCGGCCATCCGGTATGGCGCGTCCGCCCCCTGACTCAGGCTTTGACCCAGACTCTGACCAAGCCCGCGCTGGTCATAGGCCAGAAGGTCGAAATGGCGGGCCAGCGGACCGTCGAAGCGGGTTTCGGGACGGCGCAGGTCGCCGCCCGTGCCGCCGATCAGGAGCAGCGGCGGGCCGCTTCCCCGGCGCTCGAACCAGAGCGAAATGTCTCCCAGATCGGCAAATGGCACGGTGCAGCCCCGATATTGTAATTTAATTACAATGTCTGTTAACCGAGGAGCAAGCCTGTCCCCATTGTAAGCCGCGCCTGTGGCGCGAAAGCCGCAGAAAACCTGCCTTTTCCCTTGGAGCTGGAAGGAGGCCTCCGGTACTATCACCTTGTACAAAGGGGCCCCTGAACAGGGGTGAGCGATGAGGAAGTTCGGGCATTCTGCGGTGCTGGCCGTGGGGTTTGCCGTCGCGTTCGCGGCGGCCGTGCCCGCGCGCGCCGCCGAACTGCCTCTCAGCCTGCAATCCTTCGGTGCGGGCAAGGCGCGCTCCAGCCACGAACTGTCCGTCGACGGCGTCGCCGGTTTCTCGTTGCAGCCCCAGGTCGCCGCCGCGCTGGGCTATCGGTCCGGCCTGTTCGCGGGCGAGCCGGTGCCGGCCTTCGCCAGCAGCACGGTGCTGTCGCCCAACCTGGCGCTGGATGTCGCCAAGGGCATGGATATCGGCACGCGCTTTTCCAGTTATGACAGCGCCCCGTCGCCCTTCCTGTCGGCGGTCACCGCGCCCTATCTCGATCTGGCCAATGGCGGCCGCTATACCGGCGTGACGCTGTTGCCGTCGGACGATGTGAAGCTGCGTCTGGGCGCGTCGATCAACAGCGAGCGGCTGGACCGTTTCCGGTTCGATCCCATCCTGACCAGCGGCAACCTGGCGCTGTCCTATGACCCCAGCCAGACGCGCTCGCTGCTGGCGGGCCTGTCCTGGGACATCTCGCGCGCCATCGGGCTGGATGTCAGCGGCATCTCGGCCGAGCGCAGCGGCGTGCCGGTGGGTGTGGCCAATGCCGCCGCCATCGCGCCGCGCGCCCTGACCAATGCCATCAATGTCGCCGCCCGGATGAATCTGGGACAGGGCTGGGTGACCACCGCCTCGTTCAGCGAAGGCATGACGCAGCTCGACCAGCGCGGCGGCCTCAAGTCCGATACGCGCGAACAGTCCTATGCCATCGCCATCGCCAAGCATGGCCTGTTCGGCGAGGACGCGCTGGGCCTGTCGGTCAGCCGGCCCTCACCCGGCATGGCCAACGGCTTCAGCAGCCTGATGGGCGGCGGCGACCTGCCGCCGCTGGTGATCGGGCGCGGCCAGTCGCTGGGCGCCCGCGCCCCCGAAACCGATTTCCAGCTTGGCTATGTCACCAACTTCCTGGATGGGGCCGTGGCGCTGCAGACCAACGCCGCCTATCAGACCAACATCCAGGGCCAGCCCGGCGCCAATGCGCTGTCGCTGCTGAGCCGCGCGAAAATCAAGTTCTGATTTCCGCGCGCCTGGGCTAAAACCCACGCCACCCCACCTCTCGCTTGCAAGGATATCCCCATGGCCGGGCCGCAATTCGTCTACTACATGAAGGATCTGTCCAAGACCTATCCGGGCGGCAAGCAGGTTCTCAAGAATATCTACCTGTCCTTCTATCCGGGCGCCAAGATCGGCATCGTCGGCGTCAACGGCGCGGGCAAATCCACGCTGATGAAGATCATGGCGGGGATGGACACCGAGTTCACCGGCGAAGCCTGGGCCGCCGACGGCATCCGCACCGGCTACCTGTCGCAGGAGCCGCAGCTCGATCCGGCCAAGAATGTCCGCGACAATGTGATGGAAGGCGTCGCCAAGAAAAAAGCGCTGGTGGACCGCTTCAACGAGATCGCGGCCAACTATTCCGACGAGACCGCCGACGAGATGGCCAGACTCCAGGACGAGATCGAAGCTCAGGGCCTGTGGGATCTGGACAGCCAGGTGGATCAGGCGATGGATGCGCTGCGCTGCCCCGATGGCGACGCCGATGTCGAAACCCTGTCGGGCGGCGAGCGCCGCCGCGTCGCGCTCTGCAAGCTGCTGCTGGATGCGCCCGACATCCTGCTGCTGGACGAACCCACCAACCATCTGGACGCCGAATCCGTGGCCTGGCTGGAAGCGACGCTGCGCGACTACAAGGGCTGCATCATTCTGGTCACCCATGACCGCTATTTCCTGGACAATGTCACCGGCTGGATCCTGGAACTGGATCGCGGCAAGGGCATTCCGCACGAAGGCAACTATTCCAGCTTCCTGGAAGTGCAGGAAAAGCGGCTCAAGCAGGAAGCCAATGAGGAAGCCTCGCAGCAGCGCACCATCGCGCGCGAACGCGAATGGATTCAGCAAAGCCCCAAGGCGCGCCATGCCAAGAGCCAGGCGCGCATCAACCGCTATGACGAACTGGTGGCCAAAAGCCAGGACCAGCGCGCCGCCACCGCCACCATCATGATCCCGGTGGCCGAGCGGCTGGGCGGCGTGGTGATCGAGGCCGAAGGCCTGGCCAAGGGCTTCGGCGACCGCCTGCTCTACGAGAATGTGAACTTCAAGCTGCCGCCGGGCGGCATCGTGGGCGTGATCGGCCCCAACGGCGCGGGCAAGACCACGCTGTTCAAGATGCTGACCGGTCAGGAAAAGCCCGATGCGGGCACGTTGAAGGTCGGTGAGACGGTGCAGATCGGCTATGTGGACCAGAGCCGCGATGCGCTCGATCCCAACAAGACGGTGTGGGAAGAAATTTCCGGCGGCACCGACATCATCGAGTTCGGCAAGACCAAGATCAATTCCCGCGCCTATGCCGGGGCCTTTGCCTTCAAGGGCGGCGACCAGCAGAAGAAGGTGGGCCAGCTGTCGGGCGGTGAGCGCAACCGCGTCCACCTGGCCAAGATGCTGAAGTCGGGCGCCAATCTGCTGCTGCTGGACGAACCGACCAACGACCTGGACGTGGATACGCTGCGCGCCCTGGAATCGGCGCTGGAGGATTTCGCCGGTTGCGCCCTGATCATCAGCCATGACCGCTGGTTCCTGGACCGCATCGCCACCCACATGCTGGCCTTCGAGGGCGACAGCCATGTGGAATGGTTCGAGGGCAACTATCAGGATTACGAGGCCGACAAGAAGCGCCGCCTGGGCGTGGATGCCGACCAGCCGCATCGGATCAAGTATAAGCGCTTCACAAGAGCGTAAGCGTTCCCAGAGCGCAAACAAAAAGGCCCGGCGGAAACCGCCGGGCCTTTTCATTTTCTTTCGTCATGGCCCGGCCTGTCCGGGCCATCCAGTTTCCTGCTGGCCCAACGGGATGGCCGCATGGCAGGTAACAGGGATCCGCGCTAGTTGGCGGGCTTGCTGAGGTTCACCGACAGATCGCTCAGATGGGCGATCAGGGTGCGGATATTGCCGTTGTTCTGGCCCAGGAAGGAAACGAACTGGTCGCGCTGTTCCAGCGACAGCCAGATGCCCGCCACCGACACATCCACCAGGACCGGGCTGCCGCCATCGGTGCGGATACGGAAATCCACTTCCAGCGGCGCCTGACTCTTGCTGGGGTCGATCAGCTGGGTGGCCACGATATAGTCGGTGGGCGTCCGCTGCTGGCTGCCGATCACCTTGACGGTCTGGCCGGAATAGCGGGCGAAATAGGATTGATAGGCGGCCGTCGCATAATCCTTGAAGGCGACGGTGAAGGCTTCCACATCGGCCGGGGGCGCGGTGCGGCGGTACTGCCCCAGGGTGAACAGCGCGATGCGGCGGGTATCCACCAGCGCCAGCAGGAAGCTCTGGAACTGTTCGCGGCGCTGGATGGCGCTCAGCGCCTTGTTGTTCAGGATCGCCAGGCCCTTTTGCAGGTTCTGGTCCACGAAGGTTTCCGCCACATTGGCGGCGGCGGCGGGCTGGGCCGCTATCAGCGGCACGGCGAAAGCCATCGCCAGGGCCAGCACGGCGCGGCGCATCAGGGGCGTGGAGAGCATGGGAGTCGGGATCTTTCCTGTTTGAACGATGTTCGCGTGTTGCTGTGGCAAGTTCAAGGCGGGGGTGTGACGGCTTCCGGCCTTATAATTCCTCAAAAATCCGGTAGTTCCGCCGGGGCCTGGGCGCTGCGGCCGTTGCGGATCTGCTCGCCCCGATATTGACGATAGAAACTGCGCAGCGAGGCGTAATAGTCCACCGAGTTGCGCTGGATGCCCTGCACCGTCTCCCAGGTCTGGGAACGCAGGTCCAGCAGGGTGAAATAGCCGCGTCCCGCCGCCCACCAGACATGCTGCTTCATATGGATGAAGTTGGTCGGATCGATGGTCCAGTCCAGCGCCAGCCCGGCGGCGTCCTGCGTACGGTA
>ERZ778022.3124-NODE-3124-length-16031-cov-4.869867_pt1 | contig 16031 bp, 2 predicted proteins | sample MGYA00375752_ERZ778022 | MGnify/ENA primary metagenome ERZ778022 (study PRJEB29350, sample SAMN05389826) | bioreactor metagenome | isolation source: Thiocyanate bioreactor | place: South Africa: University of Cape Town | collected 2014-04-04 ... | reverse complement strand
CCGCCTCTCCCACGGCGCGCGCGCGAGCCTCGCCGCCAGCTGCAACGCGGTCACTGGTGCCGAACCCATCCCTGTCGCCGACCGCCATGGCGGCGGTGGACGCTCTGGCAACCTCAGTTGCGACGCTGGCACGCCTGCCGGTGGTTGCCGGCGGCACAGCGGGTGACGCGCCCGCCGTCCTGCTGGCAAACCTGTCTGGCAAGCTGCTTGCCACCGCGCGCGCCTACTGCGACGTGCGCACCGCCAACGAGATGCAAAAGAAGGAGTTGGAGCGGCTGCGGCAGGAGCTTGCAGTGATGGGCGCGCGCACCGCCGCTTCAGCACTTATTGACGGCGGCGGCGGTGGCGGCGGAGGCGGTAGTAGCCCCCGTAAGGGTGCCGCCTCGCCAACGCGCGTGCCACAAGGCAGCACCGCAGTGCTGGCACGGTCGGCATTTGTGGGTGGCCTGCCGCCGTCGTCGTCCACGGCGTCATCGGCGTCGCTGATGGGCGGCGGCGACGCTGCACTGGCGGCCAACATTGCGCGTGCCAACAGTGGTGGCGGCACGACGGCAGGCGCTGGCTTGACTGGCTGGCCGGGGTTGACGGGTGGCATACCACAAGATACCGCGCTGGAGCGCGCCTCGCTGGAGGTGCTGGCAGTGTACGACGCCGACCGCGCGACCGGGTGGCCAGGCCGCGACCCCGCCGTGGCAACGCGCGTGGCGGGCGGCGCGCCGCGGTACACCGACACGCTACTGACGGGTATGCTGCGCGCATCCGACACCGTCAGCAGCGTGACGCATGCCCGCCTGCTGGACGCGTACACCGACACTGCCGCCGTGGCAGCGGCACAGCGCGACCTCATCCTGGCGCTGCGCACCCGCCTGACAGAAGCCACCACCACGCAAGAGACGACGGCGGCGCACATGCTGTCGTTGCAGACGGGGCTGGCAAAGGCCAACGTGCTGAAGACGGTGGTCAAAACGCAGCAGGAGCTGATCACGCGGCTGGAGGCAGAGTTGAAGGTGGTAGGCGGCGGCGGCGGTGGTGGTGGTCGGTTGCGGCGAGGTGGGCGAGCCGTCACCACGGCGGCCAGAGGGTGCGGGTGGGGCGGGGCCTTTGGCAGCGATGGCTGCCGCCCTGCCATCGCAGGTGGATGCCCTGCTCGCCGACTTTGCACGCCTGCCCGCGTTTTCTGATCTGCGCGCCTCGTCCGGCACCATAGCAGCGGCGTGGCGGCACCTGGGTGCGGCGGTATCCACCGCCATCACCGGCACGGTTGGTGCGTTGGCGACGCGCACACGGGTGGTGGAGGAGCAGCTGGCTGCTAACACCGTCACGTTTGCGCGTGAGCTAGCTGACGCGCAGGTTGCGAGGGGCCGAGCTGCGTCCGGTGCTGGCGGTGGCGGCGGCGGTGGTGGGGGCGGCGGTGGCGGCGGCGGTGGTGGTGGCACGACACCACGGCAGGTGCCACCCTCCCCATACGCAGTTGCGGCGCCAGCCCCTGGGCTCAACCTGCTGCCGCCGCCGCCGCCGGCTTCCACACCGTTTATCATGGCGGCAGGCGGGATGGTAGGTATGGCTGGCGGCGTCGGCGGTGGTATCGGCGGCGCCGCGCCGTCGCCGTCCTGGCTGACGATGCCGGCGGCCGCGGTGGCTGCCGGCGCGGTTGGCGGGGCTGCCGTACCAGGCGCGGTTGGCACCAGCCGCCACCTACAAGACGTGGGTGCCGCCGTTGCTGCCGGTCGCATGGGCACCAATGGCGGCGGCAGCATGATGTCACCCATGCGCCTGCCCATTGGCAGCCTGGCCGCCGCTGGTGGTGGTGGTGGCGGCGGTGGTGGTGGTGGTGGGGGTGGGGGTGCCGCTGGTGGCGCCGTCCGGTTCCGGACGGAATCCACAGCCAGCACCGGCACCGGCCCGCGTGACCCCGTGTCTGAGATCCAAGCGTTGCTTGCGGCGGGTACGCCGGGCGGTGGCGGCGGCGGCGGGAAGGGGAGCAGCGCACGCGCAGGTGCGACGGACATGCTGGCGCTCATTGATTCTGTGTTGACGCCGCCACATGGCGCCCGCGCGCGCGAGCGGTGACCTCTGTGCATGTTTGTGTAGAGGCGGCGCCTGGTGTACAGCGCAGGCCAGCTTGTGACCGCCACAAAAAGTCCGGCATGTTACTGTGCGCTGCAAAATGTGATATTAGATTTGAAACACGACTGTTCCTACCGTAATTATTAATTACGTGGCGGCGTACGGCCCCCGAGAGCGCAGCGGGGTGAGGGAGGGCAACGTGGAGGCGCTGGCGGCATGTCGGCGGGTGGAGGTCAAGCCGGTGCCGCCGGCGCCACCTTCGCTGGCGTGTGGAGACGGCACGAGGCCAATGGCGCCGCTGGCAGCACCGGTGGATGCCAGCGTGCTGCGGCTGCCGTCATGCACCGCGCGCAGCGCCAGCTCCGTCTCCGCCTTGTTCAACCGCCGACGCTGGAACACAACCTCCTGCCGCAGCATGTTGGCTTCATCCATGAGGCCAAGATTCTCCGCCACCGCCACCGCCGTCTTGTGCCCAGCCACGCGCGCCACCGAGCTGGACTGCCGCGCCAGCGCTGCGGCGCTGCGCCGCATGTACTCCCGCTGCCGCGCAATCTCTGCTACGGTGCCACTGCCCTCGCCACCGCCGCCACCGCCGCCACCGCCACCCCCACCGCCACCACCGCCGCTGATTGGAACGGTGGTGGTGGCGGCGGCAGCGGCAGCAGCACCACTCCCCGCGGCACCGGCGCCGGCGGCCGCGGCGGCAGCGCGCGCCGGCAGGATGACGCGCTCCAGCAGGACGGCGATGCCGGCGCGCACCTCCGTGTCGGAGCCGTGCACAAGGCGCTCCACCTCGCGCACCACGTTGTCCAGCAAGCGCTCCTTCTCCGCCACGGCGCGCCGCGTGCGGCGCAGGTCGGACGTGACGGTGGCCAGCTTCTCCTGGAACTGCAGCAGGTCGCGGTCCACCGACTTGTTTTCGTGGAACTTGAGCACCAGCTCGTTGTAGATGGCGCGCACGTGCGCCTCCAGCGTGGCCACGTGGTCCGCCACCGGCCCGCGGTCGGCATCCAGCTCCGCCAGCCGGTGGTCCAGCACGTACCGGAACGACTCAAGGGTGCGTTTCTCGGAGCGCAGGGAGGAGACGTCGCGCTCCCGCTCCCCGAGTGCCGCCGTCTGCTCCTCCGTCACGCGCACCAGCGACCGCGTCTGCTCCACCAGCTGCGCGATGCGCGCGTCTTTCGCCGTGATGTCGGCGCGCGCCGCCTCCAGGTCGCGCTCCACCGCGCGCAGCTGCTTGTTCAGCGCCGTCACTTGCTTGGACGCCGTCACCACCGCGGTCGCCTTCTCGCTCGTACGCCGCCCCTCCTCCGCCAGCGCCACCTCCATGTCCACCTTCAGCCGCGTGATGTAGTCCTCGTTCTCTGCCTCCGCGTCCTCCAGCATGGCGGTGTGCCGCTCCTCCGCATCCCGCAAGCCGCCCTTCAGCCGGCTGATGATGGCCTCCAGCTCTGCCTGCCGCTTGCCCGCCGCCGCAATGAGCGCCGTCACCTGCTCCTTCCGCTCCGCCTCCGACCGGTTCAGCGCCTCCTCCGCCGCCTGCTTCACCGCCACCACCTCCTCCTGCAGGTCGTCGTACCGCTGCATCTCCGCGCCCAGCCGCCGCTCGTACCGGTTGGCGGTGTCCGCCAGCGCGCGCGACGCCTCCGCCTCCGCCTTCTCCCGCGCCGCCACACTGTCACGCACGTACGCCTCGTGCCTCGCCGCCAGCGCCTCGTACTTGGCGCGCTCCGCCGTGATGGCGCTCTCTGCCGCCTCGTTCAGCGCCGACAGCTTGGCGGCAAACTCGCTGTTGGCGCGCGCCAGTGCGCGCTGCGCATCGTCGCGCGCCTCCCGCAGCTGCGCCTCCGACGCCGCCAGCCGCGTCATGGCGTCCTCGTACACGGCGCGCGGGATGACGGACACGCCCAGGTTGAACAGTCGACCAGGTGTGGGCTCCCACACCCACCGCAGGGTAGGTGCTGCTGCCGCCGCCGCTGCGGTGGAGCGAGGGGAGCCACGTCGTGGTGATGACTCACGCCCCCGGCCGCCTCCGCCACCACTCTTGCCCCCCGCTCGCCCGCCCTCCGCCTCGCTGTCACCCGCGCCACCCTCGCCACCGCTGCCGCCGCCCCCACTGCCGCGCCGCCCGCGTACCGGCAGACGCATAGCACGGCGCGGAGAGGAGCGCGTAGGGCTGTCGGAGTCCTGAAACGGCACGCCCAACACAAACATAACGCCGTCAGTGCCGGCGGAGGTGAGGTAGCGCGCGTCGGGGGACAGCCACAGGCAGGTGACGGCGCCCACGTGCAGGTGGTAGTCCACGCTAAGCGGCTCCGCCAGGCTGCTGGCAATGGCACTGGACGTCAGCAGCTCGTCAAACGTCTCTTCCGTCGCACCGCCGCCTGACGCTGTCGCCCCCTCCCCACCGCGCCCACCCTCTAAGCCGCCACCACTTCCGCTGCCGCTGGGTGACGCGCGGTCAACGCTCGCCAGCGGCGTACGGGATAATGAATTGGTACGGCCCGCTGGCGGCGGCGGCCCCACCCCAGGCCGTCGGTTAAATGACGTCAGCCCGCCGCGTGCCAACGACGGCACCCGGTCACTGGATGACACGACGGATAACGGGGTGGGCGCCGGTTGCACACTGCTCGCCGGGGTGGCGGCAGGCGTGCTGCCGGTGGACGCGCTACCGCCAGGCGGTGGTGCCACCACGGAGGGGCGGCGAGGGCGCCATATGGTGGACGGGTCCACCTGCAGCGGCCACTTGAACGCACGCACGCTGCCGCCCGCCGTGCCAGCAAACAGGCGGCCGCCGGCGCGGTCCAGCGCCAGCGAGGTAACAAAGGAGCCCGTCAGGCGCACCTTGGTGATGGTGCCAAATGGCAGGGTGCAGCAGTACAGGATGTTGGCACCGTCGGCACCGCACCCCGACGCCACAATGGCCTGCATGCCAGACAGGTTGCCTGCAGCGGGCGCGCCAACCGTGCCCGACGAGCTTGTCAGGCCACCCACAGCGGCGGTCAGGCTGCCAGCGCCGCCGCTTGACCGCCTGCTGCGTGGCGCGTCGGCGCCGGCGCCAGTGGTGGACGCCGCGGCAGCCGCCAGCGCCAGCGAGTCAGTGCCAGCGGCCTGTGCAGCGGCGGCAGCAAGTGGGATGCATGCCAGGGTGATGCAGTTGAACCGCACGCCCTTGATGACGTTGCAGAACGCCTCCACGCGCTTCCCTGTGTGCATGCTCCACAGGAACACGGCACCGTCGTCGCCCGCAGTGGCAACGTGGTTGTCGTCCGCCGCCCACGCCACCGCGCGCACGGCGGACACGTGCGCCAGCAGCGTGTGCACCGGCTCCAGCGTGTACGTGGACAGGATGTGCACCGCGCTGCCGGTTGCCACGGCGAGGTACGCGCCGCCCTGCGCGTACGCCGCCGCGCGCACGTTCTTCATGGTCTGCTGCCGCCACAGCAGCAACGAGTTGGCACACGCGTTGTACACCACCAGCTTCTCCTTGTAGCCCACCGCCGCCAGCGAGCCGGACGGGTGCAGCGCAGCGCACAGCGGCTGGCTGTCCAGCTCCGCGGTGCTTCCCAACGCAGCAAACCCGCCGCCGGCCCCTCCGCCGCCGCCGCCGCCGGCAACGATAGCCCCACTGCTGTGGTCATCGCCGCCCCCGCCCGCCGCGCCGCCTGTCAATGCAGATGTTGCGGAACCCACGGGCGGCACACCCATCTCCAGCGGCGGGTGGCACGCCTCACAAGCGGCCGTGGTGTAGTTCCACAGGCGCACGCTGTGGTCAGCAGCGCACGACACGATGCGCGGCACCGCCACCGCACCCGACGCCGCCAACACGCTGCCGACGTGCGCGCCGTGTCCAAACAGTGGCCAGATGGCAACGCCCAGCTTTACCTCGCTGTCATCCAGGCTGTCGCCGCCCGCCAGCGCCACCGTGCACACGCCGTGCACATTAGTGTACACCGACGCCAGCTCCTCGCCACCGTGGATAATGAGTGATCGCAGCGACGGGTTTCCAGCCACCACCAGCGTGCGTACCTGTACAAACGGCTCCGCTGCAGAGGCACCTGACATCCCTCCATCCCCGTCACCGCCGCCGCCACCGCCGCCGCCACCGCCGCCAAATGTCAGCGTCGCGACGGCGGCGGCGGCAGCGGCGGCACGTGCACGCATGCGCGCGCCTGCCGACGAGTCGGCACGCTCCAGCACCGCCAGCAAGCCATGCGAGCCGGAGACGGCAAACCCCTTGGAGGTGGCAGCGACGGCGTGCCACCGAATGCACGAACGTGCCTCAGTCAACGACACCTTACCCGCGCCCATGACGTCAGTCATGCCGGTGATGGAGACGCGGCGGCGGTCACCACGCCGCCGCGCCACCGCGCCAGCCACACGTGTGCCGCAGTCGTCCAACCCGGCATCGGCATCCGCTGCCGTGCCGTCCGCAACGGCTGCCACCAACGCGTCAGGCGCTGTCAGCCGCATGACGTGTTTCAGCTCCCAGATCTCTGACGTGGTTGCACCGCTGCCACCGGCGGCGGCGCCGCCACCCCCGACACCGCCGGGCGTACCCCCCCCGCCGCCGCCCCCCCCGCCACCGCCGCCACCGCCTCCGCCACCCAGCCGCGAGGTCATGCCAAAAGCGCCTGGCGGGCGAGCAGACTCCATGCCGCCAGATGCCCCCGAATCCATCTCGTGGCGTGCTACCACGTACAGCAGGCCGGAAGCAGTGATGGCCACCAGCCGGCGCTCCCGCCCGCGCCGCCCGCTGTCACTGCCGCTCCCACCCCCGCCCAACCCACCCATCATACCACCGCCGCCGCCGCCGCCGCTGCCGGTTCCACTACCGCCGCCGCCACCGCCGCCGCCGCTCCCCATGGGCGAGGGCGTGCTGGTGCGCAGCCACACGTGGTCCACAAAAAACTCTGCCTCGCGCTTGGGGTGTACCAGCGGCGCCTCGCGCAGGGTGCCGTCGCCCACCGGGCGCCATGACCGCAGGTACTGGTCGCCGCACGCCGTGATGTGCAGCGCCGTGACGGGCGCGGCGCTGCCGTCCGCGCGCACGTGCGAGTGCGGGTTGATGCGCACGCGCGTCAGCCGCACGCCCGCCGGCAGCTTGCCCACGCCCAGCACCTTCTTTGACTTCCACTTGAACAGCACCAGCATGCCCTCGCCGCCGCCCGTCATACGCGCGTAGCCAATGATGTAGTTGCCGTCGCCAGAGAAGGCGGCCTGCACAAAGTCGTACGACGGCCCCTCCGTGCTCCCATCCGCTGCCACCAGCGCGTCCACCGTGCCGCCATCCAGCGCCACCAGGTGCGACGGCAGGGTTGACGGCAGGGTTGGCGCACGGCTGCCGCTGCCAATAGTACTGCTGCCGCCGGCGCCGCCGCCAGTGCTTGCAGCGCCCGACGCGGTACCCGCCGACGTTGGTAGCACCAGCGTCTGCCGGTACGTGAAGGTGCGGAGGCACTCGCGTGTCTGTGTGTGATAGATTGAGATCTGTGCGTGACCCTTGTACTCGGCTTCGTCACCGCCCGCTGCCGACGCTGCTGCGGAGGTGGTAGCAGCGCCTGCATCACCACCTGCTACGCTCGTACCGCCTGCTGCTGCCCCTGCGCCCGCCGTCGCCGCAGCAGGCGCTGCAAACCCGTCGCCGGCCTCCCGCCGCACGCGTTCACACACCGCCACCAACTGGCCGGTGGGGTCTGTGACCACCGACAACACCTCCGCGCACCGCCGGTGCGTGTCCAGGAACACCATGTCGGTGTCGGTGGCGGGATCCACGCCCGCAATCACGCCGTGCTGCCCCGCCGGCAGCACCACCTTGGCGCCGCCCACCGCCGAGTCCACAAACGCCACTACATCGCGCACGCTGCCATGGCTGTTGCACGTCCGCCCGCCGCCAAACGCCGTCCTGTGTATGGGGGGGGGGGGGGTTGGTGGATGGGGGGCGAGAGCGGTGGAGTTGCTGGCGCGCGCGTGATCATAACGCAACGTACAGGTGAAGCAGGGTTGGCTCATCCATCTCGCACCACAACTGGCAGCTGCAACAGCAAGCTGCAGCGGCAAGCTAGAGGCAAGCCGTTGAATCAAAGCCGCTACGTCAAGCCGTAGGGTCAAGATGCAGAGTCAAAGCAACTACTGCTGCGACCCAAGACGGTAGAAGCTGCCGTTGCAACGGTCACAGGTGGCACTGCCAAGTCAACGACAAAATTCGGGTCAAAGACAACAGTTCCGGCAACAATTAACTTTCTGCCACGCCGGTATGTCATACAATGCGGCAGATACCCAATGTAACAATTGACGTGCACGTGCGGGTGTGAATTACCACTTGTGCGTGTATGTCTCGTCAAACACGCTGTCGTAACGTCTTTGCTCAGGCTGTAGAGCGGGCAGCTGCTGGTTGTGATGACGGTGGTGGTGTGTGATGAGGGTCACAGGGTGAAGGGTGAAAGCTGCTGGAGTGGGTATCAACGAAGGTGGCGGTGTGGGGGGCGCAGTTTGCAGTTTGCGACAAGGGCAGTGAAGCCCTTTTGCATTCCAACCCTTTTGCATTTCAATAGCCACCTATCATTACGTGGTCACCGTCAGACACACAAGGTGGACGGACGAATCCTGCAGTACACCAATCAAGAAGCGGCAACCGACGCGACAACCAACGCAGCAACCGACGCAGCAGACGCAGCAGTGGCTGGTGACGGCCCTCCCATGTGTGTGGGTCCAGTTTGGTGGCTCATATCCAATGCGGCTTTTGGTGCCGTGCGGCGGCATCACCACCACCACGCGGCCGCACACAACCACGTGATGCTAGTGCAGCAGGCCCTGCGCCGGCCCTGCAAGGCTGACCTGCCCTACCGGTAGCCGTATTTGACAAGTAGGCGCTGGCGGCGGCGCGTGGCAACCTCCTTGGCCCGAGACAACGACTGCGCTCCTGGGTCAAGCGTACGGGAGGCGTGCACAGGAGTTTGGCACTGCCGTGGAGTATGGCAGCCAGCGTAACGGGCGGCGCGGCGGCGTTGCATTTGTGGAGGACACTGTAGCCATGCAGCAGGAGGGATTGCGACGGCGTGCGGCGGCGCTGACGGCGGTGGCGACAGCAGCGGCTGTCGCAACCGCCCACGTGCTGCTGCTGCTGCAAACTCGCCTCGTTGCCGCCGAGCGGCACGTGGCGGTGGCGGCGGGGCATCTTTGCATTGTGCAGACGAGCGGTGTCGTTGCGTGCCGCGGCAATGCCACCGCTACCGGCAAGCTGATCCCGCCAGCAAATACGACATTTCATGCCGTGACAGTCGGCGACGACTTTAGCTGCGGCCTCACGGCGGTGAACAGTAGTTTGTTGTGTTGGGGCGCGCTGCCAGGCGGCGCTGCGCAACTGCCGCCGCCGTCCACCTTCTTTCTTGATGCACACGCCGGGCCGCGCCATGTGTGCGGACTGGTGCCCAATGGCACCGTGTATTGCTTTGGCAACGCGACGTCGCGCGGTGCCATCAACGTGCCACCTGGTGTCGTCTTTCAAGGCGTCACATCCGGCGTCGACTACACGTGCGGCGTAGCGCGCAACCACAGCGTCAGCTGTTGGGGCAACGGCACCAACCCGGTGGTAGCGGCGGCAGCAACGTGGCGGGCCATTACAGACGCGGAGCACGTGGCGTGCGGTGCTGACCACGCATGTTACATCCGTGTGAATGGCAGCGTGGCGTGCTGGGGGTCCAACAGCCGCGGTGCAGCAACACCCCCGGCGGCACTAGCATATGCCGGCAGCGTGTGGTGGCTGGCCGCGGGCGCCGGCATGACGTGTGCGCTGTCAGGGTCAATCGTGCCGTCGGCAGCGAGCTGCTGGGGCGCGGTGATAATCAATTCCACTGCCACCGGCTTTGAGGTGGCGTGCTCGAGCTGGGGGTGCGTGGCATCCACCGCAAACAATGCAACAAGCGGCGGCGGCGGGCGGGTGGTGGTCGCTGCTGCATCCGGCGGGACGCCGATGCCGCAGACCCTGGCGGTGAGCGACCAGGCCGTCGTCACCACGTTGGTAGGTAATGGTTCAGCCGGCTACGCAGATGGCGTGGGGTCCGTGGCACGGTTGTCTTCGCCCATGGGGTTGTCATTAGATGGTGCCGGGGGGCTGTACGTGGCTGACTACAGCAACAGCGTGATTCGGCGGGTAGATTTAGCCTCGCGAAATGTAACGACGGTGGCAGGTGTGGCGGGCAGTACTGGCAAGACAGTCGGTGCTACGGCCCTGCTGTCCACATTCAACCTTCCATCGGGCGTGGAGGCGGATGGCACGGGCAACGTGTATGTGGCAGACACGTATAACAACTGCATACGCATGCTGTCGGGTGTGTGGCTGGCTGGCAGCCCGACCGGCATTACAGGGAACGGCAATAATGTCGTTGGTACAACCGCCATGTTTAGTGCCCCGTACGCCGCGCGCGCCGACGTGAGCGTCGGGGTGCTGTACGTGGCTGACTACAACAATGCGAACGTGCGCGCCATTGCTTTGTCTGGTTCAAACTCTGTCACCTCGCTGGTCCATCTCCCCTCAGGCGTGTTTGCCCTTGCGCTGAACCCCGCTGCGCGCGTCATGTACGTAGGGTCGGGCAGCGCGGTGTACACTGTCACATACGGTGGTGCGTACAGCCTGCTGGCAGGCAACATCTCCAGCGGCGACGCAGATGGCATTGGCGCCGCGGCGCGGTTCAATTACGTGTCGGGGGTGGCGCTGGATGCCGGCGCAGGCGCGGTGTATGCGGTAGACTTCGGCAACAGCCGCATCCGGCGCGTCACCATTGACGGCGGCGTGGTCATCACAATTGCCGGCTCGGGTTTCACAACGCTGTTGGACGGTTTTGGCACGTCAGCGCGGTTTAATCGTCCGCGGGACGCTGTGCTGGATGCTGTTAGCGGCATCCTATACGTCAGTGAATTTGGCAGCGGCACCATTCGTAGGGTGCAGCTCGCATTGCCCGCCCCTGCTCTCTTTGCTACTGCGCCACTGCCGCCGTCCCCACTGGCAGCCACCCACCAGCTGGCGGCATGGCGCACAGTGGGGACGTTTAATAGCGACAATACCGCACTGACTACGATTGATGCACGCAATGTCACAATTTTGGCGCCCTTATCGCCCGCCAACACCGCCGGCCTCAACCCTGCCATCGGAGCGCTATGGCTGGGTAGCGTGATGCTGGTGCCACGGGATGCAGCATCTGCCTCTGCCGGCAATACCAATACTACCTTCTCCACCTCGGCGCAGCGTGGCCTGCGGTTCTTATCACTTGCGGCATCCACGGCGCCGACCTCCGCGCTTGCGCTGCCGACACTCACTAGCCTCACGCTAGCCGCTTCAGGCTCATCCCAGCAGGTACAACTGACTGCCGGCAGTATGAATGGCCTGACAACGTTGACTTGCATCAACTGCGCTGGTGTTGCCGGGCTCGCCAACCTGTCTGGCGTCATCCTCGGCGACTTGTTGACTCAGTCTCCAGCCCTTCCGCTCATCGCAGCGCTGGACGTCAGCGCCACTGGCGTCACAGCGGTGTACGAGCACGACTTTGATGGCTTGCCGGCGCTGCGCTGGCTGTCGCTGGCTGACAACCAACTTACATACGTCAGTGACGCGGCGTTCGATGCTATCAAGCAGCCGGGGTTGGCGGTGGTGGACCAGTCGCGCACGCCGCTTGCTTCTTGGAGTGGCTGCCGCCCGGGATATTGGAGGCGTATTAGTATGCCTCCAACCGGCAGGGAGGCGTACTATGTGTGTTCGGTGTGCCCTGCTGGCGTTTATTGTACGGGGGGTGGCGGGCTTCCCGAGTTGTGCGGTGCCAACACCTATGCGGCCGGTGGTGCCGCGGCCTGCGCGCCGTGCCGCGCTGGCACTTACGCTATGCGAGGCGCTGTGGAGTGCGCCGCATGCCTACCGGGGGTTGCTGCTCCCGGTTGCAACGCCACTGCATCGTGGCGCGACACCATCACGCTGGTAGCCGATGGCGCCGGCACCTGGATCAACGCCAGCTTGTACTTGTTGCCTGCTGGGGCGCAACCCGGTGCTGCCAATGTGTCCTGCAGCCCGCTGACCGTGGAATCCATCGTGGCAGTGTCCTGCAAGCTGCCACTCATGCTGCCCGCTGCATCCACAGCGCCCGTGCTCACGCAGCTGTGGGTGGCATTTGCGGGTAGGGATGGCGTCCCACAGCAGCTTGATACCGCTGTCACGCTGATGCCACCGCCGCCGATTGCTATGGCGCCTGGGGGTGGCCTGGGATTAGCACCGCACACACCTGGCAGCGGCCGCATTGTGCTGCGCCTGCCAGCGGCACGGCCAATAGCTGCTGACTGGACCGGTGCCGGGCTACAACCACCGCTGCAAGCGACCATCGACGGCGTGGCGGTGTGGCTGGCTGGCGTGCCGTGCACCGAGCCGGCGTGGGAGTCGCCAACTACCCTGTCGTGCGCGACGCTCGCCACCGACGCCGCCAACGTGGCTGCCGTGGTGCAGCTGGCGGGTGGGGTATTCAACGTGAGCGGCGTGCTTCCGTTGCTGCTGCAGGCCACCCCTACGCTGGCTGGCAGCGCAGAGCTGCAGTTGCTGCCATCAGAGGCGGCGTCGGCGGCGAACGCAGTACTCAACATCACACTGACCGGTGTGGCGCTGTGTACGGGCGGAACGCCGCAGATTGCAGCCGTGTCAGTGGCCGGCGTGTCGTGTGCGGCTGTTGCTTGCATCCCTGGCCACCTTGACGCCGCGGTATGTGTGAGTTGGAATGCCAACCACCCCGCGCTTCATACACTACACAACAGCAGCAGTCCACAGGCTACCGTCAACGTGACTGTGGCGTGGGTCAACCCAGCTACGCGCCCGGTCACCTGCGACGCCTGCGTAATGCTGGCTATCCGGCCGGTGCTGGCATCCATCACGCCCACCTCTATTGCCGCGGTTGGGGTGCCGGTGGTTGTTGCTGCCACCGGCATGATGGATGCCACGACCCGTGCGCCACCCACCGTGCTCATTGGCGGCGAGGTGTGCAGCGGGCTTCAAGTTCTGGATACCCGATTTGTTCGCTGCAACGCGCCCTCCGTGCTGGCGTCGGCGCTGGGCTACCCGGTGGTGTCGGTCATGCTTGTCAATGCCGCCGGCGCAAGGTCAAACGAGCGCGTCAACCTCACGTACCCTGCCACATTTTCGGTGTTGTGGGCATCCACGCCGGCAATGGCAGCAGTGCCAGGCGGCGTGTTGACACCCGCGCCGACGCTGCGGATGCTGTCGTGGCAGGCGGCGGTCTGCACCCTGACCATCAATGTCGATTTGTGTGCCACGTCCAACCTGGCGCTGGGCTCGCGGCCTACCGGCATAACCATTTCAGCGCCAGCCGCGTCACTGACAACGGGGGCGAGCGACAATCAGACTGCCTCATCCACAGAGTTGCTGCTGGACGCGTTGACAGTGGCCGGCGGCTCCGGCTGCACCGGCACGCTGACGGCGTCATGCATTGACGCCGTAGGCCAGGCAGCGTCAACAGCCGGGCAGGAGAGCCCGACTGTTGCGCTAGCGAGCTGGCGCGTCGACTGGAATGCGACGGACATCCCTGACCCGCTTGTTGTTGTACCAGGCGACGTGCCGCCCCTGGTGGCTGTGTTTTCAGTACTGGGCGGTGGCAGCGGCGGCGGCAGTGCCACGCCTGCCATTCCGTCGTCGCTGTCCTGCCTTGCCGTGCTGCTACCTGCGTCCGCCGCGCCACCACCAGTAAACAAGTCGCTGGAGCAGGTGTCGTCTCGGGACGTGCTGTCGACGTCTGGCGCTACGGTTGTGGGGCTGAACACCAGCTCTGCTGCCGTTGTGTTTGCGAGTGTGTCAGCGGCTGCAGCGCCTCTGGGGCGCGCACTGGCGCTGTACGCCGAGTGCACTTGGGTGCCCACCAGCGAGCGGGTGCGCCTGCCGCCGCTAGCACTGTCGACAGCACAGCTGGCGCTGGATTGGGTGACGCCACCGTCCATTGTGTTAGCATACGCCGCCCTGTCGCTGCGTCTTGCCGTCACAGCAAGTGTGCCCGCCACCGCGCCTGGTGTCACGACGGCAGCGGAATGCGGCGTGTCGCTGGTGAATTCCACGGCACGCAGCGCGCAAGTTTTTGTGGACGCCTGGGAGCTGGTGGTGAATGCGGCGGCGGCTGCCGGCACGGCACTGACAACAACAACCAATGTGACCATTGAGGCAGTCCCCACCACTGTCCTGTTCATACGCGCCAGCTGCATGGCGTGGGGGCAGACGTTGTTGTCACCGCCGCTGCGCCTCACCACTGCCACGCTGCTGCAACATCTGGTGTCGTCGCCACCGACCTCGTTCATTGCGTCTGACGCATCGTCGTCGTGGCCGGTGCAGCCGCAGTTGGAGGTTGTGGTGGCAGTCACAAACGGCGACGGCGGTGCTAGCGCCACCATGAACGCCACCGACGTCACCTGCTCGCTCTCTACGACAACGACTGGCGTGGAGCTGAAGGCGGTTGACAGCAGCGCATCGTCCGCCCTGCTGTCCATTGCAGCGCACCCAGACACGGGTGCCGTCGTTGTGCCGCACTTCTACATGCAGACTGCCACGACCACGCCGGCTGTGGTGCTCGTTATCGACTGCCGCCGCTCGTCGGGAGACGCGCCGCCACCGCTGAACCTCACAATCCCCGCTGTACGCCTCACTACGCAGCTTTGTACGCAGCCAGCACGGGACTCTTTTGTAGGCACGGCGCTGCCGGCGTTTGCCGCCGGCATCGTGGTGTCGCCGCCGGACGGGCCGTTCACCACACCGTGTGGTACCAACTCGACGTCATCCCCGCCGCCACTTACGCTGCCACCCATCGTATGCACCATTGCGCTGAACGCATCTGCGACTACGAGCAACGACACGGCCAACATCTTCCTGCAGCACACGATTGCGACGGTGTCAGCGGCGTCGCACGCTGCAACATTTGATGCTTTCACGGTGGTGGCGCCGCAGGGCGAGACGTACGGACTGGCACTCACCTGCGCAGTGGGCGGGCTGTCCATTCCGCCAACCCTGTCATTCGCTGTGACGCTGGCGGGCTGCTCGGTTGGGCAGGAGTCGCAAGGCGTATCATGCGTCACGTGCGGTGGTGGGGATTTTAGCCTGGGTGGCATTGGCGCGCACTGCACCGGTTGCCCACCTGCCGGTGCGGTGTGCAGCGGCGGAGTCCTTAGCCTGCTGCCGCACTACTTCCGACCAGCGGCACAGGCGGGACAACCCCTAGGACCCAACACTGAGTTGCACCCGTGCTACAATAGTGAGGCATGCACGCTGGAGTTCAGTGGCGGCAACGCGAGCAGCAATACCAGCAGTGCCTTGTACGGCTGCGCGTACGGCTACACCGGGCCGTTGTGTGGCGTGTGCGACGTGGGCGTCAACTACGCACGGTTCGGCGAGGCGTGCGCGGTGTGCTGGGACACAGGTGCGTCGTTGACGTTCCTTACGGCGGTAGCTGTCATTGTGCTGGCGGTATTGACGCGCGTAGCATTGCGCATCGACACCAGCCGGTCGGATGCGTCCATCGTGTTGCGCATTGCACTGGGGTACCTGCAGGCGGTCGGCAGCCTGCGTGTGTTCCGTGCTGGGTCCACCAAAGCATACGACAGCGTGATGGGGTGGACGGAGGTGGTGAGCGCCAGCCCGTTGTCAGTGGGCGCGCTGCAGTGCATTCTGCGTCTGCCGTATCTGCTCCAGTACATAGCCACCATTCTACTTCCACTCCTGGCATCGGTGGCGGTGGTGGTCATCTTCCACGCTGTCACAACCGGCCGGTCGGTGCACTGCAACTCGCGCTGCGGCGTTGACACTCCGAAGCTGAGGGCGGCGGTGGCGGCGTGGTGGGCGTCCAAGCGCCACCTGTCTACGCTCCTGTTTGTACTGTTCCTAGCGTACATGCCTATCGTGTCGGCGTCGCTGCGCGCGCTGGATTGCATTGACCCGG
>ERZ778022.3121-NODE-3121-length-16039-cov-5.488426_pt1 | contig 16039 bp, 4 predicted proteins | sample MGYA00375752_ERZ778022 | MGnify/ENA primary metagenome ERZ778022 (study PRJEB29350, sample SAMN05389826) | bioreactor metagenome | isolation source: Thiocyanate bioreactor | place: South Africa: University of Cape Town | collected 2014-04-04 ... | reverse complement strand
GGGCCCGGTGGGCGCGCGGGCGTCGTTGGGCGGCGGCAAGGAGCTGGGGCCACGCGCAAGCAGTCAGCCACAGCTGCACACGCCGGCGCGCGTGTCGCCTGCAGCCGGCAGCACGGCGCCGCTCGCCCCGTCCCCAGCGCCACCAGACACCACCGCGCCGGCCACTCCGGTGCCGGCCATCGGCAGCGCCGGCGGCGGCGCTTTCCGTGGTACCGGCGTAACGGGTGTGGGCGGCGTCAGTGTGGGCGGGTCGCCGCGCTTGCTGCCTCCCATCATTGCACGCACCGGCAGCAGCGGCGCGCCGACGGGAACCACACCGGCAACAACGCCCAAGACCGCCATGCCGTTTGCCGTGCCGGCGTCGCCGGTGCCGGGTGGCGGCAGCAGCGCCGTGAAGCGGAGCGCCATGTCCAGCCGGCTGGTGAAGCCGCTGCAGATTGCGACCGCCACCGGCGGCGCGGCGGCGCTGGCAGCAAACGGTAGCGTGGCGGGGGCAAGCTCGGGGCCGCCCACGGTTGGTGAGGTGCGGCTGGTCACGCAAGCGACGTACGGCCACGCTGGTGCGCCGGGCGCATTCCCCGTCATGCCGGGCCTGCATGCGCTGGGTGCCACGCAGGCGGCCGTAGTGCGGCCGACGGAGATTACAACGCTCGTCGTCGTGCCCAGCCGCGCGGTGGCTGCTGCGCTGGCCACCGCTGCGGCGCGCGGCATGGCGCCCGTCTTCCTCTCGCCGCTCTCCCTCGCGGTGCATGCGCGCCAGACGCGCGTGGCGCGCCAGCTGCTGCGGTTTGGCGCCGACGCCACCAAGAAGGACGGCTCACTCATGAGCCCGTACGACCGCGCGCTGGCGCAGCACGCGCTGGCGGTGCGCGTGTGTGAGCTGCTGAACAACTCGCAGTACCTGGCGGCCGCCGCTGCGGACGCGAGTAACAGCAGCAGCGGCGGCAGCGGCGGTGGGGGAGAGGGGGCAGGCACAGCAGGTTCGGTACCGTCACCCGGCGGCGGCGGGTTGTCACCGCCAGGGTTGGGGAACGGCACCCCTGGCATCGCCACCACCGCTCGCTCTGCCGCCGCTGCCGGCGGTGGTGGCGGGGGCGGCACGGTAAGTGGCGGCAGCAGCCGGACCAGCTTCATGCCGCTCAGCCCCATGAACGCCCGGGGTGGTCGCCGGCTCATACGGGTGGGGTCTGCGGAGCGGCGCGTGGCGGGGCTGCTGTCGTCACAGATGGACGACAAGGAGGCGGGGGCGCGCGGGCGGCGTGGGAGCCGGGGTGGTGACGGTGGAGCGGGCGCGTCGGCGCCGCCAGCAGACGACGGCGGCGGTAAGGACGATGACGACGAGGGTGGGGTGGGCGGCGCGACACGGAAGCGGCCATGGGCGGTGGTGCGGCGCCTGTCTGGCGGGCCCGGTGGGCTGCGTGCCGCGCTGCTGGCAGCAGCTGCGGCGCAGCGCGGACTCACGTCGCCAGCAGCAGCCAAGAAGCCGCGCCTGCCGTCGTTTGCATCCGCCGGCGATGAGGGCGGCATACCCGCCGGCGGCGGCGGCAGCAGCGGCGGCGGCGGGGACGGCGGCGGGAAGCGTGGAAATGAGGAGGAGGACCGGGAGCGGGTGAAGCGGGAGCTGGCAGAGCGGGACCGGCAGGAGGCGCGGCGGGAGCGCGCGCGGGAGCTGGCGGTGCGCAGCGCGGTGCGGGAGGAGCGCAGCACGTCGGGCATGGTGGGCGTGCTGAACACGTCGCGGCAGGTGCAGAGCCGGCGGCGGTACTTTGCGGTGGGCACGCTGGTGCAGGAGACCATCGCCTTCCTGGCCCTCATCCTGCTGTTTGCCTTCATGACGCCCACCGCGCCGGACTACCAGTCCAACTCGCTCAGCCTGTTCAAGTCCACGCTGGGCGCCGCGTTTGGCGGCTCGTTCTCGGGCACGGTGGAGGACCGGGCCTCCTGGATGGCATTTGTGGACCACAACCTGCTGTGGGTGCCGGAGTACAACGTCACGACGGGCGGCCCGCTGGGCGCCGGCTCGTACATCACGTCTGGGTCGCGCCGCCGCCGCCGGCTGCAGCATCTGACGTCACCGGCCGCCACCGTGTCGCTGCCGGCGGCGCGCGAGATGGAGGAGGGGGACGGGGAGTTTGCAGCGTTCCCCCGCAACTTGCGCGGCGGCGCGCAGCACGCCGCGTCACCCGTGTTCTACCCACCCACCTCCGCCGGCCTGCAGTTTGTGGCGACGCAGGGTGTGCTGCACCGCAGTCTGCTGGGCGGCGACGGCTCGGCACCGGGCCGCCGCATGCAAACGACGGCGTCGTCAGCGGACGCGCCTGTGATGCCCGACGGCGCCACGGCACAGGTGATCGTGTCGGGCGACTCCGCCACCGCGTCTGCCGCGTTTGAGCCCGCCGACCCGGAAGACCCCGCCGCCGTGGCGCCCATGATGATTGCCAACAGCATCGTGGTGGGCGCGGTGCGCGTGCGGCGCACGCTGCTGGCGGTGGGCGACTGCGGCACGCCCTCTAACATTGCCGGCATGCCGGTGACGACGTGCGTGGCGGCGGACGAGGTGGGGCCGCCCGTTGACTACGTGCAGATCGACCCGCCGGTGACGAACCAGGCCGCCATGTCGGCAGACCCGACGGAGGGCGAGCACTGGGACCTGGACTCGGGGAACGTGGCGGCGCGGCGCGCGGTGGTGGACGCGCACCGCGCCGGCGCCGGCGCGGCGTCGTGGGAGGGCGACAACGTGAACACGCTGTCCATCGACTTCTCGGTGTACAACCCGTCGTTCAACGCCTTTGCCGCCGTGCGCCTGTTTGCGCACTTCCCCGACTTTGGCGGCGTGGTGACGTCGGTGGAGGTGCGCACCGCCAAGCTGTACAACGGCCGGTTTGGGCCCTCCATCACGTTTGAGGGCGTGCTGGGCCTGCAGCTGGTGCTGCAGCTGGTGGTGCTGGCGCAGCAGGCGCAGCGCAGCGGCTTCCGCAAGTGGCTGCGCAACGGGTGGAACATGTACGAGTGCGTGTCGTGGGCGCTCTTCCTGCTCGTCCTGCTCATCGACTTCTCGGTGCTGGCGGCGGCGCGCGGCCTGGGCGTGGACCTCACTGCCACGGGGCGGTTCTTTAACGTGTGGGGCGTGTGTGGCCAGCTGCGCTCCGAGATCGACCTCGTGTCCGTCCTCTTCTACCTCCTCATCTTCCGCTTCATCAAGTACGCGCAGCTCATCCCCGGCTGGGGCCCCATCCTGCTGTCCATCATCCTCACCATCCAGGACGTGTCCGTCATGCTGTACACCGCCGTGTTTGTGGGCCTCACGCTCGCCTTCTCCATCGCGCACCACGTGGCGATGGGCGGCGAGACGACCTACTTTGGCTCCATCGTCACCTCCTTCCAGCAGCTGTTTGCCATGTCCACCGCGCAGCAGTTCCAGATCTTCAACGAAGCCACGCCGCGCGCCATCGTGTCCATCTACTTCCTCATGTGGTCCCTCATCTCCCTGCTCCTGCTCAACCTGTTCGTTGGTATCGTGACGGACACGTACCAGTCCAAGGCGCGGGTGCAGAGCGAGCGGCTGTGGGAGAGCCAGATCACGACGCTCATGGAGGAGCGGGTGCAGGAGCGGCGGCGCAACATCCTGAAGCCCACCCTGTGCATGCGCACCTCCGCGTGCATGTCCGTCCTGTGCTGCTCCTGCCTCCTGCCCGCCAACGACACCGCCGCCGCGCGCGGCTTTGCGGCGGCGCTGGACGTCAACGAGGACGAGGCGCTGCATGCGCGGTACGTGGACTACGACGACGACGATGACGACGACGACGAGGACGGCGCCGGCGGCGGCGGCGGTGGCTGCTGCGGTGGCTCTTGCTGCGGTGGCACATGCTGCGGCGGCGCGCGTAGTTCCGGCGCCGGCGCGCGTGGGCGCCGTGGCGGCACGTCGCAGAAGGGGCGGTGCTGCCGGTGCTTGCGGCGGTGGCGGTGCTTGGGGCGGTGCGCTGCACGCTTTCGTGCCGCGTTTGCCGCGCTGCGCGCCTCACGCGGCGGGCCGCGGCCGGGCGCCGCGCTGCGGCCAACGTTCAGTGACAGCGGGTTCGGCAGCTCCGTCGGCGGGTCGCCAAAGGTGCCGGCCCCGGGTAGCGCTGGCGTTGTGGCGGGCGCCAGCAGCGGTGCAATATTGAAGACAGCCGGGAGCGCGGCTGCTGTCACAACCACTGGCGCTGGTGCCACCGGCGGCGGCGCAGCCGGCAACGCCGCTGCCGACGACGACGAGCTGCTGAAGGACCCTGGCAGCTACCTGCTGGAGGCGCTGGCGCGGGTTGGCGAGGAGCTGGCAGCCAACGCGGGGCGGGAGCGCGGTGCGCTGCTGCGGCGACTGGCACGCGGCGGGGGCGGCGGTGGTGGCGGTGGCGGGGATGGCTCGGCCCGGCGGCGGCGGCGCAGTCGTGGTGACGGCAGCAGCACGGAGGACGACTCGGGCAGTGGTAGTGATGACGGCAGCGGTAGTGACAGTGGCAGTGGCAGCCGCAGTGGCAGTGACGACGGCAGCGACAGCGACAGCAGCGGCGGCAGCGGTGGCAGTGGCGACGGCAGCGACGCCAGCAACGGCAGCGGCAGCGGTGGCGGCGACAGCGACGACGACAGCGGCAGTGGCGGCAGTGAGGGCCGGGGCGGCACGAAGCGGCGGAAGGGCGGGCGTGGGCGTGGGCGTGGACGCGGGCGCGGGCGGAAGCACGGTCGGCGGTCAGCGCGGCGGCGGCAAGGCAGGTCGGTGCCACGTGAGCGGCGCGGCGCACTGGGAGCGCCGCCTGTCGCCACTGGCGGCGTGCTGTCCCCAGGCGGTGGCGCCATGCCCCTCTTGTCGCTGGCAGGCAAGCCGCCCGCCAAGGTCAGTGCGCGCACGACTGCCATTGCGGCGGCGGTGTCCGCGCACCTGGCGGACGCCGCGCGTGACTCGGTGGCGCACGTGGACAAGGTGGGCGCCAGTGTGGCGGCGCTGGAGGGCAAGGTTTCTGCCACCGACGGCGCGGTGGGTGCGGTAAACAACCGGATGGCGGCCATGGAGGCCAGCATGAAGGAGATGCTTGTGCTTATGGCGGCCATGACCGCCAAGCTGGGCGCGGGTGGCGCGCCGCACGTTGTTGTGCCTGCGCTTCCCACCGCAGCGGCGCACGCCGCAGAGGGCGTGGCGTCACACCGCAGTGGCGCCGGCTCGGCACGCTCCAGCGTGCCTGTCGTTGCCGTTGCTGCTGCGCCAGCGCCAGCGGCGGGACAGGCTGCTGCCGCTCCCGCAGCAGGCTCCGGTGCGCCGCCGCCAGCCATCTCACACGTGCCGGCGCCCCCGCCACGCGACCCGCCGCAGCCGGTGGCGGGCGGCGCTGACGGCAGCGGCGCGCCGGCCCCAGTGCCGGCACCAGCACCGCCACCGGCACCCGCGCCGGTACCTCCGCCCGCCTCCCCGCCGTCACCCACACCTACCGCGCCGTCGCCCACGCCCACCGCGCCGTCGCCGGCGCGTGTGGCACCAGCTGCGGAGACGCCGGTGGTGACGACGGGCGGCCCCGTGTTCACCGCGGTGCCCCGCCCTGCCATGCTGCCGCCGGCGGGTGGCGGCCGCCACTCCATTGCAGGCTACGGCGGCACGCGTGAGACGGCGGCATCCATGCTGTCACGGCCGCCCACGGCGGGCGCCTCGCGGCATCGGTAGGTTTATTATATGTACATAAGCGAGCTAGGGAGGTACGTGGTATGGCGGGGGAGAGGGGCGCGGGTCGTAGCGGCATGCGCGCCCCCCTTGCAGTACAGACTTGTGCGTAATATGATAACGTAAGTGCGTTGCACCACCTTCAAATACACTATTGACTGCGTACTAAGTTACTGTTTGTGACGCCAATGTTAGAACTTGAAGTTGTTGGCTGCGCGCTTGGCCTTGGGGCCACTGCCACCCGCGCCGGCGCCAGCAGCTAGCCCCGCCTCCCGCCGCTTCCGTTTCCGCTCCTGCTCCTCCAGCAGGTCAGACACGTCATCCGCGCCGCCCACCCGCGCTGCGGCCGCCGCCGCCACCTCCTGCTCATACTTGCGCGCCAGGGTCGCGCCGTCAATGCGCTCCAGCTCCTCGGGCGCCAGCGCCACCACGGTGGCGGCACTGGCATGTGACGGCAGCGGTGGCGGGGCGGCAGCGGCAGCGGCGGCGGCAGCAGCAGGAGCGGCGGCAGTTGGTGGGGCAGCACTTCCTGCCGGCGGCAGCACGTAGGTGTGCGTAGTGCCAAGCAGGCCGCCCGTCAGTGCCGTGCGCTGCTCCTGCAGCACGGTGTACAGCGCAGGTGGTGGGGCACTCACACCGGGCAGCGGCGCGTCGCTGGGCGTCTCAATGCCTGCAGCCACGCCGGCGCGGCGCGGGCCCTTGCGCAGGTCAATCTGCGCCGGCGTCTCCAGCCCGCTCATGTTTGACACGACGGAGGAGGTGCCGTCCACTACGGGTGCCGCACTAATCGCAGCCGCGGCAGTGGCGGCGGCAGCGGCAGCTGCGCCAGCCGCATTTGCAGCAACCGGCGGCAGCGGCGGCGCCTCCACAAGCGACACGGCAGCGGCATCAGACACGTCACCGCCACCACCACCGGCACCCGTGCCGGCAGTGGCATCCCCTGCTGCCGTGGCTGCGGCGGCAGACGACGCGGTAGGCAGAGCTGCCGCACCAGCAGCGCGCGCCTCGCCCCACCGCCCGCCGCGCACCCCGCTGCTGGCGGCGTCGTCACCCGCCGCGTCTGCACTCGCCACCCCAAACACGTCGCCGTACAGCGGGCGGCCGTACTCGTCAGTAGGGGGCCGGCCCCACCCGCCCGCCTGCGTGCCGTACTCCGCGCCGGGCGGCAGCGGCGCGTTGACGCCAGGGACGCGCAGGAAGGGGTAGGAGGGTGGCGGGCCGTACTGCTGCATGCGCGTCAGCCACGGCGGCGGGACGGCGTCGCCGGGCGGCATGCCCAGCGCCTCGCGCAGCTTGGTGGACAGCAGGCCCGGCTTGTACTTGTCGTACCGCGCCTCAAACTCCTTGCCCTGGTAGTACAGCTCCCCAAACCGCGACAGCTTGGGCTTGGTCTGGTGCACAAAGAAGGCGTCGTGCAGCACGTCGTACGCGATCTCAATGCGGCCCATCTTGGGCAGGTAGCGCTCCCGCTGCTTCGTCTTCAGCGTGGCGTCCGCGCCCGCCTCCGCGTCGCTGTTGCGCAGCTTGGTGATGCCGGTGGCCTCAATGAACGCCGGCAGCGCAAAGGGCGGCTTCTCCAGGCCCACCTTGCGCTGCAGGTACTTGGACTTGGAGCACCAGTGGCGAGGCACGGGTACCGTGTTGCGTGTCGACTTGAGCGCAATGAGCAGGTGCGGGTCGGGCGACGTGACGTCGTGCGCCTCCACCACCTCCGGGTGCGCCACCGCCTGCTTCAACGCCGCCACCGACCCCAGCAGCGCCTTCCGCCGCGCACGCTTGGACAGCCCGTCACCCGCCGCCTCCCCCGCTGCCGCTGCCGCCTCTGCCAGCGTCGCCGCCCGCGCCGCCGCAGCCGCCGCCACCTGCGCATCCGACTGCCGCGCCAGCGCAGCCCACTCGTCGTCGTCGCCACCCGCGGCATCCACCGCCGCACCCAACTCATCCACCTCGCCACCCCCGCCGCCACCAACCCCGCCGTCACCACCCTCACCGCTGCTGCCTATCACCAGCCGCGTCTCGCGCGCCGCCGCCGCCTCAAACCGCGCGAACACGCCGTCGTACTCGGCGTCCCACCCGTTGGCAGTGGCGGGTGGCGTGGCAACGCCGCCGCCGCCATCACTGCCGTCACTGTCGCTGCCATCACTGCCGTCGCTCCCGGCGCCAGCGGCAGCCGCAGCGGCGGCAGCGGCGGCGGCGGATGGGCACCCTGCCACGCCTCCCTTGCGCTCCCGCCGCCGCTGCTTCGCCTCCCCCCCCTGCCGCCCCCGCCGCCGCGCCGCCGCGCTGCTGCTGTTGCTGCTGCCGCTGCTGCCGTCAATGGCACGCGCCCCACCGCCGCCCGCCGCCTCCCCTACCGCCCCAACCGCCACCGCCGGCGCGCCTGGCGCAGCCATTGGTGGGGCGACTGTTGGAGGTGCCGCTGCCGCCGCCTTGCGTGCCGCCTGCTTCGCCTTTGCCCCGCCGCGCCGCGCCCGCCCCAGCGCCGCGTCCACCAGCGCCGCCACCTCGTCGTCGTCCACCGCCGCCATGCTTGGTGGGTGGGTGGGTAGGTGGGTAGAGAGAGGAGAGGAGAGGAGGAGAGGAGGAGAGGAGGGAGAGGAGTGGAAGAGGAGAGGAGGGAGAGGAGGAGTAGAGGGGCCCCGGCCTCTCAATCTAATGGGAGTGTTGATAAATGAGAGAGTGGAGACGCAGGCAGCGTGAAATGAACAGTGAGAGCAGGCCTTGACTGCTGTTCTAATAATAATATATTGCGCGCCGCGGTGGGTGGTGTGTCATTAAGTATGTGTCTGTCACAGGAGGGAGAGGAGAGGCGTTGGAAAAAATCTCGACAGCACTGGCCCGGCATGGGTTGGTTGCAACGGCTTCGCTGCTTCGCGGGCAAATCGCAGCGTGGGCACGCCAAATTGCGAGGGACCGCGCATGTGGCAGTCGGAGCACAACAGTACTTGTATTTGATCACTGCAGCGCGGCGTAGCGTGTGACACGTTTGGACTAAATACGAGCAAATAGTCCCAAACTTTGACCACTGATCACGCCCTGCCAACTTAACAGGAGCAGCCCCCCATCATGGCAGACACCCTCGCCGACGCCATCGTGGTGCGCAATGAGCGGCTGGCGGCCGAGGGGATGGATCGCATGTCAAGTGCGTTGGCGGCGCTGGCTAGCTATCAGTGCGCCGCCGAAGGTTGCACGGCGGGCGAGACAGACGACCCGCGCGGCGCGGGTCACGCGCTGGTGGCGGCGCTGCTGCTTTGGCGGCAGTCGGCAGAGGTGGTGGGCGCCGCGTGCGATGTCGTTGGGCGACTGGCTGCCGTCAGCGCGGATAACGCGGCGGTGCTGGTGCGCGACGCCGGGGTGCACACGGCGGTGATGGCGGCAATGCGGGCGCACACTGCCGACGTGGGCGTGGCAACGCGCGGTTGCATCGCGCTGGCGTGGCTGGCGACGGGCACGGGGGTTGCAGCGGAGCTGGTGCGCGAGGGTGCAGCCATGGCAGTGATGGCAGCAATGCGGGCGCACGTCATGTGCCCAGAGGTGGCGACGGCTGTCTGCACGGCGATGATGCGCATGGTGGCGCCTGACGGGCCGTGGCTGCAGGTGGCCGCTCATGCCTATTGTATGGCGGTGTCCGTCCTGTGCAATCATGCTGGCAACGTGAGTGTTGTGCGTTCCGCGTGTGCCTTCCTGGCGTTCCTTCTGCCGGTGTACCCTAATGGTACCCCCGCAGATGCGCCCGACCGCTTGGTAACAGCGCTGCGAGAGCACACCGACGACGCGCTGCTGGCGCAGTATGCATGCAAGGCGATGCACTTGCTGGCAAGCAAGAGCGGCACGACGCTCCTCGATCGCGCCGGCGCACCCGATGTTGTGACGGCAGCACTGCGGCTGCATGTGCGCAATGCAGAGGCGGCCAGAAGCGCCATTGCAGTGCTGCTGGACCTGGCGGTGATGCCGGCGAGCTGTGATGCGCTAATGCGTGCGGGTGCGCATGGTGCCGTCATTGCAGCAATGGTGGCTCACATTGACGACATGGCGCTGGAAGCCACGGCATGCAGCGTAATGCAAGTATTTACAATTGCATCTGGGAACCGTGTGCCACTCATTCGTGCCTGGGCGCACGGTGCTCTGGTTGCGTGCCTGCGGAAATGCACCGGCAACTGGGCCGGGTTGCCGGACGCCTGCATTGCGCTGTTGGGGCTTGCGAGGACACCGGAATGTAGGGTGCCCCTCTTGCGCGCAGGTGTGCTGGACGCAATGACAGCGATAGCGATTCGCTGCGCCGGCGACGCGAGGGTGGCGCAACCCGTACTCGGCACCTTCTGGCTTTTGTCGGACGCAGATGGCGGGCCGGCGGAGCTCATTCGTGTCGGCGCGCATCGCGTGATGGTGTCCTCACTAACACAGCCAGAGCTTGTCGGGTACTCGTGGGTGGCGCCGTATGTGTGGCCAACGCTGGCGCGCCTCGCAGCGTGTGATGACTACAAGGCGGCGCTGCGGGGTGTGAATGCACACCACGCTGCAGAGGCGGCGATGCACAACAATGACCTTGAGCCGATGATTGCGGCGCACGCGCGCGACACGCTGGCGAAGCTCACACGTACGCGTACGTGATTGACAGGAACGATTGTAATATTGATTATTAGTAATAACTTAATGCCGGCGATTGAATGGCATGCCATATTGGCAGCCATAATGCTTCCGTTTCGTTTGGTTCAATTGCCACCGCGCCGTTAGGGCCTACGCTCACGTTTAGCTGTTACCGATATACAAAATGCAACACAGCGCGCATCTGCCGTAATTATGATGAAATACAACGGCGCAAAGTACATTCTCACTGTTACCACCCACGTAGCTTTGTCGTTCTGTTGTGGTGACGTTTACCAGTATTCACCCGTGTGTATGGCTTGCTGGTGACATTGGAAGGGCGCCCTAGTGACAATCAAGGAGCAAGGAGACGTACCAACGAGTGGGCAAAGTAAGGGAGTACGCCTGCACCTGCCCCCAACACACACAGCATGGACGCGGCGGCGCGTGCCCTCCGCCGCGCCGTTGCGGCGCAAGACAAGGGCCGCGCATTTGAGGCGCTGAAGCGCGTGGCAAGCGTGAAGGAGGTGCGCTTGGATTGTGTCGTTCGCAGCGGCATAGGTGCGGCGGTGGTGAGCGCGCTGGTGCAGTGGCGTGGCGACGCGGTGATGGCGCGTATTGGCTGCGGGGTGCTTGCCTGCCTGGCGCAGGAGGAGGGCGTTGCGGAGCCGCTGGTGCGCGACGCTGGCGCGCAAGTGGCAGTGATGGCGGTGCTGCGGGCACACCTTAGTAGCGAAATAGTGAGCGCAGCCGCCATTCATGCGCTGGATGGCTTCCTTGGGAACGTTGACAATTCGGATGCGATAGTGCAGGAGGGTGTGCTGGTTGCGCTGCTGGCGGCACTGCGGGTGCACGGCGGCAGTGTGTCGGTGATGGAAGGCGTATGCTCCATCGTGGAGGACCTGGGAGTGGTAGGCCGTCATGTGGGCGAGCTGATGCGCCTGGGTGTGCCACACGCGTTGCAGGGCGTGATGAAAACTGCTGGCAGCAACCCGGCGGTGGCGGAGGCTGGGTGCAAGGCGCTGGCGGCGCTGGCGACAAATGAGGAGGCGCGGGTGACGCTTGTGGCGGGGGGTGCGCACACTGTGCTGTTGGAGATGCTGCGAGTGCACGCTGGGTGTGATGAGGTGGTATCGGCGGCCACCAGGGCCGTGTATTACCTGGCAATGGAAGACGACCTTGCGGCGCCACTGGCGCGTGACGGCGCAGCTGGCGGCATGTTGCTTACACTCCCGTCCCATGGCCGGAATGCCGCGGTGGCAGCGGGAGTGTTTTGCACGCTGGCAAAGTTGGCGGTCGTGGAAGACGTTAGCCTGGCGATTGTGTACGCAGGTAGCTTCCGCCTACTGCTGTCGGTGCTGCAGCATCATGCCAAGCACAACAAGGTGGTGGCGGCCGGCTGCGGCGTGCTGGCGATGCTGGCACGGCACACCCATCATGGGCACTCCCTGCTGGAAGCGGGGGCGGGTGACGCGGCGGTAGCGGCGTTGCGGGCCCACCCCCAATACCGGCCGGTGGCGATGCAGGCAACTGCCATGCTTGCCAACCTGGCAGCGGCAGAAGACTGCCGGGTGCCGCTGGTGGCCGCAGGCGCGCATGACGCGGTGCTGGCGGCGCTGCGGAACTATTCTGACAACACGGCGGTGGTGGAGGCGGTATGCCAGGTGCTGCACTACCTGTCGGAGGAGAGCGCCAACCAGGCAACATTGACGCACGCGGGTGCACACGTTGTCGTGCTGGCTGCGCTGCGAGACCATCCGGCTGACAGCGGCGTGTCGCAGCATGCCTGCCATGCGTTGGCAAACCTGGCGGCTGGCCGCAGCACCGCCTCGCAGCTACGCGCCGGCGTGCATGAAGCAGTGGTCGCGGCGCTGCACCGCCATACAGACAATCTGGGGGTAGTGCAAGGGGCATTCCGCACGCTGGCTCACCTGACAGCCGAACCAAAGAACGTCAGACGGGTCCTAGACGTAGGTGCGCTTGACGCAATGGACGCAGCACTGACGCACCACTCAAGCAACGCGACGGTGGCGCACTTCGCGCGCACCTTGATGCGCAACCTGTTGGGCCGCAACCCTGCAGACGTACTGGCAGACATGACCGCCACCACCGGCGCTACGCCACTTGCGGCGCCACTCGTTGTGCCACCCGCCATCGGCGCCATGATGGCTACCGCCGCCGCCTCCGCCGACACCGACGCCGCACACGAGGCGCCGAAGGTGCTGGATGCTGCTGTACAACAAACACTGGGCCTCAGCGACAGTGAGATCGCCGAGGCAGCGGACACCGTGCACCGTGCCGTGCGCGGTGCGCTCACGCTGCTTGACAGCGGCCTTGGCTCTGCCGCCTCTGCCGCCAAGAAGTAGGGCCGACTAGGGCGCCACCACTGCCACACTGTCACCAACTCGTTTTGTATTTTCGATTTTTTCCAACGATCCGGCGCCCTACTCGCTACGACCGTGCACACCAATCGCGCCGCCGTGTAATTGTGCACGCCGCGTGTGTGCTAACCTTCACTCTTTTGTGCCTAGTCGTGGTCTTTTTTCGTTGATCGGCCAGTCCTGTGATTTTATTTTGTCATTCAACTACGCACCCTCCGCGACGCTGCCAAACACGCTGCCAAACCACGATCTACGCAGCACAGTCAAATGGCGACGGTGGGCGACGACCGGGAGCGGCGCCGGGAAGGCGGCGGGCTGACGAGCAGTGCGAGTGGTGGTGGTGGTGGTGGTGGCGGCGGTGGCGGGGCAGGGGGACGGGGTGGGCCACGTACGCTGGCGGGCGAGCTGGAATACATCACGTCAACCTCTGCCGTGCGGCATGAGATCGCGCCTGGGTTTGTGCCGCACATGCGTGTGCCAGGCACATTCTACGTCAATGCGGCGCTGCTGGCGCTGCAGATGGAGGAGCTGACGCAGTACGCGTCGAGCGGCGGCGTGGGCGGCTTCCTGCCGGCAGTGAAGCAGATTGCCAATGTAGCGGCGCTGCCCGGCATCGTGCACCGCTCTATCGGCCTGCCGGACCTGCACTCTGGCTACGGGTTCGCGATTGGCAACGTGGCGGCGTTTGACATGGCGGACCCCGCCGCCATTGTGTCGCCCGGCGGCGTGGGGTTTGACATCAACTGCGGCGTGCGGCTGGTGCGCACCAACCTGTTTGAGGCGGACGTGGCGCCGCTGAAGGAGACGCTGACGCAGGCGCTGTACGACCACATCCCGGTGGGCGTCGGCTCCAAGGGCATCATTCCGACGGGCGGCGCCGACCTGGAGGCGGCGCTGGAGATGGGCATGGACTGGTCACTGCGGGAGGGGTACGCGTGGGCGGAGGACAAGGAGCACTGCCTGGCGCCCGACACGGTGGTGCTGCGCGCCGACGGCCGCGTTGCGCGCATCGGCGACTGCACGGTGGGCGACACGCTGGTGGACGGCAGCGGCGCGCCAACACCGGTGGTGCGCGCCAGCACCGGCGTGGGCGCGTTGTATGAGGTGGCGTACGCACCCAGCAACGCGCTGCCTGCCGCCAGCTTTGTGTGCAACGCCGGCCACCGCCTGGTGCTGGCGGTGGCAACCGCGCCGGCAGTGGCGGCGTGCGACGCCGGCGGGGTGACGGTGTCGTACACGTCGGTGCGCGGGTGCGGCGTTAGTGCCACACCTGTGCGCCACACGGTGCGCCATGACACCGCCGCCGCGGCGGCGGCTTTTGCTGCTGCGCTGCCGTCGCATGCGACGTGGGAGCCCACCGTGACGCAGTACTGCCGGCTGGTGGCACGCGACGCGTCGCTGGCGGCAGCCTGTTTCATGGTGCGCGCGCCGTGCCCGGCACGCCGTGGAGCGCGTGTGGCACCATTTTCAAGCCACCTGCCGGTGCCTGCTACCACGCCTGCCGCAGCATGTGGCTACGCGGTGGGGCAGGCGCTGGGTGGCAACCGCACCGCACACCTGCCGCCGTTCCTGCAATCCACCCTTGCGGCAGCCGGCAGCGACGCCGCTGACGTTGAGTGCGCGTTCCTGGCGGACACGGCAGACGTGCGGCGTGCCGTGTTGGCTGGCCTGTTGGATGGCGCGGCGGTGGAGGGGAATGGCCGTCGTGGGGTGGCAACAGCGTCAGCGTCGCCGGCGGTCGCCATGCTGGCACACCGGCTGGCCACGTCGCTGGGTCTGCCCACCGTGCTGGTGGGCGATGTGGCGTACGTTGACGTGCGCAGCTCAGCCCGCCCAACGCCGCACTTCGTGCACTTCACCGTGTCGCCCGCCGGCGAGGGGCCATACGTGAGCGTGGAGGTGGGCAGCGCGCGGCACACCTTCCTGCTGGCGGACCACCTGGTGGTGCACAACTGTGAGGAGTACGGGCGCATGCTGACGGCGGACCCCAGCAAAGTGACCAAGCGCGCCAAGAAGCGCGGCCTGCCGCAGCTGGGCACCCTGGGCGCCGGCAACCACTACGCCGAGATCCAGGTGGTGGACGAGATTTACGACAAGGCGGCGGCGGCGCGCATGGGCATTGAGGAGCGCGGACAGGTGTGCGTCATGATCCACTCCGGGTCGCGCGGCCTGGGGCACCAGGTGGCGACGGACGCGCTGGTGGAGATGGAGCGCGCCATGGTGCGCGACGGCATCGCCACCAACGACCGCCAGCTGGCGTGCGCGCGCATCGCGTCGCCAGAGGGGCAGACGTACCTGGCGGCCATGGCGGCGGCCGCCAACTACGCGTGGGTGAACCGCGCCTCCATGACGTTCCTCACGCGGCAGGCGTTCGCCAAGGTGTTTGACTCCACGCCCGACGACCTGGACATGCACGTAATCTACGACGTCAGCCACAACATTGCGAAGGTGGAGGAGCACCTGATTGACGGACGGCCGCGCAAGCTGCTGGTGCACCGCAAGGGCGCCACGCGCGCCTTCCCACCGCACCACCCGCTCATCCCCGTGGACTACCAGTTCACCGGCCAGCCGGTGCTGATCGGCGGCACGATGGGCACGTGCAGCTACGTGCTGACCGGCACGGAGCGCGGCATGGCAGACGCGCTGGGCAGCACGTGCCACGGCGCCGGCCGCGCCGCGTCGCGCGCCAAGTCGCGCCGCACCCTCACCTACGACGCCGTGCTGGAGTCGCTGGAGGCGAAGGGCATCTCCTTCCGCCTCGCCTCCCCCAAGCTCGTCATGGAGGAGGCGCCCGAGAGCTACAAGGACGTGACCGCCGTGGTGGACACGTGCCACGAGGCGGGCATCTCCAGCAAGGCCATCAAGCTGCGTCCCATCGGCGTCGTGAAGGGCTAGTTAGTTTGGGTATCGGTGATTGGCTAACAGTTACAACTTGAAAGTTGAAGCGCACACAACCATCAGTGTCACCAGCCACCACCGCCGCCGCCGCCGCCAGACGACGACCCGCCACCAAACCCACGGCTGCTGCCGCCGCTGCCGCTGCTGCGAGTGGAAGGCGGCCGCACCGGCTTGGCTGACTCAAAGGCAGCGGCACGGGAGAACGTGGTGGTGCGCAGCGCGTCCGGGTCGGCGGTCCAGGTCCGCACCGATGACGCCGGCACGGCCTCAGGGTACCGCCGGTGCAACGATTGCAGCAAGAAGGCAACGTCGTTGGAGGTGTCGTACCGCCACATGGAGCCCCGGGAATACCCCGGCGGCGAGTACCAGTAAAACGTGGAGCGGGGATACGGGTATCCCCAGCGCCGCCCCCCCCCCCCCCCCCCCCCCTCTTTTGTTCCCCCCCCCCCCCCCCCCCCCCCCCCCCCCCCCCCCCCCCCCCCCCCCCCCC
>ERZ778022.3120-NODE-3120-length-16041-cov-4.282810_pt1 | contig 16041 bp, 22 predicted proteins | sample MGYA00375752_ERZ778022 | MGnify/ENA primary metagenome ERZ778022 (study PRJEB29350, sample SAMN05389826) | bioreactor metagenome | isolation source: Thiocyanate bioreactor | place: South Africa: University of Cape Town | collected 2014-04-04 ... | reverse complement strand
TTTGCCCGCCGTATTGCGCCCCTTCGGTCCAGCAGCCCGTACGACGGCAGGTAGAAAGCTTGGGTGAGCAGTGATCGGCCGTGCACTTTGCCTTGGATTCCCCCTTGGGGTTGTTTGCACAGCGTGCCGAGCATTGGTTGAAGAAGCCCCGGCATGATGACTGCGCCGCAGCGGTGTCGAGCGCTGCAGTGCCAAGAAGGAACCCAAGAAGGAACAGAAGACATCCACAGCAGGCAACAACTTTTCTCATCCCGATCCTCCGACGCCCGTTGCGGGCTTAAGATGTTTTTGGCTGCGGGAGTCGCATCCCGGTGACGGCAATGAGCGATGCTCGCCCGAACGCCTGCTGGTCAGGGAGGCCTGGGAGATTGATGGCAATGCGTTCAGAAGCCCCCGCAGCCCTGGTCATACTTGCCGTCACCGGAACCAGTTTGGCCCCCGCAGGATACGGCCTACGGACACGGTCGGCACATCGCAACGGTGATGTGCTGATCCTTGCTGAAGGTGTTCTGAAATTGCTATTGTCGCATGGGGTTACTGGTGATGGATGAAATTGCGATGGGGGCATTGCGCTTTGACGCTTTCACCTTGGAGTTGACGGATGAGCCGCAACTGAAGCGGAAAGGTGAGCCCATCACCCTCCGGCCGCAGTGCCTGAAGGTGCTTGCTTATCTGGCGCGGCATCCTGGCAAGGTGATCTCGAACGCAAATCTCATAGAGTCCTGTTGGGAAAATCCCAAACAGACGAACGTCAATTCTGTTGCCCAGTGCATCAGGGAAATCCGCGAGGCGCTGGGGCAGACGAACCACGCCGTCATCCGCACGGTTCCCCGGCGAGGCTATCTGTTCGCGGCTTCAGTGGTGGCTGTCCCGGACATGCAGTCCGATGACGCTCATTCGAATAGTGTGATCGGCAAGCCATTTGCGTACGCACAGCCAGCCACAGGCGTGGCGCGACGGATCAGCGAGGTTAGTCAGAGGTGGCTGGCATTCGCAGCCGGGGCGATGGCTGTGATCGGCGTGGTGGGCTGGCTGGTCTGGGCATGGTCGGGGCGATCGGCGGAGCCCACTATGATGGCAATGCCATCGATCGTGATGACACCCGTGAAGGCGTCGGGCGCTGATACCGATAAGCTGGTGGCGGGGCTTGTGGATGAGATCGGCGCGGGTATCTGGCGTGCACCGCGTGGCTTCAAGCCCGATATCCGACATGCTGATATTCTCGAGCTTGCACGAGGGAGGCAAAGCCGAGCTGATGAAGCGCGCTATATCGTCAAGACCAGTGCCGCCCTTGATGGCTCCACGATCCATCTCAACGTCCAGCTTGTCGATGCGGGTCTGGCTCGACAGGTTTGGGTGGGAACATTCGATTATTCGTCCATCGAGTCTGGAGCGCGGCCCCGCACGGCCGCGCGCGTGGGGCGAAGCCTGGTGGCGGAGATCCTCCGCGCCGAGGTGCAGCGCCCGCTACCGGCCAAGCCCGGGGCTTCCCACTGGACCATGCTCGGCCGCTGGCTGATGAACAATGAGCGCAGCGCGCAAACGAATGCGCAAGCGATCGATTTGTTCGAGAAAGCGATTCGGGCGGAGCCCGACTATGTCGTCGGCCTGGTCAATTATACGCGCGCGATGACAGACCACATTCTGAATGGCTGGGCACCCAAGGCCGAGCGGATGGAGCGGATCACAAAGGCCGAGGCCGCTATCAATCGCGCAATCAAGCTCGAGCCCGACAATGCCGGCGCTTATCTCAGTCGCGGAGGTCTCCTGCGCGCGCGTGGTGACTTTGCCCAAGCGATCGTCGCGTTCGAGAAGGCGCTGGAGCACGATCCGTATTTTGCAAACGCCCATGCCGAGTTGGGCCGCACCAAGATCGACGTGGGACTGGCCCAGCAAACGGAAGGGCATATCAAAGCCGCCATTGCGTTGAGCCCGACGGATTTCGCGCTCTACATCTGGTGCTATTGGGCGGGTCTTGGCACGCTGCATATGGGTGACCATGGCGCTGCGCTGGCCTGGCTACAGCGATCACTTGAGGCCAATCGCGCCTACGACAACACGTTGCGGCTGATGGCGATCGCTTACGCTTACGCAGGCGATGAGAGCGAAGGCCAACGCAGAATGCAGGAATTCCTGAAGCTCCGGCCGGGCTTCACGCTGGCGCGCTGGAAGCAGGAGAACACGACACGTATTCAGATTGTGGGTGAGCAGCGAGCCCAAATGGTAGGAGCAATGCAAAGGCTTGGCGTCCCGGAAGCAGAACGGAGAGAAGCCGCAGGTCGCTGATTGGGGGTTTCTCGATAGCGCCGCACGCCCAGGACAAAGCAGAGGTGCGCGGCTCGGCCACGAGCCTTGCCACTCGCTTCATGGCGATGCGTTGGCCCGTGCTCGTCGCCAACAAGCCAGCCTTCATCACGAGCGATACCCCTGTTACGCCCGTACACGATAGCCTGCAGTTTCAGGGCTTCGGCAACAGAGGTACTTCGATCCTCTTTCCGCTCAGCCCCACGCGCCTTCTGTCCATGGACTGGTATCATGCTGAACTCGATGGGGCTTACTATTAAGCACGGCCAGAAACTCTCGCTGCGCCCCGCTTGATCAGCCATACCTCCATGCCGGCAGATCAGTGAATTCCACTGTTCAAGCCTCGATCGTTTCCTTGACGCCGGACTTCTTGATCTGTGTGAGCGATGGATGGCCGCCACGCTCGCAAATGAGGACGTCAATCTCCCGACAAGAGCAGACTTCGACACGGCTGATTTGACCGAGCTTGCTGCGATCGGCCAGCAAGATGACGCGGTTTGCGTTCTCGATCATTGCGCGCGCGACTTCTGCCTCCTGGAGGTGGTAGCTCGTCGCGCCATGCTTGGGGTGAAGCCCCACCGGCGATACGAATGCCATATCGGGGCGAAAGCGATTGATCTGGCCGATCGTAAGCTCGCCATGAATGCCGGGGAAGTCGCCGCCTACTCTTCCACCGAGCAAGATGACCTCCGCGGTGGGCTGGGCTTCGCGAACAATCCTTACAACGTCCATTGAGTTGGTGATGACGTTCACGTGCGGGATGTTCGAAAAGGCAGCGGCGAAGGCCGCGGGCTGGACGCAGTCGCACAAGGTGGCCATCAAAGCACCACCTCGAAAAAGTCCGCATCGGCGTTTCGGATACCTCGCTTCCGGTCCTCAAGCTCGCGCAGTTGCTGCTCGTGAGGAGGCGTTTACCGGCCGTGTTGCCGGCAGCTCGGGATGATCGCGGACCGTTCCAAGCACGTTCCCAATAAGGTCCTAATAACTCAGATGAGTGCATCTAAGTATTTGAAAATTAAAAGTAATAATTTGCGGTGCCTCCACTGCATATTAGTTTGAACTCCACCCTGGATGTTCTTGAAGATTGGAATTCCGTGCTCCGCGCGCAGCTTGGCCCGCATGCCTCTGTTATTATTGATGAAATATGTTCGCGGCCGACCCCTCCTGAGATTTCCAAGCGAGAGCAGAGGGCGGCCATGACCATCACGACCATGACCAGCCGCGAGTTCAATCAGGACACGAGCGGCGCCAAGAAGGCGGCAAGCAACGGGCCGGTGTTCATCACGGACCGCGGCCGTCCGGCGCACGTCTTGCTCACGATCGAGGCGTACCAGCGCCTCGCCGGCGGCCATATGAGCCTGTTGGAGGCGCTCGCTCAGCCGGGGAGGCCGCGGACTTCGACTTTGATCCGCCGCGCATCGGAAGCGGCATCTTCAAGCCGGCCGAACTCGACTGATGTTCCTGCTCGACACCAATGTCATCACCGAGCTTCGCCGTCCGGAAAGAGCAGACCCCGCTGTCGTGACATGGGCGAGCACGCAGCCGGCCGCGAGCCAGTTCCTGTCCGAGATCTCGATCCTCGAAATTGAGCTCGGGGCGCGATTGGTCGAGCGCAAGGATGGCGCGCACGGGGCGAGCCTCCGCGCCTGGATCCACAATCAGATCCTGGGCACTTTGAGGGGCGCATCCTCGCCATCGATGCAGCCGTGGCCCTGCAGTATGCTGGCCTCCATGTCCCGCATCCGCGCCCCGAACGTGATGCACTGATTGCTGCGACGGCTGCGGTCCACGGGCTGACAGTCGTCACCCGCAACGTCACCGATTTCCAGCCGATGGGCGTGACGGTGCTCAATCCCTGGATCACCCCCTGACGTCTGCTTGCGCAGGGCAAAGTCGGCTGGCCTCCCGGCGCTTGCCCAGTGGCTGCCCTGGAGCAGTCGGTCGACTTGACCGTTGAAGACAAGGGGTGCCGCCGTAGTCGACGAGCTCAGGCTTGACGGCATCACCGATCCGGGGACCGGAGCGCGTGACGGGTGACGGCTCGTTTCGCTCTGCGATCGCCTGAACCTGGATTCCGTCATCCGGATCGTCGCGCAGGCCGTTGGCGTGGGCGAGAGCGCCGACTGTCAGCACATTGGCAGCAATGGCAGGATCAAGGATGCGATTCTCGGCGCTGGTGAGAAATGACGGATAGCTCGTAAGGATGGCATCGTTGCGCCGATTGGCGGACTACCGCCGTGCGCGCGACCGCTTCTTCAATTCGGTGACGCCGGCCGTCGCACCAGCGGTGACCTTGGTTGAGGTTTCGCGCCTCTATTCGGAGCGCCTGCTCATCGAGATCGAGGCCGTGGCAGCGGCATAGCCAGTCGCGAACGGCGCAACGGCGGACAACATTGTTGCGACCGGTGCACATGGCGGCACCTTAGCCGGGCTTCCTCATCGAACTATCGAATGGAACCTCTCCCAGAAGTGCGATAGGCAAAAACGGTGCGCTACCATGCACAGCCCATCTTCAGTTCTTGGGCAGATTCGCCGACGGGGCCACGGGCGCGGGGTTAACCACGCCATAGCGATCGGCCGTAAGATTGCCTGGATGGACGTAATTCGCCGGTCGCGCCCGCTCCGGCAGCATGGTGGCGTTCCAAGCCTCCCAATCGGCCTTCAGTCGATCGAAGACATCCTTCTCCCGATCCTTGAGATTGGCGCGCTCGCGCGGGTCTTTGACCACATCGAAGAGGAATTCGTTTCCGGCAATGCGCAGGTACTTCCAGTTGCCGTCGCGAGCGGCGCGTTGCGATCCGGCCTTGTAGCGCCAATAGAGCTTTCGTGGATGAGACGTGGCACCGCCAGTCAGAACCGGTCCCAGGTCTTCCCCGTCGGATGGATAAGCCGCGTCCGAAGAGGCACCGGCGGCGGCCAGCAGGGTCGGCAGCCAGTCGATCGTGGCCATGGCCTGATCGGAGACCGATCCCGCCGCGATCCGGCCGGGCCAGCGCACGATCGCCGGGATCCGAAGCCCCCCTTCCAACAGTTCGTGCTTCATGCCCGAGAACGGCCAGGTATCTGAGAAGCGCTCGCCGCCATTGTCGCTGGTGAAGACCACGATGGTATTGCTTGCAAGGCCCGTCGCGTCGAGCGCCTGGAGCACTCGACCGACATTGGCGTCCAGGCTCTGCACCATGGCGGCATAAGTCCTCCGCGTGCCGCCGTCGCGGTGCAGGATGTTTCGGATGCGCCGCGACTCGGCCTCATCGTCCGGGCCCTCCCACGGCCAGTGCGGAGCCGTGAAGTGCAGGCTCAGGAGAGCCACGCAGCCGGGGCAGAGCGTCTGGAAGGCATGGATCAACACCGGTCGTCCGCGCAAGTCGGAGGGCAGCATCAGCGTGTCGGCATTGAACCAGTGGCCAACGACGATCTCCGGTACGACAGACGACGACATCATAGCTCTCCCCCCTGGGATGCAGCAGGGCGGCACTTCCAACTCCGCCGAGCGAGATCATCACAACTGGGCCAGTTCGGCGCCGAAGTTGATGTGATAGGGGTGGCCATCGATCACCAGAGCCGGAACGGATTTCACGCCGGCCGCCTCAGCCTCTGCGATACGGCTCTTGTCGGTGCCGAGATGGACGATCTCGACCTCATAAGCCGCCGGATCGAGGGCGCCGGCCAGACGCTGCTCGGCGTCGACGCAGACGCTGCAGCCGGCATGGTAGAAGATCGCTTTCTGCTTCATGGCTGGTTTCCTTTCGATGAGATGCGGGAGGGTCATTTCTTGGTGATGACGCCCGGCAACGAGAGAGTGCCTGAGGCGACCTTGTAGGTTCCGGTGACGCACAAGAGTGGCACCTTGCCCTGCTCATGCACCTGCAGCTTGGCGGCGACCGCATCGAAATTGACGTTCTCGGCACCCTGCACAGGGACAGTGATTCTGATCGTCGCGCCCTTGATGAGCGGGCTCATGCCGGGGCTGTCGAGTGCGAGCGGCAGGCCCGGTGCGGTCGCCGGGAGCACGTCCTGGCCCGGCGAGACGTCCCGCACCTTGAGGCCACCACCGCACGCCTTGTCCTCGACCAGCACGACCCAATGCGAATGCCAATCGGCTCCGTCATTGTTCGGATCGCCGTCGCCGTTCTCATCGAACAGTGGCGTGTCGTCGAAATCCGGGTGGGCGGTGATCGCTAGTGCCAGAATGCCGGAACTTTTCTCGAAGCCAACAGCCGACGGATCGAGCTTGGTCGGCCAGACATAGGCATCGACCTTGGAGCCTTGCAGCTTGCCGACCTTCTTAGGCTTCTGCGTGCCGGCGTTGCCGGCAACCTCCATGATGAAGGTGGCGAGCCGCCCATCCGTGCTGGCCGACGCCTGCAGGATATCGAACGCTGCCGGAACGTTCGCATCGCGCTTGGCCCTGATGTCATGCGCGAGAGCCAATTGAGAGGTGAGCGCCAGGCCGGCGGCAAGCGTCAGCGGAAGAGAGGCAGATTTCGACATAACGGAATCTCCCGTGGACCGGTTGCAGAAATGGTATCGACTAGCTATTAGTATGCGAGACCCAAGATCGCCGTCAACAGATAATATCGAGTCGCTACCATGAATGCTTCGAGCCTTGCCCTCGACGCCGCACACCTCATCGACCGGCTGGATCGGCTGGCGCGCAGCGGCGAGGCGACGGGGGACCTCAATCCAGCGCAGTGGGAAGCTCTGCGCTTCATCGCGCGCGCCAACCGCTTCTCGCGGACGCCGGCGGCGCTGGCAGAGTACCTCGGCTCAACCCGCGGGACGGTTTCGCAGACACTGATAGCGCTCGAGCAGAAGGGGCAAATCACGCGTCAGCCAAGTGCCCGTGATCGACGCTCGGTGATGCTTGCCCTGACGGCGGTTGGTGAACGGAGCTTGAAGGATGATCCGATCCTTGCCCTCGCCGCCGATCTGGCCGGGGCTGATCCGGAGAAGCTTTCCATCGTAGCCGAGACCCTGCGCCGGGCCCTCCAGGCCATGATCACGCGCAATGGCGGTCGCGCGTTCGGCGCCTGCTACACTTGCCGCCACTTCAGCAAAGGCGGCAGCGCGCGTTGGCCGCACCACTGCCTGCTGCTCGACGAACCTCTGTCGGAGGCCGACAGCCGTGCCATTTGTGTCGAACAAGAGCCGGCGCTGCCTACCCTCTGATGCTGTTGGCGAACGACATTGACCATCAATAGCGTGTGCGAGCGCTGCTCTTCGCTAATTTGGCAGCTTCGTCCAGGTCTTTGCCTGAAGACGGCTGCTCGACCATGAACGCCGACTGGCATCGCGCATCGATCGAATATGCGATGCAGAACGTTGCGCTCGTGACGAAGGTCGACGCGGTAATTGCCGGCTTGGGCTGAGACGCGTTAGGGCTCGGGCGTCCAGCGGCATCGTCGGATGCGTGGCTGTCTCATTCGAGCACGGCCGGGATCGAGAGGTAGCCGCGGAAGCGGGCGCGGCGGCCGCGCAGGGGGAGACCGGCAAGACGGTAGCGCGGATAGCGGGCGAGGAACTGGCCGAGAGCGATCCGGCCCTCGAGCCGCGCCACATTCATACCGACGCACTGATGCGGACCGGACGCGAAGGCGAGATGCCGGTTCGGATTGCGGCCGACATCGAGCCGGTCGGGATCGGGAAAGCGTTCAGGATCGCGGTTGGCCGCCCCGATCAGCAGCGTGATCGAGGTCCCGGCGGGCAGCTCGATGCCGCCGATGGTAACCGGAGCCGTCGTCCTTCTGTTGCCGAGCTGGTTCGAGCTCTCGAAGCGTAAGAGCTCCTCGACACAGGTGCGCAGGAGCGATGCATCCGCGGCGAGACGCGCGCGCTCGTCCGGCCATTCCGTCAGCGCGACCAGGCCATTGCCTATGAGGTTCGTCGTCGTCTCGTGTCCGGCATTGAGAATGAAAATGCAATTCTGCAGGAGCTCGGCCTCGCTGAGCCTCACGCCATCGGCCTCGCCGAGAATAAGGCGCGTGAGGACGTCCTTGTCGGGGTCCCCGGGTCGCAGCCTGCGTTGGCCGATCAGGCGCTCGAGATAGGAGAGGAACTCGCGCACCGCCCGATTGCCGCGCTCGAGCTGGTCCTTGCCCGGCGCCGGCTCCAGCGCTCCGAGAATGGCAAGCGACCAGTCGCGCAATGGGTCGCGCTCGTCGCGCGGCACATCGAGCATGTTGCCGATGACTTCAATGGGAATGGCGGCAGCAAAGTCCCCGATCAGATCCACGCGGCCTTCTCGCGCCATCCGCGCTTGCATCGCATCGAGCAGGCGATCGACAAGCGCCACCACAGGCCCTTCCATATCGGCGATGGCGCGTGGCGTCAGGGCGCCGGCCATGATGCGACGGACCCGGGTGTGACGGGCGCCATCGTTGAAAACGAGGCTCGTGGTGTGGTGATCGTAGAGCGGACTCTCTCCGAACTTCGGCCGGAACTCGACAGTCTTGTCCGACGAGTAGAGGACAGTGTCCTTGTAGATCGCCTCAAGATCGGCGTGCCGCGATACGAGCACGCTGCCTGAGGCCATCGCGCGCACCGGCGCGTACATGCGGAGCGCGTGGTAGACCGGATAGGGGTCATCGTGAAAACCCGCGGGCAGATCGACAAGATCGAAGCTCGCGGCAACGTCGCGCGCTCGATCCTCGGGAAGGAGCCGCATCCCTTGCGGGTTCAGAGGCCGGCTCCCGGGAAACGGCTGCATCGGCTGGCCCATCTTCACACCTCGACGACCTCGTCCGAACTCAATCAGCGAAAGCCCCCGCTCGGGATGCGCAACATCCGCTCCTCACACGAAGGCAGAAACTAGCCGGGTGCAGCCGGCGTGTCGAACGGCTCACGATCCGTTTGGGCGCTCTTGGAAAGCGCCGGCGCGACTACCAACTACCGAACTGTGCGACGAGGCCGCGCCAAAGCGCGTCTCGCTCGCCCGCAAGGCTCTCTTTTCCAACCGAGGCGTTTCGGGCGACCGCCGTGATGACGAGCACGAGCTTCAATTCCGGGTCGACGAAGATCGATTGTCCATAGACACCAAGCAGAGCGAAGCGCCGCTTGCTGCCCGGATAGGTCCAGAACTGATAGCCGTACCCAAAATAGGACATCGCCTTGCGAGGCCGAAACGCTTCAGGATGCCGGCGCCAACTGGTCGCCTCGAGCAGATAGTCCTTCGGGACGATCTGCTTGCCGTTCGCTGCGCCATCCGCAGCCAGCAGGATGCCTAGGCGAGCATAGTCCCGAAGAACGGCATTGAAGCGGCCGCCGCCATTCTCGTAGCCGTCCGACCGCGTTGTGATCCAAGTGGCGTCGGCTTCCGCCCCCATCGGCTGCCAGAGGCGCTCACTCAAATAGTCGCTGACCGAGCCACCGATAGCCGCCCGTAGCACCGCGACGAGCGCGACCGTCTCGGCGGATGAATACTTGAAGCGCATCCCTTCTTTGGCCTCACGTTCATTGAACATGCGAAGAGCGGGAATAGTGCCTTCTTTGGCGCGCTTCACCCCAAGACGTGTCAGATCGTCCTTGCCGTCATAGACCTCCCGGAACCTCACGCCGGACGCCATGCGAAGAAGGTTCCGTATGGATGTCTCGCCGTACGCGGAACCCGCGAGCTGCGGTACGTACGTTGCAGCCTTGTCGTCCAGCGAGCGGATCTTCTTCTCTGCCAGAGCCATCCCGATAGCGAGGCTCACGATCGACTTCGCCATGGAATGAGAGACCAGACGGTGTTGAGGGGCGCGATCATACTGATAGTGCTCGGCCAGGATCTCGCCGTCCTTGATGATCATAAGACCGGTGATGCGCTGGCGATTGAGAAAATCCTCGAGCGTCAGTGTCCGATCGTTGAATTTGTAGGTGATGCGAGGGGGCTTCGCCGCCGATTTGAGAATCGATGGAGCTGGCGACCTCTTCAACGTGTTGTGGGGAAATATCCGATCGAGATTGCTGAACGATCCGACACGTACGCTTTCGTCCAGCGACCAGTTGCTAGCCGTGCCGATCGGATATCCTTTCTTCTTTCCGAGCAGCTCTTCATCCGGAGCCGCGCATAGCATCTGCGGCCAGAGAGCCACCGAAACCGCGACGGCCAGGAGCCGCCGCACGCGCAATGTCACCAGCATGTGTCGCCCCCAGATCGTGCCGCTCGGCAGAGCATGGCGGCATCCAGTGCCGTGGAGGATATGCGGTTGCCGGGCCGTCCGCAATTTGCGGATCGCGTGCTGCATCGGCTCTTCACGTGACCGCCCTGCCGGGCATGAGGACCTCCGGATAGCGCTTGACAACGACGCCGCCGGAGACTGTCTCGCCGGCGGGCTTAAATGCCCGGCGGAAGCTTGGAAGCCATCATCTTCCTGCGGTCGAACTTGCGGCCATCGACGATGAAAGTCCCGTCGCCAACAGCGTGAATCGTGCGCTTCTCCTTACGCGCGGGATCCACATATGCCGCGACCGCCTCGAGCACGACGATGTTGTACTTGGCGACCATGTCGATGACCTTGCACTCGATGTTGGCCAGACATTCCTTGATCAAAGGCGCATTGACAAGCTTGCCGGGCACAGCCGTGAGATTGAACTTGGCGAACTTGTCGGTGTCGGCACCCGAGCACGTTCCGATCCCGACCACCGTGTCCAATAGATCGATGGTCGGAATGGCAATCACGCATTCCCTTTTTTGCAAGGCCGCGAAGGAGTAATTCCAGGCGCCGGTCGTGATAGCGAGCATCGGGGCAAAGTCCAGCACCATGGTCCACGAGATCGTCATGACGTTGTTCTTGCTTCCGTCGCGAGTCGTGACGAGGATCACGGGCCCCGGTTCTATGAGGGTGAAGGCTCGGCTCAATTTCAATGCGCGCATCACGACCACCTGCGGTTCTAGCCAGTCTCGAAACGGCCTAAACGGCGACGAGCCCGAAATGACACGGCGCATCCGAGCGCCCCGGGTGCCCCGAATGCCGCCGGACTGCCGAACGGCCACGCGGCACCTGGTTTCATGAAGCAGCAGGCGGCGCCAAGCTCCCGGCGCTGCGCAAAATTGTCGGCGAACACCTGATGTACGGCCTCGAAGTCCGCAACGACATGGCCATGGCACTGGTACTGCCGCCGCGCCAACATGGCGTGTCATCCCCCTACGAAGGCGGAGTGTGCCCCGTCGAGCCGCTAGATGGCGGCTGGTGCGACATCAGATAGTTGCCTATGGCCAATGACAGGGAGTGAGGCGCGACCCGCCCGGACATCGCCATCAGGGCGTTGAGCCTGCCGGCAACGACAACGGAACGGTTCGCTTTCAGGCCCTGGTAGCCCAGATGCGCAACTTCGGCGGCCGTCATCACATGCGCCGGCCCATTGAAAAGCGGCACGTCCTCGATGCCTGCGATGCGGGCGAACCCGGTGGCTGTCGGGCCGGGACACAGCGTGGTGACATGCACGCCCGTGTCCCTGAACTCATACGTAATGGCCTCGCCAAAACTCAAGACATAAGCCTTGCTTGCGCTGTAGACGGCCATCTGCGGCCCCGGTTGAAACGCGGCGGTTGACGCCACCAGCAAGATTTTTCCGCGCCCCCTGCGTACCATGCCCGGGAGCAGCAGCCGCGTCAGTTCTGTCAAGGCGACCACATTGACCTGCAGCATTTCGGCGAGGCGAACCGGATCTGATTGATCAAAGCGGCCACTGCCGCCGAGGCCCGCGGCATTGACGAGAACGTCGATCGCAAGACCCTGCGCCTCGATCTCGCCGACCAGTGTCTGCGCTGCGCCGGCCTTGCTCAGGTCGCACGCAAGCACGATGGCGCTCGCTCCGTTGACCTTGATCTCGTCGGCGAGAGCCTGCATGGGCGCGGCCCGCCGTGCGACAAGCACAAGGTCATAGCCATCTTTCGCCAACTCTCTCGCCAGATCAGCGCCAATACCGCTCGACGCTCCCGTGACGACCGCGAGGGGACGGTCCAAACTTGCCATGACGGATGCCTCCTCGTCTTCGACACAGATGCCGGGTAGCTTTGGTCTGATGGGTGCACTGGCGCATTGACGTGCCTCAATGTGAGGTGCCGCGAGCGCCGAGGTTTAATTTGGTACCTATGCGGCGCTGAGAACGCCTGTCGCTTGGTTTCCGCGGCGAGCGTCGGCTTCTAGATGCTTGGATACTTCGAACACAAGGGACGCGCTTCAGGCTTCCGCACGGCGCTTGATGCCTTTGAGCATCCGAGCTTGCATGACGTAGTGGCCTAAGCCAGCGGCGGCCAGCATCAACGGCCGCGGCATGCGCGCCAAAGCTTCGTAGATGCGTTCGATGAAGATGAGGCGGCCCGGTGGGCGGGCGCGTTCGTGAATCGAACCTGGCCAGCGGTGTGAAATTCGCCCGCGCACGACGAGACGGGTGCGCGCATTGTCCAGCGGCACGAGCAGGAACTCCCAACTGACCTGGTTGGCGCCTATGCCGCTGATCGGCCTATCATGTTGAGCTGCATCAAAGCGCATGAATGTTCCGGACCGCTAAACTAATAAGCATCGCCGAGCACGCAGCTTATGGGAGCCAAGTCATGCGTGAACCAAAGTCGAGCACCCGAAGACTGGATGATGAAAGTCGGGATACAGCTCCTCTGCCATTCGATTTGTGGAATCCCGTCGTGGCATTCGGCGCCGAGTGGAATTCCCGGTTCGTCGAGCAATGGGCCTCGATGAGCGGCGAATGGCAGGCCTTTGTAAAGCGCAGGCTCAAAGAGGATCTCAAGCTCGGCCAGCATCTCGCCGCTGCAAAAGGTGCGGAAGAGATGTGGAAGATCTACATCGACTTTTGGCAAAAGGCGCTACGAGAGTACGCGCATGAATTTGCCTTGCTTTCGAAGAAGGCCGGAAATGTTCTTGAAACCGGCATAGAAGCTGCGCAGCGTTCGGCGGAGCAATCGGCGATGCCGCACCACTGAAGCGCTTCTTTTTTCCGGCGTACGCTCCAACTCTCGTCTTGGTGCCAAACCTATGTACAAGCACATTCTGATTGCGACCGACGGCTCGGAGCTGGCAGCCAAGGCCGTCGACGCGGGACTGAAGCTGGCAAAGGCATTGAATGCCAACGCCACGGCTGTGACAGTCACCGAGCCGTGGGTAGCATACGTAACACCTGAGGCCGCAATCGCATTTCCGTTCGACGAGTATGAGAAATCAGCCGCGGAAAGCGCCAGACGCACGCTTGCTACCGTCGACGATGCCGCGAAGAAAATTGCCGTCAATTGCGGGACGATCCACGTGAAGGATCAATATCCAGCCGATGGCATCCTCGATACCGCCAAGTCGCAGGGGTGCGATTTGATCGTCATGGCATCCCACGGCCGGCGAGGTCTGGGGCGGCTGCTCCTCGGCAGCGCTGCCGCCAACGTTGTGACCCACAGTACGGTGCCGGTGCTTGTCTGCCGGTGAGCAAGACCATCACGTGGCTGGTTCATCGCCGAGCCCGTCGTTGCCGCGTGTCTAGAACGGCCGGTCTTTTCTTTTGCAAAGAGAGTTCATGGCGCCGCCTCAGTGAACAGGCCGTACGGACTAGCGCTCCTCCCATTGACCGGCCTCCTTGCGATAGCGCCGTTTTACGGCTGCCCAAGCGATCCGATGCGCCGTCACCTCGCGTTCGTCAGGCGGTTGGTTGTCATAGCTTAGCCACGCACCGTTGAAAGCGCCGCGATAAATCTCCTGCGCGTGCATTGGGAGATGGGATTTGACCGATATGGGAAGATCATCAATCGATGCGTACGGCATCTTGTTACCTTTTACGCTGAGGTCCGCCTCTCAGTTAGTGTCTCCGACTACTGCACCTCTCAGGGAGCTAGACTTCGCCTGCGCTTTGGAGAATGCGGAGGTAATCTTTCCCAAATGGCTTGGATCACCGAGTTGACGCGCATCAATTGAAGCAGAGGGTTCGGGAGCAGCTTCACGAGATTGCAAACGAAGAAAGGCGCACGCACCATGGACCTCGTCAACATCGCGCGAAGTGTCGACAGGCTCGCGGAAGCCGACGCGGCCATCGCCGACAGCGATCTACGATGCCTCCTGGACAAGTTGGCATTGTTTGCGACCGCCTCCCTCATAGGTATCGTGGCACTCACTGAGTTTGAACTGTCGGCGTTCTGGTTGCTCGAACGCTCATGCGATCACACATAGCTATGAGGTATGCGGTATGAGCGATCACGAAGCGCGAAGCTCCGTAAACCATCTGATGGATCGGATCGCAGCACTCGAAGCAGAACTCGCGGCCGAAATCGCCAAAGAACGGGCGGGACTACGCGAGGGCCTGGAACGCGGGCGGATCGCTTTCGAGCAGGAGGTGCTTCGGAGGCATCAAGAACTCAAGACCAGCTTGTCGCACTACGTTTTGAATGCGCGTCCGCTCGTGATCCTGACCGCCCCCGTGATCTACAGCCTGATCGTGCCTCTTGTGATCCTCGATATCGCAGTCAGCATCTATCAAGCAATCTGCTTTCCGATATACGGCATAGAAAAGGTGCGCCGCCGAGACCATTTTGTTTTCGATCGCGCTCACTTGGCATATCTGAATGCATTGGAGAAGTTGAACTGCGCCTACTGCTCCTATGCCAATTGTCTGATTGCCTACGTGAGGGAGATTGCCGGGCGGACGGAGGAATACTGGTGCCCCATCAAGCACGCGCGACGCATGATCGCCGCACACGATCACTACCGGCAGTTCGTCGACTATGGCGACGCTGAAGCCTACCGTGAGCGGGTTGCAGAGCTCTCCAAGTCACATCGCGCCCAGCCGCCGCCCGGGTCGCCTGCCACGTGACTCTCTTTAGTGATCAACGCCATGCATGATAGATGGCAAACTGGCTTTGGTGGTGACATTCGCAATGGTCACCGAAACACCCTTCTCGTCGACACCGACGGCATCGGCGGCCTTGCAGCATCAGTGTTGAGGTGCGGCAAGCTAGTAAGCCCGCTTCGGGTCAACAGCATTGATACCGCTGACGGATGGCAACTTCGGCTCCCTCACAGCGAACCGAAATTGCCTATGGTTTGTTTCCGTTGCGATGGGCCCGAAACGGTCATTTAATCGCCGCCAAGTTCAATCACCTCCATCACGGGATGCCCGCTTTCTACGGCCTGCCGCATGATCTCTAGCTCGTAGGCCGAGCGGCGCTGTTCCCCAACGATGTGCTGCACTCTCCGCAACGTCGGATCGCGCGGTGATGGGAGGAGGTCGCGTTGAACCCAAAGCCGAAGTCCACGGGGTCCGCGTCGGGCCGGTACGATGAGTCGTCATGGCGCTATCCCGGTTGGCGGGTTGTCGCGATATGTTTTCTGGTGGAACTCTTCATCTTTGGTTTTGGGCTCTATGGTCACGGCGTCTTTCTCACCGAGCTACAGCATCTGCAGGGCTGGCCCACTGCTCTCATTTCGAGCGCCAGCACACTCTCCTTCTTGCTCGGCAATCTTCTGGCCCCTTTCACCAGTGACGCCCTGCATTGGGCGGGGCCGCGGCGCCTCATGTTGTTTGGCATATCTGCGCTTGGCGCCTCGACGACGTTGTTGGCGTTCACCGCTACACCCTGGCAGCTCTATACGGCCTACGTCCTGATGGCCTTCGGCTGGGCTGGCATGGGCACGGTTGTCGTCGCGACCATCCTCCGGTCCTGGTTTGATCGTCGCAGCGGGCTGGCGATTAGCTTGGCGTTCAACGGTGCGACCTGCGGCGGGATCATTGTGGCGCCAGCGCTCGTTCTCCTCATCGGGGAAG
>ERZ778022.3118-NODE-3118-length-16041-cov-5.632866_pt1 | contig 16041 bp, 8 predicted proteins | sample MGYA00375752_ERZ778022 | MGnify/ENA primary metagenome ERZ778022 (study PRJEB29350, sample SAMN05389826) | bioreactor metagenome | isolation source: Thiocyanate bioreactor | place: South Africa: University of Cape Town | collected 2014-04-04 ... | reverse complement strand
CCATACAGTGGGATGGGCTGGGAGCGGGAGGTGACCGCCGCTGCTGAGCGGCGGAGCTTGTGGCCACCACCGCCGCCACCGCCACCGCCGCCGTGCGTGCGCCCGCGGCGGCACAGCATGAACTGCGCGGCAAACGCGGTAATGCCGACGGGGGCGCCCACGCTGCTGGTGGTGGAGGCGCCCACCGACGCAGACAGCTGCGACATGCTGTCCTCCCATCGGCCGCGCTTTGGGCGCGCGTCGTCGGCGTTGTTTGCGTTGCCGTCGTCGCCGTCGTCGCCATCGTCGTCGCACTCGCTGCCGCTGTCGTCCGCGTTGCTGCGTGAATGGTGGTGGCGGCGGCGCACCATGCCGGCAAGGGGCTCCACGTCGGGTTGCGCAGCAGGGGGGCCACCCAGCATGTCATCGGTGCCGTCATCAAAGCAGCGCGACTGCGGGCGGCACGGGATGGGGAAGATGGCGGCAGGCGGGAGGGAGGGGTCACCGCCGTGGCACGACAGGCTGCTGGCGGTGGAGGCACGACTAGCGGGCGGCGGTGGGGGCGGGGGCGGCGGCGGCGGGGGCGGGGGCGGCGGCGGCGGCGGCGGAGGCGGGGTCTGCCTGATCGGGCACCGGCCCGCGGCGGGGGCAGGGGTGGCGGTGGCTGCGGGCACATCGTCGTCGTGATGCGGTGGACGGTGGTCGGCGGCGTGGCGCCTGCCGCCTCTGCCACGATGCGCGCTGCCACGCTGTCAGCAAAGGAGTCAATGTCGCCGGTGACGACGGCGGGCGTGGGGGCAAACATGTGGGGGGTGGCGCCTGCCGGCGTATGCAGCCCCCGCGCCCCTGCGCCGCGGCACGGTGCCGGCGGCGGCAGCGCGGAGGTGGAGGCGTCCAGCCACCGCAGCTGCCACAGGTGGCCTTGCGTCGCCTGCCACGCCTCCGTCACGCCCACCGCCACCGTGCCCTCTGGGCTCATGTGTGCGCGCGGCAGGAACTCGTGCGCGTTGCGCCCCGCCTGGCGCTCAGACAGCGTGAATGCCAGGTGCATGACGGCGGCCAGCACGAGGTCGGGCCGGCGGAAGGCAAGGCGGCGGAAGGGGCAGGCGGCGCAGGCAGAGCGGGTGGAGCCGGCACCGCCACCCGGCGCCGCCCGCCGTGACGCCGTCAGCCACCCAAACAGGCGCGTCACCTCGTGCCACGTGTCTTCCTCCAACACCGGCAGCCCCGTGGCGACTGTCTGCAGCTCCGTGGCAGACGTGCCACAGAATGACGCCGCCGCCGCCAGCGCCGTCCGTGCCGCCAGCACCGCCGGCGTCGGCACGTCCCAGTCCCGCCGCTCCATGACCGGCAGCTCGGGCGTGCTCTGCAGCGGCGACAGGTTGTCATCGCCGCCATCGCGACTGCGACTGCGACTGCGACTGCGATGAACGGTTGTGCCGTCCACGCCGCCGTCCACCCCCACCACCTCCACCGCCTCCTGCCCGTCCTCCTCGTCATGCAGCCGCCGCTCGCTGCCGCCCTCCGTCCCCGCATCATCGTCGCCGCACGCATCGGCATCGCAGCCGCCATCCAAGCCCGCCGCTGCCGCCGCCACTGCACTACCCTGCGTCTGCGACGGCGTGGCAAATGCTGCCGCCATGGCCGTCTGCGACGCTGCGCCGCCGCCAACGCCACCACCGCCGCCACCACCACCGCCGCCGCCACCCGCCGCGCCATCTGTCAGCTGCGAGTAGCTGCCGCCCGGGTACGGCGACGCCTCCAGCACCGACCCCAGCGCCACGCCGCCCAGCTGCAGCAACGGCACGCCGCCGCCGCCGCCGGCCGCGGCGCTGCGGAAGCGCGCCATGGGCGAGCTCGAATGCCACCAGCTTGCTAGCGCCGTCTGCGCGGACGCCAGGAACCCTAGCAGCTGCGGCATTGTCCACGTGTGTACTCCTGCGCACGGGGTGGCTGGCGTGGGCGGTGACTCGGACGCCGGGTGTCGCACCATTGCGGCACTATTTTGTTTTGTAGCGTGTTGCACAGGCACCGCGCCAGCCGCCACGCAGGTTTTAACACATATGTGGGTGTGTGGATGAGAGTGGTTGTGCCGCGCGCCGCCGGTATACCCCACCACTGTGTGTGTGGGTGTCATGCCGTCAGACATGTCTGATGGTGGGTCACAGCGGGGCTGTCACACATAAAACCGCGCGCCACACATACAAACTACGGGCATGCAATGAATATGATAGTATATATAAATCACTTGCGTGGTAGATGTGTGTTGCGGTGTTGTTGTCCGTGTGGTATTGTTGGCGGATACCCTGCTGCTCCTGTGCGCCCCTCTCACCCCCTCTCACCATCGCATCGTTTCACCACCGCCTACGCACAGGATCGCAGTCCCACGCCGCCGCACACAACACAAACCTGTGCTCTGCTGCGCGCCAAGTGTGATCAGCCCTCTGCTTTTGCGCCCCTTCCTCTCCCTCCACCCCTTGGCTACCACCACTGACCCACCAGCTAGGCAGCGAGAGGAGAGGAGAGGAGAAGAGAGGAGAGGAAGTAGAGGCGAGAGAGATTTTCGATTTTTTCCAACGGCTTTCGCACAACAACCCACGCGCGGCGGCGCAGGATACGTCGGCGGCGGCACGGCGCAATTATGACACGCACTGCGGCATGCTGCAGGTGTGTAACGGTGAGTGGCGCCGCTGCTTCCGCATTGTGCCGGTGATTTTCTTTTTTGGATTTACCGCTCTTCTTCACTCCTCCTCCTCCTCTCCTCTCTACTCCTCTCTACTCTCTACTCTCTCTATTTAGCTGCTGCTGTCGCAGTCGCTGCCGCTGTCGCGGCCGCGGCTGCTGCCGTTCCGGCGGCAGGTGCGGGTGGCACAGCCGGGAGGGTGGATACAGGGAGGGCGACGCGGCGGGCGCGGCGGGTGAGGGTGCTGCGACTCGGCAGGTGGCAGGAGGGCACTCCGCTTCACCACCACTCCGCCTGCCAGAACACCCACGCACACACAAACCAATATCACCCCCAACAACCAACACGCAGGCGCCCGGATAACCAACCCAAGATGCGGCTGACGACGGTGGTGGTGGCGCTGGCGGTGGCGGCGCTGGTGGTGGCGCCGGTGGCGGCGCAGTCGACGACGTGCCTAGCGTGCACGCTCATCTTCACGCTGCTGGAGCAGCTGGAGAACCCGAACGTGCCGCCGACGGGTGGCAACCCGGACGTCACGTGCCAGTCGCTCAAGTTTTGCGATGGCACCTGCCTGATGTTTAACGGCACCTGGCCGGTGCAGGCGCCCAACGCGCCCACCGACGGCGGCGTCATTGACCAGCGCCGCCTGCTGCGCCACCGCGTGCCGTGGGGCCTGCGTGGCGGCAGCAGCGGGGCCGTGCCCGGCGCGGCGCCCGTGCCGCTCCCTGGCAAGGTGGGCCCGGAGGCGCCCGTGCCGCGCATGCCGCGCGGCCGCGTGGTGCGCTTCCTGAACGCGATGGCGGAGGCGGAGGGCGCGCTGGGTGACGGCCGCCGCTTCACGTTCTATGACACCTGGAAGTTCCTGGGCCGCTTTGTGGGCATGGGCCCGTGCGAGGACGCGCTGAACATCACGTGCGACATCTCGCGCGTGTTTGACCAGCACCTGCCGCTGCTGGACTTTGACGGCGACAACCACGCGGGCGCGGCGTCGCTGCTGACCAACGGCTTCCGCGGCGCCGACTGGCGCGGCCGCGACTGCAACGACTCTGATGCGACGGTGTACCCGGGGCGCGCCAACACCACGTACGGGCCGGAGGTGGACCACAACTGCAACGGCATCTTCGGCTCCAACGCGACGGGGTCGTACGAGTCCATGTTCTGCAGCGGCGCCAACGCGCCCATGGGCGTGGCCATCCTGGGCGACAGCGCGGCGGCGCACTTCCACCTGCCGCCGCAGTACCTCAACGCGCCCAACTTTAACCTGTCGGGCGTGCTGGAGCTGGCGGTGAACGAGGCGGACTGGCCGCAGTGCTCCTGGAGCTCCGGCTTCCGCACGACGGCAGAGTGCCCCAACAACTACGGCGCCGCCATGGGCTCCATCTACCAGCGCATGGAGGCGGTGAACCAGTGCGTGCACCGCGACTACACCAACCTGGGCGTGAACGGCGCGCGGTCGGGCTCCATGTCGCCGCCCGGCATCGTGAACTCGCTGCAGCGCAGCCCCACGGCGGACGCGCCGCTCCTCACCTTCCTGGCGCTCATCGGCAACGACGTGTGCAACGGCCACCCCGGCCTCGGCTCCATGACCACGCCCGCGGAGTTCTACAACAACACGGTGGCGACGCTGAAGTACCTGGACACCGTGCTGCCGCCCGGCAGCCACGTTGCCATCCTGGGCCTGGTGGACGGCCGCGTGCTGTGGGACACCACCAACACGCGCACGCACCCCATCGGCGTCACCTACCCCGTCCTGTATGACTACCTCGCCTGCTCCTCCGCCACGCCGTGCTGGGGCTGGATGAACTCCAACGAGACGTGGCGCAACGCCACCTCCGCGCGCGCCGCCGCCCTCAACGCGCAGTACGTCACCATCACCAGCACCATGACGTTCCACAACTTTGACACCTACATCCTGCCCGTCGACTGGTTCCAGCTCATCGGCAACTACACGGCGGCCGGCGGCGACCCCATGAACCTCATCGAGCCGGTGGACGGCTTCCACCCGTCGCAGACCGGCCAGCAGCTGCTGGCGGAGGTGGTGTGGGGCTACCTCACCGCCAACAAGCCTGGTTGGATCCCCTCCGTCAACCCGCACAACTGGGAGATCACCGCCATCTTTGGCGACCAGGGCGGCTTCTAACCGCCCCCGTGTGTTCCACATTGCCGCCCCCGCCGCCGCCCCAGCGCCGCCCACGGCGCGCGTGCACCCTACCCGCCACTGCGCGGTGTAGCGCACCGTCCGTGTACGACGAACGGCGTCGCACCCTGCGGCGGCATTTGTTCCCTCTCCCGCGCCTGGCCGTCCTCCCCACATTGGCTGCGCCTTGCGTTGCATACCCCACATCTTCAAATAGGGCGAATGCATCATGCCGACGGCGCAGGTGCCGGTGCCGGTGCTGCTGCCGCCGCGGCTGCCGGGCGGGGCGTCAGGCCGCGGCTCTTCTTGTACACTGCCTCCGTGCCGCCCACCGCGGCGGCGGCAAACCGCGCTGCCACGAAGCAGTAGTCGGACAGGCGGTTGAGGTAGCGCTGCACGACGTCAGGCGCGTGGCCGTCGCGCACCAGCGGCACAACGGTGCGCTCGGCGCGCCGGCACGTGGTGCGTGCCACGTGCAGGTGCGCCGCAGCCAGGCCGCCGCCCGGCAGGATGAAATTCTTCAGCGGCGGCAGGCTGTCGTCCATGGCGTCAATCCACGCTTCCAGCTGCGCCACGTGCGCCTCGTCAAACGCCACGCGCGCCACGTGCGCCGCTGACGACGTGTCAATGGGGGTAGCAATGGCGGCACCCACATCCAGCAGCCGGCTCTGAATCTCCACCAGCTGCTCGCACAGGCCGCCGCCGGCGGGCTGCGGCAGCAACGCTGTCGCGTGCTCGCGCGCCACCCCTAGCACGCTGTTCAGCTCGTCCACCGTGCCAAGCGCGTGGAAGGTGTCGTCATCCTTGGCGCCGCGGGAGCCGTTAAACAGCGCCGTCGTCCCCTTGTCGCCGGTGCGGGTGTACACGCGGATGCGCCGGGCTGCAGGTGCCGCCGCCGCTGCTGCTGTTGTGGTGGTATCGCCTGCTGCAGCCCCGCTGCCGCCCTCACCACCGCCTGCCGCCGCCATGGTTGACTGCAGCGCGCGCCACCCGCCAAGTGCAGCCACTGGCACGCGTGCACCTGCCCCGCAGTGCGTCGTCACCGCCGCCGCCGCAGTCGCCACCGACACCGACACCGCTCTCGTCACGCTCCTGCCCAGCCACGCCGCTGACGCCATGTGGTTGTCGCAACTACAAAATGTTTAATTGCAGCAACCTCTGACACACCCACAGCTGTAAATCGCCTTGCAGTGTAAATATACACCGCTTGCCGCAATGGTTGCCACATAGGGTGTGTTGGTGTGCAATACCCGCCATGCATTCTGTTGCTGCAGTTGGCAGCGTGGTGCAGTCGTCGAACGCGAACGCGCCGTATCTCTGCCCGCCGCATCTTTGGTGGCACAGGTGCACGCGAGAGTTCAACAAGTGGCAGCGCCGCGGCGACACCGCGCACGGCGCGCAGGGAAGCAGCGCCAACTAGTCCTCGCCAGGCAGGCGCTGTGAGAACGCGACGCCGGTGACGGTCTGCAGCGTGGCAATGCCTGCCAGCGTCTCGGTGTGAAGCGCGTCGTCAAGTGGCGCGGCCGTCAGTGCGCGGCGCTGCGCCCGGCACAGCTGGAAGTAGTTGCGGACGACGGCGGCCACGTCGGCATGCAGCGGTGGCTCCAGGCGTGCAAACAGCGCATACAGCCACGCCGCCTCGGCGGGCGAGATGCAAGACTCGGCGGTGGCAGCGGCGGCAGCGGCAAAGCGGCGGCGGTAGAGGGCATACAGTCGGCGCAGGAGGCGTACAACGCGCACCTGGTCGAGGGACAGCAGCAGGGAGGTGCGTGGGAGGTGTGGCCCCGGCTCCACGTCATCATACGCGGGTGGTGCAGGTCCCGCTGCTGCTGCTTCTGTCGGCACACCAGCCGCGCCGTCGTCACCGCCACTACTCCACTCATCCTCATCATCGCCGCCGCCCTCGCCGTCGTGGCCGCCCGCAATGGTGCTGCGCCGGCTGCGCTTGGGTGGCAGTGGCGGCACAATGCCGTCACCCACCGGCGCTGCGTCGTCGTCACAGCGGAGGCGCGGCTGCGGGCGCGGTGCGTCCCGGTGGTCTGCCCCAAAGCAGTACAGCGCCCATGCCGGCGCGTCAGCAACATTAGGGAGTGGTGCCGACGGCGCCGGTCGTGTCGCGCGACCACGCTCAATTGCCGCCTCCATGCACGCTAGTCGCTCACGGATGGCTTCAAAGTTGGCCACCACGGCGGCGCCCCAGGCCGGTGGCAGCGGCGCAGGTGGTGACGGTGGAGGCGGCAGTGCGGCCGCAGTAGTACCATCAGCAGCAGCAGCCTCGGCAGCAGCAACGGCAGCACTAGTAATTGGCGGCCGCTGTGGCAGTAAGGCACGGTCGGTGTGCGCATCCCAAGCGCGGGGGTCCACGTCGGGCGCCACTGCCACGGATGGCAGCGCCTCGGCCTGGTACCGCACAAACAGCAGGTAGTCCTCTGGCGTCTCCGGCTCCTCGCCTGCTGCCACCCGCGCCGCGATGGCTGCCGCGTCGTACGCCGCCGCAATGGGCAGTGCACGCCACGTCCCACCCCCACCATCTCCTCCACCTCCGCCGCCGCTGCTGCCTCCGCCACCACCACCGCCGTGGTGGGCGTGCGCGTGTTGACCGCCACCTCGTCCCCGCCCGCCACGACCAGCACCACGCCCTCCACTGCTGCCGCCACCGTGCCCGCCTCTGCCGCCGCCGCCACCGCCACCGCCGCCGCCACCGCCCCTGCCATGCCCGCCTCCACTATGCTCGCCTCCACTATGCCCGCCTCCACCTCTCGCGCCCTTGCCGCGCCCGCCATTTCCGCTGGCACTGCCACTACTGGCGTCTGCCATGTTGGGGGTGGGGACAACAAATGAGCGTGGCAATAGAAATCAAACACCACGGAACCAGGGAGTCAAGTGCATGCAACCTCGTGCATATGGTTGGTAGTAAAATTGAGAGCACGGCGCGGCTGCGGCTACTTGCCCCTTCCAATTCAGTCACCAACCTGGAACTGGTGGGATTAGAAGTGGAGAGGAGAGAAGGACTGGGGGAGAGGAGAGAGGAGGGAGGAAGACTGCATTTTTGCATCATACGTAAATAACAACAACACGGTGAATTGACGACTGTATTAACAGCACACGTACCTATTGCATAGAAATTGTGATTGGGGTTGTTTGAGGGCCCGGATTTAGTAGTTGTACAGGTGAATTTACGACGGTATCTTTGCCCTCCCCTCTTTCATACAGTACAGGTACAAGGATGACGGGGGTGCGTACCCTTGCAAGTCTGGTGGTTGTAGCAGGGGTGCTGGCTACTGCAACTGCAACTGCTGATGCTCGACGGCCGGTGGCACCGAGCCTGCCCACGGCGTCGTTTGGAAGCTCAGCGTGCCCGTGTGCGAACGTGAGCGCCTGCACCCGCATGACCGGCGCGGCGACGCGCGAGGTGTTTGCGTTCCACGTGGCAACGGCGGGCGATGTGTGGCAGCAGTACGACTGGGGGCAGGTAACGACGGTGGCGGTGTTTGGGACGCTGGATGCGGCGCTGATGTGTGCCGCACACGAGCGCGGCGCGCGCGTCGTGATGGGCGTGTCGTTCCCCAATGATCAGCTGCCCAACACCACGGCGGTGGCGGCATGGGTTGCGGCGCAGGCGGCGTTCATGACGGCGTCATGGACGGACGGCGTGAACATTGACATTGAGGGCAACACCGCCAACGCGGACGCGTTGACGGACCTGGTGGTGGCGCTGCGGGCGGCGCTGGTGGCGGTGTGGAGCGACGCGCAGGTGACGTTTGACACCGCCATCATGCCGGCGTGGGTGACGGACGGCTACAACATGACGGCGCTGGCGGCGGCAACCGATTTCCTGGTGCCCATGGGGTATGACATGTGCTGGGGCGCACGTGTGGCGGCCGCCAACGCGCCGTTGGCTGGTGTGGTGGCGGGCCTGGCGCAGTACACGGAGCTGTATGGCGTGCCGCCTGCCAAGCTGGTACTGGGCGTGCCGTGGTACGGCTACGCCTTCCCGTGCCTGAACACGCCCACGCCGTCCGCGCCCGCCTGCCTGTCCAACGGCACCTTCAGCGGCTCCTGGTCCGTCAGCTTTGCTGGTGCGTTATCAATTATTGGCACCGCGCCGCCGGTGTACAACACGACGCAGGGGTCGCCTTACTACACGTACCGCGATGCAGCGACGGGGGAGTGGTACCAGCTGTGGTATGACGACGAGCTGTCGCTGTCATGGAAGTACGAGGCAGTGGCCGCCACCGGCGTGCGTGGCATCGCCATGTGGACAGCCGACTTCCTTGATTACGCCACCGGCGACCGCGTTGCCTCCATGTGGGCCGCGCTGGCGGCCAACTTTACCACGTCGCCGGCGCAATAGCAACAGAGATTGCGCGCTCACGGGGCGGATGTGTGAAATCGCAGCAGCTGGCGGATGCCGGCGCGCAAGCCTATGTAGCCGGCGCCATCGCCGCATGGCGACGACGTGCCGTCGCAGTGTGCCGTCGTGGCAGCCAAGTCAGCATCCCAGCCATCGGTACCAGCCAGCGCCGGCCGTGGATCTACTACACGCGCGCGCCACTCTTGAAACAAGGCGGAGGTGGTGTCTGCAATTGTAGGGTGTGGCATGGAACAGTAGGTGTGGTGCCACAGCAATATCTCACGCGCCCCTAACCCCCACGCACGCGTACCTGGGTCTACTTCTGGGCGCGGCGGCGCAACAGTGCCGGCGGCAGGGCGGAAGGCGCAGCGGCGCAGGCCCAGCGCCGCCGCCTCCTCGTCTATCATGCGCGCCACATCCGCCAGGCGCAGCCACACGCCAGACGAGATGTCCAGGTGGGTTCGGAGGGTCGCGTCGCTAGCGCCGCCATCCGTGAAGATGGTGTCCCAGTGCCGGAACGTGGCAACGAGGGCGGCAGCCGCATCCTCAATGTGCAGCAGCTGGCGGCGCTCGGCGGCGTCGGTGGCGGACACGATGGCGCCGGTGTGCACGCACTGCGCCACCCAGTCGCTCACCACGTGGCTTTTGATGGAGGGCGTTTCGGCGCCGTACAAGTTCCATAGCCGCACGATCCGTGCGCCGGCGTGCTGCCGCGCCCACTCCTCCCCCACGCGCTTGATGCCGGCGTACGCGCCCCACGGCAGGTGCCGCAGGTAGGAGGAGGTGAAGAGGAGGCGGGCGCCCAGCGCCGCTGCGGCGGGGAACACGGTCTCGTACATGGCCCAGTTGTGCGCCAGGATACCGGCCTGGATGGTGCTGCTGTTAGACTCCAGGTACTTGGCGCCGCCCACCTCGCACGCCAGGAAAAAGATGAAGTCAGGCGCCGGCGCACCCGCATCTGCCAGCGCCGCCGCCAGGCTGCCTGGCTGCCGCAGGTCGTAGTGGGCGCGGCCCCGCACCTCCACTACACGCACGCCATCCAGCGCACGCAGTTGCCGCGTCAGCACGCGCCCCAGGAACCCGCCGCTCCCCAGCACAACCACCGTCTGCTGCTGCTGATGATATTGTGTCACGTGACTGCTGCTGCTGCTGCCGCTGTTGGTGTTGGTGTTGGGGTTGCCAGTGCTACCATCGACATCCACCGCCACCTCCTGCTGTGGCTGGGGCACCTGGCTGGCGCCAGCGGCGCCAGCGGACGCCACCGCCGCTACAAACAATAAGGCCGCTGTGCGCCACAGGCTGCGCGGCACGCCTTGTTGGCGGTGGCGGGTGGCTGGCGCCATCACAACCGCACGCGTGTGGGACCACAGCGTCGTATGACACGCTGTGCCTGCGGCACTACAACAAGGGCCGTACCAACGATGTCGTGTTGCAGTGCGATGGGGCGGCGTGGGCCGCGGCGTCACGTCACTCCAGACTGCTGTCACTGCCACGTCAGCATCGTAGAGTGCGGCAACATGTATGTCACTCGATATTGGTACCCAGCAAATAGCGCACAATAACACCGCGCCGCCTACAACAAGTACCAACATAATTTCCTATTTATGCACACACATTTGTGCAGCAACGTCGTCCGAGCTCAAACCAGTTACCGCACCCATTGGCGCACCAGAGGCAGCAGTTGGTCAGGCTGCGCGGCTGCTCAAAGTAGGAGTGGAGAGCAGCAAGTTTGGACCCGGAATTAGAGCGACTGACCGAAGCTGCAAACACAAACCCACACGGAATACGCACCTCAATGACAGTACTGCGTGATCCCACTGACGCTGCCGCCCGCCCGTGCTTGCTGCGTTTCCACTCCCGCCGTATCTCAGACGGTATCCGGGTATCTCTGCCGCATCCCTCTCTCGTTCGTGGCCACCGAGCTGGCTGTGACGAGTGACGAACTGGTGGGTACACCCTAAGAGTAAGCATTTTCCTCGATGAGCGCCAATTACTGTGTGATGGTAGGGATGCCTGCTGTATTGTGACGCTGTGTCGACGGTTAAACAGGGATTTTCTTGCCATTTTCTGTGTTTTTGTGACATCCGTAGACTGTGCTTCCGTCTGTCCTAACGTGCACGCAGGTCGACGTCCTCGCTGCCCACCTGCCGACACACACCTATCTGTGGGCTGACAGCCGCTCCGCTGCCCCTCTCACCGCAGCGGGGCATCATGGCGACGCATGCGGTGGAGGCGTTCGCGGCGTTTCCCCCGGCAGCCGTGTTTGAGGGCGGCAGCGGAGAGCTCGACTGCACACCAACCGCTGCCGCTGCCGTCCCAGCTGCAGCAACAGCACCAGCCCCCTTACCACCCATGGCGGTAGTGACGGCGGCAGCTGCAGCGGTAGCGACCGCGCCACCGGTAGTCCCACCAGCGGCCACGGCGGCGGCAGCGGCGGCGCTTCCACCAGCGGTGGTGGTCGTGATGGTGGACGATCTGCCGCCGGCGGCACGGGCTGGGCCGGGGCTGTTGTGCCCCGCCGTGGCAGTGGCAGAGGCCGACGGAGGCGGCGGCGGCGGCGGTGGGACGGGTGGTGAGGTTGCCGCCTTGCTGCCATTCTGCTGCCGTGAGGAGCTGGAGGGCGGGTGTCTGCGAGCCGATGCGGTCAACTATGACGCCGCGACAGCAATTCTGACAGACATCCAGACATGTGCCAGTGCTGACTGGGCGGTGAACGTGGCGCGCCCGGTGGCGCTGACACTTCCGCATGCAGCAGCGGCTGCTGCCGCAGGCGCTGCGCCCGGCATGCCGGCGCTCCTGATCCCACGAGCGACATGCGGGTTGCGACAGTGGATGGCTGAGCGGCATGGCAGCCTGCCGCGTTCGTTGGCGTCCATGCTGGAGGTGGCACGCGGCATAGCTGCTGGCTTGTGCCAGCTGCATGAGCACGGCTGCGTGGCGGGGCGGGTACAGCTGGATTGGGTGCTGATGGCGGGCGACGCCACGCCGCTGCTGTGCACCTGGGCTGTCCGCCACCTGCTTCGCCTGCTGCCTGCATCGGCCCTGAGTCCGCACCAGCAGCAGTGGCGGTGGTGGGCGCCGGAGCGCGTGGCGGCGCTGCTGACCATGACAGCCGGTCTGCGACACGATGCATCGTTGACAAAGCCGGATGTCTGTGCCACCGTGCTGGCTGCCGAGGCAGCGTTGTCAGACGACGCCCGTGCCGGCGGCGGCCGTGGCGGCGATGGCGGTGACGGCGGGGCCAGCCCTGCGGCCGATGTGTATGCTTTTGGGGTGCTGCTGTGGGAGATGCTGTGTAATGGCGCGGTGCCGTTTGGGGCGGAGGAGGGCGTGTTTGGGTGCACACGGGAGCTGCTGCGGGAGGTGTGCGACAGCGACCTGCGCCCCACCACCGACCTGCTGCCTCCCACGCTGCCCGCCCGCGCCGCTATAGTTGCACTGCTTGGGCGCTGCTGGAATTGCACTCCTGCAAGCCGCCCCTCCGCCGCCACCCTTGTTAGCCGCCTGCAAGAAATCCTGGCTGACCTTGCGCCGCCCTCCGCGCCGCCTTCCTTGCCGGTGGCAGCGGCATCGGCACCGCTGGCTGCAACCGGCGCAGCTCGTGCTGGAGGGTATGTGATGACGGCAGCTGCCTCCGCCGCAGTGGCCACAGCCACTGCTGCCTGCAGGCGGTCCCCGCTGCCCCTCTTACCCGGCGTCAGATGGCACTGCCCGGCAGCACGGCCAACGTCGACAGACGGTGACGACAGCGACGACGCCGTCGACGTGTATGATGGGGCGGCAGCGGCTGCCTTGCGTCGCGAGCTTAGTGAGGTCACGCTGGCGACGCTAGAAGCCGCTGCTGAGGGCGGGCGGCTGACACACGCGCTGGCAACGGCGGCGGCGGCTGCGCTGCACCGTGACTGGCGCACCCCCCTCGTGTTGCACCTGGCGCTTGCCGACGCGCCGGCATCCGAGCACGCTGCCCGCCACGGCGGCATCCGGCGTGAGTACGGCTCGGCGGGCGAGGTGCTGGACGCCGTGTTTGCGTTTCCGCGCGGCGCCGCCGCGTGCGTTGGCGCTGCCTTTGCTCTGCCACCTGCCGCCGTGGCGCCGTCGTTTGTGGACGAGCTGCTGGCAGCAGCACGCCGTGCCTGGCTGGCAGACTGCCGGCTTGTGCCCGGCGCAGAGGACGACGCGCTGGATTGCGGCCTACTGCCGGTGCTGCCGCAGCTTGTATTGGCTGCGCCGCCCGCCACCGCTGCTGCCGCCATGCACGTCATGGCCGACCTGGCGGCTGCCTCGCCCGCCGTTGCCGCCACACTGGCGGCGAGCGACAGCGTGGTAGCCGCCATTGCAGCTGCTGGCGGCGCCGGCGGCGCGGGTGTTGTGCCGGCGCTGGCGTACTTAGAGACTGCCATGCGCAGCAACACGCGGGCGCAGAGCGCGGTGCGTGAGTGCGGCGGCCTGCCGGTGCTGCTGGCAGCGGTGCATCACAATCACGCTGGCGGGGGTGGCGATGAGGTGGCAACCGCGGCGCTGCGCGTGTTTCAGCTCGCCGTGTCGTCGCTGCCGGCGTCCCGCAGCGCCGCGGGCGCCGCTGGCGCCATCCCCTTCCTGCTGTCGCTGCTGACGCCCGACGCCGCCCGCACGCCGGCGCTCGTGTTAGCGGCGTGCTACGCGCTGGGCGACACGATGCGCCGCGACAGCGACAACCAGCAGCTGCTGCGCGCGGTCGGCGGGCTGGCCACGCTGCTGAGCGTGCTGCGCACACACAGCGGCGACGCGCGCGTGGTGGAGGCGTGCTGCTATGCGCTGACGTACGCGCTGGACATGCACCCCGAGTCGCGCGCGGCGGCGGTGGAGGCGGGCATCGTGCCGCTGCTGCTGGCCGCCACGTCGCGGTTTGGTGGCAGCCACGTGGGCGTGGCGGAGCAGGCGTTTATGGCGTCGCGGTACTGCATGTTTCAGTGCCGGGCGGCGCAGGTGGCATTTGGCGACGGCGGCGCGGCAGGCGTGTGGGTGCCGGTGTTGCGTGCGCAGCTGGGCGTTGCCAGCGTGGCGGAGGCGGCGTGCGGGGCACTGAAGCAGTTTGCGCTGCACACGCCGTCAAACCCGGCGCAGTTCTTTGAGGCGGGCGGCGTCGCGCTGTACGTGGACCTGCTGCGCACGCACCTGGGCAACGCGGCGGTGTTGGAGCAGGCGGGGCGCGTGGGGTGGAACATGCTGTACACGGAGCGCAAGAGCTCCGACCTGGAGGCGGCATTCCGGTCGCTGGGCGGCGTGCCGTTGTACCTTGCCGGTCTGGCGCGCCACGCCGCCAATTCGGACGTGGTGGAGGTCGTGGCAGCGGCACTGCATCAGGTGGTTAACGTGAGCGAGAAGTGTCGCGCGGAGGTGGAGGCGGCAGGCGGCATGGCGACGCTGGTGGCTGTCATGCGCCAGCAGCGCGGTGCGGTGGATGCGCTGGAGCAGCTGTGCCGGTGCGCGTGGGACGCGTGTGTGAGCAACAAGGCCAACGAGCTGGCGTTTGCGCGCGCGGGCGCGTACCCGTTCCTGGTGGACGCCGTGGCGGCCGCCACGCCCGCCGACGACGACTTTGTGGAGGCGGCGTTGGGCTGCGTGACGGCGTCCGCGTTTTCGCATGAGGAGGCCAAGAAGGCGTTTGTGGCGGCCGGCGGCCTGGGCACCTGTCGGGCCGCGCTGCAAGTGTACGATGCGTGCCCGCGCGTTGTTATTCGCGCGCTGCAGACGGTCGTCACCATGGCACGCTCTCTGCCCGCCGTGCAGCAGGCGGCGTACGACGCCGGCCTGGTGGAGGTGGTGGTGGCGGCGCTACGCCGCCATGCCAGCGTCGCCAGCGTCGTGCGCCAGGCCGGCCTCACGCTCATGGCGCTGCTTGCGTATGCGCCGGCGCGCGAGGCGGCGGTGGCGGCGGGCGCGACAGACCTGCTGCTGGGCGCCGCAGAAAAGCATGTGGAAACGTCTGTGAGTGCCGCGGTGGCGGCCGTCAATTGCCTGTGGCATCTGCTGGCCGGCCGGGGAGCGTATCAAGGCGGGTTTTTGGCGGCGCGCGGGCCGGCGCGCTTCCTGGGCCTCCTGCGCCGTGGCAGTCGAGACGCCGACCTGTGCGTTGCGGTGGCAGGCGCGCTCGCCATCGGCTCTTACCCGCCGCTGCAAGCAGCGCTGGCTGAGGAGCCGGACGGGCCGGCGCTGCTTGCCGACATGCTGGTGGGGCACGTCGAGAAGGAGGAGGATACTGTGAGTCGATTGGTGCGGTCGTTGAGCGATATTGTGGGTACCCACCCCGTTCTTGTTGCCGGCATTGCCACACCCGCCCTGGCGGCCGCCCTGGCGCGCGCCGCCCGCGTGCCCCTGCGTCCCGCTGTCGGGCGCTCGCAGGTGTTGAGCCTGGCGCGCCGCGTATTAGAGGTGGGCCCGCCGCAGGTGCGCGACGCGTTTGTAGGCGGCAGCGGCGTGGCTGCTGTGCTGGCGCTGGTCGGACCTGGTGCCGATGCAGCACAGGTGGAGGCGGCGGTGGCCATTGTTGCGGTGTGCATCGCAGCCGCCACCACCGCCACCGACGGCGCGGTGGTGGATATGGTTGCAAATCGGTCAGCATTTGCGGCGGCGGTACAGCGCGTAACACGGGACGCGTCGTCGGCGGCCACCTCCATTGGTGCCACCGCCGCCGCGGTGCGGGACGCTGTATTGCGGGTCGCCGGCACCGATGTGTTGGCGTAATTTTGGCACTTTTACTGGCTGCTGCTGCTGGTACACGGCGGTGTGGGTGTGGCGTGGGTGTGATGCCTGCCTGGCCACGCTGTAGGTGACATGCATTTGAAAAGCGCGTACTACAGTCACGCCACTGTCAACGCACGCGCCGCCGCCATGGCGGCGCGTGAGCGT
>ERZ778022.3098-NODE-3098-length-16112-cov-4.151523_pt1 | contig 16112 bp, 11 predicted proteins | sample MGYA00375752_ERZ778022 | MGnify/ENA primary metagenome ERZ778022 (study PRJEB29350, sample SAMN05389826) | bioreactor metagenome | isolation source: Thiocyanate bioreactor | place: South Africa: University of Cape Town | collected 2014-04-04 ... | reverse complement strand
CGCGCGGTGTTCGACGCGGTCGAGCAGGCCCGCGTCGAGGCGATCGGCGCGAGGCGGATGGAGGGCGTCGCCAAGAACCTGACGGCGATGCTCGACGACAAATTCCATCGCGGCAAATTCGACAATGTCACCGACCGCGCCGACGCGCCGATCGAAGACGCCATCGCCATGATGGTGCGCGAGCGGCTGACCGGCCTCGCACCGCCGCCGGCCGCGCGCAAGCTGGTCGATCTGTGGCGGCCGGTGATCGAGGAGCGCGCCGGTGCGAGCCTCGACCGGCTCGAGGAATGGGTCGAGGACCAGCGGCAATTTTCCGACGTCGTGCATGACCTGCTCGATCAGCTCGACATGGGCGACGACCGTACCAGCGATTCCGAGGACGACGAGACCGAAGACGGCGAAGACGAAGAACGCCGCCAGGATTCCGGCGAGGACGGCGAGGCGCCGAACGCCGACGAGCAACAGCAGTCGCAGATCGAGGACACCGAGCAGTCCACCGAGGACATGCCCGACAGCGACACCGAGGCGTCGGAATCGCCGACCTCGGAAATGGGCGAAGACGGCGAGATGGGCGACACCGAAACGCCCGGCGAGCCGTGGCGTCCCGGTGAGCAGGGCCGCAACGAACCGCGCGGGCCGGAATATCACCCGTTCGTCGGCAAATTCGACGAGATCATCGCCGCCGAGGATCTGTGCGAGCCGGAAGAACTCGACCGGCTGCGCGGCTATCTCGACAAGCAGCTCTCGCATTTGCAAGGCGTGGTGGCGCGGCTCGCCAACCGCCTGCAACGCCGGCTGATGGCGCAGCAGAATCGCTCGTGGGATTTCGACCTGGAAGAAGGCCAGCTCGATCCGGTGCGTCTGCCGCGCATCATCATCGATCCGATGCACGCGCTGTCGTTCAAGCAGGAGAAGGACACCACCTTCCGCGACACCGTGGTGACGCTGCTGCTCGACAATTCAGGCTCGATGCGCGGCCGTCCGATCACGGTCGCCGCGACCTGCGCCGACATCCTGGCGCGCACGCTGGAACGTTGCGGCGTCAAGGTCGAGATTCTCGGCTTCACCACCCGCGCGTGGAAGGGCGGGCAATCGCGTGAAGCGTGGCTCGCCTCCGGCAAGCCCGCCAATCCCGGCCGTCTCAACGATCTGCGCCACATCATCTACAAGGCGGCCGACGCACCGTGGCGGCGCGCGCGCAAGAATCTTGGCCTGATGATGCGCGAGGGCCTGCTGAAGGAAAACATCGACGGCGAGGCGCTGGACTGGGCGCACAAGCGGCTGCTGGCGCGTCCCGAACAGCGCAAGATCCTGATGATGATCTCCGACGGCGCGCCGGTCGACGATTCCACGCTGTCGGTCAATCCCGGCAACTATCTCGAACGGCACCTGCGCTGGATCATCGAGGAGATCGAGACCCGCTCGCCGGTCGAGCTGATCGCCATCGGCATCGGCCACGACGTGACGCGCTACTATCGTCGCGCAGTGACCATCACCGACCCGACCGAGCTCGCCGGCGCCATGACGGACAAGCTCGTCGAGCTGTTCGAGGAAACGACCGGGCCGGCGCGTGGCGACGGGCGCGGTCGCCCCGCTGCAGCAGGCCGTAGGTAATCTCCACCCAGGTGGTGTAGGATAATTCCGGCGCCGGCATCAGAATGCCGGCGCCTTTCTTATGTATGCTGTGCTCGAATTCGCTCAACGGGATCGGCCTATGCATCTCGCGCCACCTCGCCCACACACCTTTCGCGCCGTGTGCCTCGCTGCCGCGCTTGCCGCCGGCATGCTCACGGGCCTTTCGATGCCGGTCACGGCTCAGAAAAAGGCAATCTCAGCAACCGAGAAGATTTCTGCGCTCGAAATTTCAGCGCGGCGGCTGGACAGCTTCCAACGCGGTCTCGCCGGCACGAAGAAGTTCGGACGCCTCGAATTCCGCGGCGGTCTCGTCCTGACATCGTCCGACGAAAGGATCGGGGGGAGCTCGGGCCTGTACATCGCGCCTGACGGACGGCGCTTTCTCGCCATAACGGATCAGGGCCACTGGCTTTCGGCCGAGATCGCCTACGCTGGCGCGGCGCCAAGCGGCATCGAGAAGGCGCGCATGGGGCCCATTCTCGCGCTCAACGGCCGGCCGCTCACGCGCAAGCGCGATGCCGATGCGGAAGAGATCGCGCTACTTTCCGGCACGCTCAAGAACGGTGTTGCTCTGGTCGCCTTCGAGCGCAATCATCGCCTCGTGCGCCATCCGGTCATCGACGGAGCGCTTGGCCGGCCGACCGGCGTTGTCACGCTGCCGCCCGACGCGCGCCGCATGAAAAGCAATAGCGGCCTCGAAGCCGTTACGGTTCTCCGCGGTGGTCCCAACCGTGGTGCGATTCTCGCGCTCGCCGAGGATTTCCGCGACGCCAATGATCATCACACGGGCTGGCTGCTCGGCAAAGGTGCGCCTCAGCGCCTGGCGATCAAGGACATCGGCGGCTTCGCGCTGACCGGCGCGGCGGCGCTGGATGACGGATCGGTGCTGATCCTCGAGCGCCGCTTCCGCATGACGGAAGGCGTCAAAATGCGCATGCGCCACGTGCCAGCAGACGAGCTGAAGCATGGCCGTGTCATCGAGGGCGAAACGCTGATCCAGTCGGACATGAGCTACGAGATCGACAACATGGAGGCGATTGCCGTTCACACCGCGCCTGGTGGCGAGACGGTCATCACGCTCATGTCGGACGACAACTTCAACCCGCTCCTCCAGCGCAACCTGCTGCTGCAGTTCACGCTGCATCGGTCCGGCGCCAAGTCCTCGTCACAGTAGCGGGATCAAACCGCCCGTGCATGGCGCGATGGCGCCATGCCATGCCCATCAAACACGGCCGCGGCGAGCCGCAGGAACGGCCGCCCGTCTTCGGTGATGCGCACTGCCCGCCGATCACGCTCTACCATGCCGTAGGCAGCAAGCTCATCGAGCTTCGCGAGATCCTCGTCGAAGAAGCTGGGATCGGCGCCGTGCGTGTGCGCGAGCTCGGCGAGATCGACGGAGCCCTGGCACATGAGTTGCGCGATGGCGTCGCCCCTGAGCTTGTCCTCAGGCGAAAGGGCATAACCTCTGACCGTTGCGAGCCGGCCGGCGTCGATGGTGCGATAGTAGGCGCCAAAGTCGGGCGCATTCTGCACGAAGCCCTGCGGCAGTCGGCCGATCGCCGAAGCTCCGAGCCCGATGAGCGCGTCCGCCTCGTCGTCCGTGTAGCCCTGGAAGTTTCGATGGAGGCGCCCTTCCCGCGCCGCCGCTGCGAGCGGATCGTCAGCGCGGGCGAAGTGATCGAGGCCGATGGCTTCATAGCCGGCCGCGGTGAAGGCATCGAAGGCGGCACGCGCCTGCGCGAGGCGCGCCTCGGCGCCCGGAAGCGCACTCTCCGCGATCAGCCTTTGATGCGTCTTGAACCAGGGAACGTGCGCATAGCCGAACAGAGCAATGCGGCTCGGCGCCAGCGTCAGAGCGCGCGCGATCGACCGCTCCAGATCATGCTCACTCTGCTCGGGCAGACCATACATCAGGTCCATGTTGATGGCCGCTATGCCGGCCTCGCGCAGTGCATCGACGGTGCGCGCCACCATCTCAAACGGCTGAGTACGGCCGATCGCGCGTTGCACATGCGGATTGAAATCCTGGACGCCGAGGCTCGCACGCGTGACGCCCATGCCGGCGAGGCCGCGCGCGATGGCATCATCGACATGGCGCGGGTCGAGCTCGACGGCGTGTTCCGAAACGCGCGTGAAATCGAAGCGACGCGCCAGACGCGCGACCACCTCGGCCATGCTCTCGACGCCAAGCATTGTCGGCGTGCCGCCACCCCAATGCAATCGGCGCACGGCGCGGGCCGGCGTCAGATCGGCGATGAGATCGATCTCGGCCAGCAATCGCGCGAGGTATCTGTCGACCGGCTCTCGACGGCGCACGACCTTGGTGTGGCAGCCGCAGTAGCTGCACATCTCGGCGCAGAAGGGGACGTGAAGATAGAGAGACAGGGCCGCGTCGGACGGGAGTGCCGCCAACCAGTCGGCATAGGTTGCAGCGCTGATCTCGGGCTTGAAGTGCAGCGCGGTCGGATAGGATGTGTAACGCGGCACGGTCCGCTCGGCGAGTGCCAGATCAGTCCAGGTGCTGCGCGCGTTCGACGCCACTCGGCTCTGTCTCTGCTTCCGTTCTCGGGAAACGGAACGATGCCGAGCCAATCGACGCCTTGATGCAGGTCAAGCGACCGCGATGCCGTACTCCGCGGCGGAGGCGACGAGCCACGACCACAGGCTCTCGGCCGTACTGCGTGCGGAAATGATCTCGAACGTCGGTGCCTCGTCGATCAGCGCGATCTGCAAGCCGACGTAGGACGTGCTGGTCTGCGCGGCATCGCCGACTTTGAAAGCGATGGCATCGAGATCGATCGATATGCCTTTCGCCAGCGCGTCGCGTGCGCGCGAGCCGGTGATCTCAAGGACCACGCGCCCGTCGCCTTGGTCCGTTGCGGCAGCGAGCCCATTGAGGTCATTGCGCAGGGCATCAAGCCGAGCTGCCGCGTCGGAACCGCGGCATAGGGCGAGCCACTGTCCCGGTGCGGTCCCTGTCACCGAGATATTGCTGGCACCAGCGCGCTTCGAAGCATCAACAACCGGGCTTCCCGCGTGACGCGAGAGCACTGCGGCGACGTCAGTCGCGCGCCCGCGCCGTGCGATGACGGCCAAGGCCGCGAAGTCCGTGACCTCGCGGATGTGCACGCCGGGATTGCTCGTCGCGGCGCCGAGAGCACCCTGTACAGCGACGCCAGCCAGCGCCGATCGGCTTACGATCATTCGATCAGCCATGGAGGCGTTCTCCCTTGGGATCGTAGAATACCGGATCGCACACCTCGGCCTCGACGTCGGTGCCGCGCAGCAGATCGACGAGCCGCACGCGCGTGCCGTGCTTCGAAGCGCCGCCCGCGATCAGCCCGAGGCCGATCCAGCGCTCGAGCGTCGGCGAGAAAGCGACCGAGGTTACGTAGCCGAGATCGTTCGCCGTTGTTGCGGGCGCGCCGGTCGGAAGCAAGTGTGCGCCGGCGCGGATGCGCACGGTCCAGTCCAACGGTTTCAAGCCGACGAGGCCCCAGCGATCGGGCCCGACGAGCGCCGGCCGCTCGGCAAGCACGCGGCCGATGTAGTCCTTCTTCTTGGACATCATCTTGCCGAGGCCGAGATCGCGTGCCGTCGTCTGGCCGTTGGTCTCGTTGCCGGCGACATGCCCTTTCTCGATGCGCATGATGCCCATGGCTTCGAGCCCGTAGGGCTGAATGCCGAGATCCGCACCGGCCTTCATGATCGCTGTCGCTACAGCCGAGCCGACACCTGCCGGTACCGCCAGCTCATAGGCCAGCTCGCCCGAGTAGGAGATGCGAAAGAGACGCGCGCGCGTGCCGCCGAGGATCGTCACCTCGCGCGCCGTCAGATAAGGGAAGGCGGCATCGGAAATATCATGCTGGCGATCGACGATGCGTGCGAGCGTCTCGCGAGACTTCGGGCCGGCGATCGCCATCTGCGCCCATTGCTCGGAGATGCTGGCGATCTGCACGTCGAGGCTCGGCCAGAGACACTGATGGCAGAATTCAAGATGCCGCATGATCCCGACAGCGTTCGCCGTCGTCGTGGTCATGATGAAATGATCGGGCGCGAGGCGCGAGGTCGTCCCATCGTCCATGACGAAGCCGTCCTCGCGCAGCATCACGCCGTAGCGCGCGCGACCGGTCTGCAGCGTCGAGAACGTGTTGCAGTAGACGCGATCGAGGAGAGTTGCGGCGTCCGGCCCTTGGATGTCGATCTTGCCGAGCGTGGAAACATCCGTGAGACCAACGGCCGAGCGCACGGCACGCACCTCTCGCGTCGCGCTTTCGAGCCAGTCCTTCTCACCGGGTCGCGGGAACCACGAGGCGCGCAGCCACGCGCCCGATTCAATGAAGACCGCGCCTTGCTCCTTCGCCCATGCGTGCAACGGCGAGAGCCGCGTCGGCCGGAAGTCCTTGCCGCGGTGGTGGCCGGCAAGCGCGCCAATCGCGACGGGTGTGTACGGCGGGCGATTGAGCGTCGTGCCGACGGAAGCGATCGGCTGCGCACGCTCGGACGCGAGAATGGCGAGACCATTGACGTTCGACGTCTTGCCTTGGTCCGTCGCCATGCCGAGGGTCGTGTAGCGCTTGAGCAGCTCGACGCCGCGATAGCCCTCGCGATTGGCGAGCCCCACGTCCTTGGCCGTCACGTCATTCTGGAAGTCGACGAAGGCAGGACCGCGCCCACCACTGACGTGCCATAACGCGCGGACGGTGGCCGGCTCGTCGTCGGCCTTCGGCAATGGCGCTGGAGTTGCGGTTCGCCCGAGATCGCTCAGCACATGCGCGCCGGCATCGCGGCCGCTCGCGAGACTTGCAGCGAGCGTCATCACGCCCTTGGCAGCGCCGATCACGCTCATGCCGGGTGGTAGCGTGCCCGGCACGAAGGTGGCCAGGGCCTCGTTCCACACCGGCCTGCCTCCGAGATGGCTCGTCAAATGCGTGATCGGCGACCAGCCGCCCGACATGGCGAGTGCATCACACGAAATGTTGGTGATGCGCCCGGAAGCCTCGCACACCTCGATGGCTTGCAGGCCGCGTGAACCGAAGGCACGCATGACTTGCGCACCGCGCAGGATGCGCGTCCCGTTCGCGGTGAGGTTCTTGCCAAGTGCTGGCGAAGCGTCCTCGCGACTGTCGATCACGGCCTCGATGCTGATGCCGGCAGCAGCAGCATCGATGGCCGTCCGCCAGCCATCATCGCAGCACGTGAACACTGCAAGTCGCTGTCCAGGCGCCGCCGCGAAGCGATTGACGTAGCTGCGAACCGCGCCGCCTAGCATGATGCCGGGGCGGTCGTTGTTGGCAAACACGAGCGGCCGCTCGAGCACACCAGAGGCGAGGATCGCGCGCCTGGCATAGATCCGCCACGTGCGCTGGCGCGGCGCAAACGGTGGCGGCACGGCGACATGATCGTTCACGCGCTCGATCGCGCCGTACGTACCGCCATCATAGACGCCGAAGACGGTCGTACGCCGCATGAGGCGGACGTTCGACATCGATGCCAGCTCGGCTGCTGCTATTGCGGCCCACGCGCTGCCGGGCGCGCTGTCGATTTCATGATGCTCGGCGTTGAGCCGCCCGCCCGGCACGAAATCTTCATCCGCCAGAATGACGCGCGCGCCGCTGCGTGCAACCGTCAGCGCCGCCATCAAACCTGCTGGCCCGCCGCCGATCACCAGCACATCGCAGTGCGCGTGCGCCTTCTCGTAGTGATCAGGATCTTCGGCGTCTGCGCTCCGCCCGAGGCCTGCAGCGCGGCGAATGAGCGGCTCGTAGACCTTTTCCCAGAAGGCGGCGGGCCACATGAAGGTCTTGTAGTAGAAGCCCGCGGAGAGAAAGCTGCCGGCGAGACTGTTCAGCGCCAGCATGTCGAAGCCGAGGCTCGGCCAGCGGTTCTGGCTCTGCGCCTCGAGGCCGTCGAACAGCTCGACGGTCGTCGCGCGTGTGTTGGGCTCGCGCCGTGCGCCAGCTCTCAGCTCGACAAGTGCATTCGGCTCCTCGCTGCCGGCCGAGAGAATGCCGCGCGGACGGTGATACTTGAATGATCGACCGACGAGGCGGACGCCATTGGCGACCAGAGCTGATGCCAGTGTATCGCCGGCAAAGCCGGACATGGTGCGGCCGTCGAAGCGGAAGCGGATTGGCCGCGCGCGATCGATCTGACCGCCGGAAGGCAGACGCATGGCGATGCTCATGCTGCCTCTCCGTCGCCGCGCGCGCTGGCCAACGTGACATCCGCGATGGCGTGCGTGCGCGTGTCGCGCGTCACGACCAGCCAGCGTCGGCAGCCGGCGGCGTGATACCAGAGCTCGCGATGCTGCCCGGCCGGGTTCGTGCGCAGGTAGGCGTAGTCGTAGAATGCGGCCGCATCGTCGCCGCTCGGGTGAGCCATCAGCGCATCGGCGTCGCCGAGCACGGTGAACTCGTCATTCGATCGCTCGCCGCAGTACGGGCACCGGATGCGCATGTTCGTTTGCCTTAGTGCAGATTGGGCTGGGCGCCGGCGCCCTTCTCGTCGATGAGGCGACCGCTCGCGAAGCGGTCGAGGCGGAAGCCTGCGTTGAGCTCGTGTGGTGCATCGCGCGCGATCGTATGCGCGAAGCACCAGCCCGAGGCGGGTGTCGCCTTGAAGCCGCCGTAGCACCAGCCGCAATTGAGGTAGAGGCCGTCGATCGGCGTCTTGTCGATGATGGGCGAGCCGTCCATGGACATGTCCATGACGCCGCCCCAGTGGCGCAGCATCCGCAGGCGCCCGATGGCCGGCCAGAGCGCCATGCCCGCTTCGTGCACATCCTCGATGATGTAGAGGTTGCCGCGCTGGGCATACGAATTGTAGCCGTCGATGTCGCCGCCGTAGACGAGGCCACCCTTGTCCGACTGGCTGATGTAGAAATGCCCGGCGCCGAAGGTGATGACCTGATCGATGGCCGGCTTGATGCCTTCGCTGACGAACGCCTGAAGCACATGGCTCTCGATCGGCAGCCTGAGACCCGCCATGGCGGCGACGCGCGAGGAATTTCCCGCGCAGGCAAGGCCGATCTTGCCGGCACGAATGAAGCCGCGTGTCGTCTCCACGCCGACCGCGCGTCCAGCTTCGACGCGTATGCCCGTCACCTCGGTATTCTGGAGAATATCGACGCCGCGACTGTCGGCGCCGCGCGCAAAGCCCCAGGCGACGGCGTCATGGCGCGCTGTGCCGCCGCGTCGCTGCAGGAGGCCGCCCTGAATGGGAAAGCGCGCGTTGTTGAAGTCGAGGAACGGCGCCATGGCGCGCACGCCATCCGTGTCGAGCAATTCGGCATCGACGCCGGCAAGCCGCATGGCATTGCCGCGCCGCACGTAGGCATCGCGCTGGGCATCCGAGTGGTAGAGATTGAGGACGCCGCGCTGGCTTACCATCGCATTGTAGTTGAAGTCCTGCTCCAGGCCCTCCCAGAGCTTCATCGACCACTCGTAGAAGTGCGTGTTGTCGGGCAGCAGGTAGTTCGAGCGGATGATCGTCGTGTTGCGGCCGACATTGCCGGAGCCGATGTAGCCCTTCTCGACGACGGCGACGTTCGTCAGGCCATGCTCCTTGGCGAGGTAGTAGGCCGTTGCCAGTCCGTGCCCCCCGCCCCCGACGATCACGGCGTCGTAGTGCGCCTTGGGTTCCGGTTCGCGCCAAGCGGGCGTCCAGCCCTTGCCGCCGCGCAGGCCCTCCCTCAAAACGGCGAAGATCGAGTACTTCATGTCTGCTCCCGGCTGGCCGAGCTGCGTGCAGGCGCCTCGCGGTCTTAGAGCGAGATCGCCGCCGAGGGAAGCGGTGCCTCCTGCATATCAGGGCTTGATCATTAGGCACTGGCGCCCGATCCTCGCGCTTTCAGAGATTCGGGGAGCACGTCCATGCCTGTCCTGACATTCGAGCGGCGATCGGGCGTCGCCCGCGACCGCGTGAGCTTCACGGCGAACGAACTCGTCGTCGCGGGCTGGACGGGAACGGACGAGAAGGGCCTGCTGCACCATATCGAGGAGCTGGCGGTACTCGGCGTGCCGCGGCCATCGTCGGTGCCGGTCTTCTATCGAAATGCCGTCTCGAACGTGATGCAGGTCGACCGTCTCCAAGTGCTGGGGCCTGACACCTCGGGCGAGGTCGAGCCGGTGGTGCTCGCGATGGATGACGGGCTCTGGCTGACGGTCGGCTCGGATCATACGGACCGCAAAGCCGAAGCCATGGGCATCGCGCTTTCGAAGCAGCTCTGCGCCAAGGTTATCGGGACCGTCGCCTGGCGGCTCGACGACGTCGCCGGGCGCTGGGAAAGCTTGATCGTGCGCGCCCACGCAACGATCGACGGCAAGCGGGTTCTTTATCAGGAGGGTACGCTCAAAAGCCTCCGCCATCCGTCCGATCTGATCGCGCGCTATGCCGGCGGCAAGCCACTCTCCGTGGGGACGGTGATGATGGGCGGCACCATGTCGGCGATCGGCGGGATCAGGCCCGCCTCGCGCTTCGAGATGGAGCTCGAAGACCCGGCATCGGGCGAGCGCATCACGCACGCCTATGACATCGAAGCGCTGCCGGTCGTCACGTAATTCGCCGCGCCGCCCTCAGCAGGATCGGCGGCACTGGCGTTCGACCTGCTCGATGGGCGAGAAATCGCAGGAGTCATATTGGAAACGGCCCCAGTTGCGCTCGGTGGTGCTGCCCTTGCGCGTCGTCGTGGTGACCGTTTCGCCGCCTGCCTTGGCCTGCCGCAATGGCGGGCGCCGCCGCATGTCGCAGAGGATGCGCTTTGCGCCCTCGACCTCGCCGACCACGCGAGGTGCGCACGCACAGCTCTCATGTGAGCTTCGGCGCTGGTTCTGGGCACAGCACAGCACCGTCCGCCCCATGGCGAAGGCCATGCCGCCGATCGCGTGCTGGCGGAGCGCCAGGTCCATCTCATCCACGTTCTCTCGCCGACGGACGCGGATCCATTCGGCGCCATAGATCTGATGGTTGCTGCCCCATCCGAAGAGCGTTGCCGGCGCACAGAGCGTATGGGTCAAGGGATCGCGATCCTCGCGGATGTCCACGACCTGGCTTTCCATGTAGGGCTCGGCGAAGCGGATCCGGTTGGTGACGCACGAGGTGTTGAAGACCACGGCCGTCGTGCAGGGGAAACCGCGCGCGACGTGCACGGCGAGGCCGCCGCCGAGCGAATGGCCGGTGACGTGGAAGCGCACGACCCGCCCTTCGGCCCGTGCGAAGGCCTGCTTGCGGATGTCCGCAAAGGCCTCGCGAGCCAGACGGTAGCGATCCCAGGGGTTGAACCACTGCGTGACCCAGGACGCATTCGCGAGTGCGTCAGCCGGCGTCGGCAGGACCTTCCACCAGCCATCTCCGCCGATTTGCTCGGTGCCGCGGAAGGCGACGAGCACATGGTCCTCGTTGTTGACCGTCCGTGAAAAGACGATGTAGCCGAGCCCGTTCTGGCTGAGGACCGGCTCGCCGACAACTTTCCAGCTCGGCTCGAACTTTACGAGATCGCCGCTCTGCCGTCCGCTGCCGCCATAGGCATTGAGGCTCGCGATTGCGTAGGGGAGGAAGGTCGCCGAGATGTGCTCCTTGTTCTCGCAGCCATCGGGGTCGTCGCATCCAGCCTCGGGGCCGCTGGTGGGAGCGGCGCGCAAGTCCGGCAGGGCCGGTGCCCGGCACACGGCCGGCGCGGTGTTCTCCGCGGTGATGCCGAGCGAGGTCCGTGTGACAGGACCGCCGTGCCAGGCGGCCAGTGCGACCAGCGGCATAATCAGAAACATGAAAAAACGTCGCATCGGATGCCCCCCCGGACGGTCCTCTCAGAGTATCCGAGTTTGTACTTATGGGATGAATGCGACATTCGGCGGACTGTGTCGGCGCGAAGCCAAGACTGTGGAAATCGAGTGTGGCCGGGCGGACGCGGCTGCGGCGGTCGAGATGCGGACGCAGGGACCGCGCGTCGCCTCGCTCTTGCCGCGCCGGCAGATTAGAATTAGGCAAAAAGGGGCAGTACGGACCGAGCGCCCATGGCGTCCCACAACGACATCACCATTGAAATCACGCCGCAGGTCCTTCTCAAGGCCTACTCGTGCGGCATCTTTCCGATGGCCGAGAGCGCGGACGATCCAGCCCTCTACTGGATCGAGCCGCAGGCGCGCGGCATCCTACCGCTCGAGGCGGTCCACATCCCGCGCCGGCTGGCGAAGACCGTTCGTCAGGGAACGTTCGAGGTCCGCATCAACAGCGACTTCGCCGCGGTGATCGACGGCTGCGCCGCCTCCAAGGCCGGGCGCCGCTCGACGTGGATCAACGCGCGCATCCGCAGCCTCTACGGCGCACTCTTCGCCCAGGGCTACTGCCACACGGTCGAGGCCTGCCGGGACGGGCGAATGGTGGGGGGCCTCTACGGCGTCGCGCTGGGCGGCGCCTTCTTCGGCGAGAGCATGTTCTCGACCGAGCGCGACGCGAGCAAGGTCGCCCTCGTCTATCTGTGCGCGCGGCTGGCCTATGGCGGCTTCACGCTGCTCGATACGCAATTCGTGACGGACCACCTGCGCCAGTTCGGGACCATCGAGGTCGAGCGGCAGGAGTTCCACCGCCTGCTGGAGCCGGCCCTGGCGCGTGATGCGGATTTCCACGCCTTGTCGGCCGAAGCACCGCCCGATCAGATCCTCGCGATCCTCAGGGCGGACGCGCTCCACCACTAGCCAACGCGAGCAGCAGATCGCGCCGGCTTACATGGGCAGGCGCGCGCCCTGATGGCTGAAATAATTGTCGATCGCGGAGCGGATCGAGCGGGCAACGTTGCGACGCCAGTCCTCCGAGCGGAGCTGCGCGGCATCGGCTCGGTTGGTCACATAGGCGAGCTCGATCAGCACGGCCGGCACCTTGGCCGTCAGGAGGACCTGGAACGCGGCGTTGCGGTCCGGGTTCTCGTTCATGTTCGTGCTGCGGCCCATGTTCTCGATCACGGCGCGGGCAAAGATGCTCGTGCGGTCCCGGTTCGACTCGACCTCGCGCCCGGCAAGGTCGGCGAGGATGCTCTTGACCGCGGGGCCCTGGCGCCCGATCGACTTGAGGGAGGAGAGCTCACTATCCGAAAGGGCGTCGTTAGCGCTCTGCCGGCGGGCCGATGCCGCGAGGTTGCTGGCGACGGATTCGCGCAGCGAATAGATGGTCGCGCCGCGCGCTCGCGAGGTCGCGTAGTCGGCATGGATGGCGATGAACAGCGCTGCCTTGCGGTCCTCCGCGAATTGGCGGCGCTCCTCCAGAGGAACGAACGTATCGTCCTCGCGCGTCAGGGCCACGCGATAGTGGCCGGTTGCCCGGAGCTGATCGCGGAGCGTGCGCGCGAAGGCAAGCACGACCTCCTTTTCGACGGTTCCATTGCGGATCGCGCCGGAGTCGTGTCCGCCATGGCCCGGATCGAGAACGATGAGCGGCTTGTAGGCATTGGCCGCGCGCTTGTCGGGCCGCTCGGCGGGGCGAGGCACGGGCGGCTGGATGGTGCCGCCGGCGCTGGCCTTCTGTACGGCCGAGGCCGGCATGGACGCGGCCGCCTGCACCAGTGAGCCCATGTCGGTGGCTGCCGGAGCGATCTCCAGCGACAGAAGGACGGGCCCGTTACCGCTGCTCCCGAGGAACTCCGACTTCTCGACGATGACCGGCTCGGTCACATCGATGACGACACGCATCTTGCCGGGCGCGCCAAGTCCGGCGCGAAAGCCGTTGACGATGCCGACAGGCTGGCCGGCCAGGGAAGGGGGAAGCCGCAGCTTCACGTTCGGCAGATCGACGATCACCCGGTTCGGATTGGGGAGCGACTGGACCTGATATTCGACCTTTCGCTCGAGCGCGATGACGAAGCGGGTTTTCTTGAGCCGCTCGGCGGGCGCCGCGGGAAGAGGGATAGTAGCTGCTGCGAACTCGGTTGGCGCGGCGGCGAGCGCAGTTTGCGCCTCAGCCTTTCCGGCCCCCCCGGCTCCCATCGACGCTGCAACCGCGAGCACGATTGCTGACAAACGCATGTACGCACGCAGCCGGAAAAACGCCCGGCTACCCGCACCCGCCCGAACCATGACGACTAACCCCCGTCAACGCAACACCGGTTACAGTGGTGGCTTCAGTGAACCTAGACCCGGAACGTGGCCTTTTCCGGGTATTCCGAAGTTCTTGTTATGAAGCCGTAAAGGTTAAGATCCTGCGAAGCACCGTCACGAAAACGAAGTGCCGGCCGCGGAGCGCGCAGTCGCTGCCGCCTGTCCGCGGGTGTGCGATCGGCCGGTCGGGCCGGCTCGTCGGGCGCATCTCGCGCCCTGGTCCTCATTTGACTTTGTGGGGAAAGGCGTCGTCTTATTGCGTTGGCGAGGGCCGCAAGGTCCGTCCAAGAACTTCGGCAGCCGATACGCGAGTTGCCGGCTGCGGAGAAGCGTCAACAATAGGGAGGCTCATTATGAGCACAATGCGTCGCGCGCTGACCGTATTGACGGCAGCCGCTACAATTCCTTTTCTTGCTACCGTTGCCAATGCTCAGAAGACCCTGCGGTTCGTGCCGCACTCGGATCTGAAGATCCTCGACCCGATCTGGACCACCGCCTATGTGGTCCGCAACCATGGCTACATGGTCTACGACACGCTCTTCGGCATGGATGCCCAGGGCGAGATCAAGCCGCAGATGGTCGACACCTACAAGCTGTCGGACGACAAGCTGACGTGGACCATGACGCTGCGCGACGGCCTCTCGTGGCATGACGGCAAGCCGGTCACGACCGAGGACATCATTCCGTCGATCAAGCGCTGGGCGGCGAAGGATTCGATGGGCCAGAAGATGATGTCCTTCGTGGCCTCGATCGATGCCAAGGATCCCAAGACCTTTGAGATCAAGCTCAAGTCGCCGACCGGCCTCGTTCTGCTCGCGCTCGGCAAGCCCTCGTCGAACGTCCCCTTCATGATGCCGAAGCGCGTCGCCGAGACGGACCCGAACAAGCAGATCGAAGAGTTCGTCGGCTCCGGCCCCTTCGTCTTCAAGCGCGACGAGTGGCAGCCCGGCAGCAAGATCGTCTACACGAAGTTCGAAGGCTATAAGCCGCGCTCGGAGCCGCCCTCCGGCACGACGGGCGGCAAGGTGGTGAAGGTCGATCGCGTCGAGTGGCGGCCGATCCGCGATCACCAGCAGGCGGTCAACGCCCTCATTGCCGGCGAGATCGACTACATCGAGTCCCCGCCCCACGATCTCCTTCCGCTGATCAAGAAGAGCAAGGACATCTACACCTTCAACTGGAACCCGCTCGGCAACCAGTTCACCTTCCGCTTCAACGTCCTGCACAAGCCCTTCGACAACCCGAAGGTCCGCCAGGCGCTCTTCTATGCCTTCAATCAGGAGGACTTCCTGAAGGCCGTTGTCGGTAGCGACGAGTACTACAAGCTCTGCAAGGCGATGTTCATCTGCGGCACCCCCTTCGGGACCGATGCAGGCTTCGAGGACAAGCTCGAGTCGAACTTCAAGAAGGCGCGCGAGCTGCTCGCCGAGGCGAAGTACGACGGCACGCCGATCGTTCTGATGCACTCGACCGATCTTCAGGTGCTAACGAACCTTGCCCCGGTTGCGAAGTCGCTGATGGAGCGAGCCGGTCTCAAGGTCGACATGCAGTCCATGGACTGGCAGACGGTCGTCGCGCGTCGCGCCAAGAAGGATCCGCCGGAAGCCGGCGGCTGGCACGCCTTCCTGACCTCGTGGGTCGCGGGCGACCTGCTCAACCCGGTGATGGCCGGCTTCCTGAACGCCGGCTGTGAGAAGGCCATGTTCGGCTGGCCCTGTGACGAGCAGATCGAGAAGCTGCGTGACGACTTCGCCAGGGAGACGGACGCGGCGAAGCAGAAGGCCATCGTCGAGGCCGTGCAGAAGCGCGTCGCCGAGTACCCGACGCACATCCATCTCGGCCAGTGGTACAACCCCGGTGCGCTCCGCAACAACGTGAAGGGCGTTGTGGCCGCGCCGGCGCCGGTGCTCTGGAACATCACGATCGAGTAATCAGCTCGGCGCATCCGCGCGTCGAGTGCATTCAATCGGCCGAGCAGGACACTCCCGTCCTGCTCGGCCGAATTGCTTTCGCATCTGCGCAATTCGATTGCGGCCCGCTAAGTGCCAATTCTACCAGCATTAATGACCGCTTTTTGTGCGGTGCAGCGTTTGACTTCCAACGATCGGCCACCGCCATAATGCTTCCCATCGGCTTTTTTGGCTGCTCGCCAAACTTGGCGAGTTTGTTAGCTCGAAGGGAGTCTATGAATGAGCACTTTGCGCCGTGCGCTGTCCGTCTTTGCGATAGCGGCCGCAGTTCCATTTCTCGCAACTGAAGCATCGGCGCAGAAGACTCTGCGTTTCGTTCCCCACTCCGACCTCAAGATTCTCGACCCGATCTGGACCACGGCCTACGTGGTCCGCAACCATGGCTACATGGTCTACGACACGCTCTTCGGCATGGATGCCC
>ERZ778022.3093-NODE-3093-length-16134-cov-4.718453_pt1 | contig 16134 bp, 10 predicted proteins | sample MGYA00375752_ERZ778022 | MGnify/ENA primary metagenome ERZ778022 (study PRJEB29350, sample SAMN05389826) | bioreactor metagenome | isolation source: Thiocyanate bioreactor | place: South Africa: University of Cape Town | collected 2014-04-04 ... | reverse complement strand
CGATCAGAAGACCTTCGTCGCCACCTCCGAGCACGCGACTTACACGCGCGTCGTCTGGACGACGGACGCGCTCCAGGACGGTTCGCGCCTCCACCTGTGCGTCGCCGCCGAAGAGATGGCGGACGTAGCCGCCGCCTTCGCTGCGCCGAAGTCGAACGCGAATGCGCTCGGTGCGGGCTGCAAGGGCGGGCCGTGGATGACCCTCACGACCGCAAAGGATGGTGGCCGATGAACGCCTTGACCCGCACGATCGTCGCCTGCGTTGCCACGGCGAGCATCGTTCTCCCTGCACGCCGCGCCGCCGCCGAGGCCTTCGGCGAGTACGACACGAAGGGCAGCTATTCGATCACGCTCCCGCCCCGGACGACGAGCTACGCGACGCTCATGGACTCGTTCGGGCCCGGCACGTCGGCGGTCATCGACGGCTATGCGCTGAAGGGGCGGCTCATCGCGGCCAACGACAGCACCATCTACCTCCAGAAGAACTTCGGCTCGAGCGTGTGGCTCCCCGTGGCGAAGGTCGCCTCGAACATGGACCCGAGCTTCGTGAAGATCTCGCCCGACGGCGCGACGATCGCGCTCGGCATCGGGTACTTCCAGCCGCTCTACCTCGTCGGGTCGAACCTACTCAGCGTCAACGCCCCTCCGAACCTGAGCACGCATGCCCAGGTGAAGCGGTTCAACGCGAACTACTACGACGCCGTCTGGCGGGACGCGCGCTACCTCCTCATCAACAGCGAGGGGCCCACCGGAAGCCGGGTCTACGCGATCGACACGTACCTCGCCAACCCGGCCTCCGCCTTCATCCCCCTCATCGAGAACGTGCCGGGAGCCTCCGCCGGCATCACGGTCGACCGCTTCGGAAACCTCGTGACCGGCATCGGTTACGGCACGAATACGGGGGAGCTCAAGATCTGGCCGGCCGGCGACGTCGCAACGGCGCTCGCTCCGGACGGCGCTCCCCTTGCCTACTCGAGCACGGGGCACGTGCTGGCAGCGGGGGTCCTCAGCGCAGCGTCGCTCGGCTTCGACGCCGACAACAACCTCTACGTCGGCGGCGGCGACGCGTTCGGTGGGTCTGGTGACTACGGCTATGCCGCGCTGATTCACGGCGACGTCCTCACGCGCGTCCTCGCCGGTGGCGACCCACTCGACAGATCGATGCCCGGCGAGTTCACCGTGATGGCGCCGGATCCCTGCAAGAACGACGACTTCACGAACGTGCAGTACGTCTCCTCGCTCAAGATGCTCGTCGTCAGCGCCAACCTCGCGTCGAAGCCGCCGAACTGCGCGCCGATGGACAACGGCGCCGCGAGCGGGAGCGCCACCGTGCAGCTCTACTTCCCCCCCGACGCCCCCGACACGGACGGCGACGGCATCCCCGACGGCGCCGACAACGCGTATCTCACGCCCAATCCCGATCAGACCGACAGCGACGGCGACGGCTTCGGTGACGTCGCCGATGTCGACTTCGACAACGACGGCATCGTGTCGGGCAAGGACTTCTCGGTCTTCGTCGACGCCTTCGACGCGGCGACGGGCGGCTCGAACTACGACGCTCGTTGCGACCTGAACCGCGACGGAAAGATCGACTGGACCGACTACGCGCTCTTCAAGGCCCGCTGGGCGACGACCGCGCCGTTCTACTGATCGCTGGACGACCGACGATGCGGTTCACTCCCAGATCGCTTCGAGGCTTCGGCGCGAGCGCAGCCATCGCGATCAATTCGATCGCTGCGCTCGCCCTCGGGGCCTGCGGAGGCAAGCTCCTCGACGAGCCGAGCGGCCAGGGCATCGGCTGGTGCAGCGACGACGACTGCCCGGACGGGGCGAGCTCACGCCCCCGCACGAGGGACGGCGGGGCCGCCATCGACGGCAGCGACCGCGATGGCGGCAGCTCGTACGAGGCTGGCACGTGCGAAGCCGGACCGGGCGCGCGCTTCATCACCGGCGTCGTCGATCATCGCTTTGGCAGCGGCCAGGACCACAATCAGGTCGGCGGCTTCCCCGCAGCCCTTTACGGACCTCCTCACGCGGGCGACCCGTCATCGGTCGTCTCGCTCGGGAACGGCGGCTACGTCGTCGTCGAGTTCGCAGGCAATGCGATCGTCGACGGTCCCGGCGTCGACTTCACCGTGTTCGAGAACCCGTTCGGGACCTTCAGGGAGCTCGCGACCGTCGCCGTGAGCGAAGACGGAGTCACCTGGCACGAGTTCCCGTGCACCGCCGGGCCCGAAGCGACCGACTTCGGCTACTGCGCGGGGGTCGAGCCGGTCCTCTCTCGTCCGGACAACGGCGTCGATCCGCTCGATCCGAGCGTCTCCGGCGGCGACACCTACGACCTGCGCGACATCGGGGTCGCCCGCGCTCGATACGTGCGCATCACGGATCGCCCCGACCTCGACACCGTCTTCGACCTCGACGCGGTGGCGATCGTGAACGCGGAATGCCCGTGACGGCAGTACCGGTCGTTGCGCCGAGCTCGGGTGGCGTTCCTCTCGTGCTGCGACGCTAGCTCTCGTCTCGAACGATCAGCTCGAAACCGGAACGACGGCGCCGGCGATGACTCCCGTCGCCAGGTGCGCACGTAGCGATAGGTGCCGGCGACGGGCTGGTCGCGGAAGGTGCCGGCGAGATCGACGAGGGCGGTGGCGATCCCGATGTCGGCGCCGTGGAGCTCGATGACGAGCTCACGCGGATCGAGCCGGGTGAGCTTCTGGGCGCCCGAGCGGTGCACCTCGAGATCGTCCTCTTTCCGTAGGAGCTGCCCGTCGGGCGTGCTGAAGACGAGGGCATCGTCGAGCAGAGCGTCGAGCTCGTCGACGTCGCTCGCGAGCATCGCGCCCCGGAGGCGCTGTTCACCGTGTTTGATCGCCGCGCGCGTCATTCTCGTTGCCGAACGCGTAGCTCAGGGCGAGCCGCGCGTGAAGTCCTTCACGCGCGCGCGACGATCGCGAGGAGCTTCGCGCCGTACTTCGCGAGCAACGCCATCCCCATCCCCGAAACGGCGAGGAGCTGCGCCTCGCTCGTCGGGCGCGCCTCTGCGATCCCGACAAGCGTGCGATCCGTGAGGATGCGGAAGGCCGGCACGCGACGCTTCTTCGCCTCGGCACCACGCCACTCGCGCAGCGCGGTCTCGAGCGGCGAGCCCGTGGACGCGGGCGCACCGGCAGAGGACGAGGCCTTCTTCGAGCGTGCCCGCTTCCCGCGGCTCGTGCTGGCGCCCTTCGCGGCGCGGCCCTTCCCGGCTCGGCCCTTCTTGCTCGGCGGCGGTGGCACCAGGATGCGGAGCGGGGCGGCGACGCTGTCGCTCTTCCGTCCGAGCCACACTCGCTGGAACGTGATCGTCTCGCCGTCCTTCTCGAACTCGTCGGCGACGACGCTGACTGCGCCGGAGCGCGCGAGCGCGCCGAGGATGTGCTCGAGCGTCTTCCGGTCGATCTCGCCGTCGCCGAAGAGATCGCGGTGGAGCTGTCCGACCGCGCGCCCATCCCGCTCTCGAAGCGCTTCGAGGATGCGGCTCGCCGCGCTCTCCTCCGCCGCGCTCGGTACGCGGAACGAGAGCGCGAGACTCGAGGCGGGCGCGCACACGTCGCAGCTCCCGCACGGCGCTCCCGGATCGTTTCGGTCGCCGAAGTGCGCGACGAGCTGGAGCATCCGACACGCGGACGTCTCGGCGTAGCGGCGCATCCGCATGAGTTGCTCGCGCTTGTGGGCGCGCTGGCGGTCGTACGCCGCTCGCCAGTCGGCCTCACCGCGACGAACGGTGTCGTCCGGCTCGACGAGCGCGCCACCGTGGACCCAGAGCTTCTCGATCACCTTCTCGAAGACCTCCGCCTTCAGGCGCGTCTTCTTCGCGAGGCTCTCCAGCGTCGTGCCGCTCGTCCCGATCGCCTTCTGGACGCGCGCGAGCACGTCCGGCTCGGGGTAGTCCCGTTCGAGAAAGAACTCGTGCGTCTTCGTGTCGACGAACGAGTGGAGCAAGACCGCGCGCGACGGAGCCCCGTCACGACCGGCGCGTCCGATCTCCTGGTAGTAGCCTTCGATCGAGGCTGGGAGAGCGGTGTGGATGACGGTGCGGACGTCGGGCTTGTCGATCCCCATGCCGAACGCCGTCGTCGCGATGATGACGTCGAGCTCTCCGGCGAGGAATGCAGACTGCACCCGATCGCGCACGTTCGCCGAGAGGCCCGCGTGGTAGGCGCCCGCGCGGAGGCGCGAGAGCTCCTTGCCGAGCTGCTCCGATTCACTTCGCGTCGGCGCGTACACGATCGCGGGCCGCCGCGCAGGATCCTGGAGGAGGCTCTTCACGACGCTCGCCCGATCGCTCGGACTTCGCTCGACCACCTCGACGCCGATGTTCGTTCGCCGGAAGCCGTGAATGAAGCGCGCCGGCGCTCCGAGGCGCAGCTCGCCGATGATGTCGTCCTGCACCGCGGGTGTCGCGGTGGCGGTGAGCGCGATCACGGGCGCGGGGCGGAGGAGCGGCAGCCGCTCGCCGAGCATTCGATAGTCGGGGCGGAAGTCGTGGCCCCACTGCGAGATGCAGTGCGCTTCGTCGATCGCGACGAGCGTCGGCTTCCGCCGCGCGAGCATCTCCGGAAACCCCGGTACCTTGAGCCGCTCCGGCGCGATGAAGAGGAAGTCGAGCGCACCGTCGAGGTATGCCTTGCAGACGGCGCGCGACTCGGCGCGCTGGCGTCCCGAGTGGATCCGCTCGGCCGCGAAGCCGCGCCGTACGAGCTGCGCGACCTGATCCTCCATCAACGCGATGAGCGGGCTCACCACGAGCGTCGTCCCACCGCGGGCGAGGCCGGGGAGCTGGTAGCAGAGCGACTTGCCAGCCCCCGTCGGCATCACGAGGAGCACGTCCTGTCCGGAAGCGGCAGCCCGGCAGACGTCCTCCTGGTACGGACGAAACGCGGAGAAGCCGAACGCCGACGACAGAAGCTCGCGGAGGTCGCTCGAGCGCGCGGGGCGAGCGACCGGCGACGTCGTCCACGCCGCGCTCTCACCCGCGGGTCGCGCCAGGCGCTCTCCGGCGTCGTCATCGGAGCGAACGCGTGGAGGCGCCGCCGCCCGTCCCTCGGGACCGCCGCGCGTGCGGGCCGCCGACGCTCGCTTCTCGACTCGAGCGTTCCCGGCCTCCTCATCCACATCGCGAGGCGTCTGCAGGTCCGTCGGCATGGATCTCGATCCGGCGGCCCGCGTCGATCGAGGCAGGTCGGACGCCGGTCCGCCAGCGGCCACGGTCCCGACGACCTCGCGCACGTAGCGCTCGATGGCTTCCGTGAACCCGTCGAGCGTCTCGTCGCCGCGCTCGATGCGCGCGAACTTCGCCTCCCACTCGCCGGTCATCGCCGGGCTCTTCACGTGGGGATGCACCATGCCGATCAGCGCAACGCCCTTGTCGGTCGCCGCGAAGACCTTGCCGTCACGGACGATGTACTCGCGACGAAGGAGCGTCTCGATCATCGACGCGCGCGTGGCCGGCGTTCCGAGGCCACGCTCACGCATCGCCTGGGAGATCTCCTTCTCATCGAGTGTGCGCCCGGCGGTCTCCATCGCGGTGAGGAGCGTCGCATCGGTGAAGCGCGGTGGAGGCCGCGTCTGTTTCTCGACCGCCTTCGCGTCGATCACGCGGCGAGGCATCCCCGGCGCGAGGCCGCCGGGAAGCGTCGGCTCCGCGCTCTTCGGGTCCTTCGAGCGTCCGAGCTTCGGATCGAGGACCTTCCACCCCTCCTCCTCGACGCTCGTGCCCGAGCTCACGTACCGGTCGACGACGTCACTCCCGGTCACCGCCGTCAGCACGGTGGTCACCGCATAGACGTGATCGCCATGCCACGCCTCGAGCAGTCGCCGGCAGACGAGGTCGTAGATCTTCCGCTCGTCCGCGGGCAGCTCGTCGGGCGCCTTCCTGTCGGTGGGGATGATCGCGTGGTGGTCGGTGACGCGGGCGTCGTCGACGAAGCGCGAGCCGAGCGGACGGGTCCCGGTCCCGGGAGCGAGGAGCTCGCGGTAGGGCGCCTCGATCGCGCGGACGACGTCGGGGAGCGTGCTCGCGATCGTGCGCGAGAGCCAGCGGCTGTCGGTGCGCGGATAGCTGAGGAGCTTCCGCTCCTCGTACAGCTTCTGCGCGATCTGCAACGTGCGCTGTGCAGTGAAGCCGAAGAGACGGTTCGCGTGGCGCTGGAGCTCGGTGAGATCGTAGAGCTGCGGCGGCGGCAGTCGGCGCGTTTGGCGGTCGACCGACTCGATCCGAGCAGTGCCCCGCTTCGCTCGCTCGACGACGGCGCTCGCCTCTTCGCCGTCCGGAGGGAGACGCTTCGCCTCGCGCGCCTTGCCTGTCGGTGCGGGCGCCCCGGGCGCGGCACTTCCGATCCACGTGCCGTCGTACCGATCCCGCTTCGCGTCGGCTCCGGCGCTCGGAGCCGGCGGACCGAACGTCGCCACGACCTCGAGGTAGTCCTCCGGGACGAACGCGCGGATCTCGAGCTCGCGCGCGACGATCATCGCGAGCGTGGGCGTCTGGACGCGACCGACGGACAGGTTGTCGTCGTGGAGCAGGCTGTAGACGCGCGAGAGGTTCATCCCCACGAGCCAGTCCGCACGGCTCCTGGCGCGCGCCGCGTCCGCCAGGCGATCGAACGCCTTGCCTTCCGCGAGCGACTTGAACCCGGCGGCGATCGCCGCGGGCGTGAGCGACGAGAGCCACAGCCGCTTCACCGGCTTCTTCGATCGCGCCGCCTCGTAAATGTAGCGGAAGATGAGCTCACCTTCGCGCCCCGCATCCGTCGCGCAAACGACGCCGCGAACGTTCGGATCGGTCATGAACCGGCGCACGACCTGGTACTGGTCGCGCGTGTCGTTCCCGACGACGAGCGGCCACGACTCCGGGAGCAGCGGGAGGTCGTCGAGGCGCCAGCGCTTCCAGGCGGGGTTCATCTCGTGCGGCTCGGCGAGGGCGACGAGGTGACCGATGGCCCAGGTGACGATCCAGCCGTTACCGCTGATGTGACCGTCTCCGCGCGTACGCGCGCCGAGCACCTGCGCGATGTCCCGCGCGACGCTCGGCTTCTCCGCGACGACGAGCACGTTGCTCATGGTCGAGCACTCGGGCGAGCGCGCCGCGTACGCGGCTTCGTCGAGCCTTCGGCCGCCGCCGACCCGCTCACCGTGGTCACCGCATCCTCGGCCGAGTCGAGCCGTTCGTCGGGCACCGAGCCGTTCGTCGAGGCCTTCGCTCGCGCCGAGGTCTTGGCTCGCGTCGAGGTCTTGGCTCGCGTCAAAGTCTTGGCTCGCGTCGAGGTCTTGGCCCGCTTGGGGCTCTTGCTCCGCGTCGGGGCCCCCGTCGACTCGGAGCCGTCGATCAGCGAAGCGCCTTCGACTCCTTCTGCCAGTGACGCTCCTTCACCCGGAAGGGTCATCGCAGCCGTCTCGAACACGACATCGTCATGGGCCGCGAAGCGGCGCTTCATCGTCTCGATCGCCACCTCGTTCCGGTCGACGAGGATGAAGCTGGCACCGTGCTCGAGCGCGGCCTGACCCGTCGTGCCGCTGCCGGCGAAGAAGTCGAGCACGACGCCGCCCTTCGGCACCGAGGCACGCACGATGCGCCGAAGGATGCCGAGCGGCTTCTGCGTCGGATAGCCGAGCTTCTCCTTGCCCGTGGGGCTCACGATGGTGTGCCACCAGGTGTCGGTCGGGAGCTTGCCGCGCGCCGCCTTCTCCGGTCCGACGAGCCCGGGCGCCATGTACGGGATGCGATCGACCTCGGAGACGTCGAAGTGGTACTTCCGCGGGTTCTTCGCGAAGAAGAGGATGTTGTCGTGCTTGGCAGGCCAGCGCTTCTTTGTCCGTGCGCCGTAGTCGTAGGCCCAGATGATCTCGTTGATGAACGAGGCGCGCCCGAAGATCCGATCGAGCAGGATCTTGCAGTAGTGCACCTCGCGGTAGTCGATGTGGAAGTAGAGGCTGCCCGAGGGCGTGAGCACACGATGAGCCTCCCGGAGCCGCGGCTCGAGGAACGCGAGGTAGTCGTCGAAGCTGTCGGCGTAGCCCGAATCGACACCGAGACGTTCGGTCCGGTAGCGGCGCCCGGCAAAGCCCTTGCGATCGCCACCGTCATCGTCGCGCACGGTGCGGACGCGCTCCCGCTTCTGGATACGACCGGTGTTGAACGGCGGATCGACGTAGACGAGGTCGATCGACGCGTCGGGCATCGACCGCAAGACCTCGAGACATTCTCCGTGAATGATCCGGCTCTTCACGCGCAGAGCCGACTCTATAGCGATTCGCGCGGGGGAACGCCGCCAATCGCCTCCGAAGGCCGCTCTCCATCCTGCCGGGAAGTCGGCATGGTGCGCGCTCGTAGCGCTTCGCGCGCGTCGCTCCGGACGCCGCCGCCCTCCCGTTACGGCGTCGGCGTCCGTCCGAGGCAATCTGCGGTAGAGCTGTGTTGCGTTCGACGGCCGGCAGCCTCCCATCCACCCGCCGTCCGGATTTGTCTCGCGCAGCACACCGAGTAGAGAGAAACGCCGAGCTTCGATGATCACGGATCTTTCCCTCCCCGCTTCCCTCGTCGACGCAGTCGTGGAGCGCTTCGGCGTTACGCGCCCGACGTCCCCCGCTCGCCCTCGTCCCGTCCACGTGGTGTACGGAGGTGCCCACCTCTACAAGAGCGGCACGATCGACAAGCTCGGTGAGCGCGCGCGAGCCGCGATGGATACGTGGGCCGGAGATGCTCCGACGTTCGGACGTGCGATCGGGGTCTCGGACGACGAGCTCGCGCGGCAGGTGGTGGATCGCGTCCGCGCCAAGCTCGCGCGCCGGCCCGTCGAGGCGATGTGCATCGACTTCGAGGACGGATACGGGCCTCGACCCGACGATGAAGAAGACGCCGAGGCGGTCCGCGCGGCGGGAGAGCTCGCACGGACGAGCGCGCCCGAGACGCTCGTCGGCCTGCGCGTGAAGGCGCTCTCGGGCGCGACCGCCCGGCGCGCCATCCGCACGCTCGACCTCTTCGTCACCGCGTTCGCGAAGGCCACCCGTGGGGAGCTGCGCGACGGCTTCTCGGTGACGCTTCCGAAGGTCACGGGCACCGAGCAGGTCGGCGCGCTCGTCGATCTCCTCGAGCAGCTCGAGGCCTCGCTCGGCGTCGTCCGCCCCATCGACGTCGAGCTCATGATCGAGACGCCCGGCGCGCTCCTCGGCACCGGCGTGCTCGAGATCCCGAGGCTCATCGAGGCCGCGCGCGGACGCGCGGTCGCCGTACACCTCGGCGCGTACGACCTCACCTCCGAGCTCGGCGTCACGGCGGGCGACCAGCGCCTCGACCATCCGTTCTGCGATCTCGCGCGGATGCTGCTCCAGATCGGGAGCGCCAGCACGTCGGTGAGCGCCTCCGACGGCGCGACGACGCTCCTCCCCATCCCGCCGAAGGACGCCTCCCACGAGGAGAGCGCGCTCGCCGTTCGTCGCGCCTGGGCGCTCCACGCGTCGAACGTCCGACGCGCCATCGACGTGGGCATCTTCCAGGGTTGGGACCTCCATCCCGCCCAGCTCCCGGCGCGCTACGGCGCGCTCTTCGCGTATTTCCTCGCGCGGAAGGACGAGATGACCGCGCGCCTCCGGTCCTTCGTCGCCCACGCCACGCAGGCCTCGCGCGTGGGACAGGTCTTCGACGATGCCGCGACGGCCCACGGGGTCGTGGGCTTCTTCGTGCGCGGGCTCGCGTGCGGAGCGCTCGACGAGGACGATCTCCGCTCGACGACGCTCACCACCGAGGAGCTCTCGCATTCGTTCGCCGAGATCGTCGCGGCACGCAGCGGTAAGATGCCATGACCGCGCGGCGCGCGCGGAGCGCCGAGGAAGAGACCGACCATCTCCTCCGTCTCTACGAAAACGACGTCCCCAAGATCCTCGACGTCATCCAGTCCCAGTTCACCAACGTGGCGGCGCGCGCGCAGACGCTCCTCCAGCTCGCGGGCCTCACGATCACAGTCACCGGATTCAGTGGCGCGAGCATCGCGCGAAGCGGGCGTCTCGCCGCCATCCTCGTCGTCTCCGGTCTCGTCGTGGTCCTGCTCGGCGCCTCGCACTCGCTCGGGGGCATTCTCCGGATTCGCTGGACGACGCAGCTCGCGCCATGCTCGCCGCGAGAGGCGATCCTTGAAGCCATCCGGATGCGCGACCACAAGACGCGAGCGTTCTCGCAATCGCTCGTCCTCCTGATCGTCGGGCTCGCCCTCTACATCGGCAGCGTCTCGCTCCTGCTGCTGACGAACTTGCCCGATCGCTGACGAGGTTGCGCAGGCGGCAGGCTGCTAGGATTCGCTCGATGTCGTCATCGAGGTTCACGGTGCTCGTCGCGTGCTCGCTGCTCGCATGCGGAGGCTCGTCGTCGACCACGACGAGCCCGGGACGTCCGTCGGCAGGCGGCGATCAGGTCGAGGAGCGCGTCATCATCGAGAAGCAAGCGGACGGCAGCATCAAGAAGACGACGATCCGTACCACTCGGCGCGTCGATCCCGCGCCTCCCCCGCCGGCTCGCCCCGCCGATCCGTTTCCCTCCGATCCGCTCGTCAAATACAACGTCGATCGGGTGAACGCGTATCGCGCGCAGAAGGGCCTTCCCGCGCTGCGCTACGACGCGAAGATCAGCGCGTTCGCCCGGCGCGGCTCGGAGCAACTCTCACGCGATCACACCGCACACGCATACTTCGCCGCGAACGCGAAGGGAGCGCCCGGCTTCGGATCGCGATCAGCGGAGAACCAGGGCGACCCCAGGGGCGTGCCCGCGCTCGACGGAGACACGACGCAGAACGGCAAGAAGCAGATCGACATCATGCTCAAGCTCATGATGGACGAGGGCCCGGGCGGCGGGCACTACGACAACATGATGAACCCTCACTTCCGCCGCATCGGCATCGGCCTCTTCTATGCCGGCGGAAAACTCTACATGACGAACGACTTCTCCGACTGAGCGTGAGCTCATGCGTTGGGGCGCGAGCGTCGCTCCCCCCCGAAGAGCAGAGCGGCGGGGACGAGTTGGTCGCGATGAAGCGCTGATGAGACCCGCACATCGTCGACACGTGTCGGCGAGTGTGGCCGGATCGTTCGCGCGGCATCAGGACGATCCTCGATTGAGGCTTGCGGCCGAAAGCCCGGCTGTGAATCCTCGTGGTCGCAAAGGCGAGCCTTCCTCTTCGGGGAGCTCGCCGTCGACGACGCCACGGGACGGAGGCTCGAGTAATGGTGGAACGCGCGCTCGCTTGCGGACGATGCGGAGAGGCACTCGCCCTCCCCGGGGTCTCCGATACCTCGGCGTGCGTCCACTGCGGGGCGGAGCACCGCTCGGGTCCCTCGAGCAAGGTCCTCGCAGTCGCGCGCCCGAGCTGGCACGACGGGGAGGACGCCGCGCGGATTCCCCTGACCGAGGACGCCGTGCTCGATCTCGTCCGTCAGGATTTCGCCGACGTGGATTCGATCTGCGTCTACCCGCACGTCCCGACGAACACGGAGCACGCCGCCCGGCGCGCGCACGTCGCTCACCTCCCGCCGCACGAGCGCATCCTCGCTCTCTACGAGACGAGCGTGCTCGACGCCACGATCCATGAAGGCTTCGTCGTCACGGCGATGCGCGTCTGCTGGAAGAACCCGGGCGAGCCCGCACGCTCGATCGAGTGGAGAGACCTCGACGCCGATCGGCTGTACCTCGACGGGCGTCGTCTCTTCCTCGGTGACGACGCGATCGTGCTCACGGCAACGGAGCTCCAGGATGCGTGCGCGAACGCGTTCCACGTCCTCGCGCTGTCAGGGCTGCCGCCGCGTCCCGTCGCGTCGGGCAGGGCACCGGCGCACGACATCCGTCCGGCTCCCGAGAACGCCGGAGAGCGCGGCCGCTTGCCTCGAACGGGCAGCGCCGCCGAGCTCACGTTGGACCTGGACGAGCTGGAAGAGGCACTCATCGAACGCCGGGACACAACGCCGCCACCGCCGCACACGACGTCCTTCTTCACCTACGCATCGCACGCGCGGGCGCAGGCCCCCGATCGCGCATGCTGGAGCTGCCACACGCCGCTCTACGAGACGACGCCGCAGTGCGCGTTCTGCGGTGCGGAACCGACGCCGACGGGCTGGCTCACGACGGGGAGCTAACCCGCTCACGCCCGCGAGCTCGAGCGGAGACCACGATCGCCGCTCGCACGCCAAAGCTCGTCCTGTGCTCTCCACTCGCACGGGCCCCGGACCATCGCGATCCGGTCGGGGCCGCCGAGTGGCCGAGCTTCGGCTCGCGTTCGACGAGCAGGAGGCGGGCAGGGCCCTGCTTCCAAAACTCTCCTCGCCGTGAATATGAACAAGACTTCAGGCAAAGCTCGAGGTCCGTGAAGTAGGCTCGGCGCGTGACGAAACGCCCCTCGCCCACGCGCTGGATCGTCGGCGGGCTCGGTCTGACTCTCCTCATCGGCGCCGCCGCCGCCTACAAGACGAGGAGCGCCAAGCCGAGTCCCGGTGTGGAGGTGCACCGCGACGTCCCGCACCTCGAGGGAAACACGATCGTGTTCTCTCCAGCGTTTCGCGATCGTGCCGCGATCGCCTTCGCGAAGGCGGAGCGCGTTCCCTTCAAGCCGATGGTCCGTGTCGTCGGCACGGTGTCGTTCAACCCGAGCTACGTCGCGGCGATCGGGACGCGTCTCCGCGGCACCGTCCGGCGCACCTTCAAGTACGAAGGAGACCGGGTCGCGCCGAACGAGGCGCTCGCCGAGGTCGAGAGTGCCGAGCTCGGCGAGGCGCAGGCAACGATCGCGCAGGCCGAGGCGACGCAGAAGGCCGCCGAGATGCACGCTCGCCGGGAGCAGGAGCTCCTCGACAAGGGCCTCACGACCGCGCGCGAAGCCGAGGTGGCGAGCAGCGAGCTCGCGACCTCCCGAGCCAGCCTGTTGGCGGCACAGCAGCGCGTGAAGGCGTTCGGCGGCAACGGCGCCTTCGGTCTGTTCGTCCTCCGGACACCGATCGGCGGTCACATCGTGGAGCGCCACATCTCACCGGGGCAGTCCGTCGACAGCAATGTCGTCGGCTACAAGGTCGCCGACCTCGCTCACCTCTGGATCGAGCTCTCGGTGTTCGAGCGCGACGTCGGCTCCGTTCACGTGGGCGACGACGCCGACGTGACGCCTCTCGCGCAGCCGGACCAACAGATCGGCGGGCGCGTCGCACACGTGGGAGAGCTCATCGATCCGACGACCCGGAGCACGCAGGTCCGTGTTGCCGTCGATCACCCCAAGTACCACCTTCGTGTCGGGCAGTCCGTGCAGGCGACGATCCGCAGCGCGGCCGCCGAGCGCGATGCGCTCCTGGTCCCGCAGAGCGCCGTCATCTACGTCGACGGCAAGCCCACAGTGTTCGTCGCCGAGGGAGACAACCGCGCGCGCGCGGTGACGGTTCGCCTCGGCGGAACGGACGGAACGCATCACGAGATCCTCGAGGGCGTCGAGGCAGGTCAGCAGGTCGCTTCGGCCGGCGTGTTCGCGCTGAAGAGCGAGCTCTTCCGCTGAGGAAACATGCTCGAGTCGCTCGTCGCCATCTCGATCAAGAGCCGCAAGGTCGTTGCTGGGCTCCTCGTGCTCGTCCTCGCGCTCGGCGTCATCGCCGCGCGCAGACTTCCCATCGACGCGCTGCCGGACGTCTCGAGCGTGCAGGTCGACATCTTGACCAAGTGCGGAGGGCTCTCCCCCGTCGAGGTCGAACGCACGGTGACCGTCCCCATCGAGAAGGCGCTCAACGGCCTCCCGCGTAGCGCCCAGCTCCGGAGCGTCTCCCGCTTCGGCCTCTCGTCGGTGACCGTCGTCTTCCAGGACGGCACGGACATCTGGTGGGCCCGCCAGATGGTCCTCGAGCGGATCCGTCAGGCGCAGGGAGATCTCCCACCCTCGACCTCGCTCCCCGAGCTCGCGCCGCCGTCCACCGGCCTCGGCACGATCTACAAGTTCGTCGTCCGCTCGGAGCAGCACTCGTCGATGCAGCTCCGGACGATGCTCGACTGGGAGATCGGCCCGCGCCTCCGGAGCGTGCCCGGTGTCGTCGAGGTCAACCCGTTCGGCGGCGAGCTGAAGCAGTACCAGGTGCAGGTCGATCCGCAGCGCCTCCGCGCCCGCGGGCTGGCGCTGAACGACGTCGTAGAGGCGCTCTCGACCGCGAGCCTCAACGTCGGCGGCGGCTACGTCGAGCGCGGCGGGGAGTCGTTCACGATCCGCGGCCGCGGCATGGTCCACAACGAGGACGAGATCGGCGACATCGTCGTCCGGAGCGTCAAAGGCGGGCCGTCGGTGCTCGTCCGCCACGTCGCCGACGTGGAGATCGGCGCGGCGCTCCGCTATGGCGTCGTCACCCTCGACGGCGAGCGCGAGGCGGTGTCGGGCCTCGTCATGATGCTCGCCCACGCGAACAGCCGCGACGTGATCTACGCCGTGAAGGAGCGGATGAAGGAGATCGAGAAGGATCTCCCGCCCGGCGTCACGATCGACGTCATTTACGACCGCGCAGACTTCGTCGAGCGAACGCTCACCACGGTGGCGACCAACCTCGCCGAGGGACTCCTCATCGTCACGGTCGTCCTCGCGATCATGCTCGGGACGATCCGCGGCGCGCTCGTCACCGCGATCGGCATCCCGGTGTCGATGGCGATCGCGCTCTTCGGGATGCACCTCTTCGGCGTCACCGGCGACCTGATGAGCCTCGGCGCCATCGACTTCGGCTTCCTCGTCGACGGTCCGATCGTGGTGCTCGAGGCGGTCATCGCGGCGACCGCCGGCCGGAAGCTCGTCGGCAAGGCGCGCGCGCGGGCTTACGGAGATGTCGCGAAGGTCGTCGTCAAGCCGGTCGCCTTCGCGGTCGCGATCATCATGCTCGTATACATCCCGCTCCTCACGCTCGAGGGCGTCGAGGGCAAGATGTTCCGACCGATGGCGATCACGATGGCGTGCGCGCTCTTCGGGGCGCTCGTCTATTCGGTGGTCTTCTTCCCTGCCCTCCTCGTGCTCGTGGTTCCGCCCGCGAAGGGACACGGTCCGATGTGGCTCGAGCGGCTCGCGCACGCCTACGAGGGCCTCGTCGCGCGAGCGGTGAAGCTCCGCTGGCCGCTCGTCGGGGCCAGCGTGGCCGCGCTCGTGGGCACCAGCGTCCTCTTCGCCGGCGCGGGCGCGGAGTTCATCCCGCGTATCTTCGAGGGCGACTGCGTCCTCGCGATGCAACGCGCCCCGAGCGTGTCGCTCGAGGAGGCGCGTCGTCTCGACCTCCTCGCCGAGAAGGTGGTGCTCTCCTTCCCGGAGGCCGCCAAGGCGCTCGGCCAGAGCGGCCGCGCCGAGATGGCGCTCGATGCCGTCGGCAACAACAACACCGACATCCTCGTCCCGCTGAAGCCTCGCAAGACCTGGACGAGCGCGCAGAGCTTCGAGGAGCTGAGCGAGAAGCTGAAGGACAAGATCGAGACCGAGGTCCCGTCCACGTTCGTCTCCGTCTCGCAGCCGATCGAAGACCTCACGAACCAGCTCATCGCCGGCTCCCGCGCCGACGTGTCGATCAAGATCGTCGGCGCCGATCTCGAGAAGCTCGTCGACCTCTCGAACCTCGTAGGCGACATCGTGCGCGACATCCGCGGGACCGGAGACCTGAAGATCGAGCGGATCCTCGGCCAGCCGAGCATCACGGCGACCGCCGATCGCGCGCGGATGGCCCGATACGGAGTGAAGGTCCAGCATGCGTTCGACGTCCTCGCCGCCTCTCGTGAGGGAGTCGGCGTCGGGCAGGTGTACGAGGAGGAGCGGCGCTTCGACCTCCGTGTCTTCCTCCCGCCTCCGGAGCCGAACGCCGACGGGCTCGCGGACCTGTTCGTCGAGACCGAGCGCGGCGACACCGTACCGCTCGCAGAGGTCGTCACCTTCGAAGAGGGAGACGGCCCGTCGGTCGTGAAGCGACTCGACCGCGAGCGCCTCATTCGTGTCGACGTAAACCTTCGCGGTCGCGACCTCGTCTCGTGGGTCGACGAGGCCAAGAGCAAGGTGGCGAAGGCGGCAAACCTCCCGTCCGGGTACCGGATCGAGTGGGGCGGCCAGTTCGAGAACTTCGAGCGCGCAT
>ERZ778022.3092-NODE-3092-length-16137-cov-6.749036_pt1 | contig 16137 bp, 2 predicted proteins | sample MGYA00375752_ERZ778022 | MGnify/ENA primary metagenome ERZ778022 (study PRJEB29350, sample SAMN05389826) | bioreactor metagenome | isolation source: Thiocyanate bioreactor | place: South Africa: University of Cape Town | collected 2014-04-04 ... | reverse complement strand
TCTCTCTTGCTGCCTACGCACGTGTCACTAGCTTGCTCTCTTGCTGCCTACTGGTGTTCTCTTGACGCCTACTGGTGCTCTCTTGGCGCCTACTGGTGCTCTCTTGACGCCTACTGGCGTGTCGCTACCGTTCTCTACTGGTGCTCTCTCTTGACGCCTACTGGTTGTGGGCTGGTCTACTGGTGCTCTCTTGACGCCAGTATACTGGGGCTGACCCTGTTCTCTTGTTACCTACTGGTCCCCCTCTTGCTGCCTACTGGTGGCTACTGGTGCTGCCTACTGCTGCCTACTGGTAGTACTGGTCTCTACCGGTCTACTGCTGCCTACTGGTACTAGTACGGCCTCTACTGATCTTGCTGCCTACTGGGCCTCGACTAGCTTCTCTCTTGCCGCCGACGCACGTGTCGCTAGCTACCGTTCCCTCTTGACGCCTACTGGTAGTACTGAGCTGGCTGCCTACTACTGACAGTTTTGACTATTGGTCTCTACTGGTCTACTGCTGGTACTGGTCTCAACTGGTGCCTACTGCTGCCTACTGGCACCATAGCCACTGTCGTGTCGCTACCGTTCTCTACTGTTGCTCTCTTGCTGCCTACTGGTAGTACTGGTCTCTACTGGTCTACTGCTGCCCACTACTGGTCTACTGCTGCCTACTGGTCTCTCTCTTGCTGCCTACTGGTGTACTGGTACTTGACTGGTCTCTCTTGCTGCCTACTGGTACTATCTATTCTACTGCTGCCTACTACTGGTACTGCTCTCTTGCTGCCTACTGGGCTGTCTACTGGCCTAGTGCTGGTGGTACTGCTCTCTTGCTGCCTACTGGGGCTGACCACTGGGCTGGTGGTTGGCTACTGGTCTCTACTGGTAGCTGGTCTCTCTTGACGCCTACTGGTCCTGCTGTTGTCCTGCTGCTACAGCTGCTCCTCCGCTGCAGCGTCTGCTCTCTTGCTCTTTGCCATTCCACCTCCCGGTCTACTCCGCCTCCCTCACATTCCACGTTCTCCGCCATGACACTACCGCCGCCTCTCCGGCGGCCGCACCGGCACCGCCGCGTGGCGCTGGCCACCCTGCTCACCGCCGCCCTCATCAGTGCCGCCGCCGCCGCCGCCGCTCGGAACCCCGCCAACCCCGCACCACCACCCGCCGCCGCCCCCGCCGCCGGCGGCGGATGGGACCTCGCCAAAGCGGCACAAGGCGTCGCGCCGCCCGTCCGCTTTGGCGGGCCCCGCGCCGCCGACCCCGCCGCCGCCGCCGCCGCCGAGCGCGCCTCCCTCTTCAAGCGCGCCGGCGTCTCTCCCCCTCCGCCAGATCAGCCGCTACAGTCACAGGCGAAGTCCAACCAACACCAACCACAACAACATAGCCAACAACAGCAACAACATAGCCAACAACAAAGTCAACCGTTCGCGGGGGAGGAGCACATGGCCACCACGGGGTGGCCGCTGCTGCCGCAGTTGATGGCGCTGCTGCGCAGCGGCGAGGCGAACGTAGCACGCCTGCCGTCGCCACCAACAGCACGTGAGGCGGCGGCCGAGGCGCTGGACGCGGTGTTAGATGCCGCGTTTGATGCCCCTCCTGACTCCGATAATAACGGGGGTGCGGCGTCTCCGTCTCCGTCGCCGCTGCCGTCCGGACCCACCACCTATAACAGCGCCCACTTCCTGGGTGCACGCCTGCCCGCCGTGCCGCGCGGCGCGCTGGACGCCGGCATCCGCATTGGCGACGCGCCAGCGCGCAGCAGCAGCGGCGGGAACGACGACGACGACGATGACGACACGCCGCCTACCGTCCCGTTCCTGCCCGCTGCCACCCTGTTGTCGCTGTACGAGGCAGACGGCGAGGCGGCAGACCTGGCGGCCGCCATCGTTGCCGACATGCGCACCGCCACCGACCTGCTAGCCTCTGCGCTCGCCCCTGCGCCGCCGCCGTCGCCGTCGGTGCCAGCAGCGCCGGCGGCAGCGGCCGCCAAGGCCGACGGCGGCAGAGTAGTGAAGGTTGGCGCGCCGCCGGTAGCTGCCCCCGCTGCCGCCGCCCCCGCTGCGAATGCCCCTGGAACGCAGCCACTACCGCCTGGCGCTGGCGCGTACATGGCAGTTCGTGCTGGTTACAACACTGCTGCGGCAGCCGGATCCGCACCGGCACCACCCCAATCACCCGCGGCAGACACCACCACTAGTGCGGCCGCCGCGCGCCACTGGATGCTGACCAACCTGCTGCGTAACTACCCCTGTGCGCTGCCGTCGCCATCACCGTCGCCGTCACCGCCGCCGTCGCAGCCATCAACCCCAGCCGTCGCAGCGGCGGTTGCGGGCCGCTCCTACGTTGGGTTTGGAAAGCCCCCCACTCCAGCCGTCGCCGCCGCCGCCGATACGGAAGCCGCCCCCGCGGCACCCACACCGGCGCCACAGCTACTGCGGCGACCGTTCCTGGCGCTGGACGGCGAGTTGCGGGTAGGCGGCGGGCCCATCTTTGTTCTGGGCGCCGGTGCGGGGCACTTGTCGCTGCGCCTGGCGGCGGCGCTGCACAACCACACCGTGCTGTCGGTGTCGTGGCTGCGTGATGACGACGCGCAGCAAACAGTACCCGGGCTGCAGGTGCCCGACACCCTGTCGCCGGCGGACGTGCACAGCGAGCTGCGGCGGTCGCTGGGCGTGTACAACTCGTGGATGGCGACGCTGCCGGCGCTGCCGGGCGCCGTCATCCCGCTGCACGTGGCTGACGCGGGCGCGGCGGCGGTTGCTGCAGCTGCAGGTAGTACGCAACCCAACAACAACAACGGGCCCCGCGACGCCACCACGGTGCTGAGTGCCGTCACAGCCTACCTGGCGACGCGCGTGGCGTCCACCTGGTACCGCCGCGCCGATGACACACCGTGGGACGGTGTGGGTGCACGCGGGCCCGTGTTTGAGCCGCGCGACGCGCCCGGCGCCGCTGACGTATCGCGTGCCGGCTTTGAGCCCGGTCTCATTGTGGTGCCTGACCTGGCGCCGCTGCACGGTGCCGAGCTGCCGCACGAGTTTGAGGCCGCGTTTGGCCGCCTGCTGCGCACCGGTCGCCAGTTCCTGGTGCCAGCCAGCCTCCCGTCCGCCGGGTCGAGCGTCCAGGGTGCCGCGGCGGCGCGGTTCTTTAGCTACTGGCAGTCCATGGAGTCGCTGCTGGAGGCGGCCGCGTCGTCCGTGTCGCTGGTTGCCACGGTGCGCGGCGTGGAGGTGCCATCCCGGCCGGCATCCGCGCGCGGCATGCACGGCGGCGCCACCACCACTACGGGCGCGTCGTATGGCGCCGCGCCGCCGCGCCGCGCCGCTATGCTGCTGGTCACGCTGCAGCGGCAAGACGAGGCAGCAGCGGAGGATGCGCTGCTGGCGGCACTAGAGGAGGCTCGCCTGCCTGCCGTACCACCACGTGGCGTGGCACTCACGCCCGCTGACGTAGTGTGTGACGCGCCGCTGCTGCGCGGCCTGCTGGAGGTGGCACGCACTCGCCCGTACGTGTGGCAGCAGTCAGAGGGTGGCAGCGATGATGCGGCGGCAGCTGCAGCTGCTGCTGTGGCGCCCTCCACCGCAGCCCTGCTGCGAGGCCTCCACCGCCAGGCGGACGGCGACAGCCTCCCACCCGAGGCGGCGGCTGCCACCGGCGTCCCCCTGGATGTGGCACTGGGCCTGGGGCTGCACGCCGGCGACACGGGCGACCTGGTGGCTGCCTTCCTGCAGCTGCGCTTGCCGCCCGCCCAGCTGGCCGCCGTCGACGCCTCACGCGTCGTTATCGTTGGCTCTGGGCTGTCCGTGGTGGCTGCCGCGGCGCCTGCTACCGCTCCCGCTGCTGCGGCGGCTGCGGGTGTGGCGACTGGGGGAACAGCTGCTGCTCTCGCACCTCCCACCGCCTCTACCACCGCGGCTGGCGGTGGCAGCAACCTGCGCGCGGTTCGCCCGCCGCCGTCCCCAGCTGCCAGCCCAAAGGCCGTTAGACCGCCGCCCATCACGAACGCCGCGCCGCCGCCGCCAGCTGCTGCAAAACCCCCACCCGCTGCTGCGGCGCCACCAGCGCCCGCGGCGGCACCACGCCGTGCACCTGCCCCAGTGCCACCAGTAGCAGTGCCGCCGAAGCAGCCGCCTGCAGCAGCGCCGCCGGCCGCCGCGCCAAAGTCGCCGGCCAGCGCGCCAAAGCCACCACTCACTGCACCAAAGCCTGCGGCGCCGCCAGCGGCTGCCAGCGGCACGGAAACGGACCCGCTGGTCTCTCTGCGCGGCCCGCCGGTGACCGCGACGGTGACGGAGCCGACAGAATCCGCCGACAATGCCAACAATGCCGCGGCAGCGGACGACGAGGTGGCGGTTGAGGAGGACATGACCGACGGCACGACGACTGAGGAGGCTGGTGCGGGTACTAGTACGGAAGAGGAGGAGTTTGAGGTGCCTGAGCCTGCTGGTGATGATGTTGAGGTACCAGAGCCAGAGGAGCCAGGATCCGAGGATGTCGAGGAGCCCGCTGCGCGGGTGCCGCCGCCGCCACCACCACCGCCTGCCGCCGCTGCTCCGGGCCGCCCACCACGCGGTGCGCCAGCTGCGCTGCGCGGGCGCGCCCTGCTGGAAGTACCGACAACGGCAGTTGCCTCCGAGGGAGTGCTGCGCGCGCCCACGGCGTGGGCTGATATCCGGCCGGTGCTGCCACGGCTGCCGCCGATAGCGCGCAGCGACGGCGGCGCGCCAGGCTGGACGGCGGCGCAGGCGGCGCGGCAGGACGCCATTGTGAAGATGGAGTCGGGGCCGTTTGCGGCGTGGTGGCGGGTGCTGCGCGGTCAGCTGGCGCCGGAGCGGCAGGAGGGCGCGGCGTCGTGGAACGCGCTTGTGTCCGGCGACGCCGCGGTACTGCTGTCCACCAAGCTGGCGCAGACGTACGGCGGCACCACGCTGGTGACGCTGCACCCGCCTGGCGCGCGCTCCACGGCGGCGTACCTAGACCGGTGGGCGGGCGCGCGGCCGGGCGCTGGCAGCGGGTCAGCGGCAACGGGGAAGGATGCAGCGGGGAAGGATGCGGGTAGTGAGGGCCGCGTCTCCAGCGTGCTGCATGCGCACGCCGAGCTGCTGGGCGTGCTGGGGTTGAAGAACAACCTGCTGGCCACCGCGGCGCTCACGACGCCGCGCGTCAAGGCGCTGCTGGCGCCGCTGCTGACGCGCGCGCGGCGCACGGGGACGTGCAGCGGGCCAGAATGCACGCCGTTCCGGTACGCGGTGCACTCCACCGTTGATGTGGTGGCGCGCGAGCTGGTGACAGACGCCGTGGCGACGCTGGCGGCCGCCGGGCCACACGCACCCACGTCGGCTGCCGTGGAGGAGGCGATTGTGCGCATCGACGGCCTGTGGGCAGAGCGCCTGGCGTCGCTGGCGCGCCTGGCGGGCACCACGTTTATGGCCCTGCCGTCGTACGCCGTCATGCTGCACGCCGTCCGCATCTTCACGCCGCCGCTAGTGCACGCGCCGCACGGCGAGTTCAGCGTGCCGTGGCCGCCCGCCGCGCTGGGTGCCGCTGGCACGCCGCTGGTGCGCGACACGCGCTACCTGCCGCCGGTGGGCACTGCGCCCGCCATGTGGTGGCAGAGCGACAGTAGTCGGGGCAGTGGGGGTGGGGCTGGCCGCGGCGGAAGCGCGGGTGGCGTCGCGGCGGCAGGTGCGCTGGCAGCACCGCCTGCACCAGCAGCACTGGCGATGGCAGGCGGCGGCGCCGGCCTGCATAGCGACGACGTTGTCTACGCCAACGACGGCGGCAGTAGCAATGGGGACGGCGCAATTGTGGATGTGTTTGCACCCGCACCCTCGCCGTCCTCGCAGCCGGTGCGTGCGCGGCCGGATGGCCGTGCGGCAGGCATTGCGGCAGCAGCGGCGGCAGCTGGTGGGCCACGCCTGCCGCAGTGCGCAACCCTGGCGTCCCGCGTGACGGCGGCGCTGTGGGCGCGGGCAGTGGAGGCGGCACGCAGCGGCGCGGCGGTGGCAGGGTTGCCGCCCGCCCTTGCGCCACACTACGCGCAGTATTTCAGTTTGTTTGAGGGCGCCGCGGCGGCAGGCAGCCTGCCGCACGCTGCCGTGGCGCTGCAGGCGGTGGCAGGCGCGGGCGGCAGCGTGTCGGTGTTTGCACGCGTGGACGCGCAGGCGTGGGCGGCGGACACGGCAGCGGCCACGTCGGGGCACCACGAGGGCGTGTCGCTGCACGCGCTGCTGCTGCTGGGCGTGCGCGCGCACACGCGCGCCCGCCTCTTCCGCATGTACCTGTCCCTGCCGCTGCCCGCCGTGGTGCGCACCGCGCTGGCGGACGGGTGGCAGGTAGGCGACGACGCTGCGCCGGCGCGCCGCCTGCTGCTGCCGCCATGGTCGGTGGCGCTGCGTCGCGACGCCGCGCCCGGCTGCGCCGCACGCCTTTGGTTGCACCTGGATGCCGCACCCGGCGGCGGCGCGGTAGGTGGCAAGGGCCGCCACCGCGCGTTTGCCAGCGCGGCGTGCCTGGACGGCGACGCTGACGACGACGATGGCGGCGCGATGGAGGGCGCCGACCCGCTGGGCGGGTGGCACGACGGCAGCAGCGGCGGTGATGCGTCGGCGGGCGGCGGGGACGGCGCCGCCGATGTGTCTGGCTCCGACGACGCGCACTTGGTGGAGGTATGGGCGGCGGTGGCGTCGCAGATGTCGGCGCTGGACACGGCGACGGGGCGCGCGCCGGGCAAGTTTTCATTTGTGGAGCACGCGGCGGGCATGGGCGAGGTGTCGCTGCTGGTGGCGCGCGCCTTCCCTAACGCCACCGTGCTGTCGCTGGAGCCGGACGCGCGCGCTTGCGACGCGCACCTGGCCGCCACGCTGCGCGGCCGCCTGTTCAACAACCTCATTGCGCGCACCGGCCCCCTGCCCGAGACGGTGCGCCGCATCTACGACTCGCCCGAGTTCTTCCGCTACCAGCTGGCGTCCATGGACCTGGCCGCCATGCTGCTGCCGGGCGCCAACGGCGGCCTGTCGTTTGAGCGCACGCAGCAGATGGTGGGCACGTTGCTGTCGCTGGCAGCCACGTCATTCATCCGCATGCCCTCCGCCGCATCCCTGTCGCTCGCCTTTACCACCTTCACTGCCACCACCCCCTCTGCGTCCCTCGTGCCGCCGCCCGCGCACGCGTACCACCCCTCTCGCGTGTCGCTGCCCGGTAGCAGCGGGGGTATGGCGCGCGGCGGGCGCGGCGGCACGACTGCGGGCGTGCTGCTGCCGCAGTCGCGGTACTCGCTGCCCACGGTGGAGCGCCACCTGCACGCTGGCGCGCCGCAGTGCGTTTCACTGTGGCCTGCCGCACCGCGTGGCTCGCCCGCCGCCGCTGCCGGCGCACCTGCCTGGTGTGCCGGCTTTGGCGACGTGCGTGCCGACTTTGAGTCGTTCGGCGGTCTGGCGCCACTGGCAGCGCTGCTGGGCGGCGAGGGAGGCGAGGCGACGGCAGCGCGGTTTGAGCTGGCGGCGCACCCGCGTGCGCCGTTTGTTGGCGCGGAGGAACGCCTGCTGGCAGCGCTGGTGCGCGCACCGGCGGCAGCTGACCCCATCCGCATTGTGGCAGCGCCCATTGCGGCGGCGGCGGCGTTGCCTGGTGGCGGCGCTATTGACGCCATTACTGCGCCCACCGTGCCGCTCACCGCCCTGTCGCCCGCCATGGCCGCCAAGCCGCTGCCGGCGGGCGTGCCGCGGTCGCTGGCGCACGCGGCGGGCGGCGTGCTGCCGATTGTGACGTCCGGCGTGGTGCGCGTGGACCTGGCGCGCGCCACGCGCCACGTCAACCATCACTTCCAGTCCGAGCTGGACGGCCACGCGCGCAAGTACACGCTGCACGTGCAAGCCAACGTGTCTGCCGCTGCCGTGCTGTCGCGGCACCTGGCGCAGGGCGGGCGCAGCGACTGGCTAGCGGTGAACGCCGCCGCCAATGTACCCGGCAGCCGCGGCGAGGGCGTGGTGGCGGGGCTGTACGCGCAGCTTGCAGCGGGGAACCACCCGAACCAGGGGCACACTACGGTGGGCGACGCGGGCGCGCTGGCAGCGGCAGCGGCGGCAGCAGCGACGGCGCGTGTGGCAGCCAAGGCGGCACGCGTCGCGCGCGGCGACACCTCCCCGCCGGCGTGGGTGGAGATAGAGGACGAGCTGGCGGGTCCGCTGACAGAAGCAGCAGCCGCGACGGCGGCGGGGGCTGGCAAGCGCGGCACGCAGCCCTATGACCTGCTGCCGGGCGTCACGTCCGTCATCCTGACGCGCGACATGGACGGTGCGTTCATTCCCTACGACTCGGTGCACGGCATCACGCTCATCTCGCTGCTGCGCCTGGGCCTGCTGTCGCAGCTGCGCATGCGCGCGTACCACCAGTTTGTGGCGCTGCCGCTGTACCTGGACATGGCGCCGTGGAACATCGTGGCGGTGGGCGGCAAGCTGGACTACATCGACTACGACACGCGCGACCGCACGTACGACAAGTTCGTCATCAAGGCGTACGAGGTGATGGAGGTGCTGTTCAACTACAAGCGCACGCTGGAGGACTTTAAGAAGTGCGGCGCCAAGGGCAGCAACCCGTACGGCTTCCCGTTCGTGTCCGAGTGCGTGGGCGGCGCCGACTTCACGGGCCCCTGCAAGGACTCGGCGGCGCCGGTGGCGTGCGGCGACGGCACCTGCAAGTCAGACTACATCTCCTGCCTGCGGTCCATGTCAGAGGACACGCGCGCCTCCGACGCGCGCGCCATGCTGCGGTCCGCGTTCCAGGAGTACGCGGCCGCGGCCGCGGCGGGCGGCGACAACGGCGCGGGTGCTGGTGGCAACGGTGGTGGCGCGGCGCTGCTGCCGCCGCCGCCATCTTCCCGCGACGGCGACGGCGACCGTCCACTGACGCCCGCAAGCGTGGCGGAGCTGGTGGAAGACTTGCTGGGTGCCGGGCCGCCGCGGTGGGCAGATGCCAAGCGCGCGGCGGCCGCCGCCGAGGCAGCCAAGGCACAAATAGGTGGCAAGCGCCCACGTGGCGCCGCTGCCGTGCCGCTGCCGGTGGCGCCCGGCGGCGGCGTGCTGCATGTGCCCAAGTAGTTATTGATAGCGCGACTTACTGACTGGGTGCGCCATTCGTGTCACACATTGTGCCCCTGCAGCGTAATGGTACAATCCACATCCGATGATTGAACATGAGTCAACATGACGGTGACACACCCTGGAACTCATGCAGGCAACACCGGCGGGGCGGAAGGCTCAACAAGTCAACAACGCGCACAAGGCTAGCGATAGACACAGCAGGCGGCGCAACAGTCCGTGGCGTGCAAGCGCACCACACGGCAGCGCACGCGACAAAGCGCAGCCTTGCGACCCCCCGTGCCGCGGGGGGTGGCAAGGCGTGCGTATACACATGGGGGAGTCTGACAGCGGAAGCTAGGGGGGTCGCAGTCGCACGCCGCGTGCCGCAAATAGGGGCAGGCGAGGGGGCAACAACAGAGAGAACTAACGGCGTATCACAACATACCGGTAGCGCAAATGGAAGGCAGGCAGGCCGCTGTATCAACACAATAAATGCGAGAGCGGGCGCATGCGTCTTCACATGGTCACACAGTGGCAGGGGGCGGCGCAGGCGCAAAACGGGATGCAAAGGTTGCCAGCAGGCTGTCGACGCCCACCGGCTTGGTGTGCACGGCGTCCGCGCCGGCAGACAGCAGGGCGTGCGGGAACGACGTGCCACTGATGCCAATGATGAGGCCGTTGAAGCCGCGCGCGCGCAGCTGCTCAATGGCGGCGGGACCGCCCATGATCGGCATGGACTCGTCAATGCACACGGCAACGATGGGCGGGCTGCCGGGCGGCCGGTTGGTAAACTGCGCGACAGCGTCGGCGCCGTCGCCGGCTTGCAGGATGCCGGCGCAGTTCAGCCGGCGCGTTAGCTGGCGCGCCAGCATGGTGCGGCTGCCCGAGTCGTCGTCCACAACAAGCACAACGCCCGGCAGGGTGAGGACGGGGGTGACAGGCACGCCGCTGACGCTCGTGGTAGCGCCGCCACCGCCGCCGCCACCGCCGCCCAGGGAAGCGAGACTGGGCTTGCCGCCGGTTGCAGGCGAATTGCCAGACCCGCTGCCGCCATCGTCGCTGGGTGCAGGCAAGGGGACGGAGAAGGTGGAGGGCGTGTCGGAGGTGCCTGGCAGCGGCATGGGCGACGTGCCGCTGTTTGTGGCCACCGCCATGACAGCGCCAATGCCCACGCCGTACGTCAACCCAACGCCACCACCACCGCTGCCGCCGCCGCCGCCGCCGGGAGTGACGCCGGCAGCGGTGCTGCCAGCGGCAGTGCCCGGCCGCGCATGCACCGGGGGGTCCAGCAGGCGGACGGCAATGGAGAAGGTGATGCGGGTGCCGCGGCCAACAGCGGACGACAGGTCAATGGAGCCGCCGTGCCGCTTCACAATCTCGCGGCAGATGTACAGGCCCAGGCCCGTGCCCTTGCCGCGCTGCTGCAGCCCCGCGCGCACCTGCACAAAGGGCTGGAACAGGCGCGCCTGGTCGGCGGCGTCGATGCCGCACCCGTTGTCTGTCACAGTGAACTGCAGCACCGCCACGGTGTTGCGGGGCTGCGCGTGCGGCGGGCCGCTAACAACACCCGCCGCACCACTGGCAGCAGCGCCCGACGCCGCCGTGTAGCGCATGGTGCTGCCGCTCGCCGACGGCGCACGCGGCAGCCCGGCAGCGTGATGGCCAGCACCCGGCGGCGGCACCACGCCATGCACCTGGTACGTGGTGGCGGGCGACGGCGGGGCGGCCAGCCACGCCAGCGCGGCGTCTGACCCGGTCGTCTGCGCCCGCGTCGGTGTACCCGGGGCACTGTACCCGCGCAGTCGCGGCACTGACACCGCCACCGGCGCGGGCGCCGTCGCTGGTGCTGGGGCCACGGCCGCGGTGGATGAATGAGTACGGTGGTTGGCGGCAACCGGGCTGGCGCGGCCGCCCCCGCCATCGCCGCCGCCGGTGGTGAAATCCCGGGTGCCGGGCCGCCGCAAGCTGCCGCCCAGCGTCCACCCGCGGAAAAAGCTATTTGTGGCTGCATCATCCGCCGCCGGCACGTCGCGGTCGCTGCCAATGAAGCTGCCGCCATGGTGCGCCGGCATGGCGCTGCCGTCAGCCGCTGACGCTGCGCCCAACACGACGGGACCAGCGGCGGAACCGGCGGCAGGCTTGGGTGAGTTACCGGCAGAGGACGCTGGTGCGGGAGCGGGAGCGGGTGCCCACCGTGTGCCCAGCGTGCTGCTGGCCCCGACACCGGGTACAATGCCGCCGACCTCCGCTACGGAGCCCACGCGGCCGCTGCGGGCGGTGGCGGCGCCGCTGCCGCCACTGGAGCCGGGCGGCGCGTGCGAGCTGCTGTGCGATGGCGGCCGCGCCGGCGCTGGCGGCGGCGGGAGCTCCAGCGTTGCTACCAGGGAGCCAGTCAGCGTCACGCGGCCGGAGCCGGTGTGCGACACAAACTTGACGGCGTTGGACACCAGGTTGGACAGCACCTGGCGCAGGTGGTACGGGTCACCCAGCACGTAGTCAGGCACGCCGCTGGGCAGGGTGGCCTCAAACTGGATGCGCTCGTGGCGGCAGCGCAGCACGGCGTCGCCCGCCACGCCGCGCACCAGCGCGGACACCGACATGGGCTGCAGCTCCAACGTGAAGGCGCCCGCCTCAATCTTATCCACCTCCAGCATGGAGTCCACCAGCGCCTTCATGGTGCGCGCCGCCGCCGCCATGGTGTCCAGCGTGTGGTCGCCGTTGCGGTCACTGCCGCTGCCCTCGCCATCCCCATCAATCCCGCCGCTGCCGCCACCGCCGCCACTGCCACCGCCGCCGCCACCGCTGCTGCGGAGGAGCGAGCGTATGGGGCGCGCGGTGGTGGTGATGGCGCTCTCAGACGCCGCGTCGCTGCCGCTGCCGCGCCCGCGCTCCCGCTCTGTGTCCCACACCACGTGCACCGCGTTCGACAGCGCCGTGGGTGTGGCGGGCGGCGTGCCAGGCGCGGAGGCGGTGCGCAGCAGCGGTGCCAGCTCGTCCACGCCGTACTTGATGCTCTGCAGCGGGCTGCGCAGCTCGTGCGCCAGGTACGACACCATGGTGCGGCGGGAGGCGGCGGCGGTTTGCAGCAGCTCCACCTCGTGCGCCGCGCGCAGCACGTCCGTCTCCAGCACGCGCATGCGGTCGTTGTACAGGACGGCAAACTGCATGACGAGGAGCGGCAGCATGCAGTTGGTGATGACCTCCACCGCCAGCGTGAGGTACACGATGTCAATGAGGCCGTCCGTGCCAACCATCCACCCCGCCGCCACCGGCACCACGCCCGCCTGGATGGACCACGCAATGCAGGAGGTCCACTGCAGGCGGCGCAGCCACAGGGCGGCGGAGGGCACCTCGGAGGTGGCGGCCACCCAGCGGCCAATGACGGAGACCTCGCGGCGCCAGGACGCCCACACGGACACGGTGCCCCACACCGTCAGCGCTATCTTGATGCCGAGCCCCGCACCGCCCGCCTGCTCCACCATGCCCACCAGCGCCAGCGCGAAGTGCGCGTTGGTCCACACGCCGCTAAAGTCGTGCGCCTGCGGCAGGTAGATGAGCGGCACGATGGCGCCGCCCAACAGCGTGATGCAGGAGACGCCAATGGCGGGCAGCAGGGACACCACCTCGCCGCGGCCCGCGCACAGCATGATGTGCCAGAACCAGCGGCGCAGCACGCTGAGCAGCGCCCAGGTGAGCGGGTGCAGCGGCAGGGCGCCGTGCGCAAACAGGGTGAACAACAGGATGTGCACGATGTGCGTGTGCAGGCCCACGCGCGCCACCACGCGTGCCGTGGCGGCGGGCGCCATGACGGAGGACGCCGCCATGGGGATGGCGCCCAAGCTGTACGCGCCGACGTACCACCACAGCGCGGAGGTCATGGAGATGACGGGCACGGCGGCGGGGAAGAGGGGCGGCACGCCCGCCATCCAGCTCGTCGCCGGCGAGCCAATGATCGCCTGCACGATGGCGCCTACCGTGATGGCAGTCACCACCACAACGACCGTGGTTACAGACGCCTTCACATACGACCGCATGGACGCCTCCTTTGCTGCGTCACTGCCCGCCGCCCATGGCCCCGCCGTCGCAGCCGCTGAATCTGCCGCCACGTCCACCGTCACCGCCGCGGCGTCCGGGTCGGTGCCACTCGCCGTGTTGACACCCTTCCCGCGCGCCGCCACCGCCGTACTGCTGCCGCCGCCAGTACCGGCAGCCAGTCGTCGGTGCGGCGAGTCCATGGCGCACGTGCTGGTGGGCACCGCCGCGGTGGCGGCGCTCACGTGCGTCGCGTGGTCAGCCCCCGTACACAGGCACGGGTTAGTGCCGCTGATGCCCTCCTCCGTCGTGCTGGCGCCGGCGGCCATGGACGCCGCCGACGACGCCGTGTTGGTGGGCACCAGCCCCGTGAAGCTGCCTATGTCCAGCGGTCGCCCCGGCGGCGATGATGTCTCCGGCGGCGGCGGCAGCAGCATGGCCGGTGGCGGCTGCGGCGGCTGTGTAGACGGGTGTGGAGGCGTGCCGGGGGCAGGGGACGCGCCGCCGACACCGACGCCGCCCCCGCCGCTGTTTCCAGTGGTAGTGGTACCGGACGTGGCACCGCTGCTGGTGGCGATGGGTGGCAGTGCCGGGTGCGGCCGTCGTGCCGCCAGGCCCTGGGTGGCCGCCATGATGTCGGTGTGTCGGACCGTGTCGGATGCTGGTGTGTGGCGGCGGTGGTGGTCCGTGTGCCGACAACGGTGCCGACAACGCTGTCGTACAACAACAACGACGGTGGCAGTGATGCCACGCGTCGTCACCAACCGTGGGTTGTTCGCGTCCTTCACGGGCGCGTGCCAGTGGGCGCGTGTGTGTGTACTGACACCCCCGTCACTCAGCCGGCACGTCCGGTCCGGCGGGACGAAGACGCCGCGTCGGTCACGCACACACCCGGCGGTGGCGGTGGCGACGCGTGTTTTGCCACCCGCCCGCGCACGCGGTCCGCGGCCTCGGCGCCCACACGCTCGGCCGGTGTGCGGAGATTCCGCCGGTGGCACCGTGGTGCCGCAGCTGCGCTGTATGCGTGACCGCCGTCAGCTGCAGTGCGTGCGTGTCGCCGCCTGCCTGCGTACGCGTCGTACGTACGTTGTCTCGTGCCGCGTGCCGTGTGTCGCCGACGCCGACGTGGCGAATCTGCACGCGGGCGGGGCGGTGGAGTAACCGGCCGTGTGTGTGTTGCGTGGCGGCGGGCGCCCGGGGTGTGTGATGGTGGCGTGGCGGCGGTGCAAACAGGAGTGTTGTGTCAACATGGACGGCCGGACTGGACGCTGGAGGACGGAGGATTGAACCCTGGTACACACCACCTGGACACTGTGTCGCACACAAAATACGCCGCCGGCGCACCACCGGCGCGGCGCCGGCCACGCGCGCAACATGGTACGTACAATTGTTTACCGGGTGCGGTGGGTGAAAATGGCGGCGCGGTGTTAATTGCGGTGCCGGCGACACTCCGGATGGCACGCGGCGGTGGACACACAAGCTTCGATCTCCATTCTCAATTTCACCACGGGCGTTTATCAGGGTGTCTTCTCAAACCTGCTGCAGTGCACTGGCCGCGGTGTGGCACGTGCCGCGTGCCCGAGCACCGCGCACCGTGCAGCCGACCTGATTCGCCCGGCGCGGCGCGGCACGGCCGCGTGAGCAAGGCGGTTGAAGCACGTATGGTTACAGATCCGCGTTGAGCTGTGTTTCCGTGGCGCTCTCTGGCGCTGACGACGCTGCTGACGACGCACTTCAGCAGCGTCTTCTGACGCCGCCGAGTCGGCGTGCAGCTGGCTGGCGTTGGCGCGAACGTCATTGTTACGTCAACTTGAAGGGCGATGGCGCTAGTGCAACGGCGTGGTGCCACAATGAGCCGGACGGGGCACGAGGATGGAGGGTGCAGGTATATGAGTCACAGGGGCGCGGCTGGCGTGCCAACACTGCCGACAGTGTTGGTGCCGCGCGGGTGGCGTCGCGTGCGCGTTCACGACGGTGCGAAAGCTGCCACGCCGCGTCGCCGAGCGTGCGGCAGTACACTGAGTACAAAACAAGGTAGCTGGGACTGCTGCTGCTGTGTCAGAATAGACGGTATGGTAGAATCATCCGCGCGCTGTGTGTAGGACGGCAAGAAGGGCGGCGGGAGGGGGACGGCCGAACACCGAACATCGAACGACGGGGTTGTGGCGGGGGACAGCCACGGGTACACTAGGGGCAGCAACACACAACACACAACGGCAACGGCAACGGCGGGCTAGCGCGTGACGGTGCGCGCAATGATGGGCGGCAGGATGCCGGGCGGCGGATGCGGCGGGAAGGCGCGGCGCAGGGCGGACAGGACGGCGGAGGCGGTGGCGGGTTTGGTGATGACGGCGTCGGCGCCGGCAGTGGTAAAGTGCGTCAGGTCGACGGCGCCCGAGATGCCAATGATGCAGCCGCGGTAGCCGGCAGCACGGGCGGCGCGCGCTGCCTCGGCACCCGACATGCGCGGCATGGAGTCGTCCAGCAGGAGGGCGGCGGGCGGCGCACCCGCTGCAATGCCATCCAGCACCGCCGCCAGCGCAGCCGCGCCGTCCCCCGCCTCGTGCACGCCGCCGCACGTCACCTGGCGCGTCAGCAGGCGCACCAGGATGGCGCGCGTGGCGGAGTCGTCGTCCGCCACCAGCACCGTGCCGGGGATGACGACGTTGTTGGGTGCCGGCGCAGGCGCCGCGGCACGTGGCAGCGCGCCCCACAGTCGACCACCGCCACCACCGCCGCCACCACTTGCAGGCACCGGTGCAACAGGCGGGCGGCCACCACCCGCCGCCGCCAGCGGCGTGACACATGGCGGCAGCAGTTCGGGGCCGACGGAGGCGTCGCTGCCCCGCTCCGGCAGGCTGCCGCCATGCGGCATCGGACGCATCGTTTCGCATGACAGCGTCTGCGGCTGCGACGGCAGGAATGACATGACGGTGCCACCCGGCCTGTCACCCCCGGTGCCGCCATTGTGTCGCTGGTCGCCGCCATCGCTGGGCTCGGCGTCGCCTTCCGTGGTGGCATACGCATCAGCACCGCTGTCGGCCGC
>ERZ778022.3089-NODE-3089-length-16153-cov-5.799602_pt1 | contig 16153 bp, 9 predicted proteins | sample MGYA00375752_ERZ778022 | MGnify/ENA primary metagenome ERZ778022 (study PRJEB29350, sample SAMN05389826) | bioreactor metagenome | isolation source: Thiocyanate bioreactor | place: South Africa: University of Cape Town | collected 2014-04-04 ... | reverse complement strand
GCAGCACCCTTGCACACACATCATCAGCATTCAATGTGGGTATTGCTATCGATCAAATCGCCTTGGAGGACGACGGTACCAACCGAAGGATGAATGTACCACAATCCCGCCCCGACGCGCAACGCGCAGGGCAGGGCGTCAAACGACACGGTGGCAAACACGCAAGGTATGGTTGGTGGCGCCGCAGGATGAAGACAACATGGGGAACAGGGGCACCGCGCGCACACAGAGCCGCGCGCGGCGGCACACAGAGGTCAGCAGAGCAGCATGTCACATAGAGGGCGCACCCACAACCACGTGGGGAGGCTGTTCATACAGAACCAGTACCAGTAATACACACAAAGACTTACACACACCACGGTCACATAACCGCCGAGGGGCGCATCAGAGTGTGGCGCGGCGTGGTGCGCAGTGGCGCTGCAGCGACGGCGGCAGCAGTACCACCAGGTGGCGCCGCTGCAGTGACGGGCGGCAGGATGCGCAGCTGGTGTGTCGATGCTGCCGTCTCCAATATCGGGCTGCCCGCGATGCTGGCGCTGCCACCCAGGCTGGCGCTGCCAGCGTCGGACACGAAGCAGCCGGTCATGAGCGCCGCATGCTGTTGCGCACCCTGTCGCCCCTCCCCGCTGCCCGCGTCCCACGTCAGGTCGGGAGACGGCGCCAGTGCGCCATCGTATGCCCCGCTACGGTCACTGCGGCTCGTGACCACGCCGCCGATGCCACCACCGCCACCGCCGCCCCCGCTGCGTGGCAGCCGCGCGCTGCTATTGAAGCTGTTGAATGGCGTGGTGGTGCCGCACTCCGTCACCTCCGGGATGCCAGGGATACTGGCCACGCTAGGTGGTGGCACTGGCATGCGTACCGGCGGCGGGGGTGCTGGCGGCGGTGGCAGTGGCGGCAGAGAGTCAGGGCTGGCTGACCGCGTGCCAACGCCGTTGAAAGGCTGCACAACAGGCGGTGCGGTCGGGACGACGACGCCGAGACGGCTCAGGGTGGTAGCAACCGTGGCCAGCGTGACAGGCTTTGTGAGCACGTCATCCAGGCCGGCGGTTGCAAATGCAGCCAGGTCGTCCGGCAGCGCGTCTGCCGTCACGCCCACCACCACGCCGGTGAAGCCGTCGCTCCGCAACTGCCGCACCAACTCCATACCGCCCATCACCGGCATGTGCTTGTCAACAAACCACAGGGTGGTGGGCAGCGCCACGCTGGCATCGGTGGCGCGCATAGACAGCGCCTCCACGCCGTGCGCCGCCAGCCGCACGTCCCGGTAGCCCAGCCGGCCCAGCACGTACGCCAGGCTGCGCGCGTTGGACGCCATGTCATCCACCACAACCACCACCGGCGTCGGCGCGCCGCCGGAGCTGCTGCTGCGCCCACCCATAGAGTGCCTCAGCACGCCGCCGCCGCTCAATGAGCTCATACCCAGCGCCGCCACCGGCAGCAGGTCGTCGCCGCTGCTGCGCCCAAGCTCCGACATACGTCGGCCGGTGGCCAGCGGTGGCAGGCCCGATGGCGCCGCCACCGAATATGTGTTCTCCCCATGGTCGGTTGCCGTGGTGGACACACCGCTGGTGCCACCACCGTCCAGTAGTGGGGCTGCCGCCGCTGCATCCGTGGTGGAGGCTGCCATGCCGGGTGGCGGGCACCGCCCAGTAACCCCTCGTAGGCCTGCCGCCCCGCCACCACCACCACCACCTCCACCACGACCGATGCCACTACCGGTACTGCTGGCAGCCCATATGCCGCCGCTGCCGCTCGTGCTGTCGCCTGAGACTATTCCCACGCCGGTGATGGACGCGGTGGCAGCACCAACCGGCGAATGCGTGCCAGACGAGCCGTGTAGCAGACGGGCGCCACCCGCCGGCGTACTGGCGCCGCCGCCGTCTGACGCCACACTGGACACGCCTCGCTGAATGCGCGGCGGCGGGTAGGTGGTACCAGGGGAATCTAACAGTGTGATGCCCGTGCCGGTGACGGTACCAACGGTACCGGCGCCCGCGCCGCCCGTGCTGGTGCCGCGCACAAATGCCACGCCGCGCACATTTGTCGTCGCCGTCACACCCACCGCCGCCATTGCAGACGGCTGCAGCGCCGCACGTGACACCAGCGGCACCGTGATGACAAACGTGGTGCCCACGCCCGGCGCGCTGCTGCACGCCACGTTGCCGCCGTGCAGCTCCACAATGCGGCGCGCCACCACCAGCGACACGCCGGTGGTGGAGCTGCCGTCCATGCGCTCAAACGGGATGAACAGCTTGGCCACGTCGCTCTCGCACATACCCACGCCGCCGTCCCGCACCGTCACGCGCAGCACGCGGGTGGCGCCCCGCGCTGGTTGCGGCGGTGGTGGTGCAGCAGCGGCGGGTAGCCGGCTGGGTGGCGCAACAGCGTGTACATCCACCGCGTACAGCTGCGACGCGGCGGAGGGGCCTGGAGGGCCACCGGCCGCGCGGCCGCCACTGCTGCCGGCTGCGTCCACGCCGCGGGAGCTGTGTGCCATCAAGAAGCCCAATCCTAGGGTGCCAGGCGGCGGCGCACTGAGGACTGATACATCGTTCATTGAGGCTGGTGGTGGTGGCACAGCGGCTGCAGTATTGCCATTGCTGCCACTACCCGCGCCGCTACCGTCCACGCTGCTGCCGCCCTCGCTCGCGCCGCCATCTACGGTCACTGTAACCTCGCCGCCGTCGTGTGAGAACCGCACCGCATTGCCCACCATGTCGTCAATGACGCGCAGCAGGCGCGGCACGTCCGCGTAGAGTGTGGGCGGCAGGGTGCCGGATGCTACCGTCACATTCACGCGCACGGACGGCGTGGCGTGCACCGCGGCGGCGCGCGTCAGGCTGTCTGCAAAGTCCTCCATCGCGTAGTCGGCGGGCTCCAGCTGGATGGAGCCGCTCCACCACGCGTCAGCGCGGCCCAGGTCATCCAGCAGGCGCAGAATGGCAGCCACATTGAGCGCCACCGCCTTACGCACGTGCGCCAGCTCCGCCACCAGCGCGGCGCATTGCGACGGTGTCGACAGTGACGGCGGCAGCGGCCGCGACGACGGCATTCCCGCGTCGCCCAGGTCGCCCACCGCCGCCAGGTTGGTGGCGGGCGCGCGCAGGTGGTGGAACATGTACCGCAGCACACGCTTACGCGCGGTGGCAACGGCGTCCACCCCCGCCACCGCGTCCGCGCGCATCTCCACGTGCAGCGTGTCGCCCAACTCCTCGTGCGCCCACAGCAGCACGATGCCGCAGCCCACCACGCGGGAGCCGTCCACGGCAAACAGCATGCGCAGCAGGTCGGTGCCTGCCGCCCACCCCATCGCCTGCATCACGCCGGTGATGAGCGTGTACGCCACCAGCAGCAGCACGCCGCCGGTTGCCACCACACTCACCACGGTGCAGGGGCGGCGACCCGGCCGGCGATGCAATGCTGACGACAGGCGGCAGCTGGCGGAGCGCCATGTCGACACACCAACCATGATCGCTATCGCCAGCGCTGCCACCATGCCCACCGTGCCCGTCGCCGCGGATGCCACCGTCACTTCTACCGACACCATCCGGCTGCCGGCGTAGGCAGCGCCGCTCAACACCATGGACGCTAGGATGATGCCATTGCGGGTGCGGGAGGGCATGCCCGCCGCGATGGTGGCGCTAGCAGCCAGGTGCACCGCCACCACGCAGCTGCCAACCACCTGCAGCGGCCACAACTGGACGGCAGTGTCATCGTCGTTGGGCACGGCATACGTGACGCGCGCAGCGATGGCAATGTACGTCAGCGCGGTGGTCAGCAGCGCCGCAATGGCGTGTGTCGTCAGCTGCACTACGCGCGCACGCCGCTGCGCTAGGTCGGCTGCCAACGCGCTGCGCACCGGCCGCGGCGTGCCGGTTCCGGTAGAGCGTGGCGAATGCACGTTTGGCAGCAAGTCTGGTGGCGCCGCCCGCCGGGGCGCTGGCACATGCAGCGGAGGCGGTATGTCAACCTGCGGCGGTGGCGGCAGCGCAACCTCTGGATGCGCGGAAGCCCCTACCCCACTAACCGTCATGATGGCGTGCCGCGACGGCGTGCCTGCACGTGGTGTGCTGCCGCCGCCCGTCCCACTAGTTCCCGCGCCACTGCCAGCACCGCTGCCAGCACCGCTACCGACGCCGCCGCTGCCGGCGGATGACGTGCTAGGAATGAGGCGTGGCGGCTGGGGCGCGCGCGCTGACAGGTCGCGCGCACTCGGGGGCGGCGTCGTTACTACAGCAGTGCTGCAGCCCGCCGGCGGGCCATACGACTCTGGCCCGCCGCCGCCGCCGCCTGCGGTTGCAGTGGGCGACGCCACATCTGGCGTCGACAGCAGCGGCAGGTAGTCGTCGCCGCGTTCTAGTAGGGCCCGGCGCAACAAATAGAAGCGCGACACGGAGGCGGCGCCCGTTGCCACCGTCACCAGCATGCCGCCCGACCACGCCGCCAGCGCCACGCACAGCGCCTCGTCGATGGCTGACATGGCAGGCAGGTCGCCGTACGTCACCGGCCGTATGGACAGCAGCACCAGCAACAATATGAAGCCAGCCAGCAGCGCGACCGCTAGCGCCTCGCTGCGCCGTCGCACCAGCGCAGCCATCATTCCGCAGCACCCACCACCTTGTCCGTCGACGCCGCCGCTGGCGCTAGTGCCAGGGGGCGTGCCATCGTCACAATAGCACCGGTCGGGTGGCGTGCCCGCCAGCGGCGCCACAGTGTGCGCGTATGGCATCGTTGTGGCCGCCGCCGGCTGCTCGCCGCAGCGCCGCGGTGGCACCTGGTTGCACCGCCGGCCGCGGAGGTTGTTAGTTGATCTGTATACAGCTGGCCCACAGGTTCTGAGGGTGCCGTGATATGGTGTACCAGTACCTGCAGGGGTGGGAGGCGGCGCAGTCTGTGTGTGTTTGGTGGTCTGGCAGCGCGGGCGCACTGCACTTGCAGCGCCGCCGCGCAGCTGTGTGTGCGTGTGGACTTGGCGCCGCCGCGCGCAGCTGCCGCCAACCACACACGTCGCCAGACACCTCGCACAGCCTGTCGCCGGCGCCAACCACAACCCTCGTGCGCGGGATGTACTAGAGTGTGAAAGTCGCCGCTGGCCCGTGCGACGTCGTGCAGTGCACCCCCTCACACCCCGCCCACCCGCTTGCCGCGGCGCGTGCCGCCGCAGCGCGCCCGGCACCGACTTTCAAACCGTGTCGGCCAGCCTGCCCCAACCCGGCACGTCGGCAAGCGCACAACAACGCGTCCGGGACTACCGCCGAGCCCACGTTTCGCCCACACCGAGTGTGTTCCGTCCGGCGCGCGGCGGTGTAGTGTACTGTGCGATGCCGGTGCAGCAGCAGCGGCAGGTGGGGGTTGGGGGTTCCCTGTCGGGGTGACACTGCGGGGGTACTACACTACTGCCGCAACACCACCACCACTGCAGACTACCACCACCGCGTCTACCACCGCGGCGGCGTGTGAACTATGCACGGTGGTGCGAAGGGAGCCACGAACAGTAGCAGGGCGGGGATCATGCCGCGACGGCGACGGCAGCGGCGGAGGCAAGCGCTGTAGGTGGAGTGGCGGACGACAGTTCACCACCACCACCACCCTGCCGAGAGTCACTCGTTGTCGCCGACGACGATGTCGGTGGCCGCCGGAGGCGAGTAGTCCTCACACTGCTGCCCACCCCGCTGTCACACACCGTTGTCACAGCATGTCATGAAACTAGGTGGTGCGTCGTGGCGGACGTTGCCGCGAAGGGAGCGGGGTCGCGAAAGTGGGAGGAGCGAGGACAGGGTTTGCGCCACCATTCCGACCGCGCCACCACCTGCCCACTCGTCAGCCTGCGGCCAGTTCGGACACTGGTGGGCGTTCGGGCGCGCTGACGCCCACCGAGCGGCGCAACCGACAACACACCGCCAACCCACGTACCTACCTACTTGTTCACGTCGTCGTAAATTGGTGTGTGCGGCGGTGTCGGCCGCGCCGCGTCTGCGTGCCGGCGGGTCGATTACTGGTACTGGTGGACCATTAGGTGGCGGACACACTTTCTCTGGCTGCTCGGCGATGCGAGAGATGCAAAACAACTGCAGTTGTTCCCTGTGTCATCAGCCTGCGACTTGCCTGCCACTTGCCCTGCCCTGCGAGCAGCCGGGCAACTCGCGGGCAAATTTGCGACCCACCACGACCGCGGCCCTGTACTCAACCCGGTGTGTGTGTTGAGTGCTTGCGTTGCCGCGTGCCACGTGCGGTCCGATGCGCGGCACGATCCACCCCTGACTGGTCCACCAGCGTCACTGTTCAACCACCACCGTCGTCAACGGACGACGCGGCAGCAGGTCACAAAATGACACAAGCTAGCTACAATAACAACAACAGCCTAGAACCACGACCGCCAGCCACCACCGCCACCGCCGCTGCTGCTGCTTGTGCCGGCTGTGCTGCCGCCACCGCCGGCGGCGCCTCCACTGCCGCTTGCGCCGCCGCGGCCACTTCCTCCAGCGCCGCTGCCGGCAGACCCACTGCCTGCGCCGTCAGGGTGGCGGCCAGTGCGCCAGCCAGGGCAGCGGTCTGCCTCGGGGACGCCTCGCAGCGCGCTCTCAATGTGGGCACCGCATCCGCCCCATGTCGGCTGCGCATTGGGGTTGGGGGTGGGGTGGGATGGTGTCAGATGGTGTGTCAGTCCTTCGTTGCTGACACTTGCCACAGCGGCGTCAAAGGAGACGCACCTTTTGGCATACCTCGCACGCAGCGCGGTAGCACATACGCAGCGCCGCCGTCGCACGCAGTGCCATGGCTGTGGTTATACTGTGGTGCTGGAGTGCGCGTCGACTGTTCCTGGAACCGGTACCGGGGCGTGAGTCGTTGGTGCTGGCAAGGCTGGCTGACTGATCGGACCCGCGCAGGCAGAGGAGCAGCCGCAGTACTGGAACAAACAAATCACAACGAACAATCGGGACGATCATGTGCTGTGTCAATATTGCGCCGCTAGGCCTGGGCCGCGCAATACGTCGGCGGCAGGGGGCGGCGGCAAGCAGGTGATGGAATTGGGTGCGCAGATTCAGAATCGGCAGGTGCTGTCAGTTGGCGGCGGCAGCTGAGCAGCGGCAACGCAAGCGATTACACCGACATTATCACGCCTTTGCGCGATAGTCCACCATGGAAATTTGCCGGAAATACAACAATCATTGGGCATATTTTTTTGTAATCCGCCTTAATATTGACATTAAATGGCATAATAAGTGTATTTCCATGACGGAAAGGTGCGTTAGTCAGGGTTGGCAGCCTCACACGGCGCCATCACCTGGCAGCTCGCACACATGTCAAGCGCTACTGCACACGGCACACGCCACGTTGACCCACCCTCTGCCTACCACCAGTACCATCACCGTGCATTGGTTGTGCCCTGTTGTTGGTTGTGGCGTGGCGCAGCAGCTCCACCTGCAGCTGCCGCAGCAGGCGCAGCTGATCATGCAGCTGCCGTCATCAGCTGCCCGTCTCTTCTTCTTCACTCCCTCACCCGGGTCACCGGGTTACCCCCTGTGCCAGTCAAAGGCAACGCCACCATCGCGCAAAATACACACACGTACAAGCGCGACAGTGATCAAGCATTGAGTTCCCCTGCAGTTTTCCAGCCCCGCTGCTTTCATCCACCCACCCACTCCCAAGATGTGCTACAAGGTTGCATGCGCCACCTGCGGCAAGGTACGCACCCCCTGACGTCTCGTTCCACCGCCGGTGCACTGCTAGGTTGGACTACTCACTGGCTTGTTGCAGTGAGCACCCCTGGGGTGTGGCACTGGCAGCTGTGTGGTGGGCCACTGGTGGCCGCGATGCAACATTCCCACGTCTTCGTCGCCCCTCACTGTCACCGTCCTACGAAGCCCACTCTGTTCGCAACCCCCACTCACCCCCCCCCCCCCCCCCCCCCCCCCCCAAACGCAGGCCTCCTGGTCCGGCTGCGGCGGCCACATTGACTCGGCGCTGCGCGGCGTGGACGAGAAGGACCGCTGCCCGGGCTGGCGCACTGGCCGCCACCCTGCTGGCGGCGCAGCGGTACCCGCACCTGCTGCACCCCACCCTGCACCGCACCCGGCACACGGCGCCGGCGGCGGTGCGGGGCGGTAGAGTTGCGTACTCCCATGTCGCGCAGTCGTTTATGTAGCTTGTGAGCAGCTGCCCCGCCACCGGGGCGCTGCGCTGCCTGTTCGTTGAAGTTTGTTCCTCGCAGCCAATCGTGCACACAAACAGGTTGCACGCCTCGCGCGCTGCCAGACGAACCTTGCCAATCACCTCGCGCGCAGCTTCCAATTCCAGCACCCACACCCAGGCTTGTTGCAGCGCAGCAACAAAACAGAACTGATTGGCACAGTAGTTAAACCGAGGGCAGGTGTCACCCTGCATAACTAACAGCCCTACCTCACCATCTACGCATGACACACGCACACACAAGCACACACTACCGCGCCACCCTATGCCCCCCCTTACAGGAAGAGCGTGTTCTTGGAGGTGGCGGCAGCGCCCAGGAAGTCGGCCACGCCGCCCAGCTCCACGCCCGGCAGCAGGTCGGCGGGCGCGACGCCGAGCGCGGACATGGACATGGTGCACGCCACGAAGCGCACCTTGCCCGAGTCGTGCGCCGAGCGCATGAGCGACGGCAGCGTGGGCAGCTGCTTGCTGGCCATCACTTGCCGCATGGCGGCCTGGCCCAGGCCCGCCACATTCAGGTGGCTGAGCGGCAGCGCATTCACGCCTGCCGGCAGCACCGCCTTCATGGCGCGGTCCACCGCGCCCAGCAGCAGCGGGTGCGAGCCATTCACGCTGAGGGTGGTGCTGTCGTCACCGTCGCCGTACACAGCGGGGCCACCGGCCGCCTTCTCGGCAGTCCAAGGGTCCTCGCCCTTGGCCGCGCGGCGCAGCGCACTCAGGCCCCAGAATGTGGCAAAGATGGTGGCCTTACCGCCCATCGCCACCGCGCCGTTCGCAATCACCAGCGCCGCCAGCACGCGGTCGTAGTCGGACGAGAACAGGATGATGGAGGTGTCGTACGGGTTGACCGCGAGCGCTGGTGCGGCGGGTGTTGGCGCAGCAGCAACAGCACCAGCACCAGCACCACCAGCAGCAGCAGCTGCAGCAGCAACTGGCGCGGCGGCGGCGGCGTGCGGCAGCTGCGTGGCAAAGGTAGAGTCCAGCGGCTTGCGCAGCTCCGCCGTGATGATGCCCTTTGCCTTGGTCAGCGTCGTCACCTCCAGGCCGCTGCCGCGCGCAAACGCCTGCACGTCGGTGAAGAAGCCGGGGTCGGACGCCAGCACGCGCACCGAGTCGCCGGGCGCCAGCGCGTTGGCGGCCTTGCGCGTCTCCATGAGCGGGCCGGGGCACGCCAGGCCGCACGCGTCCACCACGTGCGTGCGCGCGGTGGCAGCGGCGGCGGCAGCGACGGCAGGCACAGGGGTGGCGGCGGCGGTGCGCGCAGCAGCCAGTGGCGCCGCAGTGAGACCCGTGTGGAAGGTGACGCCGCCCATGAGCGACGCGGCGGGGATGCCGTTGCCCGCCAGGATGCGCGCCGCCATGTACGACGACTTGCCCACCACGCACACCGTCGTCACGTGCGCCGCGCCGGCGGCGGCGGCGGCAACGACGGGCAGGGAGGCACGCAGGTCGGACAGCGGCACGTTCAACACGCGCGCGCCGGAGCCGGGCGGCAGGACGAGGGGGCGGGTGGCAGCGGTGGTGGCGTCACGCACATCCAGCACCAGGTCGCCCGCCGCCGCCGGCAGCGCGTCCACCACGCGCACCAGGCCATCGCGGATGTTTTGCGCCAGCAGGCCGGCCACGTTCAGCACGTCGCGTGCGGCACTGAAGGGCGGCGCGTACGACGGCTCGTACGACGCCAGGTCGTACACGGTGCCGCCGCGCAGGATGAGGGCGGACAGCACGTCCATGCGCTTGTCCACGCCATCGCCGCCGGTGGCAGCGGCGCCCAGCACGCGCCCGCTGTCCGGCGCGTACAGCACCTTCAGCGTGATGGGCGTGGAGCCGGGGTAGTAGCTGGCGTGGTTGGGGGAGGTGACGATGACGCGCTTGAACGGCGTGCCCCAGCCCGCCAGCTGCGCCTCGCTGGCGCCCGTCGTGGCAGCCGTGACGTCAAACAGGCGCAGGATGGCGGTGCCCACCGTGCCGCGGTATGGCTCCACCGCGCCCGCACCCGCGCCCAGCATGTGGTCTACCGCCCACCGCGCCTGCCGGTTGGCCGGGCCGCCCAGCGGCACCCACACCCGCTTGCTGCCGTCCACCAGCGACGACGTGGTGACGGCGTCGCCCACCGCGTACACGTCGGGGTCCGACGTGCGCAGGTGCTCGTCCACCACCAGGGTGCGGCTGCGCGGGTCCACCGTCAGCCCCGCGCCCGCCGCCAGGCCCGTCTCCGGCACTACACCAGCTGCGCTCACCACCGCGCACACGCGCGTGGTGGTGCCGTCCGACAGCGACACGCGCAGCGCGGGCGCCGCGCCCGGCACCTCCTCAATGCGCGTCACGCGCGTGGACAGCGCGGTCGCCACGCCGCGCGTGCGCAGCTCCGTGTGCAGCGGGCCCGCCATGTCGGCGTCCATGTTGGGCAGCACGTGGTCGCGCGCCTCCACCAGCGTCACCGCAAAGCCGCGGTGCGCCAGCTGCTCCACCACCTCCAGGCCCACAAACCCGGCGCCCATGACCAGCACCGGCGCGCCCGCCGTCAGGCCGTCCAGTGCCGCGCCCAGCGCGTCCATGTCGCTCACGCTGCGCAGGTTGTACACGCCAGGCAGCGACAGGCCAGGAATCGGCGGCGCGGCGGGCGCGGCGCCCGTCGCCAGCAGCAGCTTGTCATACGGCCCCTCGCTCGTCGTGCTGGCAGCAGTACCGGCGGCACCGCCCGCCGTCCGCACCGTCCCCCCCTTGCGCCCCGCGTCGATGCCCACCCCCCCCGTCCGCGGCCGCACCTCCACGCCCAGCGCCGCTGACAGGCTGGCGGGCGTGTGCAGCAGCAGCCGGCTGCGCTCCTTGATCTCGCCGCCCAGCTTGTACGGCAGGCCACATGCCGCCTGGCTCACCGCGTCGCCGCGCTCCAGCACCGTGATCACGGCGCGCTCGTCCAGCCGCCGCGCGCGCGCCGCCGCCGTCGCGCCGCCCGCATTGCCGCCCACGATGGTGATGCGCAGCGGCGCCTTGCCTGCACTACCGGTACCGGTACCTGCTGCCGTGGCGGCACCGCGCCGCGCCGCCGCCGCCGCCGCGCCTGCCGCGCCCGTCACTGCACGCACCGGCCGCGCCAGCATCTTGTTTGTTTGTTGGTTGGTTGGTTGGAACGGCGATGGTGATGCCGCCGTTGATTGATGACTTGTTGTCGCAAGTGATGCCTCCTGCAGAAGGCGAGGGAGCGGGGTGTTGGAACGGCGGCGGCGATGCGAACAAGTAGCACACCCGCAGCATGTGCGACCGCTGTTCCGCGGCAGCGCCTGCCATGTGCGTGTGACGTGTGCGTTGGACGGTGGAACGGCGCGGACATCATCCTGCTGCTGCTGCTGATTCCGAGCTGCCACTGCTGCTGCTGTTCTGGGGCCACTGCTGCAAGCACCGGACAAGCTGCGCCGCCCACAGCACCCACCTATAGCCGTGGCGTAGCAGTGTGTGCGTGGCCTGTGCCCACTCTCCTCAACCACACTCTCACCAACCCACCACTCCCTCTCGCCACCCTTCGTCGTCGACGCGTCGTCGTCGTCGTTCCGGCGGGTGGGGGGGTGATGCCACAAGCAGCCACACGCGGCGGTCGCACGCAACGACACGCACACCCGCGCCGTAGCACACCACCCCAGTGATACCTCCCTACCTTGCTCCCTCGCCTGCCACCCTCTTTCCTGCCGTCCCCTCCTCCCCTTGTGACCCCACTACACCAGTGACCGCACTCCGGGCGTCTCTCTCGTTGCCTACCCGGCGCCACTCGCCAAAACATCTCACACCCTTACGCACGGTTACCGCATGGAAATTGGGGTGCGTCACACGCAACACACCAGTGGTGATGCTGGTGCAGTGGTGGTGTGGTGCGGGAGCGTGTGGTGGTGGAGCGGCGATGTCGAAAAAGGGTCGGCGAGTGAGGGGCAGCTGAGGCGCTGTGGCGGCAGCTGCGCGCCCAGCTGCTGCACTTGGCACACCGGGCCATCAAGTTGAAGTTGAACTCAGTGCGCGGGCGCCGGGCCGCGGCGGGAGGTACCGCTTAGGTGCGCCGCAATGCGACAATGTCAATGCCCGTGCTCTGACTTAAAGTATGGAATTGGGACGTGTCACTGTCACTCGGTCCTGTAATCATCACCGTGACATCACACCTCCGGCTCCGGCGCCTCGTCACAAAGCTGCAGCGCCTGGGACGGGGACGGTACGTGCCACAATTCCACACTGCCACTCGCCGCCGCGCTGACGAGGCGGCCGCCTGGCAGCGGCAACAGCGCTGTAATCTGGCTGCTAGCCCAATTCGAACCGCCGTGCACGCACCCCAACTTCACCCTCGGTGTGTGGCTGCCCGCGAGGCGGGTGTCCCACACCCAGACTGTGCCGTGCACCGACCCGCCAGCGAGCCGGCCGTCTGGCAGCGCGGCCAGGGCGATGACGGACGCAGTCAGGCCGCCCAGCACCTGGATGCAGGTGCCAGTGGCAGCATCAAATATCTGTACGCGATGGCGATCCCCGCTGGCTACCCGGCCGTCAGCCAGCTGTACTGTCTCGCCCCATTCCGTCGTCAGCGTGGCAACCTGTGCAACGCGCGCTCCCACTTCCCACACCCGCGCGTCGCCGCACTGCACCCCGACGGCCAGCCAGCCGGAGCAGGGCCACACTGCCAGAGCACGGCCATGCCACAAGTTTTGTGACGTGTGTCTTTCCGCCAGCGTTGCCATGACAGCGCCGGTGTCGGCGTCCAGCACGTGCACGGCGCCGTCGCTGCGCCCCACAGCCAGGGCGCCGTTGGGTAGCATCGCGACACTCTGCACACTGCCGCGATAGATGGTGGTGCGATTGCAGCTCGTGGCTGCGCCCGAGTCCCACACAATGACACCGCCACGGTTCTTGCCGCTTGTACCGGTAACGCCAATGGCGACGCGGCGGCCGTCGGGGAACACGGCCAACGCGGACACAGGCCCAGCCGTACGCACCGCCACTGTCGCACCCCGGTCGAACGCCTCCAGGTCCCACAGTTGCACAGTCGCGTCGTCGCCGCCGCTGACAACTCGGCCATCGGCCAGTGCCACCAGTGCATTCACTCTACTCGTGTGATTGTGCGCGTAGCTCCTTGCGCAACCTACGGGCGCAATTCCCCCACGCGCGCGGCACGCCGCCAGCACTCCGCTAGGTACGTCTGTGCCGCCGGACAGCAGGACGCGCAGCGCGCATAGATGGTCCATGCTGACGCGATGAGTAACATTGGAGCACTCCTCCACGTGCAACGTCACCAAGCTGGGTGGCGCGCTTGCCAGCAGAGCATCTCCAATACGCGTGTGGCTCACAATCAGTGTCTGTAGGGCTGGCAAGTGCGGGAGCACGGCTTCCTCTGTCAGATCAAAACACCGCGACGCATCCAGCGACACCAAGGACGGCTGCAAGCTTGCGAGGAGCGCGTCGGTAAAGCCGCTGGTATGGGTAACCGTCAGCGTGCGCAAGCCCTGCAAGTGGTTGAAGGGGCCGCGCAACACACTCTCCGTCAAATCCAGCTCCGCCAGCGTCACCGGCAGGGACACCAGCGCTGCGGTCGTAACGCCGGTGCCCGCTGCGCGGATGACGTGAAGGCACGTCAGATGCGCCAGCGAGACGCCGGAGGGCCAATTTGCCCAGGAACCACCATAGTCAATCAGCTCCAGCGACGGCGGCAGGCTGGCCACCACTGCCGGCGACACGTCGGTGCCGGCACAGAACAGCCGCTGCAACGCACGCAGGTGGCGAAAGTCAGCGCTGGCGGCCACATTACAAAACTGTATGCGTAGCTCGCGCAGCGACGGCGGCAGGCTGCGAACCACTCTACCTGTCACCGCATCGTTTTGGGAGCAGTCCAGCGTCGTCAGCGCGTGCAGGTGCGCAAAGCTCAAGGTTGGCGACTTCTTGATGTATTGCACAACCAACGACGTTAGCGAGGGCGGCAGGTGGGGGAGCAGCGTGGCAAAGGTGCTGCACCCTTCAATGGTGAGGTGCGTTACACCCGCGAGCGCCGCAATTGCGGCCCCTCCCCACGTGTACCGGTACCACCTACCGGTATACGCGGGCAGCTGCGCACCCACAGCAGCCGGCAGCGCCGCGCGCCACCGCACGGCGTCACGTACGGTGGTGTCTGTGTCCGCCCACGGCACGGCCGCCACGCCATCCGCAACGGCGGGATGCAGCCGCCGCAGCGCGTGCGTGTCAGCGGTGTTCATGCACGCCAACACCGCCGCCGCCGTCACCGGGTTGCCAGCCAGCACGACCACCAGCAGCGGTACCGCGCCCTCCTCCGCCACGCCGCCGTGCTTCATCTTGTGCCGCCGACCGGCCCTCATTGCCCTCGCCTCCCGCGCTGCCGCCATTGTTGGGGTGCCTTGGTGGTGCCACAACTCGAGTCTGTCTTCAACGCGCGCTTCACGCCGATTGGCAGCGTTTGCGCACCGCGCAGTGACCGCGCTTCTAAACAAATCGCCGAAATGTAACTCTGCAACTCCCCTGCCACATACACACAAATATCCGCCACCACTTGTGCGCGCGCCGCGCGCTCCGCAGCCACCGCACCGCGTGTTGCGGCGTTGCGCCCTGCCAGCGCCCTTCCGCCAGCGCCCTTCCACTGGCCCGGCCCGCGCGGTGCGCGACTCGGGGCGGGCGGGTATTTTTGGTGGAATTTAATTTCCGCCTCTACCCCCCTCCACAAGCGGTTTGGCACCAAAAATCCGCGGGCACGCCGCCGCGCGGCGTCATAATTGGCACCGCCATCGCGCCCCAATTGCCCTTGTATTGCGCACTGGCGGTTGTGGACGTGCGCATTCGTGATAGTTCTGTTTGTCATTTTTGGCACAGCAAGCTGTGGGCGATAGGAGCAGCAGGCGAAGGAGGGAGGAGAGAGAGAGAGTTTGCAGGCGAAGGAGAGGGAGGAGGCAAAGGGGAGCGAGAGAGTGAGAGAACGAGGGAAAGGACAGAGTGGGTGGGAAGACTCCGGTTAGTTAGTTGTCGAGGAGAGTAGAGGGAGGGGCAAACGGAGTGTTGGTAGAAGCCAGCCACCATCAATCGCCTCACACCACTAGTCGTCGCCGCAGCACCACATACCAACAACATCGCCAAAATGGAGGTGGAGCGTGAGGCACCCGCTGCCGCCGCGGCCGCGGCCGTCGCCGCCGCGCCGCCAGCGGATGACGCTGCTGCCACAGCAGCAGCGGCGCCGGCGATGGGCGTGGAGGAGCTGCTGGCGTACCTGACGGCGGAGGATGCGGGCGTGGTGGCGGATGCGCTGAAGCACGCGCGCGCCGTGTTTGTGGCGCAGGGGCGCGCTGTGGCGGCGGCAGGCGCGGCGGCAGGCGCGGCGGCGGGCGCGGCGGCTGGCGCAGCGGCACCGGCTGGCACGCCGCCTGCTGCGGCGGCAGCTGCTGCCACGGCGGCGGCGGTGGCAGCGGCAGGCGCCGACACGCTGCTGGTGCAGTACCTGACGCGGTCGCCCGAGGCTGCGGAGCTGCTGACGCTGTGGGAGGGCTTGTCCATGCGCTCCGCGTCGCGCCTGGCGGTGGGCATTGTGGACGTGCTGGGCGTCGCCATCAGTTTTGCGCCGGTGGAGCGCGCCGTGCCGCTGGCGCGGCGCGTCATCCGCACGCGGCACAAGACGCTGGCAGCGGGGCTGGCCAGCGACAACGCGCGCATGGTGCGCGTGGCGCTCAAGCTGTACACCGCCGTCGCGGCGCTGTCACCCAGTCTGGCGCGTGAGGCGCTGCGCGGCCTGGGGTGGAGCACGCCGCTCATTGAGGCGCTGGCGTCGCGGCGCCACGACGCGGGGTTGGAGGCCGGCGCGGCCGGCGGCGATGCCACCACGGGTGGTGCAGCTGGGGGCAAGCAGCGCCACAGCCATGCGCATGGCCATATCCATGGCCGCGCCGTGCGTGGCGGGTACGGCGGCGGCAAGGTGTCGGCGGCGGCAGCGGCG